>OGQM01000270.1_pt1 | contig 51382 bp, 42 predicted proteins | sample 1553191 | NCBI WGS metagenome assembly OGQM01 (sample SAMEA2579954, study PRJEB22360) | human gut metagenome | biome: human gut; feature: human-associated habitat; material: faeces | place: Denmark | collected 2008/2010 | reverse complement strand
GCAATCGCGTAATGTATGTACTCGATTCAAACGCAACATTCAGTCTGGAACCAAGGGAGAAATAATCATGGATGCACAGGACATTATCGAACTGATCGAATACTTCAGAAATCTACAAGACAATGAAATGAAATTTGAAATCGAAGAATTACGCGGATACATTGATATAAAATTCGAAGAATTATATGACAAGTTAACTGAATACATTGATTCAAATCACCCATTATAAAAGAGCAGAGATTTCAAACATCTCTGCTCCCTAATTAATAATCCTTTAAACACTCATAGGGTTTTCAACCCTACAATTTTTGAAGCCAACTTTTAGTCGACCCTATCTAATTGCGGATTACCTTCATTTCTTACTTGTAAAGCTCAACTAAACGTTGTAAGTGTTCGTAACGTTCTTTAGCTACTTCTTCTGACTTAGCAAATAATTTTTCTGCTCTTTCAGGGAATGGTTTAACTAAACGAGTGTAACGAGATTCGTTGTGTAAGAAGTCTTGGTAAGTTCCATCTCCTTCTTTAGAAGTTAATGTGAATGGGTTCTTTCCTGCTTCTTTCTTAGCTGGATCAAATGAGAATAAGTTCCAGTATCCAGATTTAACAGCTTTCTTCATTTCATCTTGACAGTGGTTCATTCCACCCTTAGCAATACCGTGTAATTCACATGGTGCATAACCGATGATTAAAGATGGTCCTGGATAAGCTTCTGCTTCTGCAATACATTTAACTGCTTGTGCAGGGTTAGCTCCAAGAGCGATTTGTGCTACATAAACGTATCCGTAGCTCATTGCGATTTCTGCTAAAGATTTTTTCTTCATTTCTTTACCAGCTGCAGCGAACTGACAAACTTCACCGATGTTAGATGCTTTAGAAGCCTGTCCACCAGTGTTTGAATACATTTCTGTATCGAATACCATAACGTTTACGTTTTCACCTGATGCAAGAACGTGGTCTAATCCACCGAATCCGATATCATAAGCCCATCCGTCTCCACCGAAGATCCAAACAGATTTCTTAGCTAAGTATTCTTTCTTGTCTAATACAGCTTTAGCATCTGGGCATCCAGCTTCAGCAGCTTTTTCTACTTCTACCAATAATGCCTTAGTTGCTTCTGTGTTAGTACGAGTATTTTCTTTAGTTTCCATGAATTTTTCGAATGCAGCCTTGAATTCAGGAGTTGCTTTTTCGCTTTCATTCATAGCACCTAATTTTTCGATAGCTTGTTCACGTAATACTTTTTGTCCTAATTGCATACCGAATCCGTGTTCAGCATTGTCTTCGAACAATGAGTTAGCCCATGCTGGTCCTTGTAAGCTATCTTTGTTTACTGTATATGGAGATACAGATGCTGGACCACCCCAGATTGAAGAACATCCAGTCGCATTAGATACATACATGTGTTCACCGAATAATTGAGTAATTAAACGAGCATATGATGTTTCAGCACATCCAGCACATGAACCTGAGAACTCTAACAATGGTTGGTTGTATTGAGAACCCTTAACTGTGTCATCAGCGAATCCAGAATCTTTCTTAGAAACATTAGCTACTAAGTAATCGAATACTGGTTGTTGTTCAGCTTGAGATTCTTGAGGTACCATCTTAATAGCTTGAGTTGGACATACAGTGATACATTCACCACATCCCATACAATCTAATGGAGATACACTCATTGTATATTTAAATTCTGTAGCTTTTGGTTTAACATCAGCTAATTTGATATGTGCAGGAGCAGCTTTAACTTCTTCTTCGCTCAATAAGAATGGACGAATAGTAGCGTGAGAACATACGAATGCACATTGGTTACATTGAATACATTTTTCAGCATCCCATTCAGGAACCGTAACAGCTGTACCACGTTTTTCGTAAGCACTAGCACCAGTTTCCCATTGACCATCGATGTTTCCAGTAAATGCAGATACAGGTAATGAATCTCCATCCATTTTGTTAACTGGTTCCATGATGTCTTTAACCATCTTAACTGTTGCAGGACGTCCTGATAATTCAGGTTTTGGTGCATCAGCTTCTGGGTTAGCCCAAGATGCAGGGATTTCAACTTTGTGAGTTGCACCTACACCAGCATCGATAGCTTTGTAGTTCATTTCTACAACTGCATCACCCTTCTTAGAGTAAGATTTCTTAGCAGCTGCTTTCATGTAATCTACGGCTTCATCAATTGGCATAATGTTAGCTAATTTGAAGAATGCTGATTGTAAGATTGTGTTTGTACGTTTACCCATACCGATTTCGATAGCTTTATCGATGGCATTGATTGTGTACAATTGAATATTGTTGTCTGCAATATATTTTTTAGATTCAGCAGGCATGTGTTTGTCTAATTCTTCGTCTGACCATTGGCAGTTGATCATGAATACACCACCAGGTTTAACGTCTTGAACCATCTTGTATCCATTTACTACATATGAAGGGTTGTGACAAGCTACAAAGTCAGCTTGGTTAATGTAGTATGGGCTACGGATTGGCTTGTCTCCAAAACGCAAGTGAGAAATTGTGATACCACCTGTTTTCTTAGAGTCATATTGGAAGTAAGCCTGAATGTATTTGTCAGTGTGGTCACCGATGATCTTAGTAGAGTTCTTGTTAGCACCTACAGTACCATCTCCTCCAAGACCCCAGAATTTACATTCAACAGTTCCTGGAGTTGAAGTGTTAGGAGCTGGTTTAACTTCTGGCAATGATAAGTTTGTAACGTCATCCACGATACCAATTGTAAAACGAGGTTTTGGTTCGTCTTTTAACAATTCTGTGTAAACAGCGAATACACTTGAAGGTGGAGTATCCTTAGATCCTAAACCATAACGTCCACCGCAAAGAGTGATGTCATTTAATCCTGCTTCACGAAGTGTTGTAGCTACATCTAAGTATAATGGGTCTGCTAGAGCACCTGGTTCTTTAGTACGGTCAAGTACTGCAACTTTCTTAGCTGTCTTAGGAAGAACTTTTAATAAGTGTTTGCTTGACCAAGGACGATATAAACGAACCTTAACTAAACCAACTTTTTCTCCCTTTGCAGTTAAGTAATCGATAACTTCTTCAGCAACATCATTGATAGAACCCATAGCGATGATTACACGATCAGCTTCAGGATCTCCATAGTAGTTGAACAAGTCATAGTTTGTTCCTAATTTTTCGTTGATTTTACCCATGTATTTTTCAACTACAGCAGGTAATTCATCATATGCAGTGTTACATGCTTCACGGTGTTGGAAGAAAATATCTCCATTTTCGTGAGAACCACGCATAGTTGGACGTTCTGGATTTAAAGCGTGTTTACGGAATTCCTCAACTGCTTCCATTGGACACATTTCTTTTAAATCTTCGTAGTCCCATTTTTCAATTTTTTGAATTTCGTGAGAAGTACGGAATCCATCAAAGAAGTTAATGAATGGTACTTTACCTTCTAAAGCAGCTAAGTGAGCTACTGGAGATAAGTCCATAACTTCCTGAGGGTTAGTTTCACATAACATTGCGAAACCTGTTTGACGACAAGCATAAACGTCTGAGTGATCACCAAAGATATTCAATGCATGAGTTGCAACTGTACGTGCAGAAACATCGAATACACAAGGTAATTGTTCAGCAGCAATCTTGTACATGTTTGGAATCATCAATAATAAACCTTGAGATGCAGTGAAAGTATTAGTCAATGCACCAGCAGCTAATGATCCATGAACTGCACCAGCAGCACCTGCTTCTGATTGTAATTCACTTACAACTACTTGATTTCCAAAAATATTTTTTTGTCCAGCTGCAGACCATTGGTCAATAGAGTCTGCCATTGGACTAGATGGTGTAATAGGGTAAATTGCAGCAACGTCTGTAAAAGCATACGCAACGTGAGCCGCAGCCGTATTTCCATCCATAGACTGTTTTGCTCTAGGCATTTAAAATTTCCTCCTTTATAGATATTCAATACCATAGTTTATTATACGAGCTTCATGTCAAATTTTAAAGATTAAATTCACTATAGAGGTTAGTCACATCTAATTTGTAAGTGTATAAAAAAGAGACGTAAACACTTGCTTACATCTCTATTTTCATCATTATTCTTTACCTAATAATTTGAACATGTTCTTTTTATAAACTTCAACACCAGGCTGGTTGAATGGATTTGAATCATTCATCAATGTAGTCATTGCAACAGCCTTGAAGAAGAACATACACATATTACCAAAGTCATAAGAAGTCATGCCTGGCATAGTTAATAAGATATTAGGTACTCCACCAGTTTCTTCATGAGCCTGTAAAGTTCCTTTAGCAGCCATCTTATTAGCCCAGTCAACACTCTTACCAGCTAAATAGTTCATTCCATCTTCGTTTGCTTCATCATTAGGGAATGTTAAGTCAATCATTGGTGTTTCAACATATAAGTTTGTTTCAAACAATACTTTCTTACCTTCCTGAACAAATTGTCCTAAAGAGTGTAAGTCTGTTGAGAAGCATACTGAATCCGGTAAAATACCCTTTCCATCTTTTCCTTCACTTTCTCCAAACAATTGTTTCCACCATTCTGCAACCATCTGCATTTGAGGTTCATAGTTTACTAATAATTCAACATCATATCCCTGATTTTGAAGAATACGACGAGCTACTGCATATTGGTAAGCAGGGTTCTTTTCAAGATCTGCATCTCCATATTCACCCATACCATCATGTAAACCTTTCATCAAAGCATCGATATCAATTCCAGCTACTGCAATTGGCAATAATCCAACTGGTGTAATTACCGAGAAACGACCACCAATATCATCAGGAATTACGAATGTTTCATATCCTTCTTTATCAGCTAAAGCTTTCAATGTTCCTCTAGCCTTGTCTGTAGTGGCAATAATACGATTCTTCGCATTTTCACCATATTTTTCTTCCATAAATTGTTTCAAGATACGGAAAGCCAATGCTGTTTCAGTTGTAGTTCCAGATTTAGAAATAACATTTACAGTAACTTCCTTATCTTTAATATAGTTCATAACTTGTGAAATATAAGTAGATGAGAAAGTGTTTCCCATATAGATGATTTCAGGTTTGTTGTCACCGTATAAACCATTCATCATTTCAATGGCAGCACGAGCACCTAAATAAGATCCTCCAATACCACATACAACGAATACTTCTGTGTTTTCACGTACTTTAGCTGCGACTTCTTTAATACGTTTGAATTCTTCTTTATCGTAGTTATTAGCCCAGTTAAGCCAACCAATAAAGTCATTTCCTTTGCATGTGCCATTTTGTAAAGCTTCATCAATTGCGCGAACTTGATCTTGATAAGCCTTTACATCTTCTTTTAAGAAAGCATGATTTAAATCTAACGTAATCATATTTATTTTCCCTCCATAGCTATCCTAAGGATGATTATACCACGAATTAACAATGTGTGATATAATGTTTTTTGTTAGGAGTGAGAGTTTATGATACCATCGTCCTTATATCCACTTGTTACTGCACTTTTAAGCAATGTGCTTGCACAAGTAGGAAAAACGGTCGTATATTATTATAGAACTGGCAAATGGGACTTACACTGGGTCATCGCAAGTGGCGGCTTTCCAAGCAGTCACTCATCAACCGTAACGGCCCTTTCCCTTTCCATAGGAATTCAGGAAGGCTTTGATTCAGCCATATTTGCCGTAACCACAATTTTTTCCTTTATTGTCATGTACGATGCATGTCACGTTCGTTATTATTCTGGTAAAAATATTGAATTAACGCAACAGTTAGTCAAAGATTTACGTGAAATGACAGGACTTCGTTTTGATGATCCAATCTATCAAGAAAAATTAAAGAACGTTCTTGGTCATAAATTTGTTGAAGTCATTGGAGGATTTGTGGTAGGAATTATTGTCCCATTGATTTTATGTCCACTATTTTTATAAGTTAGGAGTGTTATTTTATGGATACTGTAGTAGATAGTAAAGCCGTTAATGATTGTTTAGATAAGATTCGTCCATATATCCAACATGACGGAGGCGACATTGAACTATTAGGAGTTGATGAATTCAATGTCGTATATGTATCTTTCAAAGGTGCATGCCAAGGATGCATGATGGCCTCTGAAGATTTCTCAGGTGGAATCAAAGAATTATTGCTTGAAGAAGTACCAAACATCCGTGATGTAGTACTTGTAGGTTAAGATATCGAAAGATATCTTTTTATTTTTTAGGAGTTTTGATTATGTACACCAAAGAACAATTAAAAAGATTATTAATTCCATTGATGTTCGAACAAGTTTTAACCGCATTAATGGGATCTGTCGACACCATTATGGTTACCAATATAGGTTCGGCCGCCATTTCCGCTGTTTCCCTTGTCGATTCATTAAACATTTTGATCATCAATATATTTGCCGCCATGGCAACTGGAGGCACCATTATCTGCGCCCAATACTTAGGATCCAACCAAAAAGAAAAGGCCAACCAAGCCTTGAAACAATTGATTTTTTCCGTGACTCTTATTTCTATATTAATTACAATTCCCTGCATTCTATTCAGAAAACCATTACTTACGTTAATTTTTGGATCCGTAGAAAAAAGTGTAATGGACAATTCATTGAGCTACCTATATATCACAGCTTTATCCTATCCCTTCATCGCTCTATATAATGCGGGTGCTGCAAGCTTTCGAACTAGCCAAAATTCAAGACTTCCCATGGCCATTGCGTTTGGCTCTAACATTCTAAATATACTCGGAAATATCTTTTTCATATTTACTCTAAGTTTAGGTGTTTCAGGAGCTGCCTTGTCTACACTTCTTTCTAGAATCATCAGTGCACTTATTATCCTGCTCCTTTTAAAACAGCCCAAACAAGATTTATATATTGATTCTTATTTAAGTATCCGTCCAGAAATTGAAACAATCACAAAAATATTAAAAATAGGTATTCCAACCGGCATTGAAAACGGGATGTTTCAATTTGGAAAACTCGTCATTCAATCGACTGTATCTACAATGGGAACAACGGCTATTGCCGCACAAGCCATGGTGGCCATGCTAGAAAGCTTTGCCTGTCAAGCAAGCATTGGTATAGGCCTTGGTATGATGACAGTTGTTGGAAAATGTGTAGGTGCAAAAGAATACGAACAAGCTAGACACTATACAATTTTACTCACAAAATATGCATGGATAGCCTGCTTTATATGTTGTGCAATGATTCTCTTTCCAATCAAACAAATCACAAGTCTTGCTGGAATGGAAGCAGAAAGCGCGAAACTAGCGATTTGGCTAACACGCATTGTCTTCGCTTATAAAATGATTTTCTGGACACCCTCATTCTTACCAGGCTATGGCCTAAGAGCTGCTGGCGATGTGAAATTCAGTATGATCACATCCACTTTATCTATGTGGATTTGTCGAGTTGTAGTTACCATCTTTTTAGTTCATACTTTTCGCATGGGACCTTTAGCTGTATGGATTGGTATGGGGGCCGATTGGACAATTCGCTCATTCATATTCTTAGCCCGTTTTAAATCAAATAAGTGGCTTGAACATACAGTCATCTAACACAAAAGGAGTAGTTACACGCTACTCCTTTAAAACTCTAATTTGACTTTTTGGCTTTTGATTGACTCTAATGCATCACAAATATTGTTCTTTTCTGTTTCCCCAATGACTTGATCATCCGCTACAAGTTGATACATTCCTTCATCTATTTCAAACAAAACATATTGTTCATTTTCGTCAACAATCTTATTTTTTGACAACTCTTTTTGACCGAAATCTTTAAATATATCAAATTGTTCGCAAAGAGATGCATAAATATCTTGTTGCGTTAAAAGAGTATCAATTAAATAATTTCTTTCAAAATCCCATTCTTTTAAGCCACGAAGATAAAACGCCCGATCACGATCTAATAGTACAAATGGAGTCCGATTATTCTGTAGACATTGTTTAAACATAATCATCCGTCCAGTGCGTCCATTTCCATCTCCAAACGGATGTATTCTTTCAAAACAAACATGAAATTCTACAATATCTTCAAACGATAAAATCCCTTTATTTTGAAACTTTTCCAACAAAACATCTATTTCTGTTTCAACATCCGCTGGTTTTGTCGTTTTAAAAGGATTTATCAGCCCAATCCCATTTTCTCTTACTTTAAAACCACCTACATTATATGCTGGATTATCCTCATAAGACGTACCCCTTTTCAAAATCATATTCATTTGAATCATCATTTCTTTTGACAGAGGTTCATCCACAGTTTTTAACATATAATCAAACAACCGAAAATGATTTCGTGCTTCTAGTGCATCATCTAAAGGAACTAATTCTTTATCCTTAGGTTCAATAAACATATTATTTGTTTCAAATATTTGTTCTGTTTGATCCTTCGATAGTCTCGAACCCTCTATTTTGTTGGAATTAAACGCAAAATTAATTTGAGTCCAATGATAAATATTTCCTTTAACTTTCATGTTCATTTGTGAAATCAATTCATTTTTAATTGTTTTTACTTTATTTATCATACTTACGACTCCTTAAATATTTGCTCCATAAAATACTGTAGTTGTACCTTCCACCAAGGCCAGTCATGATAGACATCATAGCCCCAAAAATCACACCAAGTCTCGATGTGTTGATCATATAAAATGGTGCTGAATTGTCTTAAGGATTCAACACATTCTTGTTCCCAATCACCTTGTCCAACACAGAAAATCAATTTAGATTGTTTATACAATTCCATATAGGGATGATCTAAAGACATATTTTTCATGTAGGCACATGGATTATTATGATATGTATTTTCATCATGATAATCGCCATAGAATAATTCTGTATCATAAATACCAGATAGGGCTAATAAGGTATCGAATTGTTTAGGAAACCGGAAAATCAAATTTGCGGCATGCGTTGCCCCTAGACTTGCTCCAGTTACCATCCACTTTTCATGAATATTCATTTTTTCTTGAACACTAGGAATAAGTTCAGTCAAAATATATTCAAACCATAATTCATGTTTCAACATACGAACCTTTGTATTATAAGGATAGGACCATGTTTCTAAATCCAAAGTATCACACGTTACGATCGTCAATTGATTGGCTTCGATCCATTTAGAAACTTCATGAATCATGCCTCGATCTTCCCATTCAAAGAAACGTCCATTTTGACTTGGAATAGCCAAACACAACTTACCGCCTTGACCATAGATTTTATATTCCATTTCACGATCCAAACAATTTGAATACTCTTTTATATATTGTACTTGCATGGTGTTACCCCTTTCAGAAAATTTTTGTTTTATTATAGCACATTTTATTGAGTTTTAAGGTTTCTTGCTTTATAATTGTACTGTTTTTGACAGGAAAGTGAGTGACAGTATGTCCAATAAAGAAAAAATTCTTAACATTGCCGTTATCGCCCACGTTGATGCCGGTAAAAGTACGTTAGTTGATGCGTTTTTAAGACAAAGTGATGTTTTCCGTGACAACGAAGAAGTTGTTAACTGTATCATGGACTCAAACGATCTAGAACGTGAACGTGGAATTACGATTTATTCTAAAAACTGTTCCGTTATTCATAACGGTGTAAAAATTAATATTGTAGATACGCCAGGCCACGCCGACTTCTCAAGTGAAGTTGAACGTATTATCCGTACCGTAGATACAGTTATCTTATTAGTCGATGCTAGTGAAGGTCCAATGCCTCAAACTCGTTTCGTATTATCAAAAGCTTTGGAAATTGGATTAAAACCAATTCTATTGATCAACAAGATTGATAAGAAAGACCAAAGAGCTGAAGAAGTTGTCGATGAAGTTTATGAATTATTCTTAGACTTAAATGCGAACGACGAACAATTAGACTTCCCTATCCTTTATGGTGTAGCTAGAGAAGGACGTGTTCAATACGATCTTAAAACTCCAAGCGACAACATCGACCCATTATTCGACACAATCTTAAAACATTGTGATGTATATCCAGATATGGATGAAGAACCTCTTCAAATGCAAGTATCTGCCTTGGCATACGATGAATACATTGGTCGTTTAGGAATTGGACGTTTATATTCAGGTGTTTTAAAACAAGGACAACAATATATTCGTTGTAACCAATCTGGATTGAATGCCAAAGAAAGCTTATCAAAATTATTCGTATATAAAGGATTGTCTAGAACAAGTGTTCAAGAAGCACATTCAGGAGATATCGTTGTTATTGCGGGTATGCCAGATATCAGTATTGGTGATACAATCTGTACAGCCGATCACATTGAACCAATGGAACACATTGAAATTGAAGAGCCAACTCTATCTATGAACTTCCATGTTAACTCAAGTCCATTTGCAGGACAGAGTGGTAAGTACGTGACAAGTCGTAACTTAAAAGAAAGACTTGAAAAAGAACTAGAAGTAAACGTTGGATTAAAGGTTGAACCAACCGATTCAGCTGATTGTTTCAAAGTTAGTGGTCGTGGTGAATTACATATTTCCGTATTAATTGAAAATATGCGTCGTGAAGGTTATGAACTAGCTGTTTCTAAGCCAGAGGTTATCCTACACAAAGATGAAAATGGACATAAAGTAGAACCAATCGAAGAAGTTGTATGTTTAGCTCCAGAAGAATATTCAGGAACCATCATCAACAAATTAAATCTTCGTAAGGGTGTTATGCAAGACATGTCTGAAGAAAATGGATATGTTAAAATCGTGTATACAGCACCGACTCGTGGACTATTAGGTTTTAGATCTGAATTTATCAATGATACACACGGTGAAGGTACATTAGTTCGTCGTATCAGTGGTTATGAACCATATAAAGGAGAAATCGCACAACGTATGGAAGGTGCTATGATTTCAACTGAAACTGGTGAAGCAATGACTTATGCATTGTGGAACCTTCAAGAACGTGGTCAGTTATTCATTTCTCCACAAACACCAGTTTATGAAGGTATGATCATTGGTCAAAGCTCTAAAAACATCGACTTAGATGTAAACCCATTAAAGAACAAGAAATTAACTGCTATCCGTTCAAGTGGTCGTGATGAAGCTATGTTATTAACTCCACCAAAAATCTTCTCACTAGAAGAAGCATTAGAATGGATCAACGATGATGAATTAGTAGAAGTTACGCCAGATGCAATTCGTATCCGTAAAAAAGGTTTAACAGCTTTAGATCGTCGTAACTTATATCGTCAAAAGATGAATGCTCAATAAGGCTTGGATAATTCCAAGTCTTTTTTTTCAAGCAAAATAATCACTATGTATACTAAACAAAGAAAAGAAATATTCAAGTTGATGAACCCCCTGAAATTTTAAGCATTTATATAATCTACATTTGTTGTTGCTTATTTTTTTAAAATTGGTACAATAAAAGTGAAGGCAGTGATGTCTTTAGATGTAACTGGCATCTTAAAAAACTGTGGATATTGAGCCGTCCAAAAAGCTCAGCCTAGTGCTGTTATTACAGCGAGGGTGGCGACAACCAGTAAAGTCGTAGGTCATGGGTTGCCTGACAGACCCAGCCAATTGTTGTTTTTACAACGAGTCTGCGCAGTCAGAATGAAACCAGTTTAAGTGAAGACAAAAATGGATACAAATGTTGTATCCATTTTTTTGGAGTTAAAATATATATGAGAGTTAGTGATACGAGAAAACAAAGAATTATAAATTCATGTGTTGTTGGAGCCAGAAAATACAGTCGATTGGTCGGACATTATTTTGAACTTACCACCGAAGACAATCAAGTGTTCGAAATACAATTTAATAAAGATGATTTTAAACATTTAACTGGTATCTCTTCTTTCTTAAGTTCCAATGATTTTTACAAAAACTGTATAAATGGAATAATCACAAAACAAAACATTAATGATAATCAAAAGAAAGACTGGAATAGCATTAAAGGCAAGTTAAATATTATCGAAGAAATTGATGAAATGATCTACGGAAACATTAATGATGTACTTTTAGTCGATGTTTTGTATACTCAAACAAGAAATTTTCCTTTAGCCTTAAGAAATGACACTAAAGATTCTGCCGTTGCATTTATTGACTCCAATCTGCATGCAAGAAGCTTAAGAAAAGCTCGCCATTCATTAGAAGTGAAAGCAACTTATCAAATCAAAAGAATAAGAGAACGAAGAAAAAATGAAGAAACTTATTCTAGAACAATATATGAAAAGTAATGTCATTAAATTAAAAGACAGAAAACACTTATAGTATAAGAATTATCTGTCTTTTTCTTTTTAAACCTCTTTAGATTACACTCTAAAATCTTAAATATTCACCTTACACTTACGTTGTTTTTGTTGGAACTTTCATGTGTAGAATCCGAAGTTATTCTAAAATTAACAATCCTTTCGCAAATTTACACCTAAAACTTACGACGTATACGATGCTAGTACGAATTGAACACTTTTTTCAAAGACATTATCTCAACTGCCACCCAAACATGTTTATCAAAATTAAGTTTGCAATGGATCGTACAATTTCTAGTGAAAGAGAACCATTTAAAGTATAAGAATTATGCGTCTTTTTCTTTTTAAACTTCTTTAGATTATCTTAAATATTCAAAAAGAATTAAACTAAATGCTTATTTTATGATAATGAACATGTATTAGGGTGAAACCCCCGTATACTGAAGGTAGGCCTGTACGCCTACCCATTTCTTTTTATATTGAATACGAAAAGGTAGGTGCACAACACCTACCAAGTTACGCGGGCTCATCACCCAAATATTCATCTCTTACCAGCTTCCGCCGCCTCCGCCACCGGCGCCTCCACCAGAAAAGCCACCAAAGCTAGAGCCCATGCTATCGGCTGTACTTTTCATTTGTTCTGTTTGATAATCCAATAAATTCTCATGAATCGGTTCATACATACTTCTTGTAAGCATTCGATAATAGAAATAAGAAGTATATGGATCTGAATAATAAGAATCATACCAATCTGGTTGTGCCAAAGGAATCGTACTAAATTTCTTTGTCCACATCTCAGATAATCCAAAGACCATCGCATATGGAATGACATCATAGTAGTAGGATGGATTTTCCATAGATAGTTTTTCCAATTGTGGAACTTCTGCCTTTTCAACAAAGTCTTTAAAGCCTAATAACTCAGGAGCTACACTTTTGAAGTAGTTACTTACCACATTAAATTTAGAAACCAAAAGAATTGGTAGTGAAACAACCACAATGCCTATCATCATAAATTCAAATGGAACAAGACTTAGAATCGAATCACATTGTCGGTATATAAAGTATGCAAGAATTAAAATAAACGCAATACTCAAAATTTTCTTTAATACACCAAGTTTACTCTTGTTAAATACATTTATTGCAGCTGCAGAATAATTTAAGACCATCATAAGCACAAAGCTAAATGTTGCTAAAATGGTTTCAATCAAATTATCAAGGATACTATATCTTGTATTAAATAAGATACATACAATCATACAAATCAAGGCAAGAATGGTTGTCACAAAGCCATGATCAATAGTAGAAAGTTTTTTATCAGCACTAAATTCATTATTCAAAGCTTCTTTGGCATCATCTATAGCCTTACCAAACTTACTTGATAGTTTTGATAATTTCACACTATTTTTAGTTTTAAACAATCCATTATAAATTTTCTTTTGATGTTTTAAAATCGGCGGTTCATGATTCTCTTGCTTAGTAAGAACCAAATCATCCTCTTTTTCAGAAATGGTTAAATACCCCTTACTTGCCCAATATGGAATCAAGGCCATTAAATCTTCTTGGTCAACCGATTCATCGACAATGGTTCCAACCATAGCTGGATCCATATCTTTTGGTGGATAGAAATTTACAATCGGTGTGATATGCGTTTTCTTTAAAAGAAGAGCACGAATCAAACTGTATAGGCCAAATAAAATAGCTAAACCCAAAAAGATAAATGGGATCTTTGAAGTAGTTTGTTTGGCACCCACAAAATAGCCTTGTCTTAATTTACCAAAAAGAGTAATGGCTTGTTTAGCTCCAATATTATAAACATCTCCACTAATAGAAGTAGACGTAATAATAGGCATAACATTTAAATCATTGGATTGATTTCCTAGACTTCCACTAAAAACTTCAATATTAGACATCTCATCTTCTGTCAAAGCCTTTTCAAATTGCACATTAAAACTAAAATGATTAATTGTTGTATCCCAGTTATTTCCTAGTACAGAATAATAGATAAAATCTAAGTCTGAATGATAATCTTCTGGAATTACAATTTTATAAGTTAATGTATAGGTGTGAGGGCCAATGATCGTATAGTCTGCACTCCCTATTTGAATCACTCTATTTCCTGAATCACTATCTACTTCATACTCATCATTTAATACATTGATATCTTGAATTTTTAACTTATACTTTTCATCTCGATTAATATACATCGTTTCTGGAATATTACGATAGATTCCATGGCGATAACTACTAAAATTTACATCGATTACTTCTTTGACATCAATTGTATTATTCGAATTATATGTGGCATTCACCGCATAATTATCGATCGTATAGCCTCCATTATCCGCATATACATTGATACATCCAAAGCATAAAATAAATGCGAATAAGAAGGCCAAGACCTTCTTAAAATTTAACTTGAACATTTTCTCTTTCCGAAGCATTGGCCACTTCAAACATCGTTTTCTTTTCAAAATGGAATAATCCTGCAACAATATTTGTAGGAACACTCATAATCACATCATTATATTCACGAACTAATGCATTGTAGTATTTACGTGCATTGGCAATATCTTCTTCAACATGCTTCAATTGATTTTGAAGATCCATAAAATTTGTATTTGCCTTTAAATCCGGATATTGTTCAGCAACCGCAAAAATACCTTGGATAGCATTTGTGATTTTATTTTCACTATCCATAACATCCTTAGATGTTTTTGCCATATTTCTTTGTGCAATCACTGAACTCAATGTATCCGCCTCATGTTTTGCATAACCCTTTACTGTTTCTACTAAGTTAGGAATCAAATCAAAACGTTTCTTCAAATACACGTCCATTGTAGAAAAACCTTCATCTACTCTATTCGATAGACGAACAAGTCTGTTGTAGCTTGACATAAAGAACAACCCCAACAAAACTAAAATAACAACTAGAACAATAATTAAAATCATAGTCATATCCTCCTTGAAACAATTATACATTATTTGTGATAAAATTAGAAATGTAGAAAGGAATACTCATTATGTACAAATCTGTTTTAAAATGGCTTTTACCCATTCTTATTGGTTTATCAAGCTTCTATATGGTTGCACAAAAAACATCAACACCTAAGTTTCATGAACAATCCATTCAATATTTAGATGAAAAAAGAAATACAGTCATGACACTTGCCGCATCGAGTGCTGCCATCTCTACAGCCATTACCATTTTACCAGGAGATACAGGAACTCCCATTGCGAATGGCTTAGCGGATTTAAGTTCAAAATTCTTATTAGTTCTAGGAGCTATCTATTTAGAAAAATACTCTTTGACACTCACTTGTATGGTTACCTTTAAATACATCATTCCCCTACTCTGTTTGGCATGGCTAGTCAACAATGTCATAAAATGGGATTGGTTAAGGATTGTATGTATTAAGATTAGCATTATGGCCATAGCTATGTGTCTAATCGTGCCTTGTAGTGTAAAATTATCTAAAACAATTGAAGCCACATATGAGACAAGTATTCAAGAAACGATTGATAATGCCAACAACATCCAGAAAAAAATCAAGAAGGATAAAGAAAATAAAAATTTCTTTGAAAAAGTAGCTGAAAAATTTTCCTCAACAGCTCAAAAATATACAAACATGTTTAATAAATCATTAAACAATTTCATGGAAGCAACAGCCATTATGATTGTAACATCTTGTGTAATACCTATCCTTGTGATTCTATTCTTCTTGTGGTTTATACAAACCATTAGTGGTATGACAATAAACACAAAAAAACTTACAACATTCAACCCTGTTTCTAAAATACAAAAACAATTAATAAACCCAAAAGAAAAATGAATTTGGCATCTTCGGATGCCATTTTTTAATGGAATACAAAAAAAGTAGAAGCACTTCTACTTTTTTACTCATATATATTACCAGTCTGTCGCAATATCTAATTGAGTATCTGAATTTTGCGTAAAACTTCCAGTATCGCAAACGATTCCCTTTCCTAATGAAGTATCTAAAATTGTACCCCTAGGATATTTATTCAAATCGGCTGCAACAATAACATAATCCCCCAACATCTTCGCACCATCTTCACGGATCCAGTATGCATCATTATTTCCCATACCACGCATAATATCAATAACTCCTGACATATTTAAATTGTAGTATGTTTCTTTGCCACTAGGCCCATAATAAACACCACTCGATGCAGTAAGTGCATTCACATTGCTAATGTATTGTAAAAAAGATGGCTTCGAATAAACGATTTGTGTAACAACATTATAATTATTTTGAATGAACTGTACATCATTCAATAAGTCTGGTTGTTCCATAATCATTTCTTCAACGCTCTTCGGCTCATTTTGTTTCTTGCTAGATTCTTCCTCGATATCTTGAATCTGTTTTTCGAATTCTTCTTTTAATTCTTCCGTTCCATTTTTTGTATCTACACGCATTAAGATATTTGAGTCTTTGCCATTTGACTTGGCATAGACCTTGCTTTCTTCCCCAATTACTGATGACGTTGTTAGTAATGTTAATGCTAGTGTGGACATCAATAAACCTGAAACGAATCCTTTTCTAATTAAACTATTCTCTAAATTTTCTTCTTTTATAAAGTTCAAAACACCCTCCAATCTTCCCCTTAACCCTCATAAAATATGAGGCAATTGTTGCCAAAAAAAAATAAAACAACAATTCATACTATACACAATTCTTAAAAAAATGCAAATTTTGGCCCTAAAAAAAAGGCCGATTCATGCCAAAAGTGGCGAGAGCGACCCATTTAAAACAATATTTTCATTAAAAATTAATTTGCTTATTAATTTATTTAGAATATGCCTTAGACAAATTTAGCTCTGAGAAAGAGATAACCTTTAAACACTCATAGTGTTATCAACCCCATATCTATTAAAGCCAACTATTAGTCTATTCTGGTATTTGATTGCGGATTACCAAAAAATATGGACATGTTTTTAACATATCTATACTATTCTGGAATCGTAACTCCAACTTTCCATATTTGATTCAAGAAATTCAAATTCAATGTAGCCAAACGATTATGCTTATCATACTTCACAATATAATCATCCATATTCTTTAGTGGACCTTGTGTCACATGAATTTTTTTATTCACTAATTCACCATACGACATTCTTAGAACCTTTTTATCATCCAACAACATATTCAAAATACGAATCTCCTCATCCGTTAAAGCGGAAATATCCTCTTCATATTTCAATTCATGAATAAAAACACTCTCCAAAGGAAACTTTTTAAAGATTGCATCCACTTCAACCTGAGAAAGTTTACTCACCACAAAAACATAACCACCAAACAAAGTTCTTTGTTGAATTTGTTTTGAAACTCTATGATAAAATTCCATCTTCGGACTAAAAGCGTAAATACCATCATTCTCATTCAAATATTTACATACCTCTTCTTCCTTAGAACGAATGGTCAATAACACATACCAATGTTCATTATTCATACGTAAAACCCTTTCAATACATACAAAATTATAAAATGTATGTTTCGTTATGTCAATTTTATGACAAACAAAAAAGGATATGCACATGGCATACCCTAATTATTTTTATAGATTTTTTAATTCTTCTGTGATCGCATTGATAGCTTCATTGACCTTAGAAGCATCCTTACCACCGGCTTGAGCCATATCTGGCTTTCCACCACCATTACCAGAACAAATTTGAGCAGCCTTCTTAACTAACTGACCCGCATGTACGCCAGCCTTAACAGCCTCTTTACCTGCACCAGACACAAAGACAACCTTTTCCCCATTTGTATTCACAAAGAAGACAACCATCTTGTCATCATTAGCCTTTAAGTTAGAAACGATATCTTTTAATGCACCTGCATCCATTCCAGAAACAGACTTGATCAATACATTGACTTTACCAAAGTCTTTAGCTTCTGTAGCCCATTCTTTTGATTTCAATGTAAAGATTTGGTTTTTCAAGTTATCAATTTCCTTTTGCATCTCATGCATAGTCTTATAAGCAGCCTCAACCTTAGTATCAATATTCTTAATACCCTTTTGTTTAGCACTACCCGCAATATTTTCTAACATACTGTGTTCTTGCGCAAAATCTTCATAAGCCGCAAACTTCGTCTTAGCCGTAATACGACGAGAATCCGAACCAATACTTTCCTCACTAATGATTTTACATAAACCAATTTGAGCCGTATTTTCTACATGACATCCAGCACAGAATTCCTTAGATACATCACCCATTGTGACAACACGAACCGTATCTCCATACTTTTCATCAAACAATGCAGTTGCACCCGACTTTTTAGCCTCTTCAATAGGCATTACTTCTTTAGTAACTGGATAAGCTGCACTAATATATTCATTGACAATACGTTCTACTTCAGCCAATTGTTCAGCTGTCACTTTTTCATAATGATTGAAGTCAAAACGCAAGTATTCAGGACAGTTAAAAGATCCAGCCTGGTGAATATGGTCCCCCAATACTTTAACTAAAGCAGACTGCAACAAGTGTGTACAAGAATGGTTAGCCGTAGTTGCCAAACGGTCTTTGACATTCACTTCACCATGTAAAGACATACCCTTTTCTAATACACCACTATTGATTTTAACTGTATGGATATGTTGTTTATTACGAGTCTTTTGAACATCCAATACATCTACTTCTACACCATCCGCACTAAATGTTCCTTTATCGGCAACCTGTCCACCACTTTCTGCATAGAAACAAGTTTCATCTAAAATGATCATTCCTTCATCTTCTAAAGAATCAACCATTTTACCCTCAGCATTAAATAACGCAATAATTTTACCATCACAAGTTAAGTGATCATAACCAATAAATTCACTTGGCTCGTTGAAGTTCATCAACTCTTCATTTTGAGACGCAAAAGAATCCTTTACATTACGCGCATTACGAGCACGCTCTTTTTGTTTGTTCATCTGGGCATCAAAATCATCATGACTTACACTAATTCCACTTTCCTCGGCAATTTCTTGTGTTAATTCAAATGGGAATCCATAAGTATCGTACAATTTAAAGACAACTTCACCACTAAGCTTACCATCTTTAGCCTTGCTGATTTCTTCATCCAATAAAGCCTGACCAACCTTTAAAGTCTTTTTGAAAGTTTCTTCTTCAACCTTAATCAATTTTTGGTTGAATTCAACATGCTCTTGTAAGTAAGGATAGAAATCCTTCATTAAATCCGCAACAACAGGAACTAATTTATATAAGAATGGTTCATCTAAACCTAATTTTAAACCATAACGAACCGCACGACGAAGTACACGACGAAGTACATAACCGCGACCACTATTTGAGAAGTTAGCCCCATCACTCAACGCAAAAGTTACTGTACGAACGTGGTCAGCAATTACACGGTATGCCATCTTGTATTCACCTTCATAAGGATGTTTAGCCATAGCTTCAGTGGCACGAATAATAGGCAAGAACAAATCTGTATCGAAGTTTGTTTCTCCATCCTGAACTAAGGCAACCAAACGCTCAAGACCCATACCTGTATCAATATTCTTTTGAGGAAGTTCCTTATAATCTTTACGATCAATACTTGGATCACAATCATATTGAGAGAATACGACATTCCATACTTCTACATAACGATCATTTTCCATTTCATCAAAGAATAATTTTTCTCCTAATCCTTCAGGATCATATTTTTCTCCACGATCAAAGAAAATTTCACTGTCAGGTCCACCAGGTCCCTTCCCAATTTCCCAGAAGTTATCATCTGTCTTTAAAATATGGCTAGGATCTACGCCACAAATTGTAGTCCATACTTCATATGCACGCGCATCATCTGTATATACAGAAACATACAATTTTTCCTTATCAATACCCATCCATTCTTCGCTGGTTAAGAATTCCCATGCGAATTGAATAGCTTCATCTTTGAAATAATCTCCAATCGAGAAGTTTCCTAACATTTCAAAGAATGTGTGGTGACGAGCTGTACGCCCAACATTTTCAATATCGTTTGTACGAATTGATTTCTGTGCATTCGCAATACGATTTGAAGCTGGTTTTTCACTACCATCAAAATATTTTTTTAACGCTGCAACACCCGCATTAATCCACAATAAAGTTGGATCATTGTGAGGGATCAAGCTTGCGCCTGGTTCAATCATATGTCCTTTGGATTTGAAATAATCCAAGAACATCTGACGAATTTGATTACCTGTTAATTGTTTCATCTTTCTTTCCTCCAATAAAAAAACGCTCCTATTTCTAGGAACGTATAATTACGCGGTACCATCCTAGTTCATTTTCCAAAATAGAAAATGCCCTCAATTTACTCGTTAACGCCGACTACGTTTCAACTCCAAAGTAGCTTCAAAAATAAATCCATGAAAGGCTTTCACCAAGACGCCCTCTCTCTAAACAAGAAAATTACTTCCTACTTATCTTCTTCACTGTCGAATCGATAAAATTTTAACACTCTTTCAACAATTCTGCAAGACGAATCACACCACTAGCCATCAATTCTTTGTCCATCGACGCAAAAGATAAACCAATTCTCTCATTTGAACAACTCAAACCTATGGAACTAGCTTCGCACAAAGAATTAAAACGATTCAAATCAACATCTAAATCCAGCCAATACGCCATATACGTTTCATCCAAAATAACAGGACAAGAAATATACTGATCTAATAAATTCTTTAAATATAAATGCTTCTCCTTATATTCACGAACCAATTTTCTTAAATGCTTTTGAAGATAACCATCCACAATATATTGCGTAAACGCAACCTGCTCCAATTTACTAGCCGTAGGGCCAAAAAATGAAGCACTATACTTCTTTGTATATTCTTCATTTAAGATCATATATCCAATACGAAGACTTGGAAGTAAAAGACGAGAAAAGGAAGAAAAATATATTACATTCTTGTTTTTAGAAAACAAACTCGTCTTGATTTTAGAAGCATACACCAATTCACCATTATAATCATCTTCCAATATCAAGATATTTTTCATATCCATAAGATTCTTTCGAATTCTCTCACTCATTGACTGACGATTTTTTGTGAAACAAGTTGTATTTACATATACAATATCTACTTCTCTATCGCAAATATCCTCAATAAAATGTTCAGGGCGCAAGTACTCTACATGAAATCCATACGATAAGAAAACTTGTTTAGCCTGCTCATCCACAAGTGTACTTAAACCAATCTTCTTATTCTTATCCAACATTCCACAAAAGATATACAACAACGATTGATAGTTTGAACCAATCACCATCTGCTCAGGAAAGCACAGAATATTTCGATTTTGGTATACATATTTGCATAAAGCCTGCCTTAAACCATATTCACCTTGAGCTAAACCATAACTTGACATCAACTTCTTATCATTTAAAACATTCTTGATATAACGTTTCCAAATCGTTGTCTCAAAAGAATCAAACGACACAGACTGAATGCGAAAGTCATAGTCATACACCTTCTCTTTATGATTTGACGAATAATCCAAGATTTCATGATGCAATAAAATACGCTCTGAATTCATACTCACCACATATCCAATCTTTTCCTGACTCGAAATAAATCCATCTAAAACAAGCTTATTATAAGCCGTTTCAACAGTCGTTTTCGATACATTCATCTTCTTTACACATTCACGAATGGAATCAACGCGATCTCCATATTTCAAAATACCCGAAAGAATCGACTCCTTATATGTGTTATAAATAACTTCATATTTTTTCATAAGCTGTCCCCTATTAATTTTTTATTATTGTATATTTTTTTAAATACAGAAACAAGTATAATAGTCATTAAGTTGAAAGAAAGAAGGAAATGATTATGAAAAATAAGCAGACTTATGAAATCGTACTAACAGGACTAGGAATGGCCTTAGTATTTGTCGCAACCATGTTCATCAAAGTACCAAACGCATTAGATGGATATTTCAATCTAGGAGATGGATTCATCCTATTATTCGCTAGCTTTTTAAACCCTTTTGAAAGCTTCTTGATTGGAGGCTTAGGAAGTGCTTTAGCCGATGTTGCCGGAGGATATGGACACTACTTCTTCTTTACCCTAATCATCAAAGGAATTGAGGCAATCGTAGTATCTCTACTTATGAAAAATTACTCTAAACCGAAACAAATCTCAAGCTACGTATTAGGATCTGTCATTATGGTCTTTGGATATTTCATTGCCAAATATATGTTGAAAGGAAGCTGGATCGTTGCCGCTAGTGAAATTCCAGCTAACATTGTACAGGGTGTAGCTGGCATTGTAATTGCACTAGTCGCCTATCCAATGGTCAAAAAAATCGTACAAGAAAAATTAGACTAAATGAAAACAGGATCCTATCGATCCTGTTTTATTATGCATCCACGTTTATGTACTTCAAACCACCATATTTAACTTGAAACTTATAAATACTACACTTTAAACGAAGCCACTCCATTTCTGTAATGTTATTATTTCCAATACACTCTATAATCAAATTTTCAGATACCTTCAGACAATCCAATGTCTGCATCCACTTTTTATAATTTTTACTATTAGGTTCAACCGCCATGTCTATGAGCTCATCATACTTCACATTTATAGCCTTATATATAACTCGAACATGATCAATCGTAGGCATTTCGATAGTTTCAATATAATCAAAAAGTCTCATAATACATCCATCCCTTCTTTTCTACGGTTTCATAATACAACACACCATAAATTTTGTATAGAAAAAAGTGTCATACGACACTTATTTTAACAACATAGACATTATGGCCTTTTTAACACTCTTCGCATCAATTGGCTTTGAAATATGCCCATTCATACCGACTTGTAAAGCCATTTTTTTATCCTCATCAAACGCATTAGCCGTCATAGCCAAAATAGGAATGCTTGCCTTCTGCTTATTTTTAAAATGACGAATCCTTTGCGTAGCACTATACCCATCCATATTTGGCATTTAAATCATTATCTTCTGCCAACAATACTCGCCTACCTTTTAAAGCTAAATGAGAATGTTCCTTTTTGTTTAGATCATCAATATTTCTTGTTCCAATCACTACTGCTCGTGTACGATCCTTTTTCTTTACATATACTACACGCATTTGATGATATAATATGCCATCCTTTGCCATATATTCATAGGTCATTGAAAAATCATTTGTGTTTGTACAAAGAGCATCATACGATAATTTCTTCACTCACCATCTTTGTGGCATAGGCTGGCAAAAATTTACACCAACGATTCTCATACTCACGACAAAAATTAGAATTGTGCTTTCCATCCACACTCACTTGGCGATAAGAAAAGATTTGTCCTTGTTCTAAATCCAATAGTAATACAGAAAAATATTCCTTACCTGAACCTTCAATGATCTCTCTTTGTAGTTCTAATACCTTCTCTTTTTTTATAATTTCATCCACAGACGAAAGGCCATCGTTACATTAAAATGATTTTTATCCTCATATAAAAACACAGCCTTCAAACTTATATTTACCACCCCATTTTCATTCGGATAAATCTGATCTTTTAATTCAAAATTTCCATTATCTCTTAATCTTTTCATTAAGGGTTCCCTAGACAATATATGTATATATTCTGGACAAGATTCATGATTCAAATAATGATCATAAAAATAATGCATACTTTCCGTATAACAATGACGATTCAACTTTGTAGAATACGCCTTTTCATCTTGTTTAATGATTTGTACCGTATTCTCTTTTAAATCACAGATAATTAATGAAGTATAATCTTTTGTTAGACTCGATAAAACATCATTCTTTTCTTTTTCATATATAACCGCAATATTTTCATGAAGAATATGATGATCTTCTATATCCATACTATCACTAATCCAATGATATCCATCCTTACCTAATATACGAAAAATTGATTTTGATTGTATATCCCGTGAATCATATTTAAAAATTTATTATCAAAATGATTAGCTAGCTCTTCTTTTGACCAGCCAAGAAGCTCTAAAAACTTTTGGCTCACATATAAAAATGGATAGCCCTCATTCATTAAACATCGATGATATCCATCCATACATTGAGATATTTCATTTATGGTCTGATGATTTAATCTTACTTCATTATCTATCCTACAAACCACTAACATTTATCATTCTCACTGTATCACATATTTGCAATTTATGCGTATGTGCTTTCATTTGAAAATTAAAAAAATACCCAAATACATGGGTATTCATTGAACTATTTTTTTCTTTTTTTACGCTTATGAAACGATTTAGATACACTTCTTAATCCCAATACTGGAGATAAGAAAATAATAATTGGATAAATTTCCAAACGACCTATCAACATCGCAAATGACAATACGATCTTACTAAAATCAGAGAACATGGAGAAATTTCCCATTGGACCACATAAACCAAATCCTGGACCCACATTCCCTATACATGTGATCACAGAACTTATTGTCGTTTCAAAATCTAAGTTATTCAACGAAACTAAGAACAACAAAATTCCAACAATAATGATAAAACTACAAAAAAAAGCTAAAATCTGGTTTACGATTTCTGTATCTACTACTTTTCCATCCATTGTGATGGCTTCTACTTTTTGAGGGTGTAATAGCTTTTGAATATCTAACTTGATTTTTTTTACAATGATCAACATACGAGAAACCTTCACACCACCACCTGTAGATCCAGCACTCGCACCAAGAATAGTCAACAAGAAAAGAATCATCTTACTAAACTGTGGCCATATACTATAGTCGCAACTAGAATAACCCGTAGTCGTAATAATTGATCCAACTTGAAAACTAGCTAGACGAATGGATTTTAATACATCAAAATTATACATAGATAGAATATTTAATGTGATACAAACAATTGAGAATAAGATCACACCTAAATATGTACGCAACTCTTCATTTTTAAAGACTTGTTTAAAATCTTTAATTAATAAGAAGTAATACATATTAAAGTTGACACCAAATAAAATCATAAAAATTGTAATAATCACTTCATAATACGAATTGTTGTAGGCACCAATACTAGTATTTTTAATCGCAAAACCACCGGTACCTGCTGTACCAAATGTGTTACAAAGCGCATCAAACAATGGCATTTTACCAATCAAAAGTAAAATCACCTGTATTATTGTTAAACCCATATACATTGTATACAAAATCATAGCTGATTGACGCATGCGAGGCACAAGCTTACCGATGGTAGGTCCTGGAGCTTCTGCACGCATAATATGCATATCACGATCATTGGATTTTGGAAGTAAAGCCAAAATAAAGACTAAAATTCCCATACCACCAATCCAGTGTGTAAAGCTACGCCAAAAAAGTGTGGCATGCTTCAAATTTTCAACTTCCGTTAAAATACTAGATCCAGTTGTAGTAAATCCAGAAACCGCTTCAAAGAAACAATCTACAAAAGAAGGAATTTCATTGGATAAATAAAATGGTAAACCACCAAAGAAAGATACAACAATCCATGCAAGTCCTACCGCAATCATACCATCTTTGGCAAAATAAGAATTAACTCTAGCCTTTTTTCTTGTTAAGACATAACCTAACACTAGACAAATCGCAATGACAATCAAATAGGAATCATATATCCCTTCATGATAAATCAAATCCACAATCACGGGTAAAACCATTAGGCAAGCCTGCGCAACAAGAACCATACCTAATACGTTACCAATCATGGCCCAGTTTAATTTATGTAAATTGTGCTTAAGATAGTAAATCATTGATATCCCTCAATCCTGCAACCTTACTAATAATAATCACGGTATCCGATAATTGAATACGCGTATCACCAGTAGCTACTTTAGAAACACCTTTATGTGTTACATACGCAATGATAATCCCTTTACGAATATTTAAATCCTTGATTGGCACATCAATAAAACGACAGTTATCACGAACTCTAAATTCTAAAGCTTCAACTTTATCATTTACAAGTTTGATCAATGATTCAACATTTGATCCAACTGTATTTTGCATAGCACGAACATACTGCACAATTTGGTTGGCCGTAATAAATTTAGGTGTAATTGAATTTTCTAAGCCTAATTTATCCAATAAGAATCCTAAAGAAACACGGTTTACCTTAGGCAAGACATGCGTAACACCATGATTTTGGGCAAACATTGAAATAATAACATTTTCCTCATCATTATCTGTAAGTGCAATAAACGCATCCATTTCTTCCAAAGATTCACTTAATAATAATTCGTGATCCGTTCCATCCCCATTAATAACTGTTGCCTGTGGGAATTTTTCTACAAGACTAATACACTTATCTTTTTTGATTTCAATGATCTTTACATCCATACCTAGTTCTAACAACATGCTCGTCAAATAATATGTGATTCTTCCACCACCAACAATCATCACCTCATTTACAGTTCGATCACTTAAAATACCAACTTTAATGAAGAATTTTTCTAATTGTGTTGTAGAACCCGTTAGTGTTACACGATCCTTTTCATAGATGACGGTATTACCATTTGGAATAATAACCTCGCCATTATGTTGAATTGCCACAAACAAGACTTCACTTTTCAAACGACGATTGATGTCGCAAATACGCATGTTTGAAAGTGGCGAATTTTCTTTAATTTTCACTTCTGCAAGCTCAATTCTTCCCTTCGCAAAAGAAGAAACCTTAATGGAATTTGAGAATCGAATGGCACGCAAAATTTCACGAGCCGCTGCCTGCTCCGGATTGATGCTCATGCTCAATCCCAATTCATCCTTAATTAAACGAACGGTATTGTTGTATTCTGGATTACGAATACGTGCAATCGTATGTCTTGCGCCCAATTTCTTAGCCAATAAACAACAAATAATATTCACCTCATCCGTTGATGTAGCCGCAATCAACAAATCCGAAGACGATACACGAGCTTCCATTAACGTATCTAAGCTCGCACCATTTCCTTGTACGCCAACAATATCCAACTGATTCATGGTACTCGATAGAACATTCGCTTTATTTTCAACCACTGTAATATCATGACCTTCCTGGTTTAATTGTTTCGCAATCGCAAATCCAACTTTTCCATCACCCACTACAATAATTTTCATAACTCCTCCAAAAAAAATAAATTCCGATACGGAACCTAACTCAAGTATAATACAAATTAAATATAAAAACTAGTACTACAAACGCATGTAATGAACACTGGTGATTACGCATTAAATAATCTTCAAATTTTAGTGATTTAAGATTATTTATTTTTAACTCCTCTTTTGCAAATGGCTGGTAAGTGATAAATTGTTACAGGCAGCGCTATAATTAGAACGCTTGTGGAAAGGCAAGCTCTTGAAGAGCTTCATAAGTTGAATAATCATCAAGAGGAACTTGGCGGTTCTAGTTATTCATCTCGTGAAACTCCGAACCGCCAAACACAAATGAATACGAAAAGAACGTAGAAAGTATCCATCTTTACATTCATTTACTTGGTCTGAAGATTCTGAAAAATCTGAAGGACAGTTTCTTGTAGAAAATACTGTTCAAGATTGGTATGACGCTAAACATGCAACATCATCTATTTTTGAAATTGAATTTATAAATTCTTTAGACATAAAACAATATCCATTCTGTGGATCTAATGGTTTTATAAAATATGACCATAAAAAAGATGGAACACAAAGATATATTTGTAAAGAATGTGGTAAATGCTTAAATTTTTTCATAAGTATTCTCCTGTAACAGTGTGCTTATAAACAAATAACATATTTAGGTGTAACAATTCTTTGTTTAATCTTAGTGAAAAAATTGAATTAAAAAAGATGAAAAGTATAAAGCTCTCATCTTCGTTTAATATATGCAATATCAAAAAATGCAAAGAAAATTATTACAAATTTATAATTGGTAATTCATATATTCTTCTTGTAATTTTATGAAATTGCAACATCTTCTTTTGACTTTTTCATCTAATTCCCCAGATATATATAAGTTATATAAATTTTCTGCTTTTCTTAATACTAAAGCTTTGTTATGACTCAAATTTAGCCAAGTTAATTGGTTTCTAACCAAGTTTCTATATTGTAATTCTGCTTCCGAACAATCGGAGTTGAATCCAGTATCAATAATTTGATAAATCCTATCATCATTTATAATTGGAAACATGTTATTAAAATTGATAGCACCGTATTCCCCACCATTTATTTTGTGAAAATCCAGGCCATTGCTCATTCTAGCATGCTTTGCCTTTGGTGATGTCAATGGAATTACAAACTGGTTTTCATTATTCATAATTAAGATACCAATAAATGGTCTGGGAAAATTATCACTGCCCATATGTTCTAGCGGAACTTTAGAATCAATAGTATTACGTAAAAGATCAGTATATTCCATTGAAATTTTAATTAAAACAATTCTATTATCTCTTAATTGCCACATAACTACTCCTAAAATAAAGAAATGGTCAATCCAAAAAAGGATTGACCGCTTTTTTCGCTCCCACTTGGTTTTGGTAGGGTACACCGCTTTTTTCGCTCCCACTTGGTTTTGGTAGGGTACACCGCTTCTGGTATTTCTACCTTCATTTATATTATACACAATATATCATTAAAGTCCAGGGCCATTTTTTGCTTTTAATGATTACGCATGAAATAATCTTCAAATTTTAGTGATTTAAGATTACTTATTTTTTTATGCACTTTAATAGTGTATTGGTGTACATTATTGTTACGAAAAGGTATGTTACTTATCCTGACTTGGTCGAAAAGTTCCGTTCTCCTGGTCACACAATCAAAAAAACGAAACAAGGTTATAGTCTCTATTCGTGTACATCTAAATATGTGCCTGGTGGTAAACCTAAATGTTGTCCGAGCCCAATATCAGCTATAAACCATTTTGAGGTATATATCACCCTTTAAAATCCTGGAGAGCAAATTCACCTAACTCCATACAAATTAACTACACAAAGATCACCTAGATAAGATTCTACTTTATATGTTTCAATAAATAATTTGATTGCTAATAAAAATTTAGATATTCATGTCATTTTTGATTTAGAAATCGTCTTTCCATATAATCCTTTAATTTCCTTTTATCTTGATCATCTTGGTCCAAACATAATTGATCATATATATCTAAAGCTATTTCGTACAACTCTTTATCAACTTTCGATACCCTGTGCACACCTTCATCAACTTTATCAAAGCTAATATCAAACATTCTAAGAACCAATGCAAATATACATACTGAAATAATAGTTTCTAATTTTGGATCTTTAGCTAACATAAAAATTAATATAACTATTCCATATACAGTAAATGTTATACTTAGGCATATTAAAGATTCTTTAAAGGCTTTAAAAATTTGTTTTGCATAAAACTTAATTTTTCTATATAGGTTCACATTTTTTATTTGCTTTTCATCAGAATATTCTATACTTTTATATAAAGTTAAAGCATGATTTAGTTTCATTAAATATAAATCATTTTTATTACTACTATCATTTATTTTACTATCGCTTGAATGTACATTCTCTTCATTTTCCAATTTGCTGATTTTATGCATTTTTATACCCAGTTCTTCGAGTTCCTCATAAGTTACATGCTTTTCAACATTTTTAGACGCTTTAGCATCTACAAAATATTTAAAAACTATTTTAATTAATAATATAGATAGTACAATAACATACAAAACAATTTGCCAAAAACTTAAATCACCTTTGGATACAAATATTCTAAGAATAAAACCACATATAAAAAGGAATAATGCCCAACTATTAGAATATGCTTCTAAAAATTTTTCTTTAAAATCATTCTTATTGTATTCTGGTTTGTCTTCTAAATTAGTTGTAGTAGATACATTGTTAAAAAAATCTTTGATTATAACATTTCTCCCTTTGAAAACATTTCTAAAAAGCAAACAAGATGCAACAAATTGCATAGATAAAGCAAAAATATAGCCGATTTCATTTAAATTTTGCACCAATAAATTAATAAACTGAATAATCATTATTATAAAACCATCCTTTTTTTATCTATCACTTACACCTTACAACCACCCTATACTGCGCATCCAACGTACAAGTATATAGAGTTAATGGCCATTTACCATTTGTTACAGCCTCCACACTATTTGGTTTAAGAGCCTCTATCGCATCCACTCCATATTCAAAACTATTTCCATTCACATCTGTAAAAATGATTTTGTCACCATTATGCAAAGTATTTAACCTACCAAAATGAAACCAAGAATTATGAGCTGCAATTACCATATTATTCTTATAAATACTTCCATAATATCGACAAGGAAGTTTCTTCATATATTCATAGCTAAATGTACTTGTTACACAAAGCTTCAAATTCAAACTAGGAATTTCAAGAATACCAACACAAGGTATTCCATCCACTTTTTCTTCAGGCATTTCCATATCTGGATTTAATACGTAGTCTGGTATTTCTCCTGAAGAAGTTTTTAAAGTATGATACTCACTCATCAAATGTTTTGAAACATAATAAGAACGCAACGAATCATAGACATTATAAGAACATAAACATAAAGCAAGAATAATACAAACAACCCCTATTCTAGTGGTTAGCTTTCCTATTTTATTTCTCATTACGCAACTGGCGTCCTAAGCCAAACAAAACAAGTCCAACAAACAATAAAACAGGAACTGGCCACCATAACTGTCCCGTGAAAGCAAGCTCATCATCCTTTTTCTCTTTCTTCTTATCCGTATAACTACCCGTATTTGTTAAAACAACACTATCCTTTTCCCTAAAACAACTCTCCTTATAGCCAGAAGGAACACTTGTTTCCATTACACTATATGTATATAAAGTTGAAAGAGAATCCCAAGTATGAGACCATTGATTATCCGAATTTAATTTCACTTTATCAACCACTATACCATCTGACCTTAATAAACATACCTCAATCGATTTAGGACGAGACTTCTTATTATCCTTCTTCCATACCTTTAATACATGAATATGACTCGCCTTATTACTAGTCTCATACTTTAAATCCACACTTAAATCGCCACTTAAAGAAATCAAGGATACTTGTGGCATATAAAATACACCATTCGATTCAACTTCTTTTCCTACCACTAAATAAATGCCGGATTCTAGACCAGAAAAACCAGCCTTACCAGAAGAATCAGAAGTCGCATAAGCATCTGCCTCAATGCCATCCATTAAAATACGATTCTCTAATGCATTGGCAGCCCCTTGTACATCTTGTTTTAAATCAACAGAATAATTCGAAAATACACCTGTCAATTTATAATTCTCATCCGCTACTCGATATAAAGAAACCTGCATATCTGATGCTGGACAAGAAACATCCAAATTCATCAAATCACTTTTTGCGAATAGAGTTGTAGGTAAAAGACAACACAATAACGAAATGAATATAAAATAAATTCCTTTTTTCATCACCTACACTCCCTTCCTTTTCATTCGATATACAACATACCCAATACCATACAAAATCAAACCAATGACACTAGCCACAACCAAAGGATTTACCTTCGCAGCATCTGCCGTTAAATTCTTCTCATCCATCATATTCTCTACACGATGTCCACGAACTAGTAATCGATGCGTATTAATACCATAAGGCGTACAAGTAAATAATGTACATAAATCCTTACCTTCTTCAATTTCTAATAAACCATAATCATTCGGCTCAACAATCGCGATATTATCTACTTGATATGCAAGCACCTTATCATATACATGTAAATAAAAATAATCTCCCTTTTTAAGCTTATCCAAATCCGTAAATAACTTTGCACTCGGAAGACCTCTATGAGATGAAATAACACAATGCGTACTAGCACCACCAACAGGAAGACTCGAACCCTCTAAATGACCAACACCTATCTGCAATACAGACTCATCTACCGTATGATAAATCGCAAGCTTTACCTGAATCTTAGGAATCGTAACATATCCCATCATACCCGTACCATCCGCATTTAATAGGCTCTTATATTCACTAAGCTCAGAATCACTTGGAGTAAAACGACCACCATTATTTATTAACCCAGCATTATATTCAACAGCCCGATCAATCTCAGCCTGCTTCTTTTTTTGATCCATCTTAGCCAAAGCATCCGAATAATTTGCCACAACACGACTTTGATGCAAAGAATTCCAATAATTACTAACAGTAGGATACAATAACAACGATAAGCCAGTCACAAAAACAAGTATCGCAATTATAGTTGAAATATGTTTCTTCATCTTACAATCCATTCCCCTAACAACAAAAAACTAATCATTAAACTTTCTATATAATACAAACGAAACAAGCACAAATACAAAACCAATTAAATAAATAGACCTTGTTCCAACACTACCCGTAGAAGGTAATAAACTACCACTTTGATTTTGAACTTCAACCTCAACCTCAGCCTTACCCACATTCATACCATAAAAAACAAGGAAGGATTGACCCATAATTTCATTTGAAGAACCAATAACAGGATTCACAACAACAGTAACAAGATCAATCAATTTATTGTATCCCCTAGGAGCCTGAACCTCCCTAAGAAAATACCTTCCAGACTTCAAGCCAGAAAGAACAAAGCGACCACTACGATCCGTCTTTATAAGACCCTGACCCAATTCAGACTTTTGAAACACATTAGAATCCTCTGTTTCAATAAAACGAATACAATTCACATCATTCAATGCATCCACTTCACTTGTATACAAACTAAACTTAGCACCCTCAAGCCCAACTCTATTCACCGAACACTTAAACACTGGAATACTCAATACACCAACATTCACCTTATCCGATAATGACACAAGATGATCACCATATTTCAAACTAGCCACATTCGCATTATTAGTACATGCATCCTTATTAACAATGGCACTATACGAAATTCTTATATCACAATCCATACAATGATTTTCTAAAATTCTATAACCATCAAAAGTAAATAAAACCTCAAATCCATTTCCTAAATCCAATACACTATAATGCTCATTTTCATTTAAATCTATAATCAAATTATCATTAACCAAAGAAACTACAATTGAATCCAAATTTAACGATAACCCCTTCTCCATCACATCCGTAAGTTCAAGATTTTCAGCACCTTTAAAATTCCTTATAACACTCGTAAAATACACCACATCACCTATACCAGCCGTAGCATACTTACCCAAAGAATCCGTACCATCCATCTTCACATACTTCGATAAAGTAGGCTTTTCATTCTTCTCTTCAACACGAACCACATAATTCGTAGTAGTCAAACCACAAAGAACACCTACACTTGAATCCACTAAATAATAACCCAAATCTAAATCTTTAAACTCAACAATACCTCCAACTGCCCGTTGACTTTTTTTTGTAATACCCTCATGAGATTTCGCATAAGCCAATGCCCTTTGAGCAACCAAATCCATACGCTGCTCATCCCCGACAAAAGCCACGCCACCATTCGAATTCACATCAAAATAGAAACGACCATCACCAGAAACAAAGAATTCATCCCACTCAGAAGAAGAAATCTTGTAAGAATAGTTATCCCCATCAAAGTTCTGTAAATCCAGCATCTTATAAATCGTATACATCTCACCATCAATCGCATTATCAATAATAATCGATCCACCCATACCATTTGCGCTTACACTTTCACATAACACAAATACAAAAACAAAAACAAATAAGACGACTACAATTTCCCTGATCCGTTTCATATCCTTTATCCTTTTTATTCAACAACAGTAAGAACAGGACTGTAACAAACATTCGCTACAATCCTCTTTTTACTGTTGTTAAGAGAATGTAGAACACTCCCTCAACAACGTAAATTCATTCAATTCAATTATTTAGCTTTCGCTCTTTTTTTGTTAGCCAAAACAAATCCAGAACCTAATACTAGCGCACCACCAATCAAATAAATTAGTGTTGTACCCATACCACCAGTAGAAGGTAGTAAACTACCGGCATTATTCTCAACACCTATTTCATCTGCTGGAATATTATTTTGTTTTAAATTTATTGGTCTTGTATTCTCATTTCCTTCTGTAGTTAATTCAACTGTAATTTGACTTGTTAATTTATTATATCCATCAGGAGCTTTAGTTTCTTCAAGATAATATGTACCTAAATTTAAACCAGTAATATCAAATTTACCATTTTCATCAGTTGTAATAGTATCTACTTTTTTATTTACATCATCACCTGTCATAAATTTACGATAAGTTGGTTTAGTTGGTTTAGTTGGTTCAGTTGGTTCAGTTGTATTCTCAACCTTAATTAACTCAATTACTTTTTTATCATTTGTATATAACTTGAATTGTGCACCAGCAAGGGCTTTTTTAGCTCCAAATTTTTCCGTGAATTTATATACGGGAATACCACAAGTATAGGTTTGTGTTTGTGCTTCATTAGATTTAGTGTTTTTATCGCCATATGTTAAATATGTAGTATTCGTATTCGCATTTAAAGTATTAGAATATGAAATCTTAGCATCTTTTGTTAAAATAGCACGATAATGAACGACAAGATCATAGTTTTTATCTTCGTAATTTTTTAAAAATTCAGGTTTAAAAGTAACAACAAAACTATTCTTAGTTTTAGTAAATGTATAATCTTGATTATTCATTAAGTCCAAGAAATTATCACCATTAATACCATCACCACCATTCACCATTAAAGTTACATTAGGTAAATAATCTATCAATTCTAAACCTTTTGACATCTGATCATATAAAACATAGTTTTTTGCACCTTTTTTTACGTGGATAACTGTTTGGAAATCTAAAGCCTCTCCAATATTAGCATAATTCTGTGGTGCATGTTGTTCACCACGAGCTGATACTGTCTTCTCTACAATTGGCTTACTATTCTTTTCATTAATTTCAGCATTAGGGTTTGTTGTATTTAAGCCACAAAGGGATCCAACACTTGAACCTACCAAATAATATCCATAAGCTAAACCATTAACAGTAACTGCATTACCATTTCCTTTTGCTGTCGCTGTAACTGTAACAGGTTTACCTTTCGCATATGCTAAAGCATTTTTAGCAAATTCAGCAGCATTATCATCAGTAATATTTGACTTTACATAACCATTTCCATCTACTGTTGCATAATTTTTTCCTTCTTTAGCGAAAAAATCATTCCAATCATTAATCATTTTATATGAATAAGCTCCATTTTTATCTGTTGGCTCAGTATCAAAACTCTCTAAGTCAAAAATTTTGTAAATTTTGTATTCTTCGCCATCAATGGTATTATTGATTGTAATTGAACCTTTTTTACCATCTTCTTCTTGTGAACCAGTATTTGCCTTTGCGTTTGTGCTTAATGAGAATACCATCATGAACGCAAACATAATGGCTGCAATCTTTTTAATTAATTTCATTACTTTCTCCTACTTTCTTCTTTCTCTTTTTTTATCTATAATTGACAGGCTTATCACTCCTACAACCACTAGGGCTGTTCCTGACATCCTGTAAATCAGGTTTCCAGTACCACCCGTTGAAGGTAGTATTTTTGTACGGCTTTTGTTTGTCACGGTAACCGTATCACCGACTTTTGCAATATTTGTAGCTTTTGAGTTATCTTTTGAATTACTTTCATAAACCACTTTATATTGCATTGAATTTATTGTAGCTTCACCATCAGAAGCTTTAATCGGTTGTCCATTTTGATCCAATTCAAAAACGTAATATGTTTTGGTTAGATCAACTGGATTCTTGAATTTTGCTGACTTAACATCTGTATCACTAGGATCATATTTGATATCTATAGTTTGTAATAGTTTTGTTCCGTCTGCATCTTCATACAATCCAAATTTATAAATACCACTAATTGGATTATGCTTTGTTTCAGCAGCATTGTTTGTAAATTGCTTTTTAACCGTAATACCCTTTTGTGTGTTATAAACTACAAGATTGAATTTCTGAGGTGAATCTACAATTTTATATCTAATCTTATCTTGTTTGTTAAAATAATCTATACAATCCTGCACATATGACGGATTAACACCATTCACTTTTTCCACATATATAATGTAATAAGAATCCTTATTTTTTACATACCCATCTGGTGTGTTAGTTTCCATTACTTCATAAATCGTATTGGAATGTGTAATAAATGAAGAGTCAACTTTGTAAATTCCATTAGCATCTGTTTTGCCACTTATACTCCCTTTTGATAATACACGTTTAATCGCATTACCATTTAATTCACATTCATAGACATCAAACTTTACATCTTTAATAGGCTCTAATTTATTTTCATCCATTTTTGTGATAGTCAATTGCGGATTTTCTTCACCTTCTGTACTTCCACCTGCAGCTAAACGATATTTAAAACCTTTAATCACATCATTCTCTCCACCATTTTCAGAATATGATTTCCAAAATACTTTGTTAGATAAATATTGTACTGGCGTACATGGAGCTACTTTTACCGTCACGCTATATGTAATAAGCACTTTTTTACCGTTTGGAATAGAAATCTCTAAAGTATTTGTTTTAGAATCGTATGATTTATCAATAGATACTTCTTTTCCATTTTCTTCCTTAGCTTTGATTGTTGTAGGATCTAATTCTAAGTTTTCATCTAATTTATCCACTAAAGTAAGCTTATTTCCATCATTCAAAGGAAGTGTTTGTCCTAGTGCATTAGCGGTAATTGTATAATTAATAGTTTGTGATGTATTATCTTTTGCATGCTCTTTATCAAAATTATTACTTTTAGATAAATTATCTCTTTTAGACATTGTTGCCTCATTACTAGCCGTATCAATTATTGTTTGTCCATCTGGTCTAAGAAGAGTTACCTTATTCGTAAAACTTTTTTCTTCTCCTCCTAACAAAACCTCATCATCTGTTACTCGGCAAACAACTTGTACATCAACTGCATATTTATCGCCAACTCTTCCATCTTCAAATTCACCTAACTGAATCATAGCTTGATTTTTATTTTTGTTGTAATAATAAATCGTTGTTTCTGGATTTCCATTATCATTGGTTGATTCATTACTATTTTCCTCCCATTCAGTACCTAAACCAACTATTTTCTGTGATGTTACTTTTCCAGCCTCATCCGCATGCCATTTGACTCGAATATATGATAGTTCCATGCCATTCGGTATGTCTTCTAAGACACGATAATTTCCTTTTAATTCTCCTGCAAGATTTACTTTAAATGCCCATGAAATAAATGCACCCTTGCTATTCGTTTTATTTAATAAGTCTTTACAAATTTTAGATTCTGGATTAGTTTTATCAGCACCAACTTGAAGAGTAGTTACCGTTTTACCATCATACGTAAATGTTTGACCTAACTCTTTAAGTATATTTGGTCCTCCATAAAGTATTTGACTTGCAGACTTGCATTCTTTAAAAGACTGGTCTGAAATGTCCTTCATTAAAACTACGTTTCTATAAGTAAACTCAGCTCTATATGCACTAGGCAAACTATGTGGTTCGGTCATTATCACAATATAAAGTCTTTTTTCATTGTTTAATGAAATCGTTTCTTTTGCCGTTAATGTCAATTCACTAGAATTATCTTCTCCAGTAAAATTTTTACTATTGCCAAATTCTTTATCAAATGATTTTGATTTATCCACTAATCCATTGTTTGAATTTTTAAATTCTTCAAAACTAGTATAAGAATTTATATTATTAGCTGGCTTACCCTGATAAATACCTGCAACCGAATCACTATGCAAGAAGGAATCTGTTAAACCTTTATCTTTTGAAATCGCATCTTGAATCAGAGTACCCTTTCGAATTGCAGTACCATTTACTTCAATTATCCAATATAGCTTTCCATTCGTATAAGAAGTCGCATTCTCTTGTGGTTTTTCATAATACCAAGCACTTTTATTCACGCTCAAAGAATAATGACCCTTCACTTGAATTGTTAACGAGGAACCAACATCATCAAATGTAAAAGTTGTGTCTCCCTTTTTAACACCACTTAATGAGAATGTATTTTTCACTTCAACATTTCCAACTTCACTTAAATCTTTCGTTTGTGCATAATACTCAAAACGATACCCATTGTTATTGTTTGTCCATCCAATTTGAGACAACTTTAACTCAAATGAAGTCTCATTATCAATTTTCACCCATTTAGGTTTTTGATACTCATATTTATTCGCAGTTGCATCATATTCATAAGGCGTTATTTTTACATATCCAACATAATGCATAACATCAGAACTCAATATATCTTTTAAAGTAGCTTCAGTTACATCAAATTGATTCATTGTCTGATTTACATTCACTGTATACTGATAGCTTCCAGCTGGAACGTTAAATGAATTAACAGAACTATCTTTTTCATAACCATCATTCTTTTTTACATAGACATCTGAACCACTCATATTAATCGTTTGGACTTGATTCGTTACTGTAGCTTCTTTTTTCTTTTCAACCCAAGTGTAATCATCTAAATTCAATTGGTCAAAAGTTCTATTTAATATAGTACCATCATAAAAATCTTTTGCGTTATCCGCATTTGCTATATAACGATTCTTAATCGTTACATTATTCGACTGCATGGCTGCATATACTTCCGGTTTTACCTTTAACTTATATGTTACATAATAAGAATCACCAGGATATACCGTAAAAGGATTCGAATCCGTTCCTCTTATTCTAAACCGTTTTGGATTTCCATCACTATTTGATCAATCCGCTTTATAATTCGTTCCATCCATTTCCCATTCAACCTTATAATTTGATGGATCTACCAATGTATCCTTACCATCTTTAGTTTGATATAATTCTACAGTGCTTCGTTCATAAGAAATATATGGAAGCATTGTTTCATCTGTACGTATATTGTGATAATTTAAATAATCATAGAACATAAAATTCTTTAATGGATAATCACTAGATGAGTTTAATGTAAATTCCAATTTATATTGAACAATATAATTCCCTTCAGCATCCTTTGTGTATTTCTCATCGTGAGTCTTTTTCATATCATAAGAAACAGTTGGAGTAAATGTTTTATCATCTTTTCCCTTTGGATAAGTTGTGCCACCTTCTTTTTTAGTATAAGCGGAAGCTGTATTTGTGATAGATTGTTTGTTTAAATTTTTATCATCACTTAACTTAACAAAATAAGTTAAAGTACGACTTTCATTTGGCTTCAATTCACTTATTGACCATACTAAACTTCCAGGCTGATTTATACTTGAACTATCTGTAACTTGTTTTGGAATCTCATTATCAGAAGTTTGCATATCTGCTAGATATATTTTTCCGGCAACATTTGATTTTGTTCTTTCTTCATACGGCTTTTGCCCATCAGGAGAAGATGCTAGTACTTGCGGTGTATTTGAAATATCACCCATATAAGAAACAAGTTGACTATTATTTGTAAACTTATCAACTACATATACATTTTTACTTCCGTCTTGACCAGCAGTAACTGTAATTGTGTATTGAATATAATCACTCTTAGAATCTGGTTTAGAATATGCTTTTATAACTTTAACATCACCAAATTTTTCTAAATAATCTTGACCATAATCTAAAGTGATGATGTCTCCTTTTGGCGTTTTAAGACTTGTCGTTCCATCATTTTTGTTTAATTGACTTAAATCAACTTCTCCTTCCACAAAGAAGTCTCCTTTAAGTGTGGTATTCGTACCAGAATTCATGAAGTCTTCCGTATAGGTTATGACAACTTTTCCATCCTTAATATGAATAGTTCCAATTTTATTGCCGTTTTTATCTGGTATATCTCTAGGATTAGTATCTTTCATACGGAAAAATTTAGGAAGTGTGTAACTAAAAGAACTTCCATACTCATCCTTTAATACACTCGCATTAATATCCATAAAATGAACTGTGATTTTTAAATATTTTGAATTCGGTCGTAATGTATCACCTGGAATACTTGAATTATTCTTATCATCAGTTATCACTATAGAATCAATCTTACCCGTACTATTACTTAAATCAAAAGGTTGTTTTGTAGTTTCTGTTGTAGTTTCTGTTGTTGTCTCTTCTTCACTTTCTTGAGATACCTGTTCATCATTTTGAGTTTCTGGCTCATCCTTGACAACTTCTTCTTGTTCATTTACTTCTTCTTGTTTGTTACAATCCTCATTATGAGTATGCTCTTCCTTTTCGCAAATCAATTCATTGTTTTCATCATAACACTCAGCCGTATGTGTATGCTCTTCCAAGTTACATGCTAAAGTTTCAGCAGGTAAAGATAGTGCATAAACAGTACATACAACCACAATACACGAAAGTGCTATCATGAGCTTTTTCCATTTTTTTAAGCGCGCTTTGTCTTGTAATAAACGCCTTAAATACTCCTGCACAATCTCACCTGCTTTCTATTACTTTACAATTCCAATTTTATTTAAAGGCCAAACTGAAAATAAGACTTTACCCTCAATTTGTTCTTTTGAAACATCTCCAATTACAGCACTTCTAGAATCTATTGAACTCTCGCGGTTATCTCCCATACAAAACCATCGAGACTCTTCTACTTGATGTGGAAAGTCTATGTCTGTATTTCCAAGTGACTCACTATCTACATACGATTCATGAATAGCTTTACCATCCACAGACACCTTTCCATTCACATTTATATCCACCTTTTGACCAGGACTAGCTATAACACGCTTTACCAATAACTTATTTTCCTGCCAAAATGCTACAACATCACCCGACTTTAGTTTTTTAGTTTTTATAGACACTACGATCTGCCCATTCTCTAAAGTCGGATCCATACTCGAACCATAAATCTTTAGTACTGGCATCCACAGTGTTGCCACCAATACAGAAATAGCAGCCACGACAACAAGTATACTCAATGTCTTCTGTACTTTTTTTAAATATCTTTCTCTCTCTTTTAAACGACTAAGCTCTTCCTTGACCTCTTCATTCGATACAAGATCACTATCCGTCTGCATCTTATCAATTAAGTCAATCAATTCTTTTCGTTTTAAATGTCTTAAATCCTTCTTATCCATATCCCTATCCACACATTAAGATTATATTAAGATGAACATACATCATCTTTTGTTAATTAGTTGATATATGCATTTCTACTTTATCTTAAACGAATCTAACTACAATGTTATAAATACATTAGTACAACTAAAATTTAGCACCTGTATTTTACATAAAGGTAAAATCGATTGCAAGCGCTTTTTTTGAAATATTTTAAACGGTTATATTTATTTCAATTAAAGTTTCTTATTCACATGTATTTAGTGCATTTTAAGTATTTTTGGTTATATGTCAGATTTTTAAAAAAATAAATGAAAATAAAAAATACAAGCAACACTACTAATTTGTTCAAACAAATTAAAATACTATTGATTTCTCATAACATATAACCACAGCTATATTCACTGCTTACAATCTTAATATTGTATAAAAGAATCTTTATACAATATTAATATTACTTAACAAACCCATTTTTAATCCTCTTAGTACTATTTCTTAGATAAACATAAAGTTATATAAGCACATATTTCATATTCTAAAATTGTTCTAATCAAATTCTGAAAATCACTTAATGGGTTGTAATAATTTTACATCGTATTGTATGCGCTTACAACGGCGTTCTCTAGACAATTTTATATCTAAATTAGCTTGGAATATGTTCATTTATGCTTTATATAAAGTATTTTATATATATTAACAAGTCTACCCCCCCCCGTTTAAAATCCACTAATTTGTGCAAATAAATTACTAATTTATGCAAATAAATGAAAATAATAAGATTATATGTGATGATGTAAAAACTATGTGAATCTCTCGATTTCAAGAAATTGGTTATGTACAAGCAAAAGAAGATGTCATTTCATTTATCAAAGATATTTGTGTTCTTAACATATGGTCAAAAGAATTCTTCATCTCATTAACAAACAATTTAATAAGCAATGAATCATAAACTATATAGTATATTTATTATTTTGTAAGTATCCATCTGACACACCTAGAAAATTTCAAGACCTCTAGCCATGACATATTGGTCCACAAAATCACGAATCATTTTTTAATGGCTGCTTCAAACTGTGTAATATAATCCTTGATTTTATCCATGACGAATCTGCACTTTCTGTGATTAAATCTATACTTGTATTCGCAATAATACAGAGGCAACATTCTTTTTGATAATCCATGATATACATGTAATAAATTACATAGTAAATCTATCTACAGCCATAACAAATATGAGGCTTTAATTAAGAAAATGAATTAGCACAGAAGAACTGATGAATAGAATAAAAAATATCTGGCCCTTATAAGACCAGATAAAAAATATCAGCGTAATATGAAAGTTCTGTTCAATACAAAAACATCGTATTTTTAACTGCAATACGATTTAAAGCCTGGATATAAAATTGTATACAGGCTTAACTTAATTGCATTGTTTTTTAATTACCCTACTCTATAAATTGCTTTAAATAATCCATATCTAAAACAATAATTCGATTATTTTTAACTTGAATGATCTGCTTTTGTTTTAAACCACGAATCACTCGATTCACACTATTACGTGTTGTAATCCCACAAAAATTCGCAATATCCTCATTTGTGACCTGCAAATCAATAAATATACCCTTTTGTGTTTGAATGCCAAATAAACTTGCCAAACGATATAACCAAGAACATACCGCACCTGCCTTTGAATTCATGATCATCGCATGTTCTCTTGTGAAGGCTAGTTTGAATCGATTGCGATAATATGTATTTACATACTTTTGTAGGTTCACATCCTCTTTAACTTGCTTATAGAATTCTTCTTTTGAAATACAATACAATTCAGCTTGTTCACTCTCAATACGAATCTTTGGAAGATAATTTCTAAATTGTGTCAAACAATCACAATATAAACTCACCACATCCGGACCTTGTAGATAGGTAATATTAAATTCACGATCATCTTGCATGATCAAACTCACTTTAACAATACCCTTCTTTAAAACATACATATTACTATCATTCAAATCTAAACATGTATGTCGATCTTTTATAAGTATAGGAACCTTTTCTTTTTCTAAATATTGTATGACACCATCACAACTCATCTTTACTTACTCCTACTTGTATCTATATTCTATCATATTTATGTAACGAACCTAATACCTTTGTCTATCAACAATCCATTAATAAAGAATCGTAATGTGATCATAACCAACCTATGTCATAATAACTGAAAAAAAGGACCCGGACACAATGTTGTCCGAGCCCAATATCAGCTATAAACTGTTTTGGGGTATATGCCGCCCCTTAAATTCTTGGAGAGCAAATTCACCTAACCCCATTCAAATTTATTGCGCCTTTTTTAGACTATAGAGGCCTTACAGAAAACCATAAAAAAAAGGCTCCTATCGGTGGGAGCTAACACCATAATAGCGACCTGCTCTTCACTTATATCCCGCTTATTCAAAACAAACTGAGCAAGCGGCGAACAATCAGAAGTAGCTAACCTCTTATCTTCATACAATGATACCCACCAGCGCGCAAAAAGTCAACCCGTTTTTTTTTATAAAAATGAGTTGCTTCTTTGTGAATGGCATCTATATATAACTTCCCAATTAGCATGAAAATAATGTATAAAAAATCAAAAAAAAACATTTCAACTTATATAAAAATTTAGTAAATACATATAAAATCTGTTAATATTGTGAGATTTGAAGCAACTCCTTTATTGTGAATATGTCCCTATTTTTTACTGGATCACTTGTATTCTACATATCCAGTTTCCTAAATAAGAGTTGAGCTAAGCCCCCACAAACTTATGTTCAACTCTTTTTTATAGTTCAAAGCGCCCATTTTAATTGCCCGCTTTGTTCTTTAAAATTTTTATAATCTGTTTTCCAACTTTATCCATATCGATTGGCTTAGAAATATATCCATCCATACCCACATTCAGTGCCTTCTTTTTATCTTCATCAAACGCATTCGCACTCATCGCAATTATTGGAATATTTTGCTTTTCTGGAATCGCCCTAATTTTTTGTGTAGCTAAATACCCATTCATATTTGGCATTTGAATATCCATTAAAATAAAGTCATACGTACCAACCGGTTTTTGAGTCACTTTACCAACACATTGAAAACCATCTCTTGCCAAGTCTACATGCAAGCCACAATCCTCTAATATAATCTTCGCAAATTCTGCATTCAATTCATTATCTTCCGCTAGTAATACATGTTTACCTTCTAAAGAATGCTTAGAAATGGATAAATCCTCATTTTCTGTTTTTACTACCTCTTCATCCACAACCATATGATCTATCGTAATTGTAAAACAACTCCCTTTACCAAGCACACTTTCAACATCAATCGTACCACCCATCATATCTATCAATTTCTTTACAATAGCCATACCAAGACCTGTGCCCATAATATTTACGGAAGCTTCACGCGTAAATGAATCAAATAGAGTTGGAATAAAACTCTCACTCATTCCAATACCCGTATCTATGATTTGAATTTGATATGTACCATAACCCTCTTTTGCACACTCCAGTTCCTTTATATCCACTGTGACACGACCGCCATTTGGTGTATATTTAATGGCATTGCCAATCAAATTCACTAGAATTTCCTTCACTTTCGTACTATCACACAATACTTGTTTATGTTTTATATCAATTTTTGTATCTAATACAATCTCTTTTTCTAAGGCCATAGCACCAAAGACATTCGACACTTCTTCAACCATATCTACAATGGACTCACTACTTTCAACTAACACACTTTTACCACTTTCAATACGAGCCATATTCAATACATCATTAATAATGGAAAGTAATAAATTACCCGACTGCTCAATCTTCTTTTGATAATCCACCAAAACAGGATCCATAAGCTGTTTTTTCATCAATTGATTATATCCAAGAATTACATTCATAGGCGTACGAATATCGTGTGACATATTATTTAAGAAATTTGTCTTGGCATTGCTCGCATTTTCAGCTTGAATATAAGCCTTTCTTAACTGTTCCTTTTGAAGACGCTCCTTCTTAATCAAATCATCAATATTTCTTGTACCAATCACAACCGCTCTAGTACGATCCTTTTTCTTTACATAAGAAACACGAGCCTGATAATATAAAACACCCTCATCCGACATATATTCATAAGTAAAAGAATAATCTTCATTGGTCGATTTCAGTTTTTCAAAGGAAAGTTCCTCTAAAAAACTGTCTCTTGAAGCATCCGAAACCAAATCTTTGGCATAAGTCGGCAACAATTCAGTCCAACGATCATGATAAGACCGACAAAAATCTGCAATACGCTTACCATTACTACCCGCTTCACGATACGAATAGATTTGTCCTTGATCCAACTCCACTAAAAGTACAGAAAAATAATCCTTACTAATCCCTTCAATAATCTCTCTTTGAAGTTCTAAAACATTTTCCTTTTTACGAACCTCATCCATAGGACGAAATCCCATCACAAAACGAAAATGGTGCTTTTCATCATATAAACGAATTGCTCTTGCATATAAAGATTCATATCCATTAGAATTTGGATAAATCTGATACTGCAATTCTACCGTCTCATTTTTAAGAAGTGCATTCATAAAAGGAACAGGAGATAAAATATCCATAAAATCTTTACACGACTCTTTTACCAACACACGATCATAGAAATCACGTAAACAACGTGTATAATTCATCTTATCCTCATTCGAAAAATCATCAAACCCTCTATAATTATACATCTTGCCATCATGCTTAACGACAACCATCGTATTCTCCATTAAATCTCCCACGATCACGGTCGAATATTCCATTGTAAGGGCTGTAAGCATTTGATTACGCTCCTCAACCCTTTTTTCTTTATCCAACATAAAACTTGTAACATCCGTAATATTTCCCTGGAAGAAAAATGTTGAATCTTGTTTTAAAGCCAAATAACAATCCGATACCCAATGATACCCATCCTTACCTTTCAAACGAAAAATCACATTCTGACAAGAACCAACTTTATATTGTTTCCTCAACAAATCTCTATTCTTATCTAAACGAATTTTATCTTCAGGATGTAACATATTCACTAATTTATTATCAAATTCAGTTTCAATTTCTTTTTGCGTCCAATGTAAAGTATTTAAAAAATCATCGCTCATAAACAAAAAAGGATATCCCTCATCTACAGAACACCTATAGTATCCTTTAAGCAACCTATACACTTCATCCAACTCCATATTATTCTTCTTTTGACGCTTAAAAAATTTCATATTATACCCCGAATTTCATGTAAACTCTTACAAATATAATAACAACACAACCTTCATTTGTCACGATGAAATAAACAAACATTTTTTTGTTATATTTAATATTTTTAAATACTTATAGTTATATTTCTCTATTATATTAGAATAAAGACATGCTATAATTTATCCATTAGACGAATAAAAGAAGCCCAATTTTTATACATCTAACACATTTCGACGTGAGGACTAGCCCTTCCCAAAAACTAAACATAGCTAGTTCTCTATTTTTTTTGCGTTTAGATGTTATAATGAAATTGGCTGAGTACTAATCCTTGGCTTGTAACCAACTTAAGCTGACAAATCCCACATACTTGTCAGCTTTTTCTTATATGAAGAAACTTGACTAATCACCTTATGATTATATAATATAAACGAGTTTATCATAAGTTGATTTATCATAAGGAGGGTAATCATGAGATTCATAGGCAGAAAAAACGAATTGCATACATTAAATACAGAATATAATCGTAACAGTAGCTTTGTGGTTATTTATGGACGACGCCGTGTTGGAAAAACAACACTGATCAAAGAGTTCTTAAAGAATAAAACTACATTCTATTATCTTGCGACCGAGGAATTAGAAAGCCAAAGTATGAAACGACTTGCTAATGTTATAGCACGTACTACAAAAAACACATTGCTACAAAAAATAGAATTTACAGATTGGTTGGATTTATTTCAACTAATTGCTGACTATAAACCAGAAGAAAAAAAAGTCCTTGTCATTGATGAATTTCCATATCTAGTAAAAACAAATTCAGCATTCCCTTCGATCCTACAAAATGCATGGGACGAATTTTTAAAAGACAGTAACGTAATGTTGATTCTGTCCGGTTCCTTGATTGGTATGATGCAAAAACATGCACTTTCTTATGATAGCCCACTATATGGTCGTAGAACAGCACAAATGCGTTTGACGCCACTACCATTCACTAGTATTTATGAAACACAAAATCTTCCTTTTGAACAAGCCGTAGAACAATTTGCTCTAACAGGTGGTGTACCAAAATATTTGGAGTTTTTTGAAGACGGAAGACCTTTAGAAGAACAGCTTAAAGATGCCGTTTTTTCTAAGAATGGCTTTTTATATGAAGAACCCAATTTTTTATTAAAAAGCGAATCCTTAACAGCCGTAAACTATTTTTCAATTATTAAGACAATTGCAGACGGCAATCATAAACTCGGTAAAATTGCAAGTGCATTAGGACAAGAATCTTCATCACTTACACCTTATCTATCTACACTTTCGGATCTTGGTTTCATTGAAAAACGAACACCAATCACAGAAAAGAATCCAGAAAAATCACGTAAAGGATTGTATTTCATTGCAGATAATTTCCTTCGTTTTTGGTTTTGCTATGTCTACCCTTACAAAGGTGAATTGGAATTAGACAATATGCAAATTGTACTAGACGAAATTCATAAAGATTTTAAAGAAAAATTTGTTGCCTTTGCTTATGAAGATATCTGTAAGGACATTTTCGCAAAACTATGCAGTAACAACGCAATTTCATTTGTACCATCACGCATTGGATCTTATTGGTTAAATGATTATGATGGAGATACAGAAATCGATGTCATGTCTGTAGACCATCAAAATAAACAAGTTTTTGCTGGAGAATGTAAATATCATACAAAACCAGTAGATGCCCCCGTATACTTTACATTAAAAGAAAAAGTAGATAACGCCGCAGAAATACGCAAATCTTTCCCAAAATATAACATTATCTATGGCTTATTTAGTAAAAGTGGTTTTACAAAACGTATGCTCGATATCGCAAAGGAAAACCCAAATATACTTCTAATTCATGAAGATCATTTATTGTAATTTATATTTTTAGCTGACAAATCCCACGTACTTGTCCAATGCCATTTAGTTAAGAATAACGAGACTGTTTAGATTGGTTCATCTAAGCAGTCTTTTTATTTGCTTTCACGACAAAAAGTGTAGCATTTCTGCTACATCGTTGGACATGTGGTCATAAGTATCAATCGAAACGGTAATTGAAGGAGACTGGAGCTTTAGGTTTCAGTTTTCTTTTATTTTGCCGATTTCTGCGAACAGGAAGAATTTCCTTAGCGATAATATCACAAATATAAGTAGGAACTTTCACTTTCTTAAGGCGTTCACGAATGATATGAAAAGCCCGAACAAAGTTGAGTTGATTTTCATATTTACGTTTTTGCTTGGCAATATCGATTTCATTCGTAATTCGGCTACAAAAGTTGTAAAGTAACATCTTAGCGTAGATTTCCTATTCAATCGGGTTTCGCTTTTTAGAATGCAACGTATTTAAATCTAAATCATATTTCAACTCACGATAACTGGTTTCAATTCCCCAGCGTAGATGATACAGCTCTTTGATATCCTGCATACCGAATTCATCTTTAGCTAAATTTGTTACAATGCATTCATATGTATCCTCCGTAATCTTAAAGCGAACCACTCGACACTCAAAATCATAAAAAGAAGTATCTCCAAAATAATCAAATTGCTGATTTTGTGGCACAAATTTATAGAGAAAGGATGAGATTTAATATCATTTGTCTGCTTTTTGTAGTCAGTGTTCGTTTGGTCCAAACATCGAATTCTTCGTATGGGAATGGTCCAAAGCCACGTAACATCCCAGTGGAATGAATATCCTTGACTCGAACCAGATACTTATTTCCTGATAATTTAATCTTCTCAAAGGAATTGATGGATTCATACCCTCTGTCTGCAATAAAGATAGCTTCATCGCCTTTATAGCGTTCTACCATTTTATTCAATGCATCCCGTTCATTCTGTACAGCCTGTCCCTGTAAAATAACATCATCATAGGTGTATTCTAAAACATCATAGCTTGTATTCAGATGAAAAGCAGAGAACGGCTTATCGGAATTGTTAGCCTTTTGGATTGTTGTTTTCTTATCCTTGATTTCAGAAGTAATAGGTAATGTAGAACCATCTAAAGCTAAAAGACGGTATCCATTATATAACTTAGGCTTTCTTGTTCTGCCATTAAATAAATTGAATAAAATATGAAAAGTATCAGGTTTAATTTTATCTCTTGCCTGTATAAAAGAAGACACAGTTGGCGTATCTAGGTTGTATCCAAACAGTTTATACAGTTCATCTTTTAATGAGCCGCCTTCTAATAACAAAACATTCATCAATGTGTTCCCAAACAGATGCTTTCTTTTTTGAGTAAAATCCTTTTCTGGATTGACAACAAATAAAGAAGAGGATTCATCCAATTGATATATGCATTGTTTTAATATCTTTTTCATGCGTTTAAATTTGTTCATAAGTATGCTCCTGTAATCGTATATTTATAAACAAATAACATATTTTTGAATCAGAGCATAAAAATATGAATCAACATTCAAATTGACAATCACATGTACGCTTGCTAAAATAGAGTTGTAAAAAGAAGTACATTACTAGCTAATTAGTTAGTTAGTATGAAAGTTTGCCGCTGACCAATATGCGGGGTATAAATGGTTGGGTTGAAAGTTTACCGCTGACCAATATGCGGAATATAAATGGTTGGGTTGAAAGTTTACCGCTGACCAATATGCGGAATATAAATGGTTGGGTTGAAAGTAAAATCCTTCGCCATTAGGTGAAGGATTTTTCGTTACAAAATATCTTCAAAACATTTATTACTTTTTGAAGATAATGAGGATACAAAGATGAAAAAAACAGGTTTTTATATTATCAAAGATCAATTTTTTGAAGATATGAACGATCCGTATCTCAAAGGAAATAAATCAGGAAATAGACCACATTATTATTGTTTTGAAGATTCAACAACTGGAATATATTGGATGATTCCTTTATCTAGCCGTATTGAAAAATACAGGCGTATCACGCAAAAGAAAGAACAAGCAGGAAAGCCATGTGATATCATTCATATTGTTAAACTAGATGATAGTCGTGAAAGTGCATTTCTCATACAAGATATGTTTCCAATAACAGATGAATATATTGAGCGAGAATACACAATCTCCGGAAATCAATTACTATTAACAAGTAATCATGTTGCCAAAGAAATTGAGCAAAAAGCAAAAAAGGTAATGAGTATGCTGAAAAGAGGAATTAAATTCACTCCTACGCAGCCAGATGTGATAACAATATTAGAAAAACTAAAACAGAGTAAATAAAAAACTATAAATATTTGATAATTATCAAATATCTATTTTAGAGAAAGTAACAAATACCAATGTCATTAAGTTAAGCTAACAGGATAGTGACAGCGGTAAATTCTTATTAAGTTAAGCTTGGATACAATTCTATATCCAGACCTTTACTTACGTTACAGTTAAAAATGTGGTATTTAAGGCATGACGAAAAGGCAAATTTTTGAATCAGAGGGTAAGGGGGAACTACGTAAAATTTATTTGCATTTTTCAAAAAGTGTAGTATATTAATTATGACAAAGGCGCATGTTGCGCAAACTGGGTTGCTAACCTTTATCTCTAGAAGATAAGGCGCTGCCCTTTTATTTTATAAAAGTGGAGTAGCTTATGAATTACCGTCAACTTCCCGCAATATTTATACATCTATACAAATAAACATCCCGTTGTGCTGTCACAACGGGTATTCTTTTATGATTCATTTAATGTGATATTTTAGTGCTATTTCACATGTGGTATTTCTCTGTTCCGAAACCAAAATATTAATATACAAAAAAGTGTTAGACCTAATATCATCTAACACTTTCAAAAACAATACTAGCGGTTTTCTGCTGGCTGTCAGCCACGATACCCTACAGAGTATCTGTATGACGTGGTTGGAACTTTTAAGTCTCCAACCTAGACTCATCTTTTCTCCCCGATGCGGGCGCGATATCCTACTGAATATCTAAATGTCTTGGACACTTTACCCTGCTCCAAGTGCAGTACAGCTTTTACGTGCCGCTACACGGTACTCTCTGTACACCCATATTGAACTAACACACTCTAACGAGTGTGGGCTTTTTTTTAATATAGCCTAGTTCTTCTCCTGTTTCTTATTCTATCATAGTTTTGTCTTTATTTT
>OGQM01000267.1_pt1 | contig 51692 bp, 35 predicted proteins | sample 1553191 | NCBI WGS metagenome assembly OGQM01 (sample SAMEA2579954, study PRJEB22360) | human gut metagenome | biome: human gut; feature: human-associated habitat; material: faeces | place: Denmark | collected 2008/2010 | reverse complement strand
TTGCAAACCCGCCATTTTTTTATTACTCGACAACAAACCTTGTTACAGTATTTGAAATTATGCTGAAAGTGTAAAGATTTCGTAGATTTCTTCGTCTGAAAGTTCTGTAATAATCTTTTCTCCTTCGTAAACAGCCATATCTGCAAGTTCTTTCTTAGATTTAAGCATTTCGTCGATTTTTTCTTCAAAAGTACCAAGTGTAATAAGTCTATGAACCATAACGTTTTTATCTTGACCGATACGGTACGTACGGTCAGTTGCTTGATCTTCAACCGCAGGATTCCACCATAAGTCATAGTGAATAACATTTGTTGCAGAAGTCAAGTTCAAACCTGTACCACCTGCTTTCAATGATAATATCATTACCTTTGTATCGGGATCTGTTTGGAATTTATTAATCATGTCTTCACGTTGGTTAACATTCAACGAACCGTGGAAGAACAACGGAGTTGTGTTGCATTCTTCTTCAATTACGTGAGTTAAAATATCACCCATTTCTTTGTATTGAGTAAAGATTAATGTCTTTTCATCATTGTCAATAATACTTTGTACCAACTGGATACATTGTTCCATCTTACCTGAAGATTCTTTATTCATGTCACCTGATTTCAAGAATTGGTAAGGGTGGTTGCAGATTTGTTTTAGAGCGGTAATAAGTTTGAAGATATTGCCACGTCTGTTTATGCCTGTAAATCCGCTTATCTTTTCCATCATTTCGTTCAAAGTCTTTTCGTAAAGAACAGCTTGATTCTTAGACAAGTAGCAGTAATCGTTAAGTACCATTTTTTCAGGTAAGTCTGAAATAACGTGCTTATCTGTTTTCAAACGTCTTAGAACAAATGGAGATACTGACATCTTCAATTTTGTTGCACGAGAAGTTTCTTTAAATCTTTCAATCGGAATAGCATAACTCTTTTGGAATTCTTTTAAAGAGCCTAAATAACCTGAGTTGATAAAATCAAAAATACTCCACAATTCTGTCAATCTATTTTCAACAGGAGTACCGGTCATTGCAACCTTGATATCTGATTTCAAGATTTTAACTGCCAATGTTTGTGCTGTATCAGGGTTTTTAATATTTTGAGCTTCATCAACAATAATCATACCCCATTGATGTTTTTTCAACTCTTCAATATCAATTCTCATAATAGCATATGTAGTAAGAATAATATCAACATCAGTATTTAATTGTCTGTCTAAACCATGGTATGTTGTTGCTTTTAATGAAGGCGCAAACAATTGTAATTCCTTCATCCAGTTACCCATCAATGTTGTTGGACATACAACCAATACCGGCTTTTTAAGTTTTTCGTCTTCTTTAAGTTTCAAAATCAAACTGATAACCTGAATTGTTTTACCCAACCCCATGTCATCTGCCATACAGCAGCCAAAGCCTTTTGAAACATTTGTCCATAACCATTTAAGACCTGTTTGTTGGTATGGTCTAAGTTCACCTTTCAAACCTTTTGGCGGATCAACATCTACCGGTTTTGTAAAGTCTTTCAAGATATTTGCAAAGGCTTCATCATAATCAAAATCAAAATCTTCTAATTGACCTGACATTGATGCGTGAATTAACTTCATTCTTGTCATTTTGCTATGGTCTGCTTTTGCAATCTTTTCAAAGATTTTTTTACTTTCATCTTGATCGATAAGAATATATTTATCCTTATATTTTACAAGACCTTGAGAGTCTTTTACCAAATTTTGAAATTCTTCTAAAGATAACTTGTCATTACCTAATGCAATTTCGTAAGAGAAGTCTAAGATATCATCTAATGAGATTGCGCTTGAAGAAGTTGTATTGAAGATATCCAATAAACCTCCTGAACGAGAAACTTTTACCTTCGCATTAATTGATGCTCTTGGAACAATAACATTTACTAATTCATCAGGTAAAATTACTTCAATTTGAGCTTTTTGTAAGTAATATGCTGTTTGAGTAATAATCTTATAAACTTCACCCAAGTTCAAATCTAAAGCTAATTTATCTTCATCTTCAAATAACATTTCAAGTTCCGGCATATAACGATTTGCATAGTTTAATTGTTTTTCTACAATTTTTGCAATATCTGATGAATTTACTCCGAAAACTTCGTCTTTTGTATACAAATCATCAATTAACGCTTCTTCACCGGTTTTTCTGTTCTTGATATGAACCTTCAATTGGAACATCTCATCAGAAATTTTGTTAACCTTGAAGAACGGAATGACATCGTATTTGCCTAAATACAACTCATCAAACCATTGTGCAAAGTTTTCAGCATAATCATTACCCTTCATCAAAGATTTTTGTTCTAAATCTTTAATCAAGTATGTACCTGATTTGATATCTTTAAGTTTGTAAGCTTTAATACCCAAGAATTTGTAAATTACGTAATTTAAGTAATCATAAATAAAGTCACTTACAAAATTTTTAGGCATTTCACCTTGGATAAACAGATCTTCAGGTAGATTTTCTTCAAATTGATTGATAATTCTTGCCAACTGTTTGTTTGCAATTATTGGTTCATAAACAATTCTAAACATTTGCCCACGACGTTTTACGGTTGGAATAAAATATAACTTTTCAATTAATTTTAAAACAAATTGAGTTAATTTATTCAAATAAATGAAGGTATATGAAATATCATCAAAATCAACAATTTCACCAAAACCGCCAAAATAATCTAAAACCAAATCTTTTGGCAAAGCATAACCGACTTTTGTACCTATTACGCTTGATGAACAACGGAATAGAGAACCTTTTGATTTTAAATAATATTGGAAATTGTTTGTTGGAGTAACAAAAAAAGATTGTTTTCCATTGTTATTTACCATATAAAAATCTGTATTTCTTACAGGTGAATTTGGACTTAAAAATACGCCTTCAAATTCATCTTCAACAATTTGATAAATCAAACTCAAAGTATAACGAAAATCCTTATTTTTAAATCCGTTTGGGTTTTCGCTCAAATTGAAGAATAATTCGTCAACATTATTCTTTTTAAATGATAAATCTATATCTAATCCTTTTGTCTTCTCCGTCATAATTTTCCTTTACTATTTAATCAAAGAATCACAATCCATTTCTGCAGGTTTTTCAATACCCATTAATTGTAAAACAGTTGGTGCAACGTTACATAGTGCGCCATCTTCTTTCAATTCAATGTTTTTGTCTGCATTGATAATTACAAATGGAACTTTATTTGTAGTATGTGCAGTATGAGGTTTACCAGTCTTTTCATCCATCATCATTTCAGCATTACCATGGTCTGCAGTAAGAACCATGATTACACCGTTTTCTTTGCATTTTTCTGCAATTTTACCAACACATTCATCGACTGTTTGGCAAGCTTTAACAGCTGCTTCTAAAACACCGGTATGACCAACCATATCAGGATTTGCAAAGTTTACTAAAATAAATCCGTAGTCTTTATCATCGATGGCATCTAATACATTTTGGCAAACTTCAGGAGCGCTCATTTCAGGTTGCATGTCGTATGTTGCAACTTTTGGAGAAGCAACCAATTTACGTGTCTCATGTGCATTTGGTTCTTCAATACCACCATTAAAGAAGAACGTTACGTGAGCATATTTTTCAGTTTCTGCAGTTCTAAATTGGTTAACACCATTAGCTTCTAATACATCACCTAAAATATTTACCATTCTTGTTTTTTCAAATGCTACTGGGAATGTAAAAGTTTCATCGTATTGAGTGAATGTTACGTAGCAAATATTTTTTCTAACAACTTTTCTTTTAAAACCATCAAAGTTTGTGAAATTAATCGCTTTTGAAATTTCTCTGGCTCTGTCAGGTCTGTAATTAAAGAAAATAATTGCATCATTGTCGTGAATTCTTGATTCTTCACCACCACATACGATTGGTTCAACAAATTCATCAGTAACTTTGTTATCATAAGATGCTTTTACACCGGCAATTGCATTTTCAGCTTTGTTACCATCACCTAAAAGTAGGCAGTTATAACCTTTTTCAACACGTTCCCAACGATTATCTCTATCCATAATCCAGTATCTGCCTACTACTGAAGCAATTTGAGGAAGATTATATTTTTTCAATTCATCTTCAACAATTTGTAAGAACGTACAAGCACTTGCAGGAGGAGTATCACGACCATCTAAGAATGCATGTACATAAACTTTTTTCAAACCGTTATCAGCAGCTAATTTAATTAAAGCTAACAAGTGATCTAAAGATGAGTGAACACCACCTGTTGAAACTAAACCATATAAGTGTAAGGCTGAATCGTTCTTTTTAACGTGTTCAATAGCTTGTAAGAATTTTTCATTCTTAAAGAAGCTACCATTTTTTATGCTCAAATTGATTTTTGACAAATCTTGGTGAACAACTCTACCTGCACCTAAGTTCAAGTGACCTACTTCACTGTTACCCATTTGACCTTCAGGCAAACCGACATATTGTCCATCTGCGTGAATTTTAGTGAACTTTTCAGTTTCTTCTAAATGTTTAACGTTTTTTGCATTAGCAAGAACAGTTGCATCGTACTTTTCAGCACCAACTTCAATTCCCCAACCGTCCATAATACATAATAAAACACGATTTGTCATATTCTTATCCCCTTTTGATTGTTTATTTTTAGCCAATTAATTCTATCAAAAACACAGGGGCAATTCAACACAAAAACAAAAAAGAAATTGTAAATATTTTGTTAAAATTAAGCAATTTTTTCAGAAACAATGTTTTAATATAAATATAGAAAGGATATTAAAATTGGATATTTCAGCATTAAACAATAATCCATTTGCAACAAAGATTCAAGGTATTAAAGGCGTAAGTCAATTCCAACCGGTAAGTGCAGTTAAAAGAGCTGGTGCTGACGGTGGTAATCCATTTTCAAATGATATGGCTTATGTTGGCTTAGGCATTAAAGATGGTGCTGTTCAAACAAGTGCAGCTCAAATGGGTAAAAAAGCAATGCCAATGCGTCAAATCGGTATTGCATAATAAAAATTTAATAATATTCATTAAAAAGGTTGAACATAAAGTTCAACCTTTTTTGTTATATCTAGTCACCCGCATTATCAACGTCAAGTTTCGGATCTTTGTTTATAGAAACCGTTAACATTTCATGTGCTGATTGATAATCACCTTGTGCTACCTTAACACGAGCATATCTCAAATAACATTTAACAAGATAAGATACACCAACAGCATCAAGAACGTCACCACCTTGTTCTTTACACATTTCTAAAACTTTTTCATAGTACAATGTGGCATTATCATAATCTTTCAATTCCAAATAAATATTTGCCAAACGGTAGTAATACTCAATTTCTTTTCCGTTTAATTCAATTGCAGTTTTATAATCGTCAATGGCTTCTTTTGCAATACCTAATTTTACTTTTGATAAACCACGCATACCGTAATAAGTATCTTCTTTCGAGCCTAATTCAATTGCTTTTGTGTACTCTTCAATTGCTTCTTCGTAACGACCTAAATCATACTTAATAGATGCCACGTTACTGTAATAGTAGTCTGAATTTGGATTCAACTCTACTGATTTTTCGTATGCAGCTAATGCACCTTCTTTATCACCTTTAGCATCTTTAGACATACCTAAATTGCAATAATAATCCGCTCTTGGAGATAATTCGATAGCTCTATTTAAATGCACAATTGAATCTTCGTATTCACCTAATTTAAATTCAGCAAGACCTATAATACCATAATAATCAGCTTTTTCATCAATTTCTAACAACTCTTGTATTGTTTTTACAATTTCCGGATAATTTTTAAGTGCTAAATCTTGCACAACCTTTGCCAAGTAATAAAGTATTTTCTCGTCTTTTTCTTTTGCATCCATTAGTTTAAAATCCTTATTATATTTCTATGCCATAAATTATAACATACAACATAAATAAAAAAAAGAGTCCATCTTTCGATAGACTCTTTTGGGTATGTTATACTGTTTAAAAATTATTATTCAGTAATTTTGTCAACAACACCAGCACCAACTGTTCTGCCACCTTCACGGATAGCGAATCTCATACCTTCTTCGATAGCTACTGGAGCAATCAATTCAACGTTCATTACAACGTTGTCACCAGGCATTACCATTTCGCCGTCAAATTGAATAGAACCCGTTACGTCAGTTGTTCTGATGTAGAATTGAGGTCTGTAACCAGGGAAGAATGGAGTGTGACGTCCGCCTTCTTCTTTAGTTAAAACGTAAACGTTAGCTGTGAATTTTGTGTGTGGGTGAATTGTACCAGGTTTAGCTAATACTTGACCACGTTGAATTTCAGTTTTATCAATACCTCTTAATAAAGCACCAATGTTATCACCAGCTTGACCTTGGTCAAGTTGTTTTCTGAACATTTCAACACCTGTTACTGTTGTTTTCTTAGTTTCACCTAAACCAACTAATTCAACTTCATCACCAACTTTAACAATACCACGTTCTACTCTACCTGTTGCTACTGTACCACGACCTGTGATAGAGAATACGTCTTCAACTGGCATCAAGAATGGTTTGTCTAAGTCACGTTCTGGTTCTGGGAAGTAAGAATCTAATGCATCCATCAATTCCCAAATTTTATCAACCCATTTATCTTCACCACGTTTAATTGAAGGGTTAGCTTGAACAGCTTCTAAAGCTTTTAAAGCTGAACCGTGGATGAATGGAATATTGTCACCATCGAATTCGTATGAAGAAAGAAGTTCTCTAACTTCCATTTCAACTAATTCTAGTAATTCTGGATCGTCGACCATATCACATTTATTTAAGAATACTACTAAGTTTGGAACACCAACTTGTCTTGCAAGTAGGATGTGTTCACGAGTTTGAGGCATTGCACCATCTGTTGCAGCAACTACAAGAATTGCACCATCCATTTGAGCAGCACCGGTAATCATGTTTTTAACGTAGTCGGCGTGGCCTGGGCAGTCAACGTGAGCATAGTGTCTTGTTGCTGTTTCGTATTCTACGTGAGCAGTAGAGATTGTAATACCTCTTGCTTTTTCTTCTGGAGCAGCATCAATTTCATCGAATTTCTTTAATTCAGCTTGACCTGCTGCTGCTAATGTAGCTGTGATTGCTGCTGTTAAAGTTGTTTTACCGTGGTCTACGTGACCAATAGTACCAACGTTAACGTGCGGTTTGGTTCTTTCGTACTTTTCGCGTGCCATTTTAGTGGTCTCCTTTTTTACTTATTTTACTAAACTAACTTATTATAAATACTAAGCTGTATCTTAATTCTATTATATCAAAATCAATTGTCAACCTATTACGAAGCATGCTCTTTTAATTTAGTTACATTTTTTGATTTTAAAACAATTTTTCATTAAAAAACAGCTCTAAAGGAGCTGTTTTAAAAAAGGCGACACCCAGATTCGAACTGGGGGATAAAAGCTTTGCAGGCTTCTGCCTTACCACTTGGCCATGTCGCCATAACTTTTTCTTAATTCTATTTTAACCAAAGCTAATTGTCAAGTACACATCAAAATATTAGCTAGTTTGGCTAATTTACAATGATACATCTAAAAAATCAGCATGGTAAAATACTTATGTTAATATTAATAAAAACCTAAATAGTAAATAAAAGCAATGATTTCGATAATTACAACAAGCTTCAATTATGGTGAATATATTTCTGAAACCATCAAATCTATCCAAGCTCAATCTTACTCCGATTGGGAACTTATTATTGTTGATGATTCATCAGAAGACAATTCAGTTGAAATAATAAAATCCTTCTGCAAAGACAAACGTATAAAATTAATTTGTCATGACAAAAACAAAGGTCTTACACAATCGGTAAAAACCGGATTAAAATACGCAAAAGGAGAATGGATTGCCTTTTTAGAAAGTGATGATTTATGGCGAGAAAACACACTTGAAGAAAGAGTTAGAGCAATAAAAAACAATCCTCAGGTTGGAATTATATTTAATGATGTTGAAGAATTTGGAGATGATAATACCATTTTAGCAGTTAAAAATAATTTAGACAAAAATAGAGTCAAAATTTCAAAGCTAAATTTTCCTAAAAATATTTTTTATGACTTGAACATAGAAAATTTTCTTTTAACATTTTCAGCGGTAATGATAAAAAAAGAAATTCTGGATGATTGTCCATTAGATACACCTATTGATGCACTTTTAGACTGGTGGATATTTATCCACATCTCATTTAATAATGAGGCTTTTTATATAAACAAAAAACTTACAAAATGGCGACAACACAAAAACAGTTATCTTTTTAGAAGAAAAAAACCTAACTTCCAAAGTGTTAACCTTGAAGCATATTTAGATGTTTGGAGAACACAAAAACTCGGATTAAAATTTTTACCTTTCTATTTAAAAACAATCCTTTTAACCGCAATAAAACGATTTAAGTTCTACTACGTTATTACCATCAGAACAATTAAAAAGCTAGTCGGTATAAAACCTAAAAACTCACCTCTTTTTGGTGATTAATCAATAAACAATGGAAACCAAACCAGTATTTTTCGAACAATTGCAGCTCTTTTTGAAGTTCCTTTTGGAATAACATCCATAACAAACTCTTTCAAAACTCTTGGTGCTCTGTGTCTTATAGGTTTTACCCGAGAAGTATATTTTAAATTCTTTTTGATTAAATCCAACTGTTCCAGAGTAAACAACTGTTTCCAGCCTTCAATTGTTGTGTGCAAATAATTTTGCAGACGTAATACCGAACATTTAACAAAAGGAAACGACGTTGTTTCGTATAATTTACGCCATTTAAAAATTGGAGGATTATTTGATTTATAAAATTCCTTTATTGCAAAATCTGACTTAAATCCAACATTTTCCAGAGTTTTTGTCAAGCCTATTTCATATTTCAAAATTATATCATTTTTGTTTTCTTGATATTCAACTGAGTTAATAAATTCTTCAAAAGCTTGTGAATTGAAAACATTTGGTCTTAAAACAAAAAAGTATGATTGAACATGAGGACAGTAAATGTCTTTTACTTTGTCATTTTTTAATTTTTTAAATCCAATTCTATTTTTAGTTAATCCCCAAAAATCACAATCGTTAACAGACATTGAATTAAAAATCTTTTCTAATGGTTTAAACGGTCCATAACAACTGTCATTTGCAAAAATTAACTCTTCGCAATCTTTCAATAAATTATTGTTTTTTGCAAAAATAAAACCTCTTTTATAAGAACCAAAATCATATTCTTTATGTTTTTGAGCTATTTTGTAACAATCTAATTTGTCTAATTCTTCTTTTGGTAAATCACAACAAGAAACAAAAATTACGTTTTTTGCAATTTTTTGGAGTTCTTTCACATAAAAAACTACATAGTCATCAATTATATTTTTTTTGTCATAATGTGCAAATATTGCAACTCTATTCATAATCTTTGTTTCTCTCTTTTACAATAAAATGTTAATTATGATAGTATATTTTTTTTAATTAATTCACATCAAGCAAATAGCTGATTAAATTTTATTCAAAATTTTTGTAAAAATCCTCTTTTATTTATGATAGAATCAAAAAAGAGGATTTGATATGGCAAAAACAATTATAGTAACAGGCGGTGCAGGATTTATTGGTTCCTACCTATGTGAAAAATTAATTGAACAAGGTAATTACGTTACTTGTATTGATAACTTTTTTACCGGTTCAAAGAAAAATATTGAACATCTAATCGGCAACAAACATTTTGAATTAATTAGACATGACATTATTGAGCCAATTCGCTTAGAAGCAGATGAAATCTACAATTTAGCTTGTCCTGCAAGCCCTATTCATTATCAATTTAATGCCATAAAAACAATAAAAACAAGCGTTTTAGGAGTTACTAATATGCTTGGAATTGCAAAGCGTACAAAAGCTAAAATTCTTCAAGCATCTACCAGTGAAGTTTATGGTGATCCATTAATGCACCCTCAAAAAGAAGAATATTGGGGAAATGTTAACCCAATAGGCATACGAAGTTGTTATGATGAAGGAAAGCGAGTTGCAGAAACTCTAATGATGGATTACCACCGTCAACACAATGTTGATATAAAAATAATAAGAATTTTCAACACTTATGGGCCAAGAATGGCTGAAAATGACGGAAGAGTCATATCTAATTTTGTTATTCAAGCCCTAAAAAATGAAGACATAACTATATATGGCGATGGTTCTCAAACACGTTCATTCTGCTATGTTGATGACTTAGTACGTGGAATGATAGCATTAATGAACAAAAACGATTTTTGCGGACCTGTTAATGTTGGTAATGACGGTGAATTTACGATAAAAGAACTTGCTGAAAAAATTATAGAACTTACAGATTCAAATTCTAAAATAATTTACAAACCTCTGCCTTCAGACGATCCAATAAAACGACGTCCTGACCTGACATTAGCAAGAAAAGAATTAAATTATGAACCTAGAATTCAACTTGAAGAAGGTTTGGAAAAAACCATTGATTATTTTAAGGGTATACTGCAATGAAACTTGAATTACTTGCGCCAGCACAAAATAAAGAATGTGCTATCGATGCTATAAATTACGGGGCAGATGCAATTTATATCGGAGCTAAAGCTTTTGGAGCAAGAGCTTCTGCAGGCAATAGCTTAAAAGATATTCAAGATATTGTTGAATATGCACACAAATTTTATGTTCGCGTTTATTGCACAATAAACACAATCCTTGATGACAATGAAATATTAGAGGCTCAAAAGTTAATTGAAGCTCTTTATAAAATAAATGTTGATGGAATAATAGTCCAAGATATGGGAATTTTTGAGTTGGCAACAGAAGGAAAACTTCCACCTATTCAACTTTATGCAAGCACTCAATGTAATAATCGTACATTAGAAAGAGTGCAGTTCTTTGACAAACTTGGAATCAAACGAGTTATTCTTGCAAGGGAGCTTTCATTACAAGAAATTGAAAACATTTGCAAAAATAGCAATTGTGAAATTGAAACATTTATACACGGCGCATTATGTGTAAGCTACAGTGGACAATGTTATTTGAGTTACTCAATCGGAGGACGTTCTGCCAATAGAGGTGAATGTGCACAACCTTGCAGAAAAAAGTATACACTTGTCGATGACAAAGGTAACATATTAGCAAAAGATAAACATTTATTGAGTTTAAAGGATTTTAATGCATCCGAACATATTGAAAAGCTTGCTAATATTGGAGTTTCATCTTTTAAAATTGAAGGACGTTTGAAAAATGAAAACTATATAAAAAATGTAGTTGCATATTATCGTCAAAAGCTTGATAAAATTGGAGAAAAAACATCTTCAGGTAGAGTCTTTTTAGATTTTAAACCTAATGTTGCAAAATCTTTCAATAGAGGTTTCACTGATTATTTTTTAAACGGTCGTCAAAAAATCTTCAACTTTGAAACTCCAAAATCTATTGGCGAAAGAATCGGCAAAATAGAACATGTTGGAAAGAATTATTTTGTAATCAAAAATAATAACATACATGCCCAAGATGGACTTTATTTTGATGGCACAGGTTGTTTAGTTAACAAAGTAGAGGGTAATAAAATTTATCCAAACAAGATGGTTGGTATTAAAGAAGGATTGATTGTTTACAGAAATTCTGACGTTGAATTTGAAAAACTTTTAAAAATTTCAAAAACAAAACGCCAAATTGCAGTAAAAATCAATATTTTAGAAAACAAAATTGAAGCTATTGACGAAGATAATAACAAAGTTATTCTACCTATTCAATCAGAAGAACTTGCTAACAACCAAGAAAAAATGCAAGAATCCTTTGTTAAACAATTCAAAAAAACAGGGGATAGCGATTTTTTCTGCGAAAAAATCGCTATAAACACAAATAATCTTCCATTTTTACCGGTTTCGCAAGTTAACAACTTAAGACGAAATTTGTTTGAAAAATTAATGGAAGAACGATTAAAAAATTACAAAAGAACCGAACAAAAGCCCCTAAAATATACTAATTTTTCAGAAACTAAAATGGATTTTAGAGCCAATGTTCACAATAATTTTGCCAAAAAGTTTTATGAAAATTGTAATTGTAAAATTATTGAAAATTCTCTTGAAAGCGGTCTTTCAATTAAAGACAAGCCTCTTATGACAACAAAACATTGTCTAAAATATGCGTTCAATTTATGTAAAAAACCTATAAATTTATACCTTATTGATGAAAAAAATCAACGTTACAAACTAAAATTTGATTGCAAAAACTGTCAAATGCAAATCTTTAAAGAATTGAGCTAGGTTTTTTCAATAATTTTTCGAAAATTAAAACTCTATATTTTGGATATTTATAAGCATACACTTCAACTTTCCAATCTTTATCAGAGTTGTATTTTTTATCATAAGGTTCTGATGCACTTATTGAAATTGGAGGAGTCGTTTCTCCGGCTTTGAACACCCTTGTTTCATCATATAGCTGTTGAGTCGATGTTTGGAATATTTTATCTCCGTCTTTAAATACAGCTTTGACATACAAGTTTCCAATATCCAAGCTTGAATTATTTTGCAATCTGAACTGAAGGTTAAGAATATGTTCTTGTGCCGCAATATCAGTGTTTACATCAAGTTTCATAACGTCAAAAAAGATATCCTTTTCATATAACAAATTATTCTTGACAAATTTTTGATATTGCAATGCTTTTTTTCTAAAAAGTTCAGCTTCTGTTGGTTTTCCGTTTTCGTCTTCCTGTGTAGCCAATCTATTCATTAAATCAAAATACAAATCATAATTCATAATTTCCGGATTTTCCTTATTCACGAATGACAACAATTTATAAGCTTTTTCTATGTCATTATCAGAATAAAGCAAACCTAATTTGTAATTTAATGAAATATTCTTCGGATCTAATTCATAAGCTTTTTCTAAGACCATAATAGCTTCGTCAATTTTACCAACTTCTACGTATCCGTCACCAAGGGCAATACAAGAATTTACATATGCATCTTGAGCCTCTTTCAACATTTTTTTATTTGTAATTTGGTAATATGACATTGATTTTTCATATTTCATTATTGATAAAGCAAAATAACCTTGATTATAATAAGCTTCACCCAATTTGTAATAGATATCACCTTTAAAATTTATAAGACGTTTGTTTGGACGTTCACCAATTTTGTCCATTATGTCTTGAGCATCTTGCAAACGGTTAATTTTTATATAAAGTTTTGCCAATTGATAACTTGGAGAATAATCATATGCAACGGCCTTTTCCACAGAATTTTTAAATTCTCTTTCTGCATTAACATAATCTCTTTTGTAACTATACAAAATTCCCAAGCGCATATTTGTCGCATAGTTTTTAGGATAAATTTTTGCCAATTCCGTATTTTGGTCAATCAAAACATCTACCAAATAAGATTCAAATGCTGCATCTACGTTATATCTACTTTTTACATTATCATTAAAGATATTATGAATCATATAAAAAATATTGAAGATACCAAACATCACAACAATGAATAATGTTGTAAAAAACGTTTTTAAATAATCCCATTTGTCAGACTCTTGCAATGGAATATTCTTTTTCTGTTTTGACGTATTTTTTTTAGTATTACTCATCTGCCTCTCTTATTGAAATAGAAGTAATGCCATTAATTTTTTCCACATCTTTGTATAATGATTGTATAGGATTGTTACATTTTACGTTCATAAATGCAACTATTTTAGCTGAATTTCCGTCATCTGAATCAACATATTTTATCTCATTTATGTATGGAAATTCATTAATAATATAGTTTTGAATTTCATTAACGTCACATTTTGCGCACCTTAGTGACAATCTTAAACGCTTGTTTACACGTTTAACTTTTGAAATAAAGTGTCTTTCAAATTCTTTAACTCCAATTAAAACCAAAAGGCTCAAACACGTAGTTATAATTGCCATTATATATTGATTAGCACCGCAAGCCATACCTATACCTGCAGCCAACCACAAAGTTGCAGCCGTTGTAATTCCGTGAACAGATGAACCATTTCTCATTACAGCACCTGCACCAATAAAACCAATACCGGTAACTATTTGTGCCGCAATACGTGCAGTATCTCTAACACCTGTTGCTTGATCAATTATTACGTTATCTCCAATTGCAAATGTAGGGAAACCGTGAATTGAAAGAAGAGTAAAAACACAAGAACCTAAACACACAAAAATATGCGTTCTTAAACCAGCATTCTTATTTGTTAATTCTCTTTCAAGCCCCAATGCAAAACCTAAAACAATTGCAATTGATAAACTTATTAAATAATCTATATTCATTACCACCTATCTCATTCTACTCTTTGGATCTAGTACATCTCTTATTGTATCACCTATTAAATTAAAAGATAGTACCGCAACAAAAATTAAAAAACCAGGGGTTAATAACCACGGTCTATAAAGAATATTAATATATTCTTGAGCCTCTTTTAACATATTACCCCAACTTGCATCAGGTTGTTGAATACCTAAACCTAAAAAGCTTAAACCACTTTCTGATAGGATATAAGAAGGAACAGATAATGTCATTGCAACAATTACGTAACTCGTAGTTTGAGGCAAAATTTCTCTGATAATAATTCTTAAGTTTGATGCACCTACCATTTTTGCAGATTGCACAAATTCTTGATTTTTAATAGATAAAACCATACCTCTTACAACTCTGGCAAATCCAGCCCAACCTATCAAAGCAAGAATTACGACAATCAAAATTAAACGCTGAGTACTTGTCATATTTGACGGCAATATTGCCGCTAAAATAATCAGCAAATAAAAACTAGGAATAGACATTACTGCTTCTGCAAATCTCATCATTATTGTATCGATAATTCCACCAAAATAACCTGAAATTCCGCCATATAACAAACCTATCGGAAATAAAACCAGCAATGCTAAAAATCCAATAGTCATTGAAATTCTTCCGCCAAAAAGCAAACGAGAGAAAACATCTCGACCATTAATATCGCCACCTAATAGATATAATCTTCCGTCAGAATCTACAGTTACAAGGTGCCTATTCATTGAAATTACTCCAAGGAAATCGTATTCTTCACCTCTTGCAAAAAATTTCAGATAATATTTTTTACTTCTATCTAATTTAAAAACTGTTTGCATCAATTCTTCATCATATTCTCGTTTATAATTGTATGTATATGGGCGAGAAAATTTACCATTTTCATCTATCGTAAAAATTGGTGACGGTGGTACATATGATAATTGTCTGTCCGTATAATCTTTTGTGTATGGAGCAATTATATCCGCAAAAAACAAGCAGAAATAAATAAATACCAATACAAAAAAGGCTATTCTTGCAAACTTATCTTTATAAATTCCTTTAATTATATCTTTAAACATGCCTGCCCCCTTAAGCCTTTGCCCTAATACGAGGGTCAGTTAATATTAACAGAATATCTGCAATCAAATTACCTACAACAAGCATTATTGCACCAATCATCAAAGACGCCATTACCAAGTTTATATCAGATTTCATAACAGCTTCTAAAATCAATCTGCCTAATCCCGGATATTGAAATACATACTCTGTTAAAGCAGCACCGGATAAAAGACCTGAAAATTCAAAACCTAACAATGTAATCATAGGATTTACCGCATTTCTTAATGCATGTTTAAAAATAACCTTAAATTCACTCAAGCCTTTTGCTCTAGCAAATTTTACATAATCACTATCTAAAACATCTAACAAATTTGCTCTCATTTGACGTTGTAAACCAGCCAAAGATATTGTAAATAGTACTAAAACAGGCAAACATAAATGATGAGCTATGTCCAAAACTTGATGTAATAAATTCATATCATCAAAATTGTATGAAGTTAAGCCTCCAACTGGAAACCATCCTGATTTTACAGCAAAAATGAGTAATAAAATTGCAAAGAAAAATGATGGTATCGCCATACCTATACTCGTTATAAAGGTTAAAAACCTGTCAAATGGAGTTTTCCAATTTACAGCTGCTAAAATTCCCAATGGTACTCCAACAGTCCAAGTTAAAAATATTACAACCACTGTCAAAAGTAACGTATTTGGAATTCTTTCCATTAATTTTACAGAAACCTTTTCACCTGTAGTTGTTACCCCTAAATCACCTTTAACAAATGATTTAGCCCATAACAAATATTGTACGGGAAGAGGTTTATTTAATCCTAATCGTTCTCTTTCAGCTTTTAATGTAGCTTGAGAGATAGATGGGTTAAGTTTCAATTCTGCCAACGGATCTACCGGACTCAATCTAATAATGAAAAAACTTATCATTGATACTAAAATCAACAATGGAATTGTCTGCAATATTCGTTTTAGTATATAAAATAATATTTGCATTAATTTTTATCCTCATAAATTTCTTCAATATTATATGTCACACCTGCTAATGGCGATGGAAAAACGTTTTTAAATTTCTTTCTTATTGCCACAATTCTAACCGGTGAATACAAATAAATTATAGGCTTTTCGTCATAAATTATTTGTTGATACTCATCATATAAAAGTTTTCTTCTATTAAAATTAGTTTCCAATGCAGCTTTATCAAAAATTTCATCTAGTCTTTTTTCAAAAGCTAGCCTATCATCTGAAGTTTCGTTACCTGTTCTTTGGTTAAATAAATGTAATGGACCATTTGAATACCAAACGTTTTTGCCGTCGTGAGGTTCTAATGGTGAACCTGTCAAGCCCATTATTATCATGTCCCAATCAAGAGTTGTTGTCATTTTATTTACAAGAGAATTAAACTCAATTGGTTTGTAATTTACTCGCATACCTAAATCTTCAAGGTCTTGTTTTATCATAACACCAATTGCTTCTCTTTCTGTGTTACCAGCATTTGTCAACAAATCAAACTCTACACGATTATTAAATTTATCATACAGTTTGTCATTTTTACCTAAATGAAAACCACTAGCTTTTAATAAAGCTTTTGACTTGCTCAAATCTCTATCATGACCTTTTATGTTTTTATTTAAGAAAATAGAATTCAAACTTTCTGCAGTAAACAGTGGTTTTGCAAGACCATTTGCAATATTTTGAACCATACTTTTTCTATCAATAGCATAATCAATTGCTGTTCTAAAGTTTTTATCATTAAACCAGAACTGCTTTTCAGGTTGAACATAATAATTTGTATCCAGACTTTTTCTTTTGTTCAAGTTTATAACCAAGAACATTGTACCTGTATCTGGACCTATATTATAAATTTTATAATCTGATTTTGCTTCTTTTGATTTATAAGGTGCTACATTTGAACCTCTCAAACTGATTACATCAATTTCCTTTGCTTCAAATTTCAAAATTTCATTATTCAAATCACCAACTATCAAATAGACTACTCTATCTAAATACGGTAGCTTTTTATTCTCTTTATTTATCATGTAATAATCAGGATTACGCTCAAAAACAACTCTTTGAGCAGCTTTATATTCTTTTAATTTGTATGGTCCACTAACTACAAAATCACTTGGTTTCGTATTTGTTGAATAAAAACTGTCAAAAGCTTTTTGTCCTTGCTTTACAACCGGCGCAAAAATATGTTTCGGAGCAATTTGAGTAGATAAAATTCTTAAAAATGGAGAAAATGGTTTTGATATAACAAATTTTACTGTATAATCATCTACTTTATAGACTTTTGGTAGCTTACCATCAATCATTACCATATCTCGGATTGAAGGATTTCCTAATCCGGCTAATATTATATCGTTCCACGTAAACACAACATCATCTGCCGTAATTGGATAACCGTCTGACCATATAGCTCCATGTCTTAATTTTACTATATAAGTCATCCCGTCTTTTATTTCGTAAGATTTTGCAAGTTTTGGTATAACTCTTCCGTCTTTAGGTTCTGTGGTAAACAAACCATCAAACATCAACCCCGCCATTGATGAAGATGTAGCATCTTTTGAGGCAAAAGGATTAAATGTTTTTGGACCTTCTCCAATTGAAGAACTTATTAATTCTCCACCGTATTTACCAACCGGAGCTTGAGATTGTAAGTAATCTTTACCCATTAAAATAACGTTTACCGGATTTTTTGGATAGTTTACAATTCCATCATCTTTTATTACATCATGTTTATAAACATCTTCTGTCGGAATATCTTGTCTAATAAACAATTTTAGACATAACAATAAAACTAATATTAATGATATTAAACATAAAATTCTTCTCATTATATTAATAAACTAACATAAAAGTAATAATTTTTTATAGCCCATTCTATGGATTTTCATATTTTACATATGCATAAGCATTAAAATTCATAGAACCATACATTAATTTTAAGGTATCATTACTTACCGGCTCTATTTTAACAAAATTAATTTCGTTAGAATCAAAATCATCTTCTGTTTCTATTGCTTGAATTTTACCTATTACGTTATAAGCCTGACAAAAATTAATTACAACTTTTCCGTTATTTCTTGTGCCAACAACTTTATAATGTCCTACAGGAATTTCTCCTGATTGAGTAACTACGGGCACTGTAAGATTAAGAAGTGGATATTGTTCTTGGAAATTACTCAAAAAATCCATTTCTCCATTACCACTTTTCATTAATGGATTACCGGCTTTTTTTTGAGCCTTTATTTTTTTAGCATTTTTACGTTTTTCTAATTCGTTTACAACTTGCTCATATTCTTTATTTGTAATCATTTTTTGCCCATCCCAAGCATTCTCGGCACCGGATATATCACTCCAAGATGTAGAAGTACCTGACACCTCTTCAGCAAAGGCTAGAGATGGTATTATGATAAATGTAAATAATAGACATAATATTTTGTTTCGCATACACTATTACTATAATAATATTTGGTTAAAAGTAAAGCATTCTTAAAAAAAGATACTCTAAAAATAGTATAAAATTTTATTGAAAACATAGTATAAATATATATAAGGTTATTTAAATTAGGTAGAAAAGGTTTTTATGTCAACAAATTTATTAGCATTTTTAATAGCATTAATCTCTGCTTTAGCATTGATTTATATGATATGTGCTATCCTTTTAGAGTCATCAGGTCCAAAGAAAAAGGAACTTCAAATTACACCAAAGGGAATTGTTGACCATGCAAAAATTTTGTATAAACAAAAAAAATATAAACTTGTTGAAAAACTTGCTAAGAAATATTTGGAAATAAAACCTGAACATTGCGAATTAAGACTTATTTTGGCAAAAGCTTTATATAACGAAGACAGTATCTATGATGCAGTAAAAGAAGCCTTGACTATTCTAAACAAAGAAGAAAATAACAGTGATGCCAGATTACTTTTAGCAATGTGCTACAAAAAAGTAAATCAACCTACAAAAGCAATTTCAGAACTTCAAGAAATTTTAAAAACTGATCCTGACAATATGTCCGCTGCACAAGAATTGAGTATTTTGTACGTAGAAACAAACCAAAAACCTTCTGCAATTAAATCACTAAAACATCTTGAAACTTTAACAGACAACAACGGAGAACTTTTACAAATTAAAACAACTCTTGCTGATTTGTACATTGATATGGAGAATTATCCGGAAGCGTTTGACGAATTAAACGAAATTTTAGAAATTTATCCGGAAGATACTAATACAAACAAAAAACTTATTGAGTTGTACATAAAAGTTCAAAATTACGAAAGTGCAATTGAAACTTGTGAATCATTACTTTCTATGAATGAAAACAATAGTTTAAGTCTATGGATTTTAAACAACCTTGTAAACTTATACTATCTAAATAAAGATATCGACAAAACAATGGAGTATGCTAAAAAACTTTTAGAACATCCATTTTCAGATAAACTTAAAACCAGAACTTATATAGCTAAAATTTTAATTTCTAGCGGTAAAGAGCAAGAAGGTTTGGAAATGCTTAATGAATTATCAGAAAGAAACACTGAAAATATTGAAATTAAGCGATTATTGATTGACACATACTTAAAGAAAAATAACTTTATTGCAGCAATTGACCTTTACAAACAAATTGTTGATTTAGCTAATCCATTAGAAGTTAAGTCTGTTCATACTGAAATGAGTAATGTTTTTGTAAAATGGGCAAAATATCAATTTGATAAACGTGAATTGAACGAATGCTTTAAAACATTTACTCTTGCTATTCAATATGACAACGCAAACCCTGAAATTTATTACGAATTAGGTGAAGTAAACTACGAAATCAAGAACTTTAATGAAGCAATTATCCAATTAAAAAAAGCATTAAGTATTAATGGTAACAATCCAAAATATTATATGTCAATTGCAGATTGCTATGAAGCTATTGGTAATACATTTGAACAAAAAGATTCACTACTTGCAGCAATAAATGTTGATGACAGAAATACAAAAGCATACTTTAAACTTGCAATGTTGTATGATGCACAACATGATAAAGCTAGTGAAATTCACACATTAGAAAAAATTTTAGAATTAGAACCTCAACATTTGGATGCAAAATATCAACTTGCATTAATTCTTGAAAGCCAAGGAAACAAAGACAAGGCTCTCGAATTATACAGAGAAATTGAAAGCCTTGATTATAATTTTAAAAACGTTCAAAAGAACATTGAGATGTTAACCTCTAACAATAATGACTAATTATAGAGGATAAATTTCAGGAGCTTTTATGTGTTCCAAAATAGAACCGCCAATTGCTTCATTAGGATCAAATGGAGCATCTTTTGGAGGAACCATAATATTTTGAACTAACATTTTAATTAATGGACCAAAAGCATCTGGAACTAAAATTCTTCTATAAACACCAGATAACAATGATTGTACGTTTGGAGAACGGTCTTCGTTAAATTTTGAGAATGTACCATAGTACATTTTGTCCATACCTTTTGTACCATTTGCAATCATTCTGTCAGCAATGTATAAACCTTCACAAATTTCATCTTCTGTTTTTGCCTCTTGCAACATTTTTGTTACAGCTGGAATAGCTCTTTCTTTTGCATTTACAAATAAATCGACTTTTTCATTATCGAATTCGCAATAAGGTTTTTCTTTTGTAGCCATTCTTGGCTTTTTAAATTCTTTGTCTTTTGGTAATTCAAAAGGTTTATCCTCTCCAACAAGAATTGATTTTACAAATTCATCTTTTGTAGGTTGATTTAAGCCTTCTGAAATTTTTGCAACTGGAGCAACAGGCGTTTTTTGAACTTCTTCATTTGCTCTAAACAATACTCTTGTAATTGGATTTGTGATTGCTTGTAATCTCATTTTTCTTTCCTTTTCCTTTATATTTTTTTACTATTATTTTTTCTTGAATCCTTAAACGCTTCTCTTGTATATTCCAAAATTGCCCCTCCGATTTCTTCATTAGGATCAAAATTTGCCTTTGGAGGTTCTTTGATATTTTGCATTAACATGTTAACCAATGGTGCAAATGCATCGGGATTAAGAGTTTTTCTATAAACACCCGCTAAGAATGTTTGAACATTTGCAGAACGAGAATTGTTAAATCTTGAAAAACCTTGATAATAAAGATTGCTAATACCTTTAACCTTTGCTTCTGCCATTTGGTCTGCAATAAATAAACCCTCTACAATTTCATCTTCTGTTTTTGCGTTAACTAACATTTCAGTTAATTTGGGAATAGCTTTTTCTCTATTTTTAACAAAAACATCAACTTTATCATTATCAAATACACAATAAGGTCTTCCTTTAATAGGCATTTGAGCTTTTTTATATCCCATTGAGTCTATTAAATATAATTTTGCTAAATTACTGGTTATTTTATCTACTTGCATTAATTTTATTTATCCTTATTTTCTTTTTCAATTTGTTCTTTTTTATGATCGTCATACGATTGTATTGTTTTTGTTATTCGGTTATATAAATCATTGATGAAAGTTTTAACCTCAAATGCTCGTTTATCCTCTTCAATCTTTTTATCCTCATCTTCCGTCCTTGAGGTTTCTTCAACCTGAAATAACATTTTAAATTTTTTCTTAAAGTTTGCAAGAGTATCTGAAATTTTCTTTTCTACTGAATTTTTCATCTCTCCAAACATCGCATTTAACTTATCTTGAATATCAACAAACTTTTGTTTCAAATTATCCATTGCCTTCATAATGTTTACCGGAAGATTTTTTGACAAATTGGCAAGTGGCGTAGCAATCTTATTTATTACAAAATTAACCGGTTTTGCTACTATTGAAGGGGCATTTTTTGAAACAATAGCAGCTAAATTTGCCAATTTTTGAGAAATATTCATCATTTGACTCTCAAATTTTGCAATTTGCATAAGTCTATTTTCATTAGCTTGAATATTCCTTTGTTTTGCTAACTTTTGTGCTCGCATCATTGCACCAATTGCAGCACACTCATTCCAACTCATTTCCCCAGGCTTTGCAGTATGGTCAGCACGCTTTTGAGATGCCCCCCCCATTCCTCCGGAACAAATCGGACAAGCACTCGGTGGTAACCCATGAGGGCATAAACCTCCGCCTACTTTACTATTATTTTGTACAGCAGTTACTGCCACGTTTACTTACATTCCTCAATTTATACACATAACATTAGGTTGCTTGAACTTATCTTTTTCGGGGATTGTGGGTAATTATTATTTTAATAGTCATCAATAATTAAGCCTGCACTTTGAGTCGAAGTTCGGCGATAAGTTAAGATGAAAGACCTTCCAATCTTTCTGGAGCATTCCGGCTTTTACGGCTGCGACACAGCTGAAGATCTTCACTTCATTTCCTCTGAATCCATGCTATGATAAACATTTTTTATCGTCAATTCATGTATTAAGATTTTTTAAATTTACTCTTTTTATATGGTTTCAAAACACCTAATAATATTATAAAATAGTACTATGGAAAAGTTATACTCAAAGGTACCGCCTACAAAATTAAGAAATAAGGAAGAAAAATTTAGTCCTGCAAATACTGATTCAAAATTTTGGATTTTTATTGCTGATTTATTCTTCAAAGGAATGCTTGAAAATAGATTTTTTGCTTTAAGATACAAAGGTGCAGATAAAGTTTTTCACAGAGATACCTCTGTACCAACAATTCTTTTTGCACCACATTCCAACTGGTGGGACGGCATTGTAGGATACAACATCTGCACAAGAATTTTTGACAAGAAAATTCGTATTATGGTTGAAGAATTAAATCGTTTTCCTCTTTTAAGACGTGCAGGTGCTTTTTCTGTTAACAAAAAATCACCTCAAGCTTCAATGGCAGCCTTGAAATTTTCCGTTGAAACAATAGGGGATTTGAATAACTTTTTGTATATATTCCCTCAAGGAATTATTATGCCACCAAACTACAGACCTATTAATTTTCAAACAGGTTTGACTTATATTGCACAAAATGCAGTAAAAAAATATGGCAAGGTTAATTTGGTTCCTGTTGCTGTAAATTATATGTTTTTACGTGCTGACAGGCCTGAAGTTTTAGTAGAATTTAAAGATCCTATTGTTTTGGAAGATGCAAAAGTTGACAGAAAAGAATACACCCACTTTTTAGAAGCTGAAATGACAAAAGCTTGCGATAATCAATTCAAAGAAATTGCTGAAGGCAAGTTGGATGCTTATGAAACTTTATTCCAACAACCTCTAAAATGGTATAGAAAAATAGAACAAAGACTTAAAAAGATTGAAATTAAAGGTTCTGGAGTTTAGACGGAATCATTTTAAATTTTATAAAAAAGCAATGCGGTTTGAGTAAACTCAAACCGCATTACTAATTAATTATCTTTTCGGATTAACCGATTGTTTCATCATCAACTGAGAACTCTGGAGCACCAAACATACCTTCGATTTCTTCTAAGATTGCAGAAGGTTTTCTAGCTTGATTTCTTTGAGCTGCACGTCTTTGAGCTTCTTTATCTTTTTCTTCATTAGCATGAGTTAAGTGGTAGAATCCAGTACCTGCTGGAATTAGACGACCGATGATAACGTTTTCCTTCAAACCTCTCAATAAGTCTTTTTTACCGTCAACTGCTGCTTCTGTAAGAATTCTTGTTGTTTCTTGGAATGAAGCTGCTGAAATGAATGATTCAGTATTTAATGAAGCTTTTGTGATACCTAACAACATGTATTCACAAGTTGCTACTTGACCACCATTAGCTTGAACTGCATCATTTTCTTTTTCAAACAATTGAACTTCAACCAATTCTCCAGGTAATAAGTTTGTATCACCTGCATCAACAATTTTAACTTTCTTAGTCATTTGACGAACAATAATTTCAACGTGTTTATCTGCAATTTCTACACCTTGAGAACGGTATACACGTTGTACTTCGTCTACTAAATATTGTTGAGCTACTTCCGGACCACATAATCTCATAACGTCATGAGGATTTAATGAACCGGTTGTTAAAGGTTGACCTTTTTTAATTTTATTACCGCTTGTACCAATTGGTTTCAAGTCGATTGGATATTTGATTTCAGTTTTGTCACCTTCTTCAGATTCCAAATACAATTTTGGTAAACCACCTGCTTCATCTTCTTCGATGATTAATGTACCATCGTATTCAGCTAGAATAGCACAATCTTTTGGTTTTCTACCTTCAAGTAATTCTTCTACTTTTGGAAGACCTTGAACGATATCACCTGTTTTTTGTCTTTCGTATACCAATGTAACAAGCATATCACCACGTAGTACCAAAGAGCCTTGAGCTACTTGAAGCATTGTACCTGGGCTGATTAAGTATGGACGACCAGTTCTGATTACAATTTCTGATTTTGTAGCGCTTACTACTTGACCTGAAACCGGAGCTCTATCGGCTTCATCTTCTGTTAACAAGTCATCTTGTTTAATGAATTGACCGGCTTTTACAACTGCTTTAGCTTTTACTTTAACTTTTTCTTCGTAGTTATCGCAAACTAATAACAATCTTCTAGCATCTTCACTTTCATTTTTAATTGAAGCGACACCATCGTTTAAAGCTAATACACAAGTTTTAGCAACCGGTGTTTTTGGAGCGATAGTTTCACCATTCTTAACCAATAATTCAGTTTGTAATGAATCATTTAATTTAGAATTACCTTCAAGTTCACGACGTACAATCAATTTGTCAAGAACAACAATTTTCAATTCACCCTTTTCATCAAGTTCTACCATACCTTTTAAGTGAGATAAGTAGCCTTGCATTTGAAGAACTAAACTTGTTCTAACTAAAGTTGCACCGTCTAAGTTTCTAACTCTAGCACCGTCTTTATATTGTAATTGAGTTACAGGAACGATATCAATTAATTCATCTGTTGAATCGAATTTAACTGAAACGTCTTTTGGTTCAATTTTAATAACTTGAACAGGTCTTACTAAGATTTGGATTGGTTGATTTGCAATGTTATCTTCTTCGATATTCATTGTAGTATCAATTTCTTCATCTAAGTCTTCAATACCCAAGTCATCCATTTCAGAATCCATAATTGTTACGATTGAAGTTTCTTTAGCTTTAATACCATCTGCAATCAATGTACCTTTCTTGATAACTTCGCCTTCTTCAACTTTCAATTCTGAAACATTTGCTAATTGGTGAATTTCACCAGGTCTGATTGTTACTTCGTGAATAACATCATTGTATTCTTTAATTTCAACAATACCATCTAAGTGACAATATACATCTTTTACAATTTCAGTACCTGCTGTAACGTGAGTACCTGATTCAACCATTTTTAAAGTTGATTCTTTGTTCAATTGGTGAACTTCTTCTGGGATGAATACAACGTCACCTGCTTTTGTAATGATTTGGTTTTCATCAACTTCAACATCGACGTATTTAATTTCACCTGAAGAAGCAACTGAACAATCATCACTGATTAATTCAGCGATAATCATACCGTTTTCAACTGTTGTATCAACCGGAGATTTAACGATATATTTTTCACCAGTTTTATTAACTGTCCAAATTTGTTCTTTCTTTGTTTGTTCAAATGAAGCATTAGAAGGAGCAATTGAAGCGATTACAATTGTTAATTCTTTACCTGAAACAATTTTCTTAATCTTTTTACCTTCAAATTTAACTTCTTCAATAACTAGGTCTTCACCAACTCTAACTTCACCACCGTGTTCGCAGATAGTTGAAGTTTCAGCAAGTTTTTCGCCTTCTTTAATAGCTTGACCGTCTTTAACTTGAACTTTTGAGCCACCTGGCAAGTTATAAACATCACCACCAAGAACCCAAACAACACCGCTTTTGTTAGCTGTTCTAGAAACGTTACCTTGTCTATCTTTCTTTTCATCTGCTGTAAAGTCTTGGTAAACAACTTCGCCTGATAAATCAGAAGTGATATCCTTTGTAGCTTTTTCTGTTAAACGAGAACCATCCCCTTGTGATACTGGTTCGTAAATAGCAATGTTACCACCTTTAGCAATTTTATCGCCTTTTTGAACCATAATTCTTGCACCTGTTGGAATATGATATTTTTTAGAAGATTTAGCACCTTTTACTTCAATATCAAATTCTAACATAGATTTTTGAACTACATCACCGTGACGAGTTCTTTCTTCTTGTGTTTTACCCTTCAAGTCTGTTACAACTTCACCAGCTTCATCTGCTGTAACATATTTCATAGCACCAGAACCTTTGAATACACCACCTGTGTGGAATGTTCTCATTGTTAACTGAGTACCGGGTTCACCGATTGATTGAGCGGCAATAATACCGATTGATTCACCAACATCAACTAATTTTTGAGTTGTCATTGCCCAACCATAACATTTTTGGCAAACACCATATTCTAATTCACAAGTTAAACCTGAACGAACATCTAGACCTTCTTTTTCAATATCGGCCCAAACTTTTTCGTCCATACGTTGAATTTTCTTGATGTCTTTTCTATCCAACGTTGTGTTATTTTCAACAACAACTTTGCCATCAGCATCAACGATATCTTGTGCAATAGTTCTACCTAATAATCTATCAATTAATGGAACAATACAAGTATCACCGTCATAAATACCTCTCAATTTGATATGTTTTTTACCGTGGCAATCGTGGTCACGAATAATAACATCTTGAGCAACGTCAACCAAACGTCTTGTTAGGTAACCAGAGTCGGCTGTTTTCAATGCTGTATCTACCAAACCTTTACGAGCACCATATGATGAAATGATGTATTCAGTAACTGATAGACCTTCTTTAAAGTTTGAACGGATAGGTAAGTCGATGATTTGACCTTGCGCATCAGCCATCAAACCACGCATACCAACCAACTGTGATACTTGTGACAAGTTACCTCTGGCACCTGAGAACGCCATCATGTAAACTGGGTTCAATCTGTCGAAGTTTTTAACTACTTGTTCTGTCAATTTGGCTGTTGTTTCAGACCAAGTATCAATAACCTTTGTATATCTTTCTACTTCTGTGATTTCACCTTTCAAGTATCTTTTTGTTGATTTTTCGATTTCTTCATCAGCATCTTTCAATAATTGAGCTTTGATAGGAGGAACTGACAAATCTGAAATTGAAATTGTTACGCCTGATTTTGTAGCGTAATGGTAACCTAAGTTTTTCAAAGTGTTAGCCAATGTTGCTGTTTTTGCACCACCGAATTCAAGATAGATTTGTGCAAGTAAGTTTTTCAATGCACCTTTATCCATTTGCTTATTTATGAAATCTACTGTTTTCTTTTGTGTTGTATACATATTTGTCATTTTTTATTTACCTTTATTAATTATAAAACTGCGTTTCTTACTGCTTCATTGAAAATAATTCTACCTGCTGTAGTTTCAATACGTTTGCCGTGTTCATCTCTTACATAGATTTTGTCGTGTAAGTCGATTACATTAGCTTCTAAAGCGGCAATAGCGTCTTGGAAGTTGTAGAAGTATTTTGAAGGTACCATATTTTCATCTTTAATAAGAGTTAAATAATACATACCCATAACCATATCTTGAGATGGTGTGATAATAGGTTTACCTGTTGCCGGAGCTAAGATGTTGTTTGTAGCTAACATCAACATTCTAGCTTCAGTTTGCGCTTCAATACTCAATGGTACGTGAACAGCCATTTGGTCACCGTCAAAATCGGCATTAAATGCTGTACATACTAGAGGGTGTAATTGAATTGCACGACCTTCAACAAGTTTTGGTTCAAACGCTTGAATACCTAATCTGTGAAGAGTAGGGGCACGGTTTAACATTACTGGGTGTCCGTCAATTACCTCTTCTAAGATATCCCAAACGATAGCTTCTGAACGTTCAATTTTCTTCTTAGCTGATTTAATATTTTGAACATAACCACGTTCGATTAATTTATTAACAACGAATGGTTTGAATAATTCGATTGCCATTTCTTTTGGTAAACCACATTGGTTCAATTCTAATGATGGACCAACTACGATTACTGAACGACCTGAGTAGTCAACACGTTTACCTAACAAGTTTTGACGGAAACGACCTTGTTTACCTTCAATAATATTAGATAATGATTTTAATGGTCTGTTGTTTGGACCAACAACTGTTCTACCACGACGACCGTTATCAATTAAGGCATCTACCGCTTCTTGTAACATACGTTTTTCGTTTCTTACAATGATTTCAGGAGCACCCATTTCTAACAATCTTTGTAAACGGTTGTTTCTGTTAATTACACGTCTGTATAAGTCGTTTAAGTCTGATGTTGCAAAACGTCCACCATCCAATTGAACCATCGGTCTTAAGTCTGGAGGAGTTACAGGCAATACATCCATAATCATCCAAGTTGGATCTGTTTCACTTGAAATTAATGAATCTAATAGTCTTAAACGTTTAATCAATTTACCTTTTCTTTGAACTGAATTTACATCGCCAGCTAATTCATTTCTAATTTCTTCAGCCAAGCCTTTAACATCAATTTCACCTAACAATTCTTTAATTGCTTCAGCACCGATTCCAACTTTTAATTCAGAATCTTCGTGTTCAGTGATGTAATCTTCATATTCTTCTTCGTTTAGAAGTTGTAATTTTTTGAATTCAGATTCAGCCGGATCAATAACAACATAGCTGTTAAAGTAAATTACTTGTTCTAAGTCTTTTAGAGTCATATCTAAAAGTAAGCCAAGGTAAGAAGGGATACCTTTCAAGAACCAGATATGAGAAACTGGAGCTGCAAGTTTAATGTGTCCCATTCTGTGACGACGAACTTTTGAGTCTGTAACTTCAACACCGCATCGTTCGCAGATAATACCTTTATGTCTTACTCTTTTGTATTTACCGCAATAACATTCCCAGTCCTTTGTAGGTCCAAAGATTCTTTCACAGAATAAACCATCACGTTCTGGTTTTAATGTACGGTAGTTAATTGTTTCCGGTTTAGTAACTTCACCATAAGACCATTTTAGAATTCTTTCCGGTGATGCGATACTAATTCGTATATAGTCAAAATAATCAATACTTGTTGACATTTATAATTTCTCCTTTTGTTGAGTTTATTGTCTAATTACGTTTGGTTCGGATTATATATCTCCGAAAGTTGTTGGTGTTTCAAAGAAGTTGATATTCAACAATTCTGAATCGATATCTGATAATGTACGTTTTGGAGCAGCTTTTCTTAAGTCGTCCATATCGCTCATTAAGTCAACTTCAATACCGTCTTTCTTAGCTACCGTAATATCCAAACCGATACTTTGTAATTCTCTTACAAGTACTTTGAATGATTCTGGAATACCAGGTCTTGGAATGTTATCACCTTTAACGATTGCTTCGTACGCTCTGTTACGTCCGTTAACATCATCGGATTTGATTGTAAGCATTTCTTGAAGTACATAAGCTGCGCCGTAAGCTTCAAGAGCCCAAACTTCCATTTCACCGAATCTTTGTCCACCGAATTGAGCCTTACCACCTAAAGGTTGTTGTGTTACTAATGAGTAAGGACCAGTTGAACGAGCGTGGATTTTATCATCTACTAAGTGAACAAGTTTCAAGAAGTAAGTTAAACCTACAGCAACCGGTTCATCAAATGGTTCACCAGTTCTACCGTCGATTAAACGAACTTTACCGTCTTCACCAACCCAATCACAGCCTGTTTCTCTGATACCACGTAATAATTCTTCTTTTGTTACTTTTTCAGACATGTTTTTACCATATCTTTCATCAAATGATGGAGCTGCGTAGTAGTCTTTAGTCAAGTAAGATGCTAAACCTAATAAGTGTTCATAAGTTTGACCTACGTTCATACGAGAAGGAACACCTAGAGGGTTCAATACAACATCTACTGGAGTACCGTCTGGTAAGAATGGCATATCTTCTTTTGCAAGAATTCTTGATACGATACCTTTGTTACCGTGACGACCTGAAAGTTTGTCACCTACTGATACTTTACGTTTTTGAGCAATGTAAACTCTGATAACTGTATTTGCTCCGGGTGGTAATTCATCACCTTTTTCTCTGTCAAATACCTTAACATCAAGAACTCTACCGCCTTCGCCGTGAGGAACTCTTAATGAGTTATCTTTTACATCTCTTGCTTTTTCAGCAAAGATTGCTCTTAACAATTTTTCTTCCGGTGGGTGTTCAGATTCACCTTTTGGTGTAACTTTACCTACCAAAATATCATCTGCATAAACTCTTGCACCAATACGAACAATACCACGTTCATCCAAGTGTCTTAAAGATTCTTCTGAAACATTAGGAATTTCACGAGTGATTTCTTCTGGTCCAAGTTTTGTTTGTCTTGCATCAATTTCTAATTTTTCAATGTGAACAGAAGTAAAGATGTCATCGTGAACGCATCTTTCTGATAACAAGATCGCATCTTCGAAGTTATAACCTTCCCAAGGCATATAAGCGATTAAAACGTTTTTACCTAATGAAAGTTCACCGCCGCAAGTAGATGCACCGTCTGCGATTACATCGCCTGCCTTAACCTTGTCACCTTCTCTAACGATTGGTTTTTGGTTAATACAAGTATCTTGGTTACTTCTTACATATTTCATTAATTGATATACATGAGGAATACCTTCTGTATCTCTAATTGTAATTTCTTCGCCGACTACTCTTTCAACGACACCATCGTATTCAGAAACAATCAACATACCAGAGTCTTTAGCTGCTCTGGCTTCCATACCTGTTGCAACTCTTGGTCTTTCAGTAATTAAAAGAGGTACTGATTGACGTTGCATGTTTGAACCCATCAATGCACGGTTGGCATCATCGTGTTCAATAAATGGAATTACTGATGTCGCAACAGAAATGATTTGGATTGGGCAAACACCAACATAGTCAACTTTTGAAGATTCACTCATAACAAATTCTGATCTGTAACGAACCGGAACTTGAGCGTTTTTGAATGTACCATCTTCATTAAGTTCAACGTCAGCCGGAGCACAACGATAGTTTTCATCTTCATCAGCAGTCATATAAACTACTTCATCAGAAACCTTTCCATCTTTTACAACAAAGAATGGAGATTCAATGAAACCATAGTCGTTAACTTTAGCGTGAGTTGCCAAAGAACCAATCAAACCTGCGTTCGGACCTTCTGGAGTTTCAATCGGACAAATACGACCGTAGTGAGAAGGGTGAATATCACGAACTGCGAAACCAGCACGTTCTCTCATCAAACCACCAGGTCCTAAAGCTGAAATACGTCTTTTGTGAGTTAATTCAGCTAATGGGTTGATTTGGTCCATGAATTGAGATAATTGAGAACTTCCGAAGAATTCTTTTAATGCTGCAACTAATGGTTTTGTGTTTAATAAATTTAAAGGAGTAAGAGTTTCACTATCTTGAAGTGTCATTCTTTCCTTAACGATACGTTCAATACGGCTTAAACCAACTCTAAATTGGTTTTGTAACAATTCACCAACTGAACGTACACGTCTGTTGCCTAAGTGGTCGATATCATCAACTGTACCTTCATCATAAGTTAAGTTAATCAAGTATTCGATAGAAGCAACAATATCTTGAACAGTCAAAGTTCTTTGAGAAGCAGGAATGTTCAAGTTTAATTTTTTATTTAATTTATAACGACCTACACGACCGATATCATATTTCTTTTCATCAAAGAAACGAGCTTCAATGATTTGACGTCCACCTTGAGCTGATGCAGGATCACCAGGTCTAAGTTTTTTGTAAACATCAATTAAAGCATCATCAGTAGTTTCAGCTGTATCTTTTTCTAAAGTTTTTTTCAAGAATTCAAAGTGAGTGAAAGATGCTTCCATTTCAGCAACTGACAACCCCATAGCTTTCAATAAAGTTGTAGCTAGGATTTTTCTGTTTTTATCGATTTTAACGTAAACTAAGTCATTAGAATCTGTTTCAATTTTAATCCAAGCACCACGGTTTGGAATAACAGTTGCATTGTATAAACGTTTACCGGTTGGAGAAACTTCACGTTTGAAGTAAACGCCGGGTGAACGAACGATTTGAGAAACGATAACACGTTCAGCACCGTTAACAATGAAAGTACCTTTGTCAGTCATAGTCGGAATATCACCGATATAAACTTCTTGTTCTTTAATTTCACCGGAATCACGGTTTACAAGTCTAACCATTACACGTAATTGCTTAGCGTAAGTAGCGTCGTGAATTCTAGCTTCTTCGATAGTGTATTTAGCATTATCGAAAGTGTAGTTTGGTAAGAAGTGTAATTCTAATCTGCCTGTATAGTCTTTAATAGGAGAGAAAGCAAGTAATTCTTCTTTCAAGCCTTCTTTTAAAAACCATTCAAACGATTTTTTTTGCACTTCAATTAAGTCGGGTAAATAATCCAGATTAGTTGCCGGAATACCCATTGGTGTTTTTCTTTTAGCAAATTGAGTCGACATTAAATTAACCTCGTTCTTTATTCTATTGTGTTACGTACGTCTTAATTTTTCTTTACATTTGGGCTATTTGTATAAAATCAAATGCATGCTAGTAAATCGTAACACATCAAATCTTAGAGTCAATTAATATAAAAAATTGGTTAAAAATATGCTTAATAAAATTTTACAATTAAAAAAACAATCGGGCAAATGGTTTGGTAATCGGGGTTAGACTGTCAACCCCTAAATTTTAAAAAGACATTAAGACAAAAGCCATTTTTAATTAAAGCAATGACAATTGTCTTATTTTTTTGCGTTTAATTTTGAATTAATTTGTTCTAATTGTTTGCGCATATTTTCATTGTTGGTTTTTTCTTGTGCAACAGCTTTTTCAAGAACATCAATTCTAGCCTTTATAGATTCAAAGTTGTTGATATATTCGTCAAATTTGACTTGGAATTCTTGAATAAGTTTGTCTAAATCTTTGACAGCGTTAATCATAGAATAGTAAAGCCAATCAAGTTTTACAGAATAGTATTTTCCGTTTTTGTCTAATCCTAGAGGGAAGGCTTTTCTGTATTCTTGAGCGATAACCCCGATATGTTTTTCGTGAGATTTGTCAGCTTTTAGCGTAAAGTTATAGATATCAAATTTTCTGAAATCTTTTATACCATAATTAACCAAATTAATTTTACGTTTTGAACGTGCATCAGAAGTAACGCTTGTTATCGTTCCATCAACTGAATAAATATTTTTTGCGGCTAAAATCAAATCACTGGCTTTTCCAACACCTGCACCGGCATAGAAATATGCTGTATAAGAAGAGCCTGTAACACTCCAAATACTGTTGTTATTAAAAGAATATTGTCCATTCATCATAGAAGCATAAGGAAAATTACCAAAGCACATTGCCCCAATTCCATTTGCATTTGCACAGGCATATTTACCTATACCAATAGACTCACCTTTGGCTCTATAGCCTGCATGATCACCTATAAAAATAGTTGTTGATTCTGGGCTTTCAAATCCATTAAAACCTTCATCATAATTGGTAGTACTACCTGCATAACTGCCTATGGCAATCATACCAGGAATTTTATTTGAATATCCGGCGTAGTAACCTATCATGATAGAGCCTTCAGGTTCATGACCAATACCAAAATCATCCCCACCAGAACGATTTCTACCCATTCTATAACCGGCAAAAGGTCCTATTGCGATAGTTCCATACATTGAACCGTTATAAGCTTTTTGAGTTGTACCAAAATATTCGGCATTATAATAAAAAGGCAAAGAGTCTGCACCCGCATATGCACCTATCAAAATCAAATTATGGTTTGCATAACCTTTTACATTTGCAAACAAATTATTTCCGGCAAAAGCACCAATTGCAATATCTGAGCTAAAAGCAGTAGAAGAAACAAAAGCCCTGTTTTCAGTACAAATATTTAAAGATGTTGTATCTTCACATGTTGAGCCGGCTCTATTGACACTAGAAAGATAGTTATATCTCCAAGATGTTGCTAAAGTGCCTAAACCAATAGCAATGTTGTTTTGTCTTTCAACATATTTATCTCCAGCTTCAACTGACGGCTTATGAAGTCTTGATGTTATAGAACCAGCAAACTGACCAATATTAATGTTGCCATTATATTTATTCGAATAAATGTTTGGAGATGGACTATCTTCAAATTTAGTTACATAGCCGGAATACCTTCCAAGATTAATATTTGCTCTATGGATATTAGTGTTGCCAACTCCAGCTTCAACAAAATGAGCTAATGAACCTATAGAAATATTATATCTACTATATCCTTTAGCAAAAGAACCTGCATAATAGCCAATACTGATACTACCATAAGCGCTTGTTCCAAAAGAGGAATATGAACCTATATTTATAGAATTATAATTTTCATCACGAGCTTCTACTGAATTGTAATAACCAATATTGATAGAATTATCAAAATTAGGGACAGAAAAACCTTGAGTGCTATTTTTGCTACCGATAGCAATTGTGTGCTCTGCAGAGGCATAAGACCCTAAAAGCACGTCATTACCAATAATGACCGCTTGGGCAGAGTTTTTCAAACCATGAGTACCTATGTTAGAGCCTATTTCAATCTTGCCATAAGGTAGATTTGCTAGACTTGGAGTAGAGTGTGATCTGATATTACGTCCAATGGCAATATTATTGTATCTATCAAAAGCTATTCTTTGAGAATTAGTGTTGCTACCGTTATAGAAACCTATTTGAGATATATCACTATTCTTGTCTGAACCGTTTGATTGAATAATCATTGTAGGATAACTGTAGTTTGTTGGTGCACCACTTGGAATAGCACCGACTGAAACAATACCGTTACCTACGCTTGAATAGAAAATTCCTGACAAGTTAGATAATTTTTTCCAAGGACTGTCATCAGAAGAGTCCGCTTCTGAAGTATTAACAACATCTGATACAGCATGTTTAACTATAGGAGCAGTAACCGCAGCAAGGACACTCATAATCAAAAGCACCATTGTCATTTCGGTTAAAGTAAAAGCTATGTAGTTTTTAGTTGTTTTTTTCTTCATAAACTCTACTTATTCTCCATTTTGTTTAGTATTTCTTTTGTATCATTTAGTTTGTATTGCATTTTTTCTTGTTTTTGCATTGTTGCAGTAACTTTTTGTTCCAATTTTTCAACGTGACGTTCTAAATAAACAAGTTGTTTTGCTTGAGCTAACAAATCTTTGTTCATTTGAGTTAGAGTTTTGTCAATATCTTTTATTGCATTAGCGACAGGGAACAAAATCCAGTCAAATTCAATGCTCAACTTTCCACCTGCAGTTTTAACGACAGCCTCAGGAATATATTTTTGAACCTCTTGAGCAATCAAACCGACATTAACTTTTTTTGTTGCATCAGACTTAAAATTGAAGGTATAAGCATTTAAGTGACGAACTTGGCTAATGCCATATTTTGCTTTTTTGATATTTTCTTTTGCTCTTCTATCAGAAGAGAAAAGAGTCATTGTAGTTTGTCTTGCATAAACTTTTGAGGCATATAACAACAATTTTGTATTCGCAAATTGTGTTGCAGCGCCATTTCCTTGACCGTATCCAGGACCAATAATCATTTGAGGTCTATCGCCAATCATACTGAATTTGTTACCTGTATCACTAACTAATGTAGAAGATACATAAGGAACTATTATGTACTTGTTACTACCCTGAACATTACCACCCATTGTAGACGAACTTTGAGCATATCCGCCCAAAATTACGGAATTTTCCTTTGATGTAAAATAACCTGAAAAATTACCAATTACGATTGAATCAGTCAAATTAGCGTTATGACCTGCATTTCGACCTATCATGATACTATTAGTTGCAGTGCTGTGTAACCCTGCATACGTACCTATTGCTATTGAACGACTACCATTTGCAACATCTGAAAACGGTCCTATAGCAATAGAGTCACTAGAATTTGATTCATACATGGCATAGTATCCTATTGCGATTGTTGATGCAATAGGATTTAAGCCATTTACAAATGTTGATGAATTAGACTTCGCATTTGCATAAGAGCCAATTATTACACTTCTCATAATGCCAAAATTTCTATAACCTGCATAATAGCCTATTTTTACATTTTGCCCATATGATGATACAAGAGATGGGTTATAAGAGAATGTAGCTCCTTCATCATTTCCACCCGCATAAGCACCAATATTGATGTTACTTTCTTTCATTTCATGGTAATCAGGCTTTGTGGTAGAATTTCTTGACCCTGCATAATAGCCAACATTGATTGTATTTGAATAAGAGTTGTTTAAACCGGCAAAGGAACCTATAGAAATGTTCTCTAATTGCATGTCACGACCAGTGTTGCCTGTGATACCATAACCATAATTTCCTGAATAATATCCAATGCTTACGTTATGTCTAAGGTTTTGTGAATATGGGCTAATACTTAAATCGGCTAAAGGCTTGTAGCCCAATCTTCCTGCCATTGCGCCTATTGCAACATTTTCTTGGTTTACAATAGCTTTCATTGTCCAGTTACCTTTGTTTGCATATTTTACAGGTCCGTAGCAAACATTTGAACCGGCACATTCACCGATACTTACGTTTTTATATTCAAAAGAACTGTTGTAAGCTGCATATTTACCAATCGCAATGGTGTAGTCAGCCTCTGGAGTTTTGCTAGAGGCATATTCACCGATAAGAATATTTCTACCTGTACGTGCATCAGAAATTCCAAATCCTGAATAATAACCAATGACTGTGTTATAAGTACCAATGCCGTAAGTTTGGTTTGTTGCAGCTTTTGCACCAATCATTATGTTGTTAGAGCCGTCTAGAGCAACAGAGCCCATATATTTATTTTGGTCATAAAGCACAATCTGCCCTCTATCAGCGGTTGTAGTCAAACCACCTTGATTACGTTGGATTACTACGGCAGGTTTTGTGCCGTCAAAAGCTGTTTTGTAGTCATTTATTTGAGCAGAGGTGTAATTTTTTGTATCAGTACCAATAACAATTTTTTGATCACTGTCTGATATACTAGAGTCGTTAAATATACCTGAAAAATTATCATATTTCCATATATCATTTGTTGAGGTTGAATTGTTTTCTGTAACATTGTATGGCTTTTGTTTTTGTTGCGTAATTGTTGGGATTGTTGCAGCAGAAATTACACTGACGATTAAAAGTACAATCATCATTTCTGAAAGTGTGAATGCTATTAAGTTTTTAAACTTGAATTTCATCTAAGCACTTTTCTCCATTTTTTCTGCCTTTTTGTACGCTTTGTTTATTTGACGTTCTAGAGATTTTCTTTCTTTTTCTAACTGTTTTTGTTCTTTCTCTAGAGTTTTAATCTTTGTAGATAGAGTTTGATATTCTTTTGCATAAGCAACCAAACTATTTTTGCAAGAGTCTACTGTTTTGTCTAATTCTTTTACAGCGTTCAATACTGCGTAGAATAGCCAATCAGGGTTTATAGAATAAGACTCTTTTTTTGAAGTGTCAACGCCTTCTGGCATAATGTTTAGCAAATCTTGAGCAATAACACCAATACGGCGAACATCTTTTTCGTCAGCATAATTGTATTCATATACATTGACGTTTTTCAAATCTTTTAGTGAGTATTTTAAAGGTTTGATGTTTTCTTTTAATGTTATATCACTCAAAGAGGTTGGCTTTGATGCCGGTCCATATAGGTTTGTAGCATCAAATATAATTTTTGATCTTTTATAATCAAAATAAGGACTAACACTTATCGGAGCTATAATCATTTGCCCTTTGTTGTACGAACCTGAAGTAGTATCAATTACGACTTGTGCACCAGAAGAAAGCTTGCTTACACCAGGCCACTCAAATGTTATAATACTAAATGATGGCATTGAGGTCTGATATGTGCTTGAATTTATTGATGCATATTTGCCAATAAACAAGCTTTGCCCTGCAGTTGGTGGTCCACCAATATTAGTACAACTTTTTCTACCAATACAAATTGAATGCACTAATTTTGAAGCTACGCCTTCAGTCTGAGCCTTACTTCCAGACTCATTACCAATCATTATATTGCCATAAACATTCATTATCGTAGTACTGGTAGAATTAGTCTTTGCAGACTTCGAGCCCGCATCATATCCAATAACAACGTCATTCAAAAATTTATCTGATTTTGTTGGACTAGAACAATATACCTTTTTCATATTCGATGCTATTCCACCCGCATAATAGCCTATTGCAACACTAGAACCGACTTCGTTATAACCAGAATATGTACCAATATTAACTACATTAGCAGAGGTAACACAATTTCTAGCTACATCAGCCCCTGAATTTGTACCAATAAAAATAGAGCCCTTATTGTCATTTGTTAGCTTATACCCTGAATAAGAGCCTATAGCAACAACATCACTAACACCCGTTGTCGGAGCATAAAGTGCATGGTCACCTATTGCTACGTGATGATTTGAATAACTTCTATTCCAAGAGCTATTATACTCAATATCCAAAGGCATTGCACCCGCATTTACTCCAATATTTACGCTGTTTGATGTTGGATTTTTGACAGTTCCGCTAAAATTGCTATTAGAATAAAAGCCTGCCAAATAGCCTATATTTACATTATTATCACCAGTCGCCAAAGCTCCCGCTTGATAACCAATATATGTATTATCATTAGAGGTATGGTCCTTAATATCATTATATCCTGCCAAGTAACCTACATATGTGCTTCTATTTATTTTACCATCCTGCATTCTACCCGCAAGATAGCCAATACCAACTGATTGTGTTGTTGCGCCTGTACTTGCAGAACTCAATGCGCCGTAACCAATCGCTACTGAATTTTGAAGAGCATTTGCATACGCCGATTGAGAACCTATCGCAACAGAGCTTATTCTGTCCATCTGAGAAGCTCTTCTCATTGACCAATCACCAATAGCAATGCTTTTTGTATCCGTATTTATATTACCAACTGGAACCAAATAAGAAAAATCAGACAAGGCATTTGCCCCAATAGCTATATTATAGCCCTCACTACCATGGCTCAAAGCTCCCATATAAAGACGACCGGCATTATAAACCTTTTTTCCGTCAGGCGAAACTGTAAACAATATATGTGACTGATTAAGCTCATTTGCTCTATTATTTATGAACAAGCTTGCAGTGCCTGTTGATGGCGTGTTTACATCCGGCGCCATTCCTACTGCCACAAAGTTAGCCGTAGAAATACTCTTAAAATTGGTACCCTTTGTCCATAGGTTATCACCACTAACGGTACCGCCCAACATTGCGCTATCCGGAGCCGTAATAATCGGCATTGTCGCAGCCATAACAACACTCATGACAGTTAATATAACCATCATTTCAGCTAACGTAAATGCAGTTGTTTTATGTATAAAATCTGTTATGCGCACATTTACTCCAGTTTATATTTTCCATTATACACTATTGATGTAAATTATACTAGTCTTTGAATTTCAAATATAAATTTATATTAATCTGCTAAACAACTTGCCTTATATTAATTATTGTTATATCATTGAAGTATTATTTTACAAAAGAGGAATTAAAATGAACAAAAGTCAATCTATGGGCATGTATATAATTCTTGGGATTATGGTGCTTGCTTTTATCTCTATGCTTTTTGCTGGACCTTCTACCACTACAGAAGAATTAACTTACACAAATTTCTTACAAAAACTATCTGCAGGTGATATTAAATCGGTTGAAATGGACAAAGATTTCTTAATCGCTACTCCTAAAGTTCAACCTAAAAAACAAGTTAAAAAAGATTTGCCTATGCTTTATGGCATGCAACAATCATCTGCAACTCTTCAATACAAGGTGCTTACACCTAATGATCCTACTTTAATGAAAAGACTTGAAGAAGCTGATGTCGAAATCGCAGTCAACAAACCTAGTGAATCTGCTCAATTTATGCATGTTCTAGGCTCTTTAGCCGTACCTATCTTCATTATCATTTTCCTAATCATTATGGCTAGAGGTCTTCAAGCAGGTGGCTCTCAAGCAATGTCTTTTGGCAAAAGCAGAGCTAAAATGCTTTTAGACAACAAAGTTAAAGTTATGTTCAAAGATGTTGCAGGCATTGACGAAGAAAAGAAAGAATTAGAAGAAATCGTTGATTTCCTTAAAAACGGCGAAAAATACATAAAATTAGGCGCTAAAATTCCGAAAGGTGTTTTGCTTGTTGGTTCTCCGGGTACAGGTAAAACTTTAATGGCCAAGGCTGTTGCCGGTGAAGCTGGCGTACCATTCTTCTCTATCTCAGGTTCTGACTTCGTAGAAATGTTCGTCGGTGTTGGTGCAAGTCGTGTTAGAGATTTGTTCGACCAAGCTAAAAAACACCAACCTTGTATCATATTTATTGATGAAATCGATGCTGTAGGTCGTCAACGTGGCGCAGGTTTAGGTGGCGGACACGATGAACGTGAACAAACATTAAACCAATTGCTTGTTGAAATGGACGGCTTTGACGAAACAACAAACATTATTGTAATTGCGGCAACAAACAGACCTGACATTTTAGACAACGCTCTTTTAAGACCGGGAAGATTTGACCGACAAATTGTTATCAACAGACCTGACATCTTAGGCAGAGAACAAATCTTACAAGTTCACGCTAAAAACAAGCCTTTAGCAGAAGAAGTTGATTTAAAAATTTTGGCAAAACGTACTCCTGGTTTCACGGGTGCTGATTTACAAAATCTATTAAACGAAGCCGCTTTACTTGCTGCCAGACACAATAAAACCAGAATTTATATGGATGATTTAGAAGAAGCCATTGATAAAGTTATGGCTGGTCCGGAAAAGAAAAGCCGTATCATTTCTGACGAAGAAAAAGAAAATACAGCTTATCACGAAGTTGGACACGCTCTTTTGGCAAAACTTCTTAAAAACTGTGACCCATTACACAAGGTTTCAATTATACCTCGCGGTATGGCATTAGGTCTAACAATGGTTCTTCCTGAAAAAGATCATTTAACATTAAAGAAGGTTCAATTATTGGACAAAATTGCAATGACATTAGGTGGCAGAGTTGCTGAAGAAATAATTTACGGTAAGGAATTCATCACAACAGGTGCCTCTAACGACCTTGAAAAAGTAACACAAATGGCTCGTTCTATGGTTACAAAATACGGTATGAGCGAACGCTTAGGCAATTTGGCATACGGCAAGAGCGAAGATCACGTATTTATGGGACGTGATTTCGGTCACACTCGTGATTATTCAGAAGAAATAGCTGCAGCTATTGACGAAGAAGTTCAAAGAATCGTTAACGAACAATATGACCTTGCAAAAGCATTGCTTGAAGAAAACCGAGATATGTTAGATACAATTTCTCACAAACTTCTTGAAATGGAAACTTTAGACGAAAAAGAATTTGTAGAACTAATGGATCAAGTTAGAAACTCTCGAAGAGATGTTTAAAGCATAAAATATCAAAACACAAAAATGACAAAATAAAAAGCGGTCATAAAGACCGCTTTAAAATTATTACTACCTAAATTTTTAACTTACACTTTGTACTTTCGTACTTTCCTTATTTCTTTATTTCCCTATAATGTTTTATCAAGCTGTGCTTGTGTCAAAATCTTGCCTTTTGTTAACGCCTTTGAGAATTCATGAGAACCGCCAAATACGTCAACCCTTCGACTAAACTTAGATTAGTCTAACAATGCTTCAAGAATTTCTGCATTTTTGTTTGCTACTTGAGTATTATATTTTGTATTTCTGTGAATATATGTTCTAAGTGCTTCACGGATAAGTTCAGAACGTGTTCTGTTTTCGTTACCAGCTACTGCATCGATTTGATCTAAAAATTGTTCAGGCATTGAAATTAAAACTTTAGCCATTGTAAATATCTCCTTTGTGTGTAATAAACCTCGTGCTTATATAAAGTATTTTTTTCTCAAAAAATTGCTTTTTTAAAAAACATGAAGTTTACAAAACTTAACATACTGTTGCAAATTTTTATTTGACACTATTTTAATTCAATATCTTTGATATACCTTGGTCTTGATTTAACTTCCCTATAAACCTGTCCTAAGTATTCACCAATAATTCCCATACAGAACAATTGCAAACCGCCAAAGAATGAAAGTAGAACTACAATTGTAGCCCAACCGCTTGGAGTATTATCCAAAACTATCTTTTCATAAATAACTTCTAAGCCTAAGCCTATTGAGAACAATGCCATAAAGAAACCTAAAACAGCAATTAAACGCAAAGGCATTATACTAAATGAAGTTATACCATTTAGCGCCAAACCTAGTAATGTCATATAGTTAAACTTAGATTCACCGGCTGCTCTTGGTTTTACATCAAAATGCACTATTGCAGTTTTTAAACCTATTTCATTGAAAAATCCTCGCAAAAATATTTGTTTTTCAGGATATTCAGCAAGAATATTAAGCGCTTTTCTGCTTACCAAACGATAATCAGAATGGTTCATTGGAATTTTTACACCTAGCAAATTCATTATTTTATAGAAACAAACTGCAGTTGTTCTTTTCCAAAAAGTATCTGTATCACGGCTGTTTCTGATACCTGACACTATATCTGCACCATTCATGTATTCATCAACAAACTTTTCAATTGCCCATTGATCTTGTTGTAAATCAGCATCGATGGAAACACAGCAATCACAACCTAAATTCCTTACACCTAAAAGACCTGCAATATGAGCCTTTTGATTTCCATAATTTCTAACAAATTTTAACCCTTTTACAAGAGAATTTTCCCCATGCATCTTGCAAATCAGTTCCCAAGTTTTATCTTTTGAACCATCGTCAATTAGGTATATAAAACTATTGTCTTTAATCTTATCTTTTTTTATTAAATAATTAATTACTTCAAACAAGCTCTTTACTGTGTTTTCTACACATAACTCTTCGTTAAAACAAGGCACTGTTATTGCCAAAGTAGGTTTTTCCATCGTATTTCCTTTTTTACAAACTTTTCTATTTTTATATTATAATAATTATGTATTAAGGGCAAGGATATTTTATGGGTAATAAAAAATTTATCTTAAATGCAGATGATTTTGGAATTTCAAATGACATTAACCGTGCCATAGTTGAAGGTTACAACGCTGAAATTCTACATTCAACAAGCCTTTGCGCAAATGGAGATGCTTTTTATTCTGCAACAAATGAAATCATGCCGGAATGTCCAAAACTTTGTGTTGGTGTTCACTTAAATATCATTGAAGGAAAGGCTCTAAACACACCTGATAAACTTACAGAATTGACTGATTCTAACGGCAATTTTAATAATGGGTGGATACAACTTTTATTAAAATCTTTTAATAAAAAATTTATGGAACAAGTTGAAATTGAATTTCGTTCACAAATTGAAAAAATAATTTCTTGTACTAAAGTTTCACATATTGATTCACATGTTCATACACACGGAATTCCAAACATTTTTGAACTTACTTGTAAGCTTGCAAAAGAATATGAAATTCCATATGTTAGAACGCAATTTGAACGTCCTTATTTGACAAATAACATAGGAAAACATCTTAATTTAAAATATCCTGTAAACCAAATTAAAGTCTTACTTTTGGACTCTTTTTCAATGAAAAATAAAAATATAGTTGAAAAATATAGCTTAAAAACAAATGATTTTCTTGTTGGTGTGAGTTATACAGGATTAATGGATAATCAAACAGTTGAGCAAGGTTTGGAGGTTTTTAAAAACGAAGAAAATATCATAGTTGAAGCCTTATTCCATCCTTATCCTAGCCATGTTGATGAATACAAAATAATTAAAAATCAGAATATGAAATTTAAAATCGAAAATTACGGTTTTGATTTTACGACTTACAGAGAGTTAGTTGAAAATAATTATGAAAAAATTCACTAGTTTATTTATCGTTGTTTTATTATTAATTTTATTTGTCGGCTACAATTTATACTCAAAGACTTCTTACAAAGTTTTAAAAGTATATTCACCGTCTAGTATTGCTATTGATTTGAATAACAATGGCAAGATTGACGGTAATGAAACCTTGACTGTTAATGGTGTTGAATGCTTTATATCAAAAGCCAGTGACATGCAAAAAGAATTAGCAGACTCTATTGGTATTGATGAAGAAACTGCACTTGCAATGGGTTATTTTGCAGAAACATACGCAAAAAATTTACTAGCAGAAAAAAGACATGTTAAAATAAAAAACCTAGAAAATGGTAGTGTTGAGATATATTTTGACGGAAAAGACTATGCAAAATTAATTAACACCTCTGCTTATGCTTTAAAAGACGGTAAACCTGTTAATGAACAAGCTTTTAAAAAACAAGTAGAAATAGTTAAAAAAGCTCAATTAAAAATATATAATAACAAAAGCGATAAATATCATCGACTAAATTGCAAGTATGGTCAAATGGCACATGATGCCGTAATTTTACCTAAAAATCAAATTCCTAAAACTGCAAAAGCCTGCAAATTCTGTGAAAATGTAATAAAAAAGACTAAACAACCTAAAAAAGAAGATAAAAACACACAAGAAAAGGCTATCATAAAAAAGATTACCTCACAAAGTTTTAAAATATCTCAAGGTAACATAAAACTTTTCTTAACAGATTTAACAACAAATCTTACACCTCATAAACGCTGTACTACAGATTTTTGCACAACACTTGTAAAACAAATAAACTGTGCAAATTCAAGCATTGATATGGCTTTATATGGTTATACGGATGTTGTTGACGTTACGAATGCAATAAATCATGCAATTCAAAGGGGAGTAAGCGTTAGACTTGTATATGACGTTAATGCACAAAATTCTAACTTTTATCCTGACACATTTGAACTAGCAAAGTTAATTCCTGACAGCAAAGCTGACTATGGAGATTCTCAATATCAAAGTTCAATAATGCACAACAAATTCTTCATTTTTGACAAAAAGACAGTTCTTACAGGTTCTGCAAACATAAGTTTTACTGATCTTTCAGGCTTCAATTCTAACGCTATTGTTTTAATTAATTCTCCTGAAATTGCACAAATTTATGAAAAAGAATTTGAACAAATGTATAACAATAAGTTTCATAATAAAAAATCAAAAATCTCAAACAAAGAGAATATATTATTAGGTGACTCTATTGTTTCTGTTTATTTTTCACCTACAGACAGAATTATCACAGAAAAAATTATTCCGCTTATTAACAATGCACACAAGTATATTTATATACCCGCCTTTGTTATTACTCATAAAAGATTTACTCAAGCACTGATTAATGCAAAAGAACGTGGAGTTGAAATACACGTTATACTGGATGCAACTAACGCTCGAAATCAACACACAACTCATGAATTACTAAGAAAAAATCACATTTTAGTGAAAACTGAAAATTATGCGGGTAAAATGCACGCAAAAAGCATGATTATTGATGATAATTATCTTGTAATCGGTTCAATGAATTTTTCGAAAAGTGGTGAAAACAAAAACGACGAAAATGTTTTAATCATCGAAAATCCATACTTAACAAAGTATTACAAAGATTTCTTTAATTATCTATGGAAGAAAATTCCTGATACTTGGTTGACTAAAAACGCAGCAAGCGAATCTCACGACTCGCTTGGTTCCTGCTTTGATGGAATTGATAATGATTTTGACGGCAAAACTGACTCTGCTGACACAGGTTGCATACCTACAAAATCTCATTAAAGTATTTCATCTTTATTAAAAAAATATGCTTTAGGATGAGCACATAAAGGACAAATCTCCGGTGCATTTTCACTCATAACGTGGTATCCACAATTTGAGCATTCCCAGTAAACTTTCTTTTCTCGTTTAAAAGTTTCTTTATTATTCATTGTTTCTAATATTTTTTCATAACGTTCATTATGAAATTTTTCAACAGTAGCAACTCTTTCAAAGTGTTGAGCTATATCTTCAAAACCCTCTTCTCGAGCAACTTTCGCAAAGTTTTTATACATTTCTGTCCACTCATAATGTTCACTTTTTATTGAAGTTTCAAGGTTTGTTTTTGTATCTTGAATTTCGCCTCCAATCAAATATTTGTACCATATTTTTGCATGTGCTTTTTCGTTATTTCCTGTTTCTTCAAACACCCTTGCAATTTGCTCAAACCCGTCTTTTCTTGCTCTTGATGCAAAATACGTATACATATTTCTTGCTTTTGATTCACCGGCAAAAGCTTCCATTAAATTTTTTTCTGTTTTACTACCTTTAAATTCCATAATTACTCCTTTCTTTTTTGAAATTATAAATACAATAAAAATCAGATAAAATTAGCCACCTATATAGGTTTTAGGGATTATATAAAATTTGACTTGCAAAAATAAAAACTTTTTGTTATTATACATCTAGAGTTAAAAACTAGATTACTTAATTTTTAACTCTAGATAAAATCAATATCAGTTGAATTTTAGATTATTTGTTATATAATAAGTAATCGGAAAGGAATTAAGATGCATAGAAATTTACTACTATTCTTAGAAGAAAAAACAAACGAACTTGCAGGACAAACTGCATTAGGTATGAAAACAAATATAGGCGCTAATGAATTAACTTTCAAAGGAGTTAGTATTTTAGCAAGAAGACTTGGAAGCTACTTGATGGATTTAGGTATTGAAAAAGGTGACAAAGTTGCTCTTTTATCAGAATCAATGCCTGAATGGAGTGCTGCATTCTTCTCTATTATTATTGCCGGAGGTACAGTTGTTCCTCTTGACATTAAACTTACTCAATATGAATTGAATTCAATTTTAAGCGACTGCGGTCCTAAAGTTTTACTTGTTTCAAGCGCATTTTTAGAAACAGGTATTAAAATGAAGGAACAAATTCCATCAATTGAACGCTTAATTATTATTGATGATAAAGGCGCAAACAAAGAATATGAAAGCCTTTACACAATCAAAGATACATCAAGCAACAAAAAATGGCGTCACAGAGGTTTTAACAAAACAGCTCTTATCATTTACACATCAGGTACAACAGGCAAACCAAAAGGTGTAGAAATCACTTACAAGAATATGATTTGCCAAATGGACAGCGTTTCTCAATGCTTCCCATTAACAAAAAATGACAGATTGTTATCAATTTTACCAATGAACCACTTATTTGAATTGGCAGTTGGTTACTTGACATTCTTAAGCTTGGGTACAACAATTTACTACTCAAAGAGTTTAAAACCAAACGATTTATTTGATATTATTCAATCAAAGAAAATCACATTTATGGTTGTAGTTCCTGCTTTCTTAAAATTATTAAAATTGAGCTTGGAAACAAAAATTAACCAATATAGCCCATTTAGAAAATTCTTATATGATATAAAGTATGAATTAGCAAAAATGATTCCGCTAAAATGTATAAGAAGAATGTTATTCAGAACATTCCACAGAAGCATGGGCGGAAAATTTAAAGGCTTCATTGTTGGTGGTGCGCCACTTGATTTGAACGTTGGTAACTTCTTCCAAACAATTGGTATCGATGTGTTTGAAGGTTACGGTTTATCAGAAGCAAGCCCTGTGGTTTCAGTAAATACTAAAGCTGCACACAGATTTGGTTCTGTTGGCAGACCTATTCCAAACGTTGAAGTACGTGTAGACAGTGAAACCGGAGAATTACAAGTAAATGGTCCGACAATTATGAAAGGCTACTACGGACAACCGGAAATGACTCAAGACGTATTTACGGAAGACGGTTGGTTGAGAACCGGTGATATTGCGAAAATTGACAAAGACGGTTATATCTGGATTACAGGTAGAATCAAAAATATGATTGTACTTTCAGGCGGTAAAAAAGTATTCCCTGAAGAAGTTGAATCAGTAATGGAAAAGAGCCCAATGTTTGCAGAACTTTGTGTGTTTGGCGCAAAACGTCAAGGCGGTCAAAAAGACGGTAGCGAAGACGTTGTAATTAAGATTGTTCCAACTGAAGACGTAATTAATGCACATCCGGATGATAAAGATTTAGAAAAAGTTATCATCAAAGAAGTAAAAGAACTTTCAAAACGTCTTTCAAATTTCAAACGTCCAACTTCAATTGTTGTATCAAAAGAAGCTCTTCCAAGAACAGCAACAAGAAAAGTTAAACGTAAAGAAATCAAAGAAGAATACGATAGAAGAAACAACTAAACAACTAAATAAAATAACTAAGCGGGCGGATTGCAATGCAATCTGCCCGCTTTTATATAATCAAAAATAAGCAATAAAAAGTCGTACCACTACCTATCGAATTGAGCAAATACTGACTCCTTGCCTAACACCTCTTGACTAAAGTTATAGCACCCGCAAAGATTGCCTTAATGCTGCTGTGTTTCCACCCTGACATGGTTCGGCAGATTACGCCACCATAATTCAGCCCGTCAACGATATTAAACAATTTATCAATACCCACACAACCCTCACAGTAGGCTCTGCACCCCGCTAAAGCGTTCGGGTCGAGAGGCTCGCTAAACCCCCGTGGAGTACGACTTGAATACATTTTAAATTAAAAATATTTTTAAATCAAGTTAAGCCACTATCTTAACAAACTTAATTAAGAAAAGTATATTAAAATGTATTAATATTTTCCATGCCTGATATTCTATGTGTTACAATGATAGAACACTAAATAAGAGATATATGGTTGCAGATTATTACTAAATTACAGCCGTTACAGTCGAAATAAAACTTATTTATAAAAAAGATTTACACAGTAAATACATTGCTAGGAGATTAAAATGGAAACAATTATCAAACGTGATGGCAAACTAGCAGAATTTGATGAAGCAAAAATTACTGATGCAATTGAAAAAGCTTCTAATATCACAAAAGAATTCGATGCTAAAACTGCTCAACAACTTACAAGAAATGTTATCGGAATTATTAAAAACTTTGTAAGAGAAAAACAATCTAACTTGAAAGCACCTTCTATTGAAGAAATTCAAGATATTGTTGAACAAGTTTTGTTGTCATCTGAATATAAACAAACAGCAAAAGCTTATATTTTGTATAGAGAACAACACAAAAAGTTAAGAGATTTTGCTAATAACGCATCTGTTGATATGACTGATGATTATTTAAAAGAAATTGACTGGAAAGTTAATGAAAACTCTAACATGGGTTATTCAATCCAAGGTTTGAACAACTATATCGCATCAAACATTTCAAAAAGCTATTGGTTAAATAAAATTTATCCAGATAATATTAAAGATGCTCACTTAAAAGGTGATATCCATATCCACGATTTGAACATCTTAGCTTCATATTGCGTAGGTTGGGATTTAAAAGACCTATTAATGGAAGGCTTTACAGGTGTTGAAGGAAAAGTTCAATCTGCTCCTGCAAAACACTTTAGAACAGCATTAGGTCAAATTGTAAACTTTATGTACACACTTCAAGGTGAAGCTGCAGGTGCTCAAGCATTTTCTAACTTTGATACATTACTTGCTCCATTTGTTAGATACGACAAATTAAACTATGACCAAGTTCATCAAGCAATGCAAGAATTCGTATTTAATATGAACGTTCCAACTCGTGTTGGTTTCCAAACTCCATTCTCTAATATCACAATGGACTTAACAGTACCAAGCTACTACAAAGACCAAGGTGTAATCATTGGTGGCGAAATCATGGAAGAAACTTACGGTGAATTCCAAGAAGAAATGAACATGATTAACAAAGCATTCTTTGATGTAATGATGAAGGGTGATGCTTCAGGACGTGTTTTCACATTCCCAATCCCTACATACAACATTACAAAAGACTTTGACTGGAACAACAAAGACCTTGATGGTTTATGGGAAATCACAGCAAAATATGGTATTCCAAACTTCTCAAACTTTGTAAATTCAGACTTAAATCCTGAAGATGCTCGTTCAATGTGTTGTCGTTTAAGAATTGATAACAGACAATTAGCATACCGTGGTGGTGGTTTGTTCGGTTCAAACCCATTGACTGGTTCTATCGGTGTTGTAACAATCAACTTACCAAAAATCGGTTATCAAGCTAAAAATGAAGAAGAATTCTTCAAAATGTTATCAGAAAGAATGTTGTTAGCTAAAGAATCTTTAGAAATTAAGAGAAAATTAGTTGAAAAATTCACTGAAAACAACTTATATCCATACACTAAATACTATTTAAGAGATATTCATGCAAGATTCAAACAATATTGGAAAAACCACTTCTCAACAATCGGTTTAATCGGTATGAACGAAGCTTGCTTAAACTTATTTGATGAAGATATAACAACAGAAAAAGGACACGATTTCGCAATCAGAGTTATGGACTTTATGAGAGCTGAAATTACTAAATATCAAGAAGAAACAGGTAATAACTACAACTTAGAAGCTACACCTGCAGAAGGTACAACATACAGACTTGCAAAATTGGATAAAGAAACTTACCCAGACATTATTACAGCAAACGACGGTGGTGAACCTTACTATACAAATTCAACTCACGTACCTGTAAACTATACAGACGACGTATTTGAATTACTTGACTTGCAAGATGATTTACAAACAAAATACACAGGTGGTACAACTGTTCACGTATTTGCAGGAGAAAGATGCCACAATAAGGAAACAATGAAGAACTTCATTAGAAAAGTATGCGAAAACTATAAACTTCCATACTTCACATTCTCTCCAACATTCAGTATCTGCCCTAACCATGGTTATGTAGCAGGTGAACATGAAAAATGTCCAACATGTGGCGACGATTGCGAAGTCTATTCACGTGTAGTTGGTTTCATCAGACCTGTAAAACAATGGAATAAAGGTAAAAAAGCTGAATTCAAAAACAGAAAAACATTTGATATTGCACAAGGACTAGAAAAGGAATCAGAAAAAGAAAAATGTCTTTTAAACTAGCAGGGTTACAAAAAACAACCTTCATCGATTATCCTGAAAAAATCGCATGTATTGTTTTTACCCAAGGTTGTAATTTCAGATGTGGTTACTGCCACAATCCAGAATTATTTGAAAACAAAGAGCCGGTACTTTCAGTGCCGGCATTCTTTGAGTTTTTAAATAAACGCAAAGGCAAACTAGACGGTGTTGTTATCACTGGCGGTGAACCTACCTTGCATAACAAAGATTTAATTGAATTTATAAAAAAGGTCAAATCACTTGGTTTTCTTGTAAAATTAGACACAAACGGAACACATCCTGACGTCTTACAAGAGCTTTTGAACGAAAATTTGTTAGATTATATTGCAATGGACATAAAAGCGCCTCTTGCGAAATATAAAGAGATTACAAGAGTTGATATTGATACAGATATAATCAAAAAAAGTATTGATATGATAATGAACTGCAGTGTTGATTACGAATTCAGAACAACTATTGTAAAATCTCAATTGTCTTTTGAAGATTTAAGACAAATAGGAGAGCTTATTCAAGGTGCTAAAAGATACTATTTACAGAAATTTTTGGCAACAAAGATTCTTGATGAAAACTTGATGACAGAAACAAGCTATTCAGATGAAGAATTTAAAAACCTACATACTATTTTAGAAGAATACGTTAATTTTGTTGATTATAGGTAATTTATTGACATCATAATTCTATATACCAAACATTCATTTGGATTAATTTTTATTCAAGCATGCCAAAACC
>OGQM01000240.1_pt1 | contig 55850 bp, 58 predicted proteins | sample 1553191 | NCBI WGS metagenome assembly OGQM01 (sample SAMEA2579954, study PRJEB22360) | human gut metagenome | biome: human gut; feature: human-associated habitat; material: faeces | place: Denmark | collected 2008/2010 | reverse complement strand
ACCTCTTCCCATTCCGAACAGAGAAGTTAAGCTCACTAACGCCGATGGTACTGCGCTACGCGCGTGGGAGAGTAGGTAGCCGCCTCTTCAAGCCGGATCCTGAACAAGGGTCCGGCTTTCTTTTTGTTCGCGGGCTTGCGTGTCCCTTCCCCTCGTGCGGTTGGCTCTCAGCGGCAGAGCCTGCCAAGGAGGGTTATGTCGGTTTAGAGGTTGATATTTTGTGCCTGGAGGTTGGCGTGGGCATACGCTTTACAGCACGTATTCGTAGTGGGGGGGCGGTTTATAAACGCAGCCAAATGCCGAGAATAACGGCGCCCGAAACCGAAATCCTGTAAAATGAACCGGATATTGTTGCTTTGCCGCTGCAGAAGAAATGCAGGCCGTATAGATTGTAATTCCTTCGAATGTGCGGGAGATTTGTATGTCGCAGGACGGATCTATGATCGAGATAGGCTCTTCGTTTGTGCGGGGTTTTCGGAAATTCAATGTAGAGCGATCCGCTATTTTAAGTAATCCGGCTCTTCGGGACGGAAGTGATTCGTGATATGGTTCGGGAGCGGAATGTCACTTGGGAAATACAGGAGCGATAATCGGCAAAACGGGATGGGACGGAGTTCAGATCCGAATGCGATTTTTGGAGGGTTGAAATAGTCCCAAACGATAAACAACGAAGTTTTTGCGTATGCGGCGAAGGGATCAGGGGTTTCCTCTGTCGTAGTATCGCACTGTCCTATCAATATCTATAGAGTATTGTATTGCCGGCGGAATTCGTCTGTACTACACTTTTGCTTCCTGCGGATGGATTTCCCTGACTATTCGGCCTCCTTGGAGGCGGCGCTTGGGTTAAGGACTGCGATACCGATCGTGTTGCCGGTAGGGATCGTGCTCCGGGGGAGGGGTGAGTCAAGAACTGGATGCCGGTCTGGAAACGTGTACCCGGTGGAACGGATTACTTCCGTTCGTTTCCGATGTTATGCTTTAAGGCCCGGAGCTGTGCTTGCATGCGGTGAGGACCTTGGTTCGCGGATGAAATCGCGGGTACGGGATCCCGAATGTTCTGTCGCTGCGGTTGGATCCCATATTTCAGCCGAAGATAATGGTTGGAGTTATATGAGGTCCGGATCGTTTTCGCAGACAGGGACGGATTCGTCGTAGAATTGTTGGTGTCTTCCTGCTGTGGGAATAACGGGCGGTTTCCTGGGCGCTTGATTGGTCGGTGTCGTGGTGAGGAAGTGGAGTGCCGGGAGCATGGTTTCGCAAGATAATAACCATGTTAGCTCGATCCGGTGAAGCCGGCTTCATTTGAATTCGGGGTTCTCTAAATCCGGCTTGTCAGTAGGCGCAGGGGCGCTGTATGCGGAGTGATTTCGGTCCATTGCGTCGATGCGGGCAACAACCAGGTTTCGCCCTGCCGGACATCGATTCGATTGCCTTCGTTGTCGGTCAATGAACCACTCCCCTGAAGCAGAACTATTGCCACGAAAGAGTCCGTTGCCGACCAGTCGCAGCGTGTTCGTGCGGTCAGGGTATATAGCGACGTAGTAAAGTAAGGCGTGGTGACAAGCCGGACTTCCTGATTGTTCTCCGGAGCGTACGTTATGCGGCTGTTTTCGGAAGATTCGAAATCGATCGCTTCGCGTGCCAATTCGGTATGCAACTCCCGGGAATTGCCCGCTGCATCCCGCCGGTCGAAATCGTAGATCCGGTAGGTGATGTCCGAACTTTGCTGGATCTCGACGATGAAGGACCCCTTTCCGATGCTGTGCACCCGTCCTGCCGGCAGATAAAAGACGTCGCCCGATGCGATTGCCTGGCGATTCAAAACGTCGGTCAATGTATTGTCGGCAACGCGACGTTCGTACTCCGCCGGTGCGATCGGACGGGAGAATCCGGTCAGTAACGAAGCGCCCGGTTCCGCTTCCAGCACGTACCACATCTCGCATTTCCCGCTTTTCCCGTGGCGCTTTCGTGCCAGTTCGTCGTCCGGGTGTACCTGGATCGAAAGATCTTCCCGGGCATCTATGAATTTTACCAACAAGGGAAATTCCTGCCCGAAACGGGCATAGTTGGCTTTGCCCAGAAGTTCTGCGCCGAAGCGTCCGATCAGCTCGGACAGGGTGCTTCCGGCCCACGGCCCTTCCGCCACCACCGATTCCGAACCGGGCATGCCGGAAAGTTCCCAGCTTTCGCCTACACGGGAGAGCCCGGATGCGAGTTCCTTGTAGGGGATGATGCGTTCGCCGCCCCAGAGGGTCTGCTTCAGAATCGGATGAAATTTGAGGGGACGCAATGCTTCAGGTCTTAATTTGTTCCTACAAATATACTATTTTTCGGCAAGCAAAAGCTTTCTGCAACGAGAAAATGAAACGGGAAGCCGGTGTATTTGCAACCGGGTTGCAAGGAAAATGCACTATATTTGACACCAAAGAAGAATAAAAGCATTATGAAAAGTCAAACGAATGGTCGCGGCTGCGCCGCTTGCGATGCAGGTCCAGACCACGACCGTCATTCGCAAAGCTATTGGATGCCCGTTGCGTCGGCCGTGTTATTTGCGGCGGGACTCGTCATGCAATATACCGGTGTCGAATTTTTCGCATCTTCCGCAGTACGGTTCTGCTGGTACCTCGCGGCTTATTTTCCGGTAGGGCTTCCTGTGCTCCGGGAGGCATGGAACGGTATGCGGCAGCGGGATTTCTTTACGGAATATACGCTGATGAGCCTCGCTGCCATCGGTGCTTTCTATATCGGAGAGTATCCCGAGGGGGTTGCCGTGATGTTGTTCTATTCGATCGGAGAGGCGTTGCAGGAGCGTGCCGTGGAGCGGGCGCGGCGGAATATTCGTGCGCTCGTCGATATCCGGCCCGAACAGGCGAACGTTTTGGTGGAAGGGAAACCGGTGGCTATGCCCGCTGCGCAGGTCGTGCCGGGCCGGACGATCGAGGTGCTTCCGGGGGGACGTGTCCCTCTGGACGGCGTTTTGCTGTCCGAGGCGGCCCCGTTCAATACGGCGGCGCTGACCGGAGAGAGTACGCCGCGGACGATCCGTAAGGGAGAAGAGGTGTTGGCGGGTATGATCTCTTCGCTGCAGCCGGTCCGGATCGAAGTGACGCGCCCGTATGGGGAGAGCGCCCTTTCGCGGATTCTCTCCATGGTCGAAGAGGCTGCGGCGCGCAAGGCTCCCGCCGAATTGTTCATCCGCCGTTTCGCCCGGATTTATACTCCCGTAGTGACGGGATTGGCCGTGCTGATCGTCGCTTTGCCCGGATTGTGGTCGCTCCTGCACGGAGGCTTCGCCTATTCGTTCGACGAATGGTTGTCCCGGGCTTTGGTATTTCTGGTGGCCTCTTGTCCTTGTGCGCTGGTTATCAGTATTCCGCTGGGCTATTTCAGCGGTATCGGCGTTGCTTCGAAGGCCGGCGTGCTCTTTAAGGGCGGTAGCTATTTGGATGCCATTGCGCGGGTCAATACCGTGGTTTTCGACAAGACCGGCACGCTGACCGAAGGTTTGTTCGAAGTCCGGGAGGTGCATGTTGCTCCGGGCGTGAATTCCGGGGAGCTGCTCGGATGGGTCGCTTCGGCCGAACGGACCAGTATACACCCGGTGGCCCGGGCAGTCGTGCAGTATGCCGAGAGGGAGGGCGTCGCTCTTCTCGCTTCGGAGGGCGCAGTTGAAATCGCCGGACACGGCATTCGGGCCGAATTCGACGGGAAACAGTTGCTGGTGGGCAATACGCGTCTGATGGCTCGCTTCGGCGTGGAATATCCGTCGGAGGTCGATGCGATTCCCGAAACGATCGTCGTATGTGCACTCGACGGCCGGTATGCGGGCTATCTCGTGATTGCGGACAAGCCCAAGGAGGATGCCGCGCGTGCCGTGGCGGAATTGAAATCGCTCGGAATCGAGGACATTCGGATTTTGTCGGGCGACCGGGAGGCGCTGGTGGCGAATTTGGGCCGCAGGCTGGGCGTTTCCGAGGCCCGGGGGGATCTCCTGCCCGAAGGCAAGATGGAGATACTCGAAGCGCTGCGCGGAGAGCCCGGCAAAGTCACGGCTTTCGTCGGCGACGGATTCAACGACGCTCCGGCTCTCGCAACGAGCGATGTCGGGGTGGCGATGGGGGCTTTGGGCAGCGACGCAGCCATCGAAACGGCCGACGTGGTGATCCAGTCCGACCAACCTTCGCGTCTGCCTGCGGCGATCCGTATCGGACGTCTTACGCACCGCATCGTGCGGCAGAATATCCTGCTGGCGATCGGGGTGAAGGTTGTCGTGCTGACGTTGGGCGCACTCGGCATCGCAACCATGTGGGAAGCGGTCTTCGCCGATGTAGGCGTCACTCTGCTTGCGGTTCTGAATGCCGTGAGGGCTTCCAATCGTCGTTTTTAATGCGTATCTTGCACCTATGAACGAAAACGAATACATTTCCCGCCTCAAGGCCCGCGATATCCGTCCTACGGCGCTGCGGCTGTTGATTCTGCGTACGATGGCCGGATTCGACCGGGCTTTCAGCCTCGCGGATCTCGAAGAGGAGCTCGATACGGTGGATAAATCGACTCTTTTCCGTACGCTCACTCTTTTTCTGGCGCATCACTTGGTGCACGGCATCGACGACGGCACCGGTTCGCTCAAATATGCGCTTTGCAGCAGCGATTGCGATTGTGAAATCGACGACCTGCATACCCATTTCTATTGCACGCATTGCCGGCGTACCTTTTGCCTGCGAGGGGTGGCTGTTCCGCAGGTGGGTCTGCCGGACGGATTTTCGGCCGAAACGATCAATTTCGTTATCAAGGGGATCTGCGCCGACTGTTCGGGGCGGAACTGACAGGATGGATCGAGGCGGCTTGTCTGAACGACGAAGCCCCGTCCGCCCCGGTCGGAAACGGTCAATTAAAGGTCCGGGAATTTCCGGAGGCTCCTTTTCCGCAGCGGATGTCAGCAGGTGGCGAGCCAGTTGCGGATCAGCGCCGGGCCGCAATTCGAAATGCAGGATTCGGGGTGGAATTGCACGCCGTGTATCGGCAGGTTCCGGTGATAAAAGGACATGATGTGTCCCGCTTCATCGTGCGAACTTGCAATCAGCTCTTCGGGCATCGAGTCCGGATCGACGATCCACGAATGGTAGCGTCCTACGATCAGGGGCGGAGCGATTTTCTGCAGCAGCAGATCGCCCGCATCGGTTACGGTCAGCGTCGTCGGATGTCCGTGCAGCGGGGCCGACAGTTGTCGCAGTTCGGCACCGAATGCCCGGGCGAGCGCCTGATGTCCCAGACAGATCCCCAGCACGGGGATTCGCTGCCGCACGATCTGTCCGATCGCCGCCATAAGGTCGCCGGCCTCTTCCGGGATTCCGGGACCCGGGGATAGGAGTATCCCGTCGTAATCGCCGAATTTTTCGAAGTCGATCCGGTCGTTGAGTTGTATCGTAATATTCACCGGTTCGGACGATTCCCGAAGCAGTTGTACGGCGTTGTGGACGAACGAGTCGTAATTATCGATTACCAGTATCTTTTTCACGGCTACAAAAGTAACCTTTTTTATACCTTTGCGGAATAAAAATCGTCAGAATGGAAGCTCAGCTTGTCCGAAAAGCCGTGAATCGTTGTGCCGCGCAGGGAAAACCGTTCCTTTTCGGGGTCGATTTCGAATTGCGGGAGGGATTTTTTGTGGAGAATCCGCTCGTCTGCCGGCAGATTCCGTTTGCCTGCGGAGAGATTACCAATGTGCCGGATAGTTTCTCCGGGGAGGCGGAAATTACGCCCCGCCTGGAGGTTTTGCATACCGATCGGGAGGCGTATCTTCGCCGGTTCGCCGTCATTCGCCGGGGGTTGCTTCGCGGGGACAGTTTTCTGACCAACCTGACTGAGCGGACTCCGATCCGAACGAACCTTACTCTCGATGAGATCTTCCGTCGCAGTCGTGCCCGTTACAAGTTGTTGCTGCCGGGGCGTCTGGTCTGCTTCTCTCCCGAGTGTTTCGTCCGCATTACGGACGGGGTGATCCGCTCCTACCCGATGAAAGGAACGATCGACGCTGCGTTGCCCGATGCCGAGGCCCGGTTGCTGGGGGATTACAAGGAGCGTTGCGAGCATTACACCATCGTCGATTTGATTCGCAACGACCTGAACCGGATTGCCGATCGTGTGCGTGTCGAGCGTTTCCGTTACGTTGAGAAGATCGCTACCCTGAGGGGCGAAATCTTGCAGACGAGCTCCGAAATTGCCGGCGACCTGCGGTCGGGATGGCGGCAGGAACTGGGCGACCTGCTTTTCAGCCTGCTGCCTGCCGGCTCGATTTCGGGGGCTCCGAAACCCGCGACCCTGCGGTTGATCCGCGATGCCGAGGGGTCCCCCAGGGGATATTATACGGGGGTATTCGGCTATTTCGACGGTCGCGATCTGGACAGCGCGGTGATGATCCGCTATATCGAATGCGAGAACGGGCGGTTCTATTTCCGCAGCGGCGGCGGCATCACCGTGCACAGTGACCCGCAACAGGAGTACGACGAGGTCGTTACCAAAATTTACCTGCCGATTCCCTGATTGCGATGGACGAGTTGCTCTTCATAGAAACCATTCGAGTCGAAGACGGAATTTTCGTTCGTCCCGAACTTCATTTGCATCGTATGCGGCAGACGGTCCGCGAAGCATACGGCGTCGCCTCCGGTTTCGATTTGGCGGATGGTTCGATTCCGCTTCAGCATCGGAAGGGAACGGTGAAGTGCCGGATCGTTTACGGCCGGTCGCTGTCGGAGATTTCGTTTGCGCCGTATGTTCCCCGCGAGATTCGCTCCCTGCGGCTGGTCGCTGCGGACGACGAATTGGATTACCATTTGAAATATGCGGATCGTAGCGCCCTTGCCCGTCTTTTGCAACGTCGGGACGATTGCGACGAGATCCTGATCGTGCGCGACGGGGCGATTACCGATACCAGTTACAGCAACGTGGCGTTTTTCGACGGACGGAAATACGTTACGCCGGATACTTTCCTGCTCAACGGCACGCGGAGGCAGTACTTGCTCGGTACGGGAGTTTTAACCGAATGCCGCATTACGCCTTCCGACCTGGGCGGTTTCGAGCGGGTCGTGCTCATCAATGCCATGTTGGGAATCGAGGACGACCTCGCCGTTCCGATCGAACGGATTCGGGGATTATAACCGAAGGTAAGTGGCATAATCGCAGGGTTGCGGACCCTGCGTTTTTTATCGATCAAATCCGGCCTTTGGCGGGATTCAGCGGTATGTCAGTTTTGTCGTTCGTAATAGGCGATCCGGTCGCAACAGACTTTTTCCGTGATGTCGCGCATGAGTTCGAGGCGCGGGATCAAGGCGTCGATGTCGGTCTTGGTAACGACGAAATCCTTGTTGTAGCGGGCTTGTACATAGGCATCCTGTAACAGATTGAACAGGCGCCGCTCCTCCTCCGTATTTCGAGGGAAAACCGATACCAGTTGCAGCGTGTGCGTCTTGCAGCGATCCATCAGAATTTCCAGCGCATGATCTTTATAGCCGTAAAGGATATATACCAGCGGAATGGTACGCAGGTAATTTTCCGCAGCTTGATGTAGATGGAAAGAGGCCATTTTATATTTCTGCAACCCGGCATAGTAACGTGCTCCTAACAGAAAATCGCTGGCGAACTGGAATTTTTCGCTGAAATAGTCGCGGGCGATTTGCGCGATTTCCGCATAGTTCAATTTTCGGCATCGCGCCAGTTTGAACTCCTGCGAGGAGTAGAGCATGATTCCCTGCTTTTTGATTTCATGGTAGAAGTATTGTCCCAGTTCGAGGTTTTTATTCAGCCGGGAAATACTTTCGTTGATGAATTGCGGCCGGGTGTAAAATTCGCTTTGTTTGTTTTCGAAAAACCGTTCGGTGATGCGGGCGTAAACGTCGTATTCCTTCAGGCCGAGCCTTCGGCGCGTGACGATCAAAATGTCGTAGTCGCTCATGAAAAAGGTCGTCACCCCGTAATCCCGCCGACGGTCGCAATCGACGTACATATCCCGGGCGTAACTGCCGTAAAGAATAATCATTACGCAATCTTTTATTTCGTTTCGGATGATCTCCACAAGTTGATGCAGATCACGTCTTTTTTCCGCAGGCAGGAAGTTGATCGAACTTTTCATGCATACAAAGTTAGCAAGAAAATTGAAACGCCTAATTTTTACAATGAAATTAAAATACTATATTTGTGCGTAGTATTTTCGCGCGATGACGTTTGTTGTAGTGGGGCGGCGTGTGTCGTCCGGGAACAAATAAGCAGTTTGGATGCAATGCGGAAATACGGTAGTTCGGCGTAGCCGACAGACATAAAAGGGTACACAACTCTTATGCCTACCGTAAAATTGGGAATTTACAGTAATCAGGTGTAGCAGTTGTCTGTCCTTGTTATGCCCTGCTCGTTTCGACGGGAGGGGCAGGCAAGGGCGCAGGACAATCGACTGATTACGGGCTCCCAATGCCTTCGGTAGTAGATTGACACCGCGCCTTCTTTTCATTTTATATGCGAGAAGGTGCAAAATCCGATCCATAACATTTTATGTCCGGGGCCCAACAATTCCTGATATAGATTGATACATCCAAAGAAGCTGTAAATCAGAAAGTAAGAATTGCTCCTACGGAATAAGTAATTTTTGGTTGGTATGAAAAAAACGGATTATTCTTCCTGGAGAAGATTGGAGCGCGTGATTGAATCTTCTGGATTGACAATCAATTCATTCGCCAGATATGTCGGGTTGCCGCGAGGCGAAAATCTTTATCAGATCAAGCGGGGAAATTATGGAGTAAGCCTTGGTGTGGCTAAAAAGATCCATGCGAAATTTCCGCAGTATCCGATTTCCTGGTTGATGCACGGTGAAGCCGAATCCGCTGCTACGCCGGAAGGCGATGCTTTTGTCGTTCGGATTCCTGTATATCGGGACTCTTCCGTGGCGGAGTTTCCGCCCAAGGAGGTTCCAGAACGGTATCTGCTTCTTTCTGCCGAAGAGGCTCGGGGGGCTCAAATTGCATTATGCACGGACGATCAATTCGGAACGGTTTTGCAGCATTGGCTCGTGTTGCTGCGGGAGCCGGACGGAGAAGTTATAAACGGGAGAGTTTATTTCGTTATGACGGAGTGTTTCTATCTGTTTTGTTCCGTCTATCGTATCGAGGGGGATCCTGCTCGTCTGCGGTTGAAATCTTTGTTTGCAACTGCAGACGACGACCTGGAGGTCCGATGCGAAGAGATTTGTGTGATGTGGCCGGTTTGTGGGGCTATTTGCGGATTAAAATAGATTCGTAGTATACGGGTTTCCGAAGAATAGTGTTGTTTTTTGTCGGAATAGTCTTATCATAATGTAAATAGGAAGGTGTTTCAGAAGTGAATTTATGCTGAAAAAAATTAAATTCGCTCTTTCCGAAGGGATTTTGCATAATAAGAAAACACTGATTGCCGAACCTGGAAAAGAATAAGGCGATCGCTTTATTCTCTTATTTGTCAATCGAATATAAAAATAAAAAAGGATGGATTCGAAAAATCCATCCTTTTGAAAGTTGCTTTGTGCGGATAAAGGGACTTCCGCATGAATGTAAGCCCAATGTATATCAACGAATTGCGACGGCTTTGGCTTCTGTCCCCACATCGCCTACCGTCATTTTGCACGGTCTTGCGCCCGCCTGCCCGTTTCGCCTGCGCGGCCGCCGTATCTCCTTGCATGACATTATATTATTCTAATTGAATTATGCGGTTTGGATAATATCTTCCGGTTAATGCCCGATTACTGACGATGTGAATGCAGAGTATGGATATTTGTTTGTATAGTTCGGTTTTCGTATCTTTGTTTTGCTTTAATTTTAAATTGTTTTTATTATGAAACTGAGGTTGTGTTTTTTTATGCTTGCATTAGGGATATGCGGAGCAGTCGTGCAAGGTTGTGATGACAATGATGATAACTTGGATGTTCTTGATAAATTGCAGGCTGCATTTTCTCAGAAATATCCGGAAGCCAGTCCGAAATGGAAAACCCGGAGTAATTATTACATTGCGGATTTCCAGAACCAGAATTATGCAGCCGAGGCCTGGTTTACTTCCGATGCCGTTTGGCTGATGACCGAAACGGATCTTCCTCATGCGTCTTTGCCTGAGGCTGTTAAAAATGCGTTCAAGAACAGCGAATATGGACAGTGGAGCCTGGATGATGTGGATATGTTGGTGCGAGAAGGCATGGAGCCGGTCTATGTTTTGGAGGTAGAGCAGGGCCCGCGGGAGATGGATCTTTATTACAACGCGGAGGGAATTCTGATCAAGGTGGTGGAAGATTCCGAGGATGATTCCGAGGATTATCTGCCGATTGAACTTCCCGAAGAGGTGAAAAATTTTCTGCAGGAGAAATATGCGGCATCCAAAATTGTTGAAACGGATCAGGAGCACGGGCAGTTTGAGGTGGATATTATTCATGACGGAGTTGCCAAGGAGGTGCTTTTTGACAACAGCGGGAATTGGCTTTCCTCATCTTGGGAGATCAGTCTGGATACTCTTCCGGAAGTCGTTAAAACTGCGATCCGGCAGGAAATTAACGATAAGTATGTCGGTTATGAAACCGACGATGAGCCGGAACTGGTAGAAACGCCGGACGGGAATTATTATCGAATCGAGCTGGAAGCGGAAGATGACAGGGAGGTGATTCTCAAAATCCGGGAAGACGGATCTTTACTGCAGTAGATTCGTTTGAATAGGCATACCGACAGGCAGATGAAAATCTGCCTGTCGGTATGTTCGTATTATATCATTTGTTTTAATAGAACGATTTACCTATGAAAAAAATCGGTTTGCTGCTATTTTTGCGGTATTCACTTGCTCTTTGTCCGCACAAAATAGGCTTTCCGTCTTTATCGGAAATTCCAATCGGTATGCTTCGGTCGATTTGTCGGATTTCCGTCGGCGCCTCTGTGTGGAATACGATATTTCGGCAGAATCGCTCAATGATTATTACCGGCGTTGCGGCAGAGATTGGGGGCATGTGGGCCTTGCACTGGAGATCGCCTGAACCTCGGGACGAAGCATGCGCGATGTCTGTGACCATTACAAACGTTATAAATGTGAGGGCTGGGGGCGGATTCTGATCGAACTGAGAATCGGTCCCGAGTCGTCGTATCGTGTTCCGTTCTATGATCGGGTGCATTGTTATAGCGATTACTGGCACGAGCATTACGACTCCTATTGCAAACGGCATGGGAAGTATCTCCGCACAAGCACGGGTATAAGAAACACCCGAAATACGGGAAGCGGAAATACGGGAGATATCATGACGACGACGATGACGATTGAGTGACCGGTAATAATTCCATATAAATCATTATACGTATAATTGTTTTATGAAAAAGATTTTATTGGTTCTTGTTTGCAGTTTGTTTGCTTTCGAGACGGTTTCGGCTCAAGGGAAAAACGCCGTGGGATTACGGTTGGGAGATGGCGTGGAATTTCTTTATCAATGCGATCTTTCGTCTCGGAATTTTTTGCAATTCACGCTGGCGACTCCTCATTTTGAAGGGCTGTCCGTTACGGGAATCTATAATTGGCGCTGCTGCCGGTGGAATTGGACACCCCAGACTTGCGATTGGTATCTGAATGTCGGTGTGGGTGGAGCCTTGGGACTTTATGACTTTGACGATTCGGGTTTTTTGCTCGGTGTGGCCGGCTCCTGCGCTTTCGGCTGTCATTTCAAAAATGCCCCGATCTCTTTGGAGGTAGATTACCGTCCTGTGATCGGAGCTGTGATCGGCGGTGGACATGACGGCTTCTTTGATCCCGGATTCTGGAATTTCGGATTGTCCGTCAAATTCCATTTTTGAAACTATGAATGATCGTTATATATTCTTAATAGCCGTTTAAGTAGGAACGGCTATTCGATAAATCTCTGAACACGAACTGTATTGAAAAACAAATAAAAAGGTAGAAAAAACGAGAGATTTATTTTTGGTACTGATATACATATCTACACTGGAAAATCTTAGAAAGGTTAGTTCGAAAATCTTATGATTCTAACCTCTTGTAAATTACGTCAAAATGGTATTTCTGTTAAGTTCTGAAAGTCTTGTCCATTTCTGGAAATTGAAGTTATTTTCCCATTCTTTCCCTTTTTCCGTTTGGTGGCAATACAGGAGAATCACAAATGTCATTTGATTTATTTAAATAATGGATTATACCTATTTATACAAACATAGCTATCAGAGAATTGATGAAATTCAAAATTTGCTACCATATGATATCTTCATATCCAGCTATGTAAATTCACAGAGAGTGCAGGAGCCTGCAGATAACATTCAAGCAGGTCAAAAAATATGGTTTGCAACAGAAGAAGAAGGTCGGGATCTATATCTATCTGGAAAAGATGTTACGTTTGTCAAAGCGAATGAAGATTATGCTCCAATTACAGAAAAATTAGACACATTACAATTATCTGGCAAGTCTGTTTGTGTGGATGCAACTGGTTGCAGGGGCCCGTATTTGATGTTTCTAATGCGGTGCATGTCTATGTATAAGATTAATAAGTTTGATATATTATATACTGAACCCACACAATATAGATGTGCTTAAAACACTCAATTCTCTGACTTTTTTACGAAGTAAAACAGATGCATGGAAGGTCTGGTATCCATACGTCAAAGGACGACAATGATTTGCTTATTATAGCAGCAGGATATGATCATAGTCGTATTGTAGAGTGGCAACCAAAAAGAAAGGATGCAAGAAAAAAAGTGTTGTTATTTGGTTTTCCAGCCATTAGTCCTGGTATGTTTCAGGAAAATATCTTAAGAGCGCATGAGGCTGAAGCGGCTATAGAAACGGAGTGCTTTAAAGATATGGACTCGAATATATATGCACCAGCATATGATCCATTTGTTACAGCGCAGGCTATAAGTGAGTACGTTGAAAAGCAGAATAAGCGAGCACCCATTACAAATATCTACCTGTCCCCATTATCTACGAAACCTCATGCTCTTGGTATGGCTTGTATTTTTTATGGGAACATGGATTTAATAAAAACATTAGTCTGATTTATCCGTATTGTCAACAATATATAACTGATAATTCCGATGGAATTGCTCGTATCTGGCGATATGAAATTCAACTACCTTAAGTAAGAGAAAGCTAAACTATTAATATCGTAACACGAAGTAATAAAAATATATTTAAAGTTTATTGTGGGATTATAGGATAACCCAATTATATATTATAGTATGTTTGCAGTAAAGAAGACAATACAAATATGGCAAAGATTACGGTACGGGACACAAATGTTACAGTTATATTGCTCAATGAGAACGACTATATCTGTCTGACGGACATCGCGCGATACAAGAGCGACGACTCGAATGCGGTGATCGGCAATTAGTTGCGCAATCGGAATACGATCGAATATCTCGGAATTTGGGAAAGCCTGTATAATCCGGATTTCAAACCCCTCGAATTCGAGGGGTTTAGAAAGGAGGCCGGACTGAATGCCTTTACCCTGTCGCCGCAAAAGTGGATCAATACGACCAATGCCATCGGTATCATTTCCAAATCGGGGCGTTACGGAGGAACCTATGCTCATAAGGATATTGCGTTCAAATTTGCGAGCTGGATTTCCGTAGAATTCGAGTTGTATATCGTCAAAGAGTTCCAGCGGCTGAAAGAAGAGGAACAGAAACAACTCGGCTGGAGTGCCAAACGCGAACTGTCCAAAATCAACTACCGCATCCATACCGACGCGATCAAACAAAACCTGATTCCGGCCGAAGTGACCGCGAAACAAGCGAGCATCATCTATGCCAACGAAGCCGACGTGTTGAATGGGGCCATGTTCGGCATGACTGCAAAGACGTGGCGCGAGCAGAATCCCGACTTGAAAGGTAATATCCGGGATTATGCAACCATCAACGAACTGATCTGTCTGTCCAATATGGAAAACCTCAATGCCGTATTCATCGACCAGAAAATGCCTCAGGGCGAACGGCTCGTAAAACTCAACCGGATCGCTATTCAGCAGATGCAGGTATTGGAGAGCAATGACGAACGGAAACTACTGAAATAGCGCAATGGATCTCCGTAAGATCAACAGTTATATGATTCTGCTGGCGATAGTCGTTGTCGTCGGCTTGTTCGTGTCCACGGTCGCGCGACTGGTGATATTGGCAAAAGGGGTGGATGCAGGTACGGCGAATCTTGTTTTTCTGATTATGCTGGGTACCTGTGCGATAGCCTATCTGACCATTTTGGCAGCATTTTCCAGCATTGCGGATTTCATTGCCGATAAAATTCTCCCGAAGATAGCCCGAAAGAAGGCTCTTACTGCTGAAGCGACCAGGATTCCACCGATCGATGATATACCCGATTCGGATGTCGAGCAAATCAAGCAGGAGGCAGACAAACGATTTCTCGAACGGCAGAAAGAACAGATCGAACTGTTCCGACGTTATGGGCATAGAGAGGTAGGTCCCTACATCACTTCCGATGAACTTGTGCGTCTCGATCGCTACATCGAATATTATGCATGCAGGAATCCGGCTCGACAGAACTTACTCCTATTCGTCCGCAAAAGTTGAAAAATGCCGATCTATTCCATTTCGGATGGAACATGGCACACTATTTCGGACGACCGAAACAGGAGGTAGTGCCGTGGCTGAAATCCGCATTTGCTCCGCTTGCCGAGTTGGAGGATTCCTATATCAAAGGGAAACTATATTCACCACAGACACGTCAATTCACCATCCCCAACATTCCCGGCTATATGGCCGAACACGGCGGCTGATTTTCCCTTCAAAAAGATATTTCAGGGAGATTTTAAGGAGATAGCGAGTGTTTTTGATCTCCGAAAAATCTCCCTTTTTATTTGCCCCGGTTCCGATTGGACGGAACGAACGAATCCAAGTTTAATCTAAAAATTTCGATTATGAGTTTAAGGGATTTATTGGAGTCGGGGGCAAACGTCAGCGTGACGGTGACGCTCGACGATTTGAGAGCGATTTTCAACGAAGCGGCAAAAGGCGGAAGAATTTTTGGAGCGCTTAGGAATAGAGATCAAAGACCGCGAACAGGGCCGGGGAATGCGGACGAGATAGAGTAAAATCTATTTCTGCGTATAGCTTATATGGGCAATACCCCGAATGAGTGGTTGTTCGTCTGCGAATTATTTTCTATTTTTGTAACGTCGAGCGTAGTAATGCGTTCGGCAGACATACTGAAAGTGTTTTCGCACTGTCTTTACAACGAAATCTGACAGTTTCAAAAAGAGAAAAGACAACGAATGACACTCATTTCTTGTTTAGATTATGGCAAGGGATACGTTCAGTGTTCCCATACCCCATATCTACTCAAGTGTGGGGTATTGCATCGTTTATTTTCTCTTGGGTTTTGTCAGAACCTCGTTGTAGATAAGCGAAATCAGCTCCACACTTTCTTTTTGATTATTCACCATTGAGGGGCCGGATGGTAATTACAATTTGAATATTCAATCAATTCAAATAATAATTACTATGAAAAAAATTCTATCGGTGTTGTATATTGCTACATTGCTGTTTGCAAGTTGTAGCGATGAGTATGACGATTCGGCATTGACCGGGCGCGTAGATAATTTGGAAAATCGGGTGGCCAAATTGGAAGAGCTCTGCAAACAGATGAACACCAACATTTCATCGTTACAAACTATTGTAACGGCATTACAAAAGAACGACTATGTTACGAACGTGACCCCCATCATGCAGAATGGGAAAGAGGTTGGCTATACGATAACGTTCAGTAAAAGTAATCCGATCACCATTTATCATGGTAAGGATGGACAAAACGGAACTGACGGAGAGGATGGGAAACCCGGAGTTGACGGTGAAGACGGAAAGAACGGACATACTCCCGTTATCGGAGTAAAGCAAGATACTGACGGGAGCTATTATTGGACACTCGACGGTGACTGGCTGACGGACGATAGCGGCAATAAAATCAAAGCAGAGGGAACCGATGGCAAGGATGGTACGGACGGGTCGAATGGAGAAGACGGGAATGATGGGCAGGACGGAAAGCCCGGCATGGACGGCAAAGATGGTATTACCCCTAAATTCAAAATCGAAAACGATTATTGGTACATTTCCTATGACAACGAGTCCACGTGGACACAACTCGGTAAAGCCACCGGTGAAGACGGTAAAGATGGAGAGGACGGTATTAGCGGTGATCCGATGTTTACGGATATTGACTATGAAACCAATACCGACTATGTAATTTTTACGTTGTCTAACGGTACGCAGATCAAATTGCCCACGTGGTCGGCATTCGAGGCTCTGAAAACACTCTGTAATCAGATGAATACCAACATTTCGTCTTTACAAACGATTGTTACTGCTCTGCAAAATAATGATTATATTACAGAGATTACCCCTGTTATGCAAGATGGGATAGAAATAGGCTATACGATCAGATTCAATAAAAGTAATCCAATTACTATTTATCATGGTAAAGATGGCCAAAACGGGACAGATGGTTCGGATGGCAAGCCCGGGGCTGACGGACAAGACGGGCATACTCCTGTTATCAGCGTAAAGCAGGATACTGACGGCGTTTATTACTGGACGCTTGACGGCAAGTGGCTGACGGATGATAGTGGTAATAAAATCAAAGCCGAGGGGACAGACGGAAAAGATGGTGCAGACGGTTCAGATGGAGAAGATGGAACGGACGGAGCGAACGGTAAAGACGGCATTACTCCCAAACTCGAAATCAGAGAGGGATATTGGTACATTTCCTATGACAATGGAACAAACTGGACACAGTTGGGCAAAGCCACAGGTGAAGATGGGACTGACGGAACTGATGCCGTTTCGATTTTCAAGGAAATTACCCAAGATGAAGATTATATCCATTTCAAATTGCAGGATGATTCGGTTATTTCCGTGCCCAAACATCATCCGCTGTCTATCACATTCTCCGAAACCGAGGATATTCGGGTATTGGCGGATAAAACATACTCGATCGGTTATACCATTACAGGAGCTGATGAAAATACCGTTATCAAGGCTTTGGCACAAGACGGGTTTCGGGCTGTGGTAAAAAAGACGGACAATGCAACTGGAACCATCGAAATCACTACTCCGAGTACGATTCTGCCGAGCGAGGTGCTGATATTCGTCACCGACGGTAAGGAACGGACGATTATGCGTTCGATCAACTTTGTCGAAGGAGTTATCGTTGTAACGACCAAATCCTATACGGTCGGTTACAATGGCGGTACGGTTACTGTCGATCTCTCGACCAATATCGACTATACGGTCGAAATACCCGAAGCCGATAAATCGTGGATTTCCGTAGCTGATACACGTACCCGTGCCGCTATGCGTGATGAAACCCTGACATTTACCGTAGCCTCCAATTCGGCTCTTACAGTTCGTTATTCGACAATCCGGTTGGTCGATAACCTCGGTATAACATCAGAAACGATTCTTATCACCCAAAAATCTGGAACCTCACAAACCGTTCATGTTACAACGGCCGGAACCCTCGATCAACTTATCAATTCTGAGGATAAGGACATCATCGAGGAATTGACCCTTACTGGCAAGATCAACACATTCGACTTCGACTTTATCAGAACGATGAAAAATCTTAAAGCCCTTGATCTTTCAAAGACCGACAATACGACTATTCCGGCAAGTTGCTTAGCTAATACTAATATTTCGACAGTTTTATTGCCTCTTGGTCTTACTGCGATTCCAAATCGTGCATTTTATCAAGCAGCAATCACTTCGATATACATTCCCGAAACAGTGCAGACTATCGGAGAATATGCATTTTATCAGTGTAAATCTATTACAGGGAACCTTGTAATTCCTGATGCCACTACCTCAATTGGCAACTACTGTTTCACATCATGTACTTTTAACGGCACCTTGACACTCGGCAATGGATTACAAACTATTGGTGAGTCTGCTTTTGGAGGGAACCAATCATTGGTAGGGGATCTAACAATACCTGTAACAGTTACGTCATTAGGCGCTTCTGCATTTAGTGGGAATGTAGGCTTCAATAGACATCTCACGATTGATAGTGGTATAAATATACCGTTTGCCTGTTTTTATGATTGCCGTAATTTTTCTAAACTCACTATAGCTGAAGGGGTTAATATTATTGGCGAGTCTGCCTTTGAAAATCTTTCAAGCATTACAGGTAATCTTAAGTTGCCTAATTCCATAACATCAATTGGGGCTCGTGCATTTTTCGGTTGCTCTAAAATTGATGGGTATTTATCTCTTGGTCCAAACATTACATCAATTGGAGATTGTGCATTTGTAAAAAGCATTGATTCTGAAGAAATAATACAAGAAAAAGAAAAGCTCTCCACCGATCCCGATATGGACTACTATGATCGTATTATATACGACGATACTTATTATTCTGCTATTTTTTCCAAAATATATATCCAATCTTCACTACCGCCGACGATTACTATTAAATCATTTGGGCTGAAAGAAACGACGATTTCAGATAAGAGATTTATTAAAAGAGAAATCGTCGAAAGACAACCGGGATGGAGCAGGAAAAGACAGTATGACATCTATAATGCTTACAGATATAGAGGCTCGTATCCAAATCATTTGATTGTTCCAACCGGATGTACAGCAAATTATTCTGATTGGGAAGTTGATTTAATTGAAGAAGTTGATTTTTAGCTTTTTAACATCAATAATTATGTGTACAAATTCCAACACTCAACCATCGAATGGACAGCAACTGTCACCCGATGCATTTATTGAGAACTCCCAAAACGATACTCAAAAGATGAATACATTTACAGCTTATGAAAAAGCAATTGAAGGCTATCAGTTTCAGGTAGGCCGCTACAACATCTGGATGAACTATTATGCCATCTTCGTCGGCGCTTTATTCGTCGCTCTTTACTCGATCTGGCCGAAAAGCGAAATCGAAACGCTATGTTGCGCATGCAAACCGGTTTGCGGCAAAGCTCCTGCGGCAGTTGCAGAATCGCAGGAGTGGTTCTTGCCCCTGATTATATCCGTTCTCGGTTGGATCGCCTCCCTTTGTTGGTACGGAGCCTTGCTCGGGTACCGTAAGTGGAACGAGCACTGGATTAAAGTGGTACAGGGTATAGAAATGGTACTTAATAAAGATGTATATCCTAATGTTTACACTGCCCAACCGGAACGTCCTCAGAAAGAGAGTTTGTGGAAACGTATTAAGAATATTTTTCGATGCAATAAATCAAAATGTTATGCGCCAGGCTTTGTCTCTACTCAGAAAATTACCGGAATTTTTATTTTTTTCGCAGCATTGGCTTGGGGCGGTTTGATAACCTACATTTTATATCAATGGTGCTGCGGATGGAACCTTTGGAGCATTATCCTTAGTGTCCTGTGTGGCTTTCTTACTGTTGTATTGCTGTGTCGTTTACATTGGGGAAAATCAAGATTTTATTCGTCAACTATTATTGATAGATAGCTACCGGCGATGAATCGTTGAAAAGAAACTATATTTACTTACGAATCATTGCAAGCTACGAATATTATTTTAGTGGAACAATCCCATTTGACGTAAAAAACGGAGGCTCATCGGCCTCCGTTTTGTTTAAAATCCAATATTCAATAAACAAAAATTTTCAACTTTACAAAAAAATGCGGACAAAATGCGGACATATCAGCCAAAATAAAAACCTCAAATGATTGTTTATAAGTCATTTGAGGTTTTTTGAATAGTACCCGGAGCCGGTACAAGCCATAGAAATCATAGGAAAATAAAAGAATTTATCTTCCTTATTATCAACCACTTGAATATTTCCCATTTTCTCTATTTTTGCCATATTTTGCCCATTTTCCGTTATTCAGTACACTTTTAGTACACTTTGAAATACCATTTTCTTTTGTACCTTTGCAATATCGGAAAACAAAAGAAAATCAACTATTTAGCGTAATCACCCGGTTATGGTACCTAAATCGGGATAAAACCTCTAAACAATGGCAAAGTTAGAAAATAAAACGAAAGAAAACCCCAAATTAGAGCAAAATAAGCTCTCGGATGGTAGAATCAGCCTTTACTTAGAGTATTATTTAGGTAGAGAGGAAAAGCCCGTATTAGATGAAAACGGCAATCAAGTGTACTATGATAGTGGAAAGATGCAAGGTAAGCCCAAGTTTGCAGTAAAGCATAACAGGCGAAAAGAAAACCTTAGTCTGTATCTGATAGATAAGCCCCGTACCCCTGCGGAACGCCAGCAGAACAAAGAAACATTGGAGCTTGCCACAAAGATACGTGCGGAGCGTGAGCAAGAATTTAAAGAAAGTATGTTGGGCTATCGGTTGAAAAAAGATAGAACGGTCAATTTCTTAGACTATTTCCAAGCCTATATCAACAGTTATACCAAGAAAGATATTCGCATGGTACAAATTGCGCTTAGCCGTTTTAAGGACTTCTTAAAAGAGCAATACCCCATGAATGAGTTTAGTATCAAACCGGAACTTATCACCAAAGAAATGATGGAGCAGTTTGTAGCCTATTTGCAATCCCGAAGTGTGGGTGAAGGTGCTAAAAGCATTTACCAGCGTTTCAAGAAAGTTATTCGATATGCGATTGACCACGATGTAATGTTGAAAGACCCATGTAAAAGTGTTACCTGTAAAGTGGATAGCCAAATGCTTCGAAAAGATGTTCTTTCTCCCGAAGAAATACAAAAGTTGGCGGCTTGCCATTATGACAACGAGAACCCGAATGTCAGACGGGCTTTTATCTTCTGCTTATACTGCGGTCTGCGCTTCTGTGATGTAAAAGACCTTACCTATAAGAATGTGGATTACGCTAATCGGTTATTGAAGTTTGAACAAAGTAAGACAAAAGGACATTCAGCCAGTAGCGGAGTAGTTATCCCTCTGAATGATGGTCTGTTATCTATCATTGGCGAAGCTCCGGCAGACAAAAACTGTTTGATATTCGATTTGCCTACTTACGAAAGCTGCTGCAAGTCTGTAAAACGTTGGGTAAAGAGAGCCGGAATAGACAAACATATAAGCTGGCATTGTGCAAGACATTCGTTTGCCGTGAACATTCTGAATAATGGGGCAAATATCAAAACCGTAGCCAGCCTTTTAGGGCATAGCGGATTGAAGCATACGGAGAAGTACACCCGTGCGGTGGATAAATTGAAAGAGGAAGCAATAAACAGCTTACCCGAACTAAAGTTTTAACCATAAAAGACTTATCTTTGTAACTATGAACTTTGAAGCATTAGTAAAACATATCAGCACGATACAGAACACGTTGCAGGCACAAGCCGCACACGCTGTAAACCTTGCCCTTACTTCCCGTAACTGGCTTATGGGGTGCTATATCGTAGAATTTGAGCAGAACGGAGAAGACCGTGCCGCCTACGGTGAACAACTGTTGAAGAAGCTGGAACAACAACTGAAAACAAAAGGTCTGAATGAACGTAGATTCCGTGAATTTAGGCGGTTGTACCTTGTTTATCCACAACTAAAAGAACCTGTTACACAATATATTGCATCACAAATTCAAATTCGGCAGTCATTGACCGCCGAATTCACAGAACCAATTCGGCGGTTAGTGACCGCCGAATCTGAAAATGGCGTTTGGAAACTATCAACAAAATACCCACAAACCGAAACATGGATGATTCCGGCTGATAGATTATTTAACAAATTATCTTCCACCCATTTAAACACTATATCGGGAATTGAGAACCCGGTAAAACGTGCTTTCTATGAAATGGAAACCATTCGTGGCTGCTGGTCTGTAAAGGAGTTGGAGCGACAAATCGCATCTTTATATTACGAACGTAGCGGACTATCCAAAAACAAAGAAGCCCTCTCCGCTTTAGTCCAGCAACAAGCAACCTTATTACAACCTAAAGATGTTATCAATACCCCTGTTACTTTGGAGTTCTTAGGGTTGAATGAACGTGCATTGGTGACAGAAACTGATTTGGAACAAGCCATTCTTGACAACCTGCAACACTTCCTGTTAGAAATGGGACATGGCTTCTGCTTTGAAGCCCGGCAAAAACGCATCTTGATTGATGAAGATTATTTCTTTGCCGACCTTGTGTTCTATCACCGTATTTTGAAATGTCATGTTATTGTAGAATTAAAGATAGACAAGTTCCGCCATGAATATGCTTCGCAACTAAATATGTATCTGAACTATTTCAAAGCGGAAGTGATGCAGCCGGATGATAATCCACCTATCGGTATTCTGCTTTGCACTGAAAAGGGAGATACATTAGTAAAGTATGCCACAGCCGGATTAGACCCAAATATTTTTGTACAGAAGTATAGGATAGAGCTTCCAACAGAAGAAGAAATAAAAGAGTTCATTTCTTCCTCAAACTATGAGAGTTACAAACTTTAAAATTGGCGAAAAGAAAAAGGTTATTTCTTCTTTCGCCAGCATATACTTTCAGTCAATAGAAATAAGTTTAGTTCGTTTTGGATATATATATACAAAAGCACAAACTAAACTCACAATAAAGTGGATTAAAAAAAGAGAAGATGTTTTGATAAAGTCAGGAATCTATTTTTGCTTTTTGAGAGAACAACTCACGAAGTTATTCTATATTTCAATTGTAATTAGTTTATAGTATGGAAGATTTTAACTCACAATATGCCAACCATTCGAAATTAGAACAGCTAAAGCAGTTCATTTTGGAACATGGTACTTATATCGAACTCAAAAAGGGCGAACGATTCACTATTCAAGGCAAAGTGAATCATCGGGGAGCTTATATTGAACACGGCTTATTGAGATATACTCGTGTGGATGAAAAAGGAAACATACACATAGTAGGATATACTTTCTCCGGAGAATTTGCAGGAAGTTTATGCACTCTTATAGAACCCAATCAACCGTCATTAGTAACAATTGAAGCCGTTTGCGATACAAAGATTTGTTATATGTCCTATTCAAAAGTGGAGGAATTCTTTGCTGCAAATGTAGAAACCATGCAACTAAAATGTACGCTTGTTGAACAATCATACTTATTAATGTATCATAGATTAATGGATATGTACTGCAAGACCACAGCAGAGCTGTATCTTGACTTATTGAATAGATGCCCCAATATTCAAGAGTACATTACGTTAAAGGAGATTGCTTCTTTCTTGCAAGTCACACCGGAAACAATCAGTCGCATACGCCGTGGACTGAATAAATAGCTTACGATAATGAATGATTTTAATACATATCTCAACAATTTGGACTATTCCCATGTAAAAGATTTATTTGCGAGAAAAGGGATATTGCGTACTTACCATAAGAAAGATTTCTTTATCCGGCAAAATGAGGTGGAACGTTTTGCTGGATGGGTAAAACATGGCACATTTCAATATACGCATATTGACGAAGAAGGAGAAGAGCACATTGTGGGATATGCTTTTACCGATGAATTTGTATGTGACTATTCTTCTTTTATGAAAAGTTGTCTGTCAGCAGTGAGCATTCAAGCGTTAACAGACTGTTCTGTTTATGAAATATCACGCCATGATATTATAGAATGTTGGGAAACGAATATGGAAACTCAACGATTAGGAAGATATGTAGCTGAAAATCTATATGAAATGGTGTATGAACGATTGCTCGATTCGTATTGTACACCTGAAATACGATATCAAAGACTAATGAAACGTTGTCCTGACCTTAAAGATACTATACCCTTGAAAAGTATAGCTTCTTTCTTGGGGGTTACTCCTGAAACAGTTAGTCGCATACGCCGCAAACTGGAGAAATAGCCAATCTTTTAACATCCATTATACCGGGGTCTTGACAATTGTCAAGACCTTTTTTCTTTATTCTTCTGTATTTTGCATTCATGATTTAATAACATTGATATGATACGTAAATTAACACAAGAAGAATATAATAATGCGGCTGATTTGTCCTATCAAGTATATATGGAATGTGGCAGGAATGATTTCACCCAAGAAGGTATTGAAACCTTTAAAAGTTTCGTGTATGACACATCGTTGATGAATACACTTGACATATATGGTGCTTTTGACAATCATTTATTGATAGGAATAATCGGTGTACATCAGGAAAGGCAACATATATCCCTCTTCTTTGTCTTGCCACACTATCATCGGCAAGGAATAGGGAAATCGCTATTTGATTATATGATGAGCAATTGTAATTTCACTTATATAACAGTTAATTCTTCAACCTATGCAGAAACTTTTTATACATCTTTAGGCTTCAAAAAAGTGGGTGAAAAAGAGATTAATAAAGGTATTGTTAGTATCCCTATGAAGAGAAATATATAATTATTGTCAATCACTTAAAATAGAGATAAGATGAAAAAGAAAATTACTTTATGTATGGTGCTTTCCACATTCATTATTTGCGCCATGTTATGTCTGACAAATTGTAGTAACGATGATGCCCCTACTTCTGTCTTCACCCCCGAAGCCCTGAAGCAAACTACTTGGCAAGCGCAAATGACCGTGTACAATATCGAAGATGAGATAGAGTACACAAAACAATCCATTCTTCAGTTTACCAACGAATCAGAAGGCATTTATACAAGGACGAACGAAGAAGACGGATATATGTGGAACACAGATTTTACTTATCAAGTAAATGGAAAAATCATCACGTTCGACAACATAGCAGGTCCGTGGACAGTGCTGGAATACACAGGAACACACCTCGTAATGGAAGCCTATAATCCCAATAAGATGGTGTGGACGTTGGAGAAGATGTATTAACCTAACCTAAAAATAGCGGATATGAAGATTTCAACAATTCTCTTTTTCTGCCTACTAATGACAGCATGTATACAGACAAAATCCTTTCACCGGATAAACGGCTGGTACTACGTAACATCACAGACTACAGAGAGCCTTTCACAAACACCTTTCCTTACTGTTAAGGATTTCGATACTTTACGTTTGGAAACTGATGCTTTTGGACGCTCGGTCATTACCGGTGTCTTCCTCCAAGATAAATTGCCTATATGGAGAGAAGCCACAACAAAGAGTGTAGGAAAGTACATTGCTTTCGTTTTCAAGGACACGGTGATAACTGCCCCTCAGGTTAATAGCCCCATAGAAAGCGGATGTTTCCAAATTTCCAATCCGCATGGATATGATTTGGAACGTATCTTTAGGGAACTACAAAAAAAGTATTCCTATGATAAAAGGCATATAAACAAATGACTAATTTTACAATACATGGATAAAGATTTTACAATTAGAATTGCCCAACCGTCTGATGCCCTTGAAATCAAAGATTTATTTCAAGATACAGTCCTCAATATAAACAAGCGTGATTATTCAAAAGCAGAAGTGGAAGATTGGGCATCGTGTGGAAACGACCTTTCCCATATAAAAGGAATGATTAAAACACATTATTTTATTGTAGCCACTAATCAACAGTCACAAATTGTCGGCTTTGCATCCATTACTCTACAAGGCTATTTGCATTCTATGTTTGTTCATAAAGATTTTCAAGGTAAAGGTATTGCTACGATACTTCTAAATGAAATAGAACGGTATGCAACTGCAACAGGACTTATACGGATTACATCAGAAGTAAGTTTAACAGCCCGCTCATTCTTTGAAAAAAGAGGCTATATAGTAGAGGAAGAACAAAAACGGAAAGCAAATATGCTTTCTCTCACCAATTTTTGGATGGCAAAGAAACTCAGCAAATGAAATCTTATAACGGTCGTATTCCTGCTTGTGGTGTATTTTGTGGTGGTTGCCCTGCATATACAAGAGAAAAAAGCCCCTGCAAAGGAGCAGAACTGAGTAACTCTCGATGCGAAAAATGTAAAACATTTCATTTGTGCTGCTTGGGAAAAGAAATAACACATTGTTTTCAATGTTCTGATTTTCCATGTGCCAAACTTAGAAGATTCACCAAAAGTTGGCTAAAATATGGACAGGACTTTATTGAAAATCAAAAACTTTTAAAAGATATAGGTGAAATTAATTTTCTAAAGTATTATAATGAAAAAGTTGAAGATTAAGTTTTATCTCTTTCCGAAAATAATATTCTTTTAGATAGATAGTTCTTAAATTAGAAATATATATACAATGAACAATAAGCACATATTACAACAGAGACTTTTCCGATTATTATCGGAATACTCACAGCGTAAAGTTTCTGCATCCGAATTGGAAGAAGCTATTGAAGAATTGGCTATTCATGTAGCCAATTTCTGTATCAACGAACAAAATTATGGCGTATTACTACGTTATTTTTCTTTTGGCTTGTATCGTCTTAAATCGTATCGTGTACGGTTTGAGCAAGAAAAAAATACCCTATTTGCATTTAGTTGATGAAGCGATAGGACTTTTAAACACTGAAATACGCCTTATCGAATGGCGTATCAAGTACCCGGAACAGCTACAACAACGTACTAATAAGCAATCTCTTTCCCCTCTATTTCTCGCTGACAAGACAACCCTTATCAACATCATGGAAATGGTAAGCGGTCTGTTCCTCTCCAAAGACATCGTTTATCAGAATGGAAAGCCTGCCTATTTGGTGGATTTATCCAAAGGTTTTGAGTGGTTGTTTAACATCAAGATAAGCGACTGTCACCAAAAGCATGAGGACGTGATAAAACGAAAACCGGGCAAACTCACCGAATTTCTTAATGGACTGGCTGACCTTATCCGAAAAGAACATGACAAGAAAGGATATAGATAATCAGCAACTTATGGTTTATTTATAGGGGATTCCATTAGTTCCCCTGTAATTTCTTTGCATCCATTTTTAGAACTTTGCTTCATCAATCGATTGACAAATAAGAATGTATAACCTGAAACATGAAGCAATTATGTATATAGAGAATGACGAATTTGGTGAATGGATGCAGAAGCTGTACGCCAAACTGGAAGAACTTTGTAAGGATGTACGGGTACTACGCAATGCAGACAGGGTACTGCCCGAAGATGATAACCTGCTGGATAATCAGGACTTATGCCTGTTGTTCAAAGTTAGTATCAAAACCCTGCAACGCTACCGGGCTATCGGTGCGCTGCCGTACTTCACTATCAGCGGAAAAGTGTATTACAAGGCTTCCGATGTAAGGGAGTTCATCAAAGAAAGTTTCAGTATTACCACGCTACGCCAGTTCGAGAAAGAACACTGCACGAAGAAAAAGAAATGAATTAAAACAGCCGAAACGGTGAATGTGCTTCATCCGTTCCGGCTTTCTCTGTTTATGGCTTACCCAACTTATCGGCTTCTTTCTTTAGTTGCTCGGCTTGTTCGTTCAACAGCCTTGCACGTTCCAGTGCTTCCGCCTGCTTTTGGATGCGGTATTCAAAATCCATCACTGAATCGGTCAGACTTCGGATAAAACTGTTATCCCGTTGCCACTTGAACTTGTTTTCCAGCATATCAAAAGTTTCCCCGTCTGCCTGTCCTTGCATCAGCAAATAGCGGTATTTTATATCGTTGTCCTGCAACTGCTGCATACGTTCAGCCAAACGGACATTCAAGAATATGGAAACGGAACAGATAACCAGCACTGCCGAAAAAAGGAACAATCCCGGACGAATCCAAGAAGCGACCTTGTTGTAAATCCGTTGATAGAGCGGTAAGGGTGCAGCTTCCTCTTTATCCGTCTTGCAAGAGCCAAAAGTATCAAGCATTACCTTGAAACAACGGTAGGTTTCCAATACTATTTTCTTGGTGTCCTCGATATGTTTCTGCTGACCCTGCATCCTGTTCCTTATATCGTCAAACTGGCTTCGGATAGCCTGCAAATCCTTTTCGGGAACAGCAGGGTTGCTGTGTAGTTCCGACAATGCCTGTTCGATTGCGTTCAGCCTTTCAAGAGTTTCCTCCCGACTGGCTGGCGTTACCTGTGCTTCCTGCTTCTCTTTCAGTTCAGTAACCATTGAGAGAAGCCCCTCTAAAATCAAATTTTCCTCCATACGCTTATAACTTTAGTTGTTTTTTCTTTTTTTTCTTCTTCTTTCTCAAAAAGGAATCATCGGGCATTTCATCAGCCGGAGAGGATGAAGCGGAGAACAGACCGCCCAAGCCTGCCAGTAACGGACTGTCGGCTTTGCCCGGTGTCTGCGCTGGCTCCTGAACAGGTACGGAAACTGTCTGCCGGTTGTTTCCGGCAGCGTTCAGTCCTGCATCCCCGAAACATTTATCCAGTTTGGAGAAACTGAAACTGCGGTCTATCTCCGAACCCTTGAACGTGTATTCACCTTTGGAAAAGGATATGCCCTGCACTTCGTTTGTCTGCCCTTTGTACTTGAACCGGATAGTAATACCCTTTTCCGCTAACCGCCCCTGTAACTGCTGCCAGTTTCGGGATTTGCCGATTTCATTCTTTACAGCGTTGTAAATCTCGTATTTCGATTTGTCCGGCTCTTTCAAGCGGTGCTGCTTTACCTGTTCTTTCCCACCAGCAAAATAAAGCCCGTGTTTGGCTTTCAGCTTCTTGCATACCTGCTCGTTGCGGTACATATCGTTCCTGTCCGAAATGGTCTTGCCGTTGTTGTCTATACGGTTGAACACGATATGCACGTGCGGATGCTCCCGGTCTTGATGGCGCACGATGATATACTGCGTATCGGTGATTTTCATCTCACGCATATATTCCTTCGCAAGCTGTATCATTTTCTCGTCCGTCAATTTGGGTGTGTCCACCGGGGAATAGCTTAGCGCAATATGTCCGACAGGCTTTTTCAAGTCGGGATTCATCCCGATCTGCATACAGAAGCTGCGGATTATATCTCCCCGGCTTTCTGTCAGTACCCCGTCTGCATGGAGCAAAGCCGCCTGTTCCTTGCCCAACACATAGTTCACGCAGCCCTTAAACCCGCTTCCCTTTTTTATTTTTCCAATCATCCGACAACTGGTTTATAATTTCGACAATCCTGTTTTTGAGTTTTACCAGTTCCACCGCCACCAGTGCGAAACCTCCGGCATTTGCCCGGTGCGCCAACTGGTTGATGTTGTTGGCTTCCCCTGCCAACTTGCGGATGGTGTCCGCATCCTGCCTGTTCAGCCGGGGTATGACCTCTGCCGAAACAACTGCCTGCCTTACATACTCACTGACACGCAACCCGGATTCCCCAGCTCGCTTTCTGATAGCGTAATACTGCAACTCGGTCAGCTTCGTGCTGACTACCCGTTGCTGCTTCTCTATCCGTTTCTTTGCCGGACGTCCCCCCGGCTTATCCTTTATATTCGTCATAGGTTTTTACGTTTAAATGGTGTCTTAAAAATTGCGACCAACGGGAGAAATTTTCTTTGCTGTCAAGCAAAGCAAGGTAGTTTCGGTCTACCGAAACATAACCTTGCTCTCCAAATCAAACCGCCAGCCGTTGGTAGTCCTGCCGGATTAAATGCCCCTGCCTCTCTTTTGTCTTGGGGCGGCACGTTGTCCGGTTTCCTGCTTCGTTTCCTGCACTTGGCTGGCTGCGTTTTTCTGTTCCTGCTTCCTGCCGCACAGATAATCGTTCAAGTCCGAATATCCCCTATAATTGTGCGAGAAGTCACGCACACGGTAGGGGTATTCCAATTCGATAGCCCGTGTCGCTTCATATCCAGCCTTGTCATTGTCAAGCATACAGTGGATGCGTTCATACGGGTACAGCACGTCAATGGCTTTCGACACATTGGCGGTAGAGTTAAGAATGGCATAATCCTGCCTGTCAAGGTCGGGTATGGTCAGACAGTTCCTCATGCGGAGCGTAAGGAAAGAGAGGTAGTCCATGAAACCCTCGAACACCAAACACTTCTCCCTCGGCTCTCCCTGCTGCCGTATATGGGTGATGTCTTTCGGGGCGATGCAGCCTTTGAAAAAGGAATTGCGAACCTCGTAACCTCCTGCCATGTTCGGGAAACCGATAGCAAAGAACGGTCTGCCATTATTGGTAAAATGGAGTTCCTTACATTCTCTTTTTGCCAGTTCGACATTGATACCCCGTCCCTCCAAGTAACGGAGCAATGCGGGATGGGTCAAGTCACGGACTTCCAAATGCTGGAAGCTCGGTTCTGTTCTACGCTGGGGAAAAGAAAAACTGACCGGACGGACGTGCGGTGTCTGTTCCGCTATCCGGTTTAAAAGGTATGGCAGGCTGTCGGAACAATAGAGTTCCTTTGCCAGTGCGATGATGTTACCGCCCTTGCCTGCGCCAAAGTCATACCAAAGGTTGCGGTCAGTGTTCACCTTGAAAGACGGTTCGTGTTCCTCCCTTAACGGTGATTTGTACCATAAACCGTTACCCTGCTGCTTGACAGGAGAGTAACCTAAACTGTGCAGATAGTCTGCGATGGGTATTTGTTTCACATCTTCGATGTTCATAACATTTTCTTTTTTGGGGATAAAAAAATAGTTGAAAAGTGCGCCAGTCCTGTTTAGTCCGTTATATATACACCCGTACCATACTAAACCTGCCTGTTCCGATACAGGGAAATAGTAAGTCCGTTCCTCTTGTATATACACCCGGACTAAACCAAACTGACTTTTAATAATGGAAATCGGGATTATAGCGGTAGCCCTTGCCCTCTTTCACAATCATACGCTTGTTCACAAGGAACTTGTTAAGTGACACAAGGACATTGCGTCCACGCTCGTAGCCGATACTCGCATAACCCTGTTTCAATGCCGCTATGACATTGGAATAGCCTTGTACCACCTGCTTGCCGAAACCGTTCTCCAACGCTTTCCGGTGTTGCTGTTCGGTCAGTTCCGTAAGCGGAAAGTTCCTGTCCTGCTTAGGTTGTTGGAATACATAACCGTCCACGATTTCGGGCAAAGCGTTGTCATTGATACGGAATGCGAACGGGTCAAATTCCCGGTCACGTATGTGCATCGCCTTTACCTCGCTTATGTTGCCGTCCTGCTGGCTTTTCGTGATTTGCAGGACGGTTTCAGCCTTGTTGTTCAGCTCCGTACCAATATGTCCCCTTGTGTTGTCATCCCCCTTGTTCAAATGCAGTACAGTATGGATATGCAGGTTATATCCGCTTGACCAGCGCATCAAGAGGTTGATTAGGTCAGTCGATTCACTGGGGCTGTTGATGTCATACATCAAGTCACGGATTCCGTCAATAATGAGTAACCCCACATCGGGCATATTTTCAAGCATATAGCCGATAATCTGTTTCCGCTTGTCGGGTGTCTGCTCCCTTAGCACGATGAAAACAAAATCGTCTCTGTCCTTGTCGGTAGGCAGTCCGGCAAGTCGTAAAATACGCTCCATGACCTTGTGGCAATGGTATTTACTCTGCTCGGTATCTACATAGAGGATTTTCCGTTTGTTCGGTGGCAGGTATGCCGAATACTTCAGTACCTCGTCATTCTTCAACGCTGCCGCAACGATAGCGGAAATGTTGAATGTCTTTTTGCTCTTGGCTTTACCTGTGGATGCGCTGAAATTACCCAGCGTGCCAATGGTAGAGCCGTTCACCCAAAGTATTTCGGGCGGCACTTCGTAAGTGTCCGTCACCTTTAGATGAATGGTTTTCCAAAGGGCTGCGAAATCCTCTTTCTGCATGGTGACGTCCTGCCCGACTTCTGTCGCTTTTCTATTTTCCATAGCCGTTATTTTTTTAGAGGACGGTTAAGGATATACTTCTGCGCTTCCTGCTCTATCTGTGCCTGCGTCTTGACCGGGTTCTGACGCAACCATGCTTCCAACTCCGCTTTCTCAAAATAAAGCATTTTGCCCTGCGGCTTGTAATGGGGTATCAAGTTACCCGAAGTCAACTTGTACAGGTAACTTTTAGAAAGGTTCAAGAACCTGCTCGCTTCATCGAAGCTAAGCACATTCTTTGAAAGGAACACTAATTTTTCGAGTTCTGAAACTCTTAACTCTAAATCTCTTTCCATATTGTTTAGGAATTTAGGTGAAACAATATGAAGGTGCGCACCCTCGTTTTTTTTGTTAACGGGGGCAAAGTTAAGAGGTTGAAAATGAAGTCTAATTGACCTTTGTTTGAGCGTTCAATCTATGCTCAACCTTTTTTCAGTTGTTTGATGTACTTGTCTATGATTTCATATCCTTTCGGATAGATGTTTTTTGCTTGGTCTGTTGCACTGGATAAGTCAGTACGTGTAAGTGGTTCTCCTTTTATCTTTCCTAATATCAGCTTATTGTTCGCTATGACAGACTGCCATTCATAAACAATATAATTATAACAGCTAAGTTGCATCATAAAATAGGCTAACAGACGGGTATTATTAACTTTCAATACCCCATTCAGTTTGCAGTTGAAAAAATCGGTAAGTATTTTGGCATTGACGGTAGTAGTAAACATATTCGCTTCATTCACACAGTCGGTCAGAAGTTTGATTTCATTGGCTTTCAACGTGAACTTGAAAGGATTGCTTTTGCCCACAATCTTGGTTGGATTAGTATCTGCATTTTCCTCTTTCTCTTTTGGCAAGGCTTGCTCTTGAATGGCAACCGCATCTGTATGGTAATTGCTTTCCTGTTCTTGCAGATAGCGCAAATACTTGGAAAGCACAACAAGATTAACGATAATGGACAAATAGGGAAGCCGCCCATCATAACAGGACGGTTCATGCAAATATGCGTCCATATCAAAATCAGAGCAGCGGAAACCGATATACTTTTTTCTTTCATCAGAATTCAAGTCCTCAAAATAACCGCTTTCCCACAAAAAATCGGGAATATCCATATCCGATACAATGTTACGCACGACACAGTATTTTGTTGGATGGCTACAATATTTTCAGTCACACGGAAAATTTCTTGCCGCAAATAATCCTTTAACTGTGCTTGCGTCAAATATTCACGTTTTAAAAATAGTGCATCTACTTTAGTTTTATAGTCATGAGCTATACAACTATCTAATATCTTCTGTATTTCTCTGAAATTGTTTTCCATATGATTTTCCATAATCGTGTGCCTTTAAACGTTCTTACTACAAATATAAGGTAAGAATCTCACTTTTCCCGAAAACATCGGCAATAATAAGGTAGATAAAGATAGGATAAGCGTTAAGAAATCATAAAGATATGGGGAAGAAAACTATTAAAGTACACCTTTTCTTTGTATTCGTCATTCAGTACACATTTAGTACGCCCTATAAAAGGGGAAAACCCTGATAATCAAGTGATTATCAGGGTTTGTTCGTACCCAGAGCCGGGATCGAACCGGCACAACATTGCTGTCATTGGTGTTTGAGACCAACGCGTCTACCAATTCCGCCATCCGGGCTGCTAAATCGGTGATTTGCTCTGCAAAAGTAATGATTTATCGAGGAACTCCAAATTTTTTTCGCATTTTTCTGCGTCCTTACTGTCTGCCGAAGTGGACGAGGAGTCTGGCGGCCTTGGCCGGTCCGATGAGGGCCGAGAGTTCTTCGGCGGGGGCCGTGCGGATTTTCTCCACCGTACGGAAATGGCGCAACAGGAGCTCTATGGTCTTCGGGCCGACTCCTTCGATATTTTCCAGTTCACTGTGAATGAAACCTTTGCTTCGCTTCTGCCGGTGGAAGGTGATGCCGAAGCGATGGGCTTCGTCGCGGATGTGACACACCACTTTGAGCGGTTCACCCGTACGGCTCAAGTAGTAGGGCATCGGGTCCCCGGGGAAGAAGATCTCTTCGATCCGCTTGGCCAGGCCTACGATGGGGACTTGTTTTTCGATTCCCAGTTCGCACAGCACGGCATAGGCGCTGGAGAGCTGTCCTTTGCCGCCGTCCACGATAATCAGGTCGGGCAGTTCGGCTCCTTCGGCGATCAGGCGGCTGTAACGGCGGAAGACGATCTCGCGCATCGAGGCGAAGTCGTCTGCACCGATGACGGTTTTGATGTTGAAATGGCGGTACTCCTTGCGTGAAGGCTTGCCGTCCCGGAATACCACGCATGAAGCTACCGGGTTGGTCCCCTGTAGGTTGGAGTTGTCGAAACATTCGATGTGGCGGGGCGGACGGTCCAAGTGCAGCTCCTTTTGCATGGCGGCCATCAGCCGTTCGGTATGCCGTTCGGGATTCTTGATCTCGAGGTTCTTGAGCTGTTCGGCGCGGTAGATACGGGCACTCTTGAGCGAGAACTCCAGCAGATCGAGTTTTTCGCCCCGCTTGGGAACGGTGAAGGTCACCCCGTCGAAAAGTTGCGCGGCCGAGGGGAGGTAGGGAACGATGACCTCTTTGGCCAGCGTCCCGGCGATCGTTTCGGCGATGTGCTGGATGGCCAGGGTCAGCATTTGAGCGGGGTCGGTGTCGATGCCCGTGGTGAGCCGTATCGTATAGACGCCCACGACCGAACCGTGGCGGATGCGCAGGAAATTGCAGTAGGCCACGTCGTCGTCCACCAGTAGGGAGAAGACGTCCACGTTCACGATGCGTGCGCTGACGATCACCGATTTGCTCGAATAGTTGTCCAGGGCGTCGAGGCGTGTCTTGTAGCGTTGTGCGACTTCGAATTTCAGGTTTTGGGCGGCAGCCTCCATCTCTTTTTCAAGATAGGTACGCACGGGGCGCAGGTCGCCTTTGAGAATCGAAACCGTCATATCGACCAGTGCGTCGTATTCTTCTTCGCTTTGCGCTCCCACGCAAGGTCCCTTGCAGTTGCCCAGGTGGTATTGCAGGCAGACCGAATAGCGCCCTTTGGCGATAGCCGTCGGCGAAAGGTTGAGCGAGCAGGTTCGCAGGGGAATCACCTCGCGGATAAACTCCAGGATACTGCGCTGCATCATTACCGAGCCGTAGGGACCGAAATATTGGGAGCCGTCGCGGTTGAGGACGCGGGTGGACTGTACGCGCGGGAACGGTTCGCGGCGCACGACGATCCAGGGATAGGTCTTGTCGTCCTTGAGCAGGATGTTGTAGCGCGGTTGGAGGGTCTTGATTAACGAATTTTCGAGCAGCAGGGCGTCCGTTTCGGTATCGACGACGATGTGCCGGATCGCAGCGATCTGCCTCACGAGTACCTGTACCTTGGCGCTGTGTTCCTTGTTCTGCATGAAATACGAGCTGACCCGCTTGCGCAAGCTTTTGGCTTTGCCGACGTAGATGATCGTCCCGTTCTTGTCCAGAAACTGATATACGCCCGGTGACAGAGGCAGCAGGGCCACCTGTTCTTTTAACCCGTATTTTTTTACGTTGTCCATCTGTCGCAAAAGTAGCAAAATTTTAACAAAGACCTCTGCCGTGCGCTGAATCGGAGAATGAGCCGGAGTTTTTCGGCAGAAGTCGTCGATTGAACAGATTGTTCGTGGTTGAAAAGTATTTATATTTTGATTATTTGTCGAAAACATTATACCTTTGGGCCGTTTTATTGAGCAAAATCTGCCTATGAAAAATTTTTTATCCCTGTTATGTATTTTTTCGCTCTGCGTCGGTTGCGACAAGGCGTATGATCTGAACAAGATCGAATCCGGCGATGTAACCATCGGCAACGACCAGAGCGAATGGATTATGCCGTTGGCGCAGATCACGGTCGGAATGGACGAGTTGCAGGACGGCAGTGCGGATATCCGCGCTATTTTCGACGAGGTCGATATCTGGTTGCCGACGACGCTCCCGGGCAATGCGGAGTGGGTCGATATCGTCCGTCTTTCGAGTGATGGAACTTATCTGGACGGAATGCTGGAGGCTCTTATCGACGAGATGCTCGTTCCCGGATCGAAAAAAATGGACGAAGTGGTCGATCTGATTTGGTCCAACGAAGGTTACCGCGAGCGTTTTACGGCGTTGATTCCGGCCGATAGCGAGGAGCTTTTCAAGGCGGAATTCAAGAAGTTTTTCGGCGAGGACAACGAGGCTGGCGAAGCGTTGCGCGATACGATGGGCGAGCTGGCGCGGGAATTTCTTTCCCAGATTAAAATCAATACGATTACTTATAATGCGACGTTGGATGTCGACGATGATTTGATCGATATGCTTGCCGACAACCTCGATCCCGAGGGTACCGTCGATCCGGTCAATACGCTCGATCTGTACGGCGAGGTGCGGAGCAGTCTGCCGGTGAGCTTCGAAGTAGCTGCGGATTTTTCCGAAACGAACGTGGCTATCGCGCCTTTCCTGGTCGAACCCGACGAAGAGAATGACATCGCTCCCGTGCGGCTTTACAAGGATGATATCCGGAGTTTGTTCTCTTTCTTCGAACTGAATGTCGATTTTATGCCGCAGAAATATTATCCGCGCATCGGATTCAGCGACAGCCAGTCGATTCGTATGATGCTGCATTTGAAGAAACGCGGCGGTCTTAATCTGAACCTTTAATCCGGATTCCTCATATGAAAAAGATCATATATACTTTGATTGCGGCATTTGTCGCATGTACGGCCGTGGCACAGACGCCGAGTGCCTACTTTATGGAGGGTTCGACTTTCCGCAGCCAGCTTAACCCGGCTTTCGCTCCGCTGCGCGGCTATGTGAATATTCCCGTATTGGGCGGTGTGCAGGTCAACGTTTCCGGTAACCTCTCCGTCAGCGATATTTTTTATCCGGTGAACGGAAGTTTGGTAACGCTGTTCGACAAGAATGTTTCTGCGGCCGAGGCGTTGGGAAATCTGCGCTCGAAAAATATGCTCGGAACCGATGCCCGGATCAATATCGTCGGTTTCGGTGCATTCCGCAAGGATCATAAGACATTCTGGTCGTTCGATCTGAATATGCGTGTGGAGGCGGAGGCCAATATGCCCTATTCGTTGTTCGACTTTCTCAAGAACGGACGGAACGAGGCCGTTATCAACGATATCAAAGCCTCGACACAGGCTTATCTCGAGGCCGCTTTCAGTTACTCTTTTCCGCTGACGGATCAGATTTATCTCGGTGCTCGGGGTAAGTTTCTCGTCGGCGCGGGCCGTGCGCGGACGTCGATCGACCGGCTCGATATAAAATTGCAGGAGAATAGTTGGAATATCGACGCGGACGGTTCGTTCGAAATGTCGGGCCTTGAGATGAGCTCCATGCAGCGTCCCGACGGGTCGGAATATTATTCGTTCAACGATTTCGACGTCTCTTCCTACAAAGGGCCTGCGGGTTACGGTTTTGCCGTCGATCTGGGTGTGACGTACGACGTGATTCCCGATTTGCAGCTCTCTTTCGCCGTGAACGACCTGGGTTTCATTTCGTGGGGAAAGAAATACCTGGAGCGTGGGCAGATGACCAAATCCCAATCTTTTACCGGCGTGGAGATCATCGACGGTGAGGTTCACGATCCGGAGTTCGATTTCGGCGAGCTGGAGTTCGACCGGGTGCAGGCTTCCAAAGGCAAGACCGAGATGCTGCGCACCTCGATCAATCTGGGGGCCGAGTACGAGGTTTGGCGTCACAAGATCGGCCTGGGTCTGCTTTACAACGTACGTGTCTGGGATGTGAAGACGTTCCACAACCTGACCGCCTCGGTGAACTTCCACCCGATTCCCTGGTTTACGCTGACTACCAGTTATTCGTTTCTCAACGGCCAGGGGCACGCCCTCGGTGTGGCGATCAATGCCTGCCCCAGTTGGATCAACTTCTTCCTGGCGACCGATATGTTGATTTGCAGCCATACGCCGCAGTTCCTGCCCGTCACTTCGACTTCGATGAACGTGACGCTCGGCATCGGCGTTCCGATCGGGCGGCGCAGCCACCGCATTCCGGGAGAGTATCTCTACCGATAATAATATTGTATGATATTAGTTAAGAAGCCTGCATCGGTAGATGCAGGCTTCTTTGATGCGGTGTTTTCTCTTTTTACGATTCTTTGCCGTAACCGGTGTTTGCCGGTTTTCGATGGCGGAATCCCGAAGGGGTACGTCTTCGGGCCGGAGAACACGTGGGAACGGTAGGATTTGATTATGGGACCAAAGTCGGCACTCGTTTTACCGTCCGCAGCAAAGGTGATCGACCGGAACGTCGAACGGATCGGCGGGCAGCTCCTCCACGACTTGATGCGGATAGCACACGCCTGCCTTGAAAGCCCGGAAACCCGGCTGCGACAGGTATTTGTCGTAGAATCCCTTGCCGCGTCCCAGGCGCATGCCTGCGGCGGTGAACGCCACACCCGGCACGATGATAAAATCGATCTCCTCGGGGCGGCACAGCGCAGTGGCCTCCGGTTCCGAAATGCCGAACGAGCCGGAATCGTTCATCGAGGCGGGATCGTAATCGTAGAATCGCATTATGTCGCCTTCCACGCGGGGCAGCACGATCCGTTTGGAGCGGCTCCAGCGTTCGAGTGCCGGGGCGGTGAGGGGTTCGTCTTTGAGCGAAGCGAAAAGGGCCACCACTTTGGCGCGTGCGAAGGCCGGAAGCCTCTCCGCTTCGTTGAAAATACGTGCGGAAAGCTCTTCGCGCTGTTCCGAAGAAAGGGCCGTATTGAGCCCTTTCATCTGTTTCCGGATTTCCGTTTTGGTCATAAAATGCCTGATTTTAAGCGTAAATTTCGAATTGTTTTGTGTTGTTATTATGCAAACAATGACTATCTTTGCCGAAGCGCAAACAAATTTTTAACAAAAATAAACAAATTTCAAACATTATGGGCTGTTTTCTAACTAATTCTTCTCTTGGCAAGAAGTTGGTAATGAGCATTACCGGTTGTTTCCTCGTGCTCTTTATCCTCTTCCACATGTCGATGAACATCGTGGCGATCTTCTCGCCCGAGGCGTACAACACGGTCTGCGCATTCCTGGGTGCCAACTGGTATGCGTTGGTCGGAACGCTGGTGCTGGTCGCCGGTATCCTGATCCACTTCATTTATGCGCTGGTGCTGACCGTGAACAACTACAAGGCGCGCGGTTCGCAGCGTTATGCCGTTACCGTGAAGGAAAAGGGTGTGCAGTGGGCATCGAAAAACATGCTTGCGCTGGGATGGATCATCCTCGGCGGTCTGTTGCTCCATCTGTTCAACTTCTGGTCGAAGATGCAGCTGGTCGAGGTGCTGGGACACCATGAAAATTCGCTCGGCTTCTCGCCGCAGGACGGCGCTGCGCTGATTCAGTACACCTTCTCGCAGTGGTACTACGTGGTGATCTACCTGGTTTGGTTCTTCGCCCTCTGGTTCCACCTTACGCACGGCGTGTGGTCGATGTTCCAGTCGGTGGGCTGGGGCAACGACATCTGGTATCCGCGCCTGAAATGTATCGCCAACATCGTGGCGACCGTCGTGTTCCTCGGTTTCGCTGTGGTCGTGCTGGTCTATTTCTTCCGGAGTCTTTGCTGCGGTTGTGTCTGCTAACATCTTACGTTGAATTATAAAAATATAGAGATATGGCTTTCAAATTAGATTCAAAAATACCCGCCGGGGAACTCGCGCAAAAGTGGAGCAACCACAAGGCGGCGATCAAGGTAGTAAGCCCTGCCAACAAACGCAAACTGGATATTATCGTCGTAGGTACGGGCCTGGGCGGTGCCTCCGCAGCCGCTTCGCTCGGCGAACTGGGATACAACGTGAAGGTTTTCTGCATCCAGGACTCTCCGCGCCGTGCGCATTCGATCGCGGCGCAGGGCGGTATCAATGCGGCCAAGAACTACCGCAACGACAACGATTCGATCTACCGGCTGTTCTACGATACGATCAAAGGCGGCGACTACCGCGCCCGTGAAGCCAATGTTTACCGCATGGCCGAAGTTTCGAACTGCATCATCGACCAGTGCGTCGGCCAGGGCGTTCCGTTCGCACGCGAGTACGGCGGTATGCTGGACAACCGTTCGTTCGGCGGTGCGCAGGTTTCGCGTACGTTCTATGCCCGCGGCCAAACCGGCCAGCAGTTGCTGCTGGGAGCTTATGCCGCACTCAACAAGGAGATCGCTGCCGGTTCGGTGAAGAGTTATCCCCGTCACGAGATGCTCGACATCGTGATCGAAGACGGCGAGGCGAGAGGTATCATCGCACGCAATCTGGTGACGGGCGAATTGGAGCGTTTCGGCGCACACGCCGTAGTGATCGCTTCGGGCGGTTACGGCAACGTGTTCTTCCTTTCGACCAACGCGATGGCTTCGAACGGTTCGGCCGCTTTCCAGTGCTACCGCAAGGGTGCCGGCTTCGCGAATCCCTGTTTCACGCAGATCCACCCGACCTGTATTCCGGTGCACGGGGATCAGCAGTCGAAGCTGACCCTAATGTCGGAGTCGCTGCGTAACGACGGCCGTATCTGGGTTCCCAAAAAGATCGAGGATGTGAAAGCCCTCCGTTCGGGTGCCAAGAAACCTTCGGATATTGCCGAAGAGGACCGTGACTACTACCTGGAGCGCCGTTATCCGGCCTTCGGTAACCTCGTGCCGCGCGACGTGGCGTCGCGTGCCGCCAAAGAGCGTTGTGACGCGGGCTTCGGCGTGAACGAAACGGGGTTGGCCGTGTTCCTCGATTTCAAGACCGCGATCGAGCGTCTGGGCAAGGATGTCATCAAACAACGTTACGGCAACCTGTTCGACATGTACGAGGAGATCACCGACGTAAATCCCTACGAACAGCCGATGCAGATCTTCCCTGCCGTACACTATACGATGGGCGGTATCTGGGTCGATTACAACCTGATGACTACGATCCCGGGTCTCTACGCCATCGGTGAGGCCAACTTCTCGGATCACGGTGCCAACCGCCTGGGTGCTTCGGCGCTGATGCAGGGTCTGGCGGACGGTTATTTCGTGCTGCCTTATACGATCGGCGACTACCTGTCGCACAAGATCCAGGCTCCGAAGGTGAAGACCGATACCAAGGCCTTCGACGAGGCAGAGAAGGGTGTGAAGGATAAGATTTCGAAGTTGCTTTCCATCAACGGCAAGCAGTCGGTGGACGATATTCACAAGAAGCTGGGACACATCATGTGGGAGAACGTCGGCATGGCGCGTTCGAAGGAGTCGCTCGAGAAGGCGATCGTCGAGATCCAGGCGCTGCGCAAGGAGTTCTGGAAGGATGTGAAGGTCGTAGGCAAGGCGAACGAGTTCAACGTCGAGTTGGAGAAGGCGCTGCGTCTGGCCGATTTCCTGGAGCTGGGCGAGCTGATGGCACGCGACGCGCTGAACCGCGAGGAGTCGTGCGGCGGACATTTCCGCGTCGAGCATCAGACCGAAGAGGGCGAGGCCAAACGCGACGACGAGCACTTCGTATATGCCGCCGTGTGGGAGTACAAGGGCGAGAACGAAGCGCCGGAGCTCACGAAGGAGCCGCTGAACTTCGAGTTCGTACACCCCGCACAGCGTAACTACAAGGACTAATTCTTCTGTCGTCTAACTTTAATACACAATTTGAAACTATGAATTTCACGTTAAAGATATGGCGCCAGAAAGACGCCAAGGCAAAAGGGGCATTCGAAACCTACAAAGTCGAGAACATCTCCGCCGACACCTCGTTTCTCGAGATGCTGGATATTCTGAACAACAACCTGATCCACGAGGGCAAGGAGCCCGTGGCGTTCGACCACGACTGCCGCGAGGGTATCTGCGGTATGTGCTCGCTGCACATCGACGGCCGTGCGCACGGCCCGGGCGACGGCGCCACGACCTGCCAGATTTACATGCGCCGTTTCAAAGACGGGGCGACGATCGTCATCGAGCCCTGGCGTTCGGCGGCTTTCCCCGTAATCAAGGACCTCGTGGTGGATCGCAGTGCCTACGATAAGATTCTTCAGGCCGGCGGCTTCATCTCGGTCCGTACGAATGCCGTGCAGGATGCCAACAACATTCCCATCCCGAAGGCCGATGCCGACGTTGCGATGGATGCCGCTGCCTGCATCGGTTGCGGTGCCTGCGCTGCGACCTGTAAGAACGGCTCGGCGATGCTTTTCGTCGCCGCCCGTGTGTCGTCGCTCGCGAAACTGCCGCAGGGACGTGTCGAGGGTGCCCGCCGCGCCAAGGCGATGGTGGCCAAGATGGACGAACTGGGCTTCGGTAACTGTACCAATACGGGAGCTTGCCAGGCCGAGTGTCCGAAGATGATTTCGATTTCGCACATCGCCCGTCTGAACCGGGAGTTCCTCTCGGCGAAGTTCGAGGACTAATCGTTTGAAGAATAGATGCAAACAAGCCCGGAGCGAAACTCCGGGCTTGTTTGCGTATGGCGGGATCCGAAACTCGCCGAAATTGCGGGGCTGCGGCTGATTTACGCTGTTCGCCTTTCCGGTCGTTGCAGCAAGGAGGCCCGCCGGGAGATTGCCGGCTGGCGATTCGGCCGGATTCGAGGTCGGGGTTGAAAATATGGGGCATAACGACCTTTATGCCCCATTCCGAACCGGTCGTTGTCGCCGCCGGAGCCGAGAATCTGTTTTCCTTCCTACTTTTTTATGTAGCTCTTCAACGCTTCGACGTACTCCTCGAAAGCATCCACGCCTGTCGGGGTAATGCGGCAGAGCGTGCGGGGCATTTTTCCCCGAAAGGTCTTTTCGACCGTGATGTAGCCGGCTTTTTGCAGTTTGTCGATCTGTACGCTCAGGTTGCCCGCCGAAGCTCCCGTCTGTTCCCGGATGAAAACGAAGTCGGCCTCTTCGACCCCGAGGAGGATCGACATTACCGCCAGGCGCAGTTCCGAGTGCAGCAGGGGATTCAGTTCCTTGAACATCTTTTGTGCGATTGGTAGTTGATGATATGTCCCGGGACGACCATCATGATGAAAAATACGCCGGCAAAGATAAGGATTTCGTTGTTCAGGAGTCCGGCGGTTATCTCAATTCCGTCAGAAGTTGCGATTTTTTTCAGGAAATAGTCGTATAAAGGGAAGAGGACTGAAAGAGCCATACAGGTAAGTCCTGCGACGATGTATATTTTCGAACGAACGATCATTCCGGTTGTTGCCGTTGCCGTAGCCATCACCAGTGTAATGAGTTCGAAAAGACTGTGTCGGTAGGAGAGTCCGTGAAATAGCGAAAAGAGGAAGATCGGAATCAATGATAATGAGGATACTAACCAGACCTTGCCGACGATGCGGTCGATCTCCGTGCGGGGCTCCGTCGGCTTCTTGTCCGGGAACAACCGCATCAGCAGACAGCCGATGATGGGAATGAGAAACCAGGTGAAGCACCAGGCGGGATGGCATCCGGCGATGTTGAACCAGTAATTGAGCAGGGCGATCCCGACGGTCGTATAGCCCCATACGAGGAACGGGCGTCCCGCATGGTTTTCCAGCCGGTTGCGGGTGTTTTGAATCATGCGCGAGATGAGTTCCATACTCTCTCGTGCGTCTAATTTTCTCTCTTCCATACGCAGTGAGTTTTGATGATTATATATTTTAGCATGCCGCTTTTTTCTTTGCAGATTCGGGTATCCGTTCGTTGGCAGCCGTTTTTGACTGTGTTTACAAGGCATCCCTCGCCCCGAATGATTTCGGGCTGTTGTCCGACCGTATCGGAAATCGAGTTTTTTCGTGCGGTCCGACCGTCGGCGGATCACTCCGCATCGTCATCGTCCGAGAGTTTTGTCAGGTGGAATATCAGATCCAGAATAAGACCGAGCCCCCAGCCTGCCATGACCCACAGCACCCACCAATAGTGGGGCGTCGTGAGGGCATTGACTCCGGCCAGAAATGCACAAATTACTGCGTATGTTATCCATTCCCGGATGAGCCGGCGCTTTCTGCGTGCGGCTTTCGCATCGATTTTTCGAGTTGTTTCCATAGCTTTCGGTTTTTGTTGGTATTACAAATATAAACTACTTTATTTTATAAACCAAATAAAATGCCTGAAAAATTGAAATTTTACGATGATTCGGGGCAGGGGGCGTTGAGGATGAAATGTACGGGGTAGGCCGAAAGGCTTTACCGAGATCTGTTAAATTATGGTATTATATGCGACCGTTTTTTTTGAATTCGGCGGTAGCCGCAATTTTGCGGGCCGTTATTCGATGCCGGGTTCACCCTGAACTTTTTTCTTGGGAGGGCGCGAGAAACGTCCGAGCATTGTCGGTCAGATTCGGATCGGAGGGCAGTATATTGATTGAGATATATCTTTCGTGGCCCTTTATTCGACGGTTGCAGCGTCGAATCCGAAGGGACGTTTATTCGCGGGCTTGTGGCCGCGTTTATAATTCGCCCCTTGCCTGCATCCTTTTCCCGGAGGGGATTTGGGGTGCTGTGCTTTCGAAGAGGTACATTAAAGTATATAATCGCGCCGCATACTTTATCCGAGCAGGATCAGGCTGAGGGCCATGATCGCCATGCCGCTCATCACGCCGTAGATCGAGATGTGGGCTTCGCCGTATTCGCGGGCGGCCGGCAGCAGTTCGTCGATTGAGATGAAAACCATGATTCCGGCGACGCCTGCCAGGATGCAGCCCATCATGACGGGAGACATGAACGGCATGAGGATAAAATAGGCGAGCAGGGCGCCGACCGGCTCTGCCAAACCCGATAGGAGCGAATAGCGGAAGGCTTTCATCCGGTCGCCGGTGGCGTAAAAGACGGGGATCGAAACCGCGATACCTTCGGGTATGTTGTGTATGGCAATGGCGACGGCGATGGCGATACCCAGCGTGGGATTTTCGACGGCGGTGGCGAAGGTGGCGATGCCTTCCGGGAAGTTGTGGATGCCGATAGCCAGGGCGGTCATCAGTCCCATGCGCATCAGTTTGGCATTTTTCGGTTTCTTCTCCAGCTCTTCGATCATATGGGCTTCGTGCGGGTTCTCGACCGAAGGCACCAGCCGGTCGATGACGCCGATCAGCAGTACGCCGCCGAAAAAGGCCAGGGTCGTAATACCCATCCCGGTTTGGGGTCCGTAGATGGCTCCGATAGCCTCCCGTGCCTGTTGGAACAGTTCGACGAACGAAACGTAGATCATCACGCCGCCCGACAGTCCCAACGAGAACGAAAGCAGTCGCTTGTTGGTACGGTGAGCGAAAAGGGCTATTGTGCTGCCGATACCGGTTGCCAGGCCGGCGCCAAGGGTGAGCATCAGGGGTACAAAAAGAGTGTGAGCCATCTCGAATACTGTTTTTCAGTTGGTCTTTGCAAAGATAGTGCAAGCCGAAAGCTGTGTCAAATTTATTTGGATGCAACCGAGGCGCCGCCTGTTTTCTGTAAAGATCGTGCACGCGGAAGCCGTTCGGTTTTGTCGGAAGCGGCCAGGGGCTGCCTATTTGCCGTAAAGTTAGTGAATTTTATCCTTTCTTTGCCGGAGAACATCGAATAAGGAGTGTGCGTTGTGTGAAAATCCCGTCGTATGGCGATCGATTCACTACTTTCGGCAGGAGAAGATCACTATTCCCGGCGAGTCGCGTGTTTTCCCGATCCGGTCTTTTTTTGCGGCGCTTGAAAATATCGAGCGCAGTGCACGATGAAATTATTCTTGAAGAAATTTTATTTAATTTGTTGATAAGTAGTGTTATATGTATTTTTAGGGTGGAAGTGGACGATATTTTTCGGAAAAGATGGTGCGAATGGTGTAATAATTGTTACCTTTACCCAATAAACAAGGCAGGTTCATTCTGATCTTTATCTTCTTTGCATTTTCCCGGACCTATATCCCGTCCGGATTTTTCCATCGTTGAAATCGACCTTTGTAAACTTTCTTTGTTTAGGCAATTTCGCTTGAGTATGTCTGTCGCAGGCAGAAGAGAGCCGTTGCCGGGTTTTAACGATGTCCCGAAATTGAGATTATTTTTTTACTTGCATACGCCCGTTCTGACCGCCCTTTTTCAGCGTGGTTCGGGCAGATTGCGCTGTCGGGGAACAAGGTGTGCGTGACTGCGGTTTCGACCGGGAACAGGAAACTTCCTCGCTTCCGTTTTTCCGCTTCCGCACCGGATGCCTCCGCGACAGATGAAAACTCCGTCGTACGACGGAATTATACGATGATTATGACATTTAACGAATTGAAAATTACCGACCCTATTTTGAAGGCGATCGGTGAAAAAGGATACCAGACTCCTACGCCCATTCAACAAAAGGGTATTCCCGTGGCGCTCGATGGGCGCGATATGCTGGGCATCGCCCAGACCGGGACGGGTAAGACGGCGGCGTTCGCCATTCCGATCCTGCAGCATTTGAGCAGTGGGATGCAGGCAGAGCCGACCGACGTGCCGCGCCGCAACCGGCGGGGGCGGAATCACGATCGGGAATCCGGAGTGCGGCCGATCCGGGCCCTGATCCTGACCCCTACCAGGGAGTTGGCCGTGCAGATCGGCGACAGTTTTTCGGATTACGGAAAATATGTCGGTCTGAAGCATCTGACGATTTTCGGCGGTGTGAAACAAGGCCCGCAGGTCGAGGCGCTTCGTGGCGGCGTGGATATTCTGATAGCTACGCCGGGGCGCCTGCACGATCTGATCGGACAGGGGTTCGTCGAACTCGACGCGATTACGCATTTCGTGCTGGACGAAGCCGACCGGATGCTCGACATGGGATTCGTCGCCGACATCAAACGTCTGCTGCCGCTACTGCCGAAGTCGCGCCAGACCCTCTTTTTTTCGGCGACGATGCCTGCGGACATCGTGGCGCTCTCGAAAAGTATGCTGACCGACCCCGTGCGGGTGGAGGTGACTCCGGTTTCGTCGGCGGTGGCTGCGATCGATCAGCGGGTCTATTTCGTGGAGAAGCCGGAGAAGAAGAAACTGCTCGTATCTCTGCTCCGCGAGGAGGATAAGTCCGTTCTCGTCTTCTCCCGCACCAAACACGGAGCGGACAATATTTCGCGTCTGCTCTCCAAGTCGGGTATTCGAAGCGAGGCGATTCACGGCAACAAGTCGCAGAATCACCGCCAGCGCGTACTCACGGATTTCAAGTCCGGCAAGATCCGGGTGATGGTCGCTACGGACATCGCTGCCCGTGGCATCGACATCCGGGAACTGGAGATCGTCATCAATTACGATCTGCCGGATGTGCCGGAAACGTACGTACACCGTATCGGCCGCACCGGTCGTGCCGGACATTCCGGAACCGCCCTTACGTTCTGCACCCCGGACGAGCGGCCGCTCATGAAAGACATACAGCGGCTGACAGGCAAAAAACTCAATGCGGAAACATACCGTGCATAATAATCTTTAAGTTGAATTTAATGGCAAAATCGCAAACATTCGGAAAAAGAGAGAACGAAAAGAAAAAGCAGGCCAAGCGCTTCGAAAAACAGAAACGCAGGGAAGAACGCCAGGCCGGAGGAAGCTCCTCGCTCGACGATATGATCGCCTATGTGGACGAGAACGGGAATATTACCGACACTCCGCCCCAGCTGCGGCCGAAAGTCGAGATCCAGCTCGAGGATATCGTGATAGCCACGCCTAAAAAGGAAGATATTGCGGCCGAACCGCTGAAAGGGCGTGTCGAGTATTTCAATACCGAGAAGGGGTACGGGTTTATCAAGGACCTGGCTTCGACGGAAAAATATTTTTTCCATATATCTTCGGCTCCCGAAGGGATCGGCGAGGGGCGGATTGTCCTTTTCGAACTCATGCGGGGTACACGCGGTATGAATGCGGTGAAAATCGCATTTGCGCAATAAACATTTATCCACAGTCAAAATAGAAAAAAATGAACATTTACGTATCGAATTTGAACTTCCGCACCCGGGGCGAGAGTTTGCAGACTTTATTCGGGGAGTACGGAGAAGTATCTTCCGCCAACATCATCACCGACCGCGAAACCGGCCGCTCGCGCGGCTTCGGTTTCGTCGAAATGCCGGACGAGTCGGCCGCACGGAACGCGATTAACGCGCTGAACGGTTTCGAGCTCGACGAGCGGGCTATCAACGTCAATGAGGCCCGTCCGAAGACCGAGCGCAGCGACCGGGGTGGTTACGGCTCCAATCAGGGCGGCGGTTACGGGCGCAACCGGTATTGATTCGGATCGGCCGGAAAGAGCGGGGAGGAGCGTTGAACGCCCCTCCCCGCTCTTCGATAAGGCCGTGCTTTTTCCGGCGGGGGATGGGGGCGGAGGTTTCCGGAGGAACGCTCGATGGCCGTCCGGTCGGGTGGACGGGCGTCGGAGCGCGGACCGAAACTTCTGCCGGGGCGTATCGTTCTGTCGTTGCAGGATGCCGGCGAAATTTTTTGGCCGGGTTATCTTGCCGAAACCGTAAATTATGCTTACCTTTGCCCCTGATAACACCGGAACCCGATCAAGCCAATGTTTAGTTTCATACCGAACGCATTTCAGGAGGCCCAGTACGTACGGCGCCGTCATTTCCGGGGTAATCATTCGGAAAATATTTCCAATTTTTATTATAATTTTTCCAAGTTATTAGGGTAGCTGTCCAAGTTGCCCTATTTTTTTGTGCACCCGCTGCGGCGAGGTGCGAAACGGTACAGCAAAATGAAGACGATTCTCAAAGGTGCGAAGTTCTATCGGGACGGAAGGTTCGAAACGGGCGATCTGGCGATCGAAGACGGTAAAATCGTTGCCATAGGCGGTCGGGTCGCGCTTGAGGCGGACGACCGGGCAGTCGATTTGACGGGTTGTCATGTATTGCCGGGATTGGTCGATGTGCATGTCCACCTGCGCGAACCGGGTTTTTCGGAGAAAGAGACCATTGCGACGGGTACGGCTGCCGCCGCGCACGGAGGTTATACCACCGTTTGTCCGATGCCGAATCTCAATCCGGCTCCCGATTCGCCGGAGCATCTGGAAGCGGAGCTGGCTCTGATCCGCCGCGATGCGGTCGTTCGGGTGCTGCCTTACGGTTCCATTACGCGGGGACAGAAGGGACGCGGGGAGCTGGTCGATTTCGGGGCTCTGGCCGGAGAGGTCGTGGGCTTCTCGGACGACGGACGGGGGGTGCAGGGGGAGGAGCTGATGGCCGAAGCCATGCGTCGCGCCGCAGCGGTCGGCAAGCCGATCGTGGCCCATTGCGAAGTCGATGAATTGCTGAAAGGAGGGTATATCCACGACGGTGTTTATTGCCGCGAGCACGGGCACAAGGGTATTTGCTCCGAGAGCGAGTGGCGGCAGGTGGAGCGCGATATAAAATTGGCAGCCGAAACCGGATGTCAGTATCATGTCTGCCACGTTTCGACCAAGGAGAGCGTCGAGCTGATTCGCCGGGCGAAGGCCGCCGGGTTGAAAGTCAGCGGCGAAACGGCTCCGCACTACCTGCTGCTCTGCGACGAGGATTTGCAGGAGGACGGTCGTTTCAAGATGAATCCGCCGCTGCGGGGACGTGAAGACCGCGAAGCCCTGCGGCAGGCCGTCGCCGACGGGACGATCGAGGTGATCGCCACGGATCATGCGCCTCACACCGCCGAACAGAAATCGCGCGGATTGGCCGGCAGCGCGATGGGTATCGTGGGGTTGGAGTGTGCTTTCCCGCTGCTCTATACCTATTTGGTGAAGCCGGGGCTGCTTACGCTGGAGCAGCTCGTCGAGCGGATGTCGATGGCTCCGCGCCGGATTTTCGGCCTCGGCGGAGGCTTGCAGGCGGGCGAACCGGCTGATTTAACGGTGTTCGACCTCGATGCGGAGTACGAGATCGATCCCGAAACCTTCCTGTCGAAAGGCCGCGCTACGCCTTTTGCCGGCTGGCGGGTTGCGGGCCGTACGCTCTGGACGCTGGTCGGAGGACGTACGGCATACGCGACGGAGCGTTTCCGATAGACGGGGCGGGAGCGATGTGCGCGGATTGTCCCGGATCGGAATACGAAATGCGATTCCGTTTTTCGACGGGCGGTGACTGCGGTCGTCGCGGATTCTGCCGGATGCGGGAAACAGGGCCGGAAATTGAAAAATGAACGAAGACAAATTACGAAATAACCGAATATGAAACCATTCACCAAAAAAATCGTGCTTGAGTCGGGCCGCGAGTTCTACGGCTACGGTTTCGGCGCGGACCGGGAGGCGACGGGCGAGATCGTGTTCAATACCTCGATGGTCGGCTACCAGGAGATTCTCTCCGATCCCTCCTATACCGACCAGATGGTCGTGATGACCTATCCGCTGATCGGCAACTACGGCATTACGGACGAGGATTACGAAACCAAGTATCCGACTATCGGCGGTATGATCGTGCGCGAATACAACGACCTGCCGAGTAATTTCCGCTATACCAAGACCCTTGGCGAAGTATGCGAGGAGTACGGCATACCCTGCGTCTGGGGGATCGATACCCGTATGCTGACGCGCATTATTCGTGACGAGGGTACCCAGCGGGTGATCGTCGTCGATGCGTCGATGCCGCAGGAGGAGGCCCTGCGCCGCCTGAAGGAGGCGCCCGTGCGCCGCGACATGGTCGAGCGCGTGAGCTGCCGCAAGCGTTGGTTCTCCCGCACGGCCAATCATCGTTTCGACGTGGTGGCGGTCGATTGCGGCATCAAGCACAACATCATCCGCAAGCTCAACGAGAAGGGTTGCAACGTGACGGTAGTGCCCTACGATATTACGGCCGAGGAGGTGATGGCTTTCCGTCCCGACGGACTTTTCCTCTCGAACGGTCCCGGCGATCCGACCGACGTGCAGCCGGTCATCGAGATGGTCCGCACGCTTCGGGGGCGCCTGCCGATCTTCGGTATCTGCCTGGGACACCAGGTGATTTCGCTGGCTTACGGAGCCCGCACCTTCAAGATGAAATTCGGACATCGCGGCGGTAACCACCCCGTGAAGAACCTCGAAACGGGCAAGGTCGAGATCACGAGCCAGAACCACAGCTTTGCGGTCGATACGGAGTCGCTGAAGGGCACCGGACTGACCCTTACGCACCTGAATCTGCTGGACGATACCGCCGAAGGCGTCGAATGCCGCGCCGATCGGATTTTCAGCGTCCAGTATCATCCGGAGAGTGCGCCCGGTCCGCAGGACAGCACCTATTTGTTCGATAAGTTTATCAAAATGATGGAGGAGAGTCAAAATGCCTAAGAGAACGGATATCAAGAAAGTGATGGTGATCGGCTCCGGCCCGATCGTGATCGGCCAGGCTGCGGAGTTCGACTACGCGGGTACGCAGGCTTGTCTGGCCCTCAAGGAAGAGGGGTACGAGGTCGTGTTGGTCAATTCCAATCCGGCGACGATCCAGACCGACGTGCAGATTGCCGATAAAGTCTATATGGAGCCGCTGACGCTCGAGTACGTGGCCAAGATCGTCCGTTACGAGCGTCCCGATGCCATCGTGCCGGGACTGGGCGGGCAGACGGGCCTGAATCTGGCCGTGCAGCTCGCCAAGAAAGGCGTGCTTCAGGAGTGTCAGGTGGAGATTCTGGGTACTTCGTTCCAGAGCATCGAGCAGGCCGAGGACCGCGAACTCTTCAAGGAGCTTTGTCAGTCGCTGGGCGAGCCGGTGCTGCCGTCGCTGATTGCTAACAATATCGACGAGGCGGTCGAGGCGGCGAAGCGGATCGGTTACCCCGTCGTGTTGCGTCCGGCCTTTACGCTGGGCGGTACGGGCGGCGGCTTCGCCGACGACGAGACGCAGTTGCGCGAGATGATGCGCAATGCGCTTTCCCTCTCCCCGGTGCATCAGGTGCTGATCGAGAAGAGCATCAAGGGGTATAAGGAGATCGAATACGAGGTGATCCGCGACCACAACGATACGGCCATTGCGATCTGCAATATGGAAAACATCGATCCGGTCGGCGTCCATACGGGCGACTCGATCGTGGTGGCTCCGAGCCAGACGCTGACCAACAAGGAGTATCAGTTGCTGCGCGACAGCGCCCTGCGGCTGATCCGTGCCCTGAAGATCGAAGGCGGCTGCAACGTGCAGTTCGCGCTCGATCCCCTCTCGTTCAACTACTACCTGATCGAGGTCAATCCCCGCGTGTCGCGGTCGTCGGCTCTGGCGTCGAAGGCCAGCGGCTATCCGATCGCCCGCGTCAGCGCCAAGATCGCCGTGGGCCTTACGCTCGACGAGATCCGCATCGCCAATACGCCGGCCAGCTTCGAACCGGCTCTCGACTATGTGGTTACCAAGATCGCCCGCTTCCCGTTCGACAAGTTCAGCGACGCTTCGAACCAGCTCGGAACCCAGATGAAGGCGACGGGCGAGGTGATGTCCGTGGGCCGCACGATGGAGGAGAGCCTCCTGAAGGCGGTGCGCTCGCTCGAAACGGGGGTCTGCCATATCTACCATAAGAAATTCGACGACTGGACGGTCGATCGGATGCTCTCCTATATCAAGGAGGGAACGGACGACCGTCTTTACGCCATCGCCGAGCTGATCCGCCGGGGCGTCGAGCTGGCGCTGATCTACAACAGCACCAAAATCGACATGTTCTTCCTCGAGAAGTTTAAGAACATCGTCGAGTTCGAAAAGGTCGTAGCGGCCAATCCCCGCGACATCGAAACGTTGCGCGACGCCAAACGCATGGGTTTTAGCGACAAGTTCATCGGTCAGTTGTGGGGCATGAGCCAGAAGGAGATGTTCCTGCTGCGGCGCGAGCACAATATTTTCCCGGTTTATAAGATGATCGATACCTGCGCGAGCGAGTTCTCCTCCTATGTGCCGTATTTCTATTCCACTTACGAGCAGGAGAACGAGTCGATCGTGAGCGAACGCGAGAAGATCGTGGTGCTCGGGTCGGGACCGATCCGCATCGGGCAGGGCGTCGAGTTCGACTATTCGACCGTGCATGCCATCTGGTCGATCCGCGCCGCCGGGTACGAGGCGATCATCATCAATAACAATCCCGAAACCGTTTCGACGGACTATACCACCAGCGACAAGCTCTATTTCGAGCCGCTGACCGTAGAGGACGTGATGAACGTTATTACGCTCGAAAAACCGAAAGGGATCGTCGTGTCGCTCGGCGGCCAGACGGCGATCAACCTCGCTGAGCCGCTGCACGAACTGGGTGTGCCGATCATCGGTACGGGTGTCGAGGCGATACGGAATGCCGAAGACCGGGGTTGTTTCGAGAAGATCATGGAGGAGTTGGGAATACCCCAGCCTGAGGCCGAGGCCGTGACCGATATCGAAGCCGGTGTGCGAGCCGCCGAACGGATCGGCTACCCGGTGCTGGTGCGCCCGAGCTACGTGCTGGGCGGCCGGGCCATGCAGATCGTTTCGAACGAGGAGCGTTTGCGCCACTATCTCCAGACGGCGGTCGAAGTCAATGAGGACAGCCCTGTGCTGGTCGATCGTTATATTATGGGCCGCGAACTGGAGGTGGACGCCATCTGTGATGGCAAGGATGTCTTCATTCCCGGTATCATGGAGCACGTCGAGAAGACGGGCATCCACTCCGGCGACTCGATCAGCGTCTATCCGACCTTCAGCGTGAGCCAGAAAGCCAAGGACAAGATCATCGATTATACCGTGCGGCTGGGCCGCCGGATCGGTATCGTCGGTCTGTATAATATCCAATTTATCCTCGACGGGGAAGAGGACGTATATGTGATCGAGGTGAATCCCCGTTCGTCGCGCACCGTGCCGTTCCTTTCGAAAGCGACGGGTGTCCCGATGGCTGACATCGCCACACGGGTCATCCTGGGTCATTCGCTTCGGGAGCAGGGCATTACCGAAGTATATGGCAGGGAGCGCTCCCGCTGGTTCGTCAAGGCCCCGGCCTTCTCGTTCGCCAAGATCCGGGGCATGGAGTCCTACCTCTCGCCCGAGATGAAATCCACGGGCGAGGCGATCGGATACGACAACAAGCTCACCCGGGCGCTCTACAAGGCGCTCCAGTCGTCGGGTATGACCGTCGCCAACTACGGTACGATCTTCCTCACGATCGCCGACAAGGACAAGCAGGATGCGCTGCCGCTGGTACGGCGCTTTTATGACCTGGGTTTCAATATCGAGGCGACGAAGGGCACGGCGGAATTCCTGCGTCAGCATGGTATTCGCACCCGTACGCGCCGCAAGTTGAGCGAAGGCAGTACGGAGATCATCGACTCGCTGCGCCAGGGCCATGTGAGCTATGTCATCAATACGATCGACATCAACCAGCACAACACCCGGCTGGATGGTTACGAGATTCGCCGCACGGCCGTCGAGAACAACGTGACGATCTTCACGGCGCTCGAAACGGTAAAGGTCCTGCTGGATGTATTGGAGGAGATAACCCTGGGTGTTTCGACCATTGATGCCGAATAGTTTTCGATTTCATGCGGCAACTGCGTCACATCCCTCTTTGATCCGAATGGAAAAGACGGATAGTGTTCCCCATCCGCTTCAAAGTCACGATGCACCGCATTTGTCGGCCTGAAATCAAAAGCGAGTTTCGTTCAGAGGGCACCTTTCGCACCTTCTCGCAGTCCGCGACAGTCCCATACCAGCGAGTATGCTCTTGCCGTGTCCTGCTTCGGTCGGCGCGAAACCGGCTCCTTTGAAATTGAGACGAAAGCGAAGCACATAGTTTGGAAAAGAAAAATGTATAAAAAAGGCATATATACTGTTACGGCCAACGAACCGCTGACGCCCTCCGTCTGGCGGATGACGCTCGAGGGGGATACGCAATACCTGACCCGTCCCGGGCAGTTCGTCAATATCGAGGTCGAAGGGCTCTACCTGCGCCGTCCGATTTCGGTGTGCGACTACGACGAGCGGACGCTGACACTGATCTATAAGGTCGTCGGCGAAGGCACGGCCCGGTTGAGTGAAATGAAGGCGGGCGTCAAGCTCGACCTGCTGACCGGCCTGGGGAACGGCTTCGATCCGGATGCGGAGTGCCGCAGGCCTCTGTTGGTCGGAGGCGGAGTGGGCGTTCCGCCCCTCTACAACCTGGCCAAAAAACTGATTGACAAGGGTAGAAAAGTGACTGTGGTGTTGGGATTCAATACCGCTTCGGAGGTTTTCTACGAGGAGGAGTTTCGGGCGCTCAGTGCGGAGGTCTTCGTAACGACAGCGGACGGCACGCACGGGACAAAGGGTTTCGTAACGACGGCGATCGCTGAAAAGAAGCCGGATTTTGATTATTTTTACGCCTGCGGCCCGCTGCCGATGCTGCGTGCATTGAGCGATGCGACGGGCGACATCCCGGGCGAATTGAGTTTCGAGGAGCGCATGGGCTGCGGCTTCGGCGGCTGCATGGGTTGTTCCTGTCAGACGAAAAACGGGGCCAAACGTATCTGTAAGGAGGGGCCGGTGTTGAAAAAGGAGGAGATTATATGGTAAACGAATCCAAGAAAAACTTCGATACGTCGGTGACGCTGAGCGGCCTTCGGCTGGATAATCCGGTCGTGCCGGCCAGCGGTACGTTCGGCTACGGCAACGAGTACAAGGATTTTTACGACATCAACATTCTCGGGTCTTTCTCCTTCAAGGGGACGACGCGCGAGGCTCGCTTCGGCAACCCCACGCCCCGCATCGCCGAGTGTACGGCGGGGATGATAAATGCCGTCGGGTTGCAGAATCCTGGCATCGATGCGGTGATCGGCGAAGAGCTGCCCCGGCTGAAGACATTCTTCCGCAAGCCGGTGATCGCCAATATCAGCGGCTTTTCGGTCGAGGAGTATGCCTATTGCTGCGAGCGGATCGACAAGGAGGAACAGGTCGGTTTGATCGAGGTCAATGTAAGCTGTCCCAACGTGCGGCACGGCGGCATGTCGTTCGGCACGTCGCCCGAGTGTGCCGCCGAGGTGACGCGCGCCGTGAAGGCCGTGACGACCAAACCGGCCTACATCAAGCTCTCGCCCAACGTGACCGACATCGTGGCGATCGCCCGCGCCTGCGAGGAGGCGGGTGCCGACGGGTTGTGCCTGATCAACACGATGCTCGGTATGCGTATCGACGTGCAGCGCCGCAAACCGGTGATCGCCAACGTGATGGGCGGATTTTCGGGTGACGCGGTCTTCCCTGTGGCACTGCGCATGGTCTATCAGGTGGCCGGGGCGTGCGGGATTCCGGTGATCGGCTGCGGCGGCGTGTCGTCGGCGCGCGACGTCATCGAAATGATGATGGCCGGCGCGACGGCGGTCGAAGTGGGTGCGGCGAACCTGAAAAATCCTTATATTTGCAAGGAGATCATCGAGGCGCTGCCCTCCGAAATGGAGCGGCTGGGCATCGAACGGCTCGCCGACATCGTGGGTTGTGCTGCGCGGTAGGACGCCTATACGCAGGTGCGGAAACGTAAAAGAAGAGATAGAGATGTTTCCG
>OGQM01000219.1_pt1 | contig 60682 bp, 76 predicted proteins | sample 1553191 | NCBI WGS metagenome assembly OGQM01 (sample SAMEA2579954, study PRJEB22360) | human gut metagenome | biome: human gut; feature: human-associated habitat; material: faeces | place: Denmark | collected 2008/2010 | reverse complement strand
ATTATCGCTTGCTGAACTGCGGAGCGCGACGAGCTGCTTTGAGACCGTATTTCTTTCTTTCCTTCATACGAGGATCTCTTGTTAAGTAGCCAGCCTTCTTGAGAACCGGTCTGAAGTCTGCATCAGCCTGAAGTAATGCTCTTGCAATACCGTGTCTGATTGCTCCGGCCTGTCCTGTATATCCACCACCACGAACGTTAACGATTACATCAAACTTGTCAGCTGTTTCTGTAGCTGTCAGAGGCTGACGAACGATAACCTTCAGTGTCTCTAATCCAAAATACTCATCAATACTTCTTTTATTAATTGTAATATCGCCCTTTCCAGGTACTAAATATACTCTGGCGATTGATTTCTTTCTTCTACCTGTTCCGTAGCATTTGTTTGCTGCTTTAGCCATCTTTATTCTCTCCTTTCAGTCCCTTGATTAAAATGTTAATACTTCGGGTTTCTGAGCTGCATGCTGATGCTCAGGACCTGCATAAACGTGGAGCTTTGTATACATTTCTCTTCCTAAAGGTCCCTTTGGAAGCATACCCTTAACAGCGAGTTCAACTACCTTCTCAGGCTTCTTAGCCAGCATCTCTCTTAATGTGGTTTCCTTCATGCCACCAACATAATCTGAGTGATGATAGTAGATCTTCTGGTCTAACTTTCTTCCTGTTACCTTAACCTTCGATGCATTGATCACGATCACATAATCACCGGTATCAATGTGAGGAGTAAAGATTGCCTTGTTCTTTCCTCTTAAAACCTTGGCTACTTCTGAAGCCAGGCGTCCAAGTGTCATATTTGTAGCGTCTACTACATACCATTTTCTTTCGATTGTAGCAGGACTTGCCATAAATGTTTTCATTGTTTTCCCTCCGTAAAATTTGTTCATGTGCTGCGCACATAATGCACAGGTACTTTCTTATCTGTATGCGGATGTCCGGGCCGCACTTCGACGATCAAATACTCTGTCAGGTACTCTATTTGAAATACTGTGCTAAGGAGATTTTACACAGTATTATCAAGCAATTTCGCACTGAATTATTATATTACACGGTTCCCGGAGTGTCAACAACTTTTTCCATATAAACACATATAAATCTGGGATCCTTTACCGGCTTTTCTTCCCCTTCCACTTTCTTTTCCAATGTGTCTGGGCTCATATCATACCGGGCTGTATATCCCAGCTTTTCATAAAAACCTTTTACTTCTTCTCTGCTTGTAATGACGATTTTTTCATATCCCCGTTCCCGGATCCATTCCTCCGCAGCTTCAATGCCAAGCTTCCCGGCGCCAAGACCTCTCGCATTTCTCACTGTTGCCACCCGCTCTATCTTGGCAAATCCCTTTTCCGGCAGGAAATGCAGTCTATTGGTACTTAAGGGTTTTCCTTTGTCATCTACTACAAGAATATATTCCGAATTCCTGGCATCATCGGAAAACTCTCCCTGTAGGGAAAGATCAAAGCCAAAGACCATGGCTTCTGTTCTTACATAGTAAACACCGGCTCTTTCCCATTCCTCTTTGACCCTGATCGCTTTCATCCTTTATCCTTCCCATTTAATTACTGTTTTTTCAATCCTGTTCACAACCAGATCAATGACAGTGGTGATCACACCTACTGTAACGATACCGGCAAGGACGCATCTGTAATCTGCAAAGCTTTTGTATTTCTCTATAAAATATCCGATTCCCAGATTCATGCCGAGCATTTCCGCGCCGGAAAGGCACATGAATGCTCCACGCAGGCTTTTGGAAATACTCTTGATGATGCCCGGAAGGCAGTAGGGAAAAATTACCTTAAATAACATTCCCACGGTTCCTACACCCATGGTCCTTGCCGCTTCAATAATGGACTTGTCGATCTGTCCCACTCTTACCACCATTCCCTGGAAGGTCGGCCAGAATACAGCAAAGAAGATTACGGCGATGGCTGCCTGACGGAAGGTAGAAAAGATCATGATCAGATAGGCAGAAAACATAAGCGGCGGGATCAGTGTAATCACATTGGACAAAGGAAGCAGCACCTCCCTGATCCTCGGGATCCAGCCTGCCAGAAGTCCGAGCATGGTGCCGAGCACAATAGCCAGCAGAAAACCCCAGAACAGGAGAGATAATGATCCAAGGATATCACTGCCGATCTCTGCCGGTTTTTCCACAAATACATGGAAAAGTCCTTCCGGAGAAGGGATCAGAAGATCATTCTTCACCAGTCCTGTCTTATAGGAAACCTCCCACAGGGCAAAAAACGCATATGTCAGAACCGCAATATCAGAAGCACTCTTTTTTCTTGAAATATGTACGATGATGGCATAAAATAGATATGCTGCTGTCAGTACCACGATATAAGCCGTGCTGTCATAATATGCCTTGTGCTCCGTAAAATAGGGAAACAGCAGGGTCAGCACGATGTTGGCTACATACAGCAGCGTGGCAATTCCAAATTCAATATACATTTTAGGATCCAGTAACCATTTTTTCATAAAGCTACCTCTGCATCTATGTTGTCTTCTACATGTGCGTAGAAGGAAGCGATCAGTTTTCTGTGAAGGATCTCATAGCCCTCTGTTCCCATGAGGCTTTCCCTTTTTCTTGGATGAGGAAATTCTACCGGCAGGACTGTCCGGATTTTTCCGGGCTCCATGACTACAATCCGGTCTGCCAACAGGATGGCTTCATCAATATCGTGGGTAACAAATACCACTGTCTTGTGATTTTCTGTGCAGAGTCTGGATACCAGCTCCTGCAGCTCCAGACGGAGTCTCGGATCAATGGCACCAAAAGGCTCATCCAGAAGAAGAACATCTGATTCCAGCGCCAGCGCCCTTGCAACGGCAACCCTCTGCTTCATACCACCGGAAAGCTGTCCCGGATATTTGTTTGCTGCACCGATCAGTCCTACTTTTTTAATATAATCCTCTGCCAGCTTTTCCCGCTCTGCCTTGGTATATTTCTTTCCGCTCTGCTTGATGCCAAAAAGGATATTTCCTTTTACAGTCAGCCAGGGAAACAGGGAATACTGCTGAAATACCACTGCTCTGTCAGGGCCTGGACCTTTGATCTCTTCCCCATCAAGCAGGATGCTTCCACTCTTGGCCCTGTTTAACCCATTCAGCAGACCAAGGAGTGTGGACTTGCCACAGCCGGAGGAACCGAGAATACAAATGAATTCGCCTTCCCTGATCGTCAGGCTGACATGATCAAGGACAGAGTATCTGCTGTTTCTGTCCACATAATCGAAAGACACATCCCTGATCTCTATTTTATTTGGCTTTCCTGATAAATCTCTTCCTGTATTCTCGCTCATCTCTGCTCCTTAAGGATCAGTCATATAATGATCCTGATAAATATTTTTCTCCGCTGTCCGGGAAAATGACTACGATGTTTTTATCTTTATTTTCCGGTCTTGCTGCGATCACCTCTGCCGCATACAGTGCCGCCCCTGAAGAAATCCCGGCAAGTACAGCATCCTCTCTTGCAAGGATCCTGGCAGCTTCAAAAGCCTGCTCTGTGGTGACTGCAATCACTTCATCATAAACAGCAATATCCAGTGTATAGGGAACAAAGCCTGCTCCGATCCCCTGCAGCTTATGAGATCCTGCGTGGCCTTCTGAAAGTACCGGCGAATCCTTTGGCTCTACAGCGATCACTTTAATATCCCTGTTCTGTTCCTTTAAATATTTTCCGGCTCCGGAAAGGGTTCCTCCGGTACCAACACCCGCTACCAGGAAATCAACCTCTCCGTCTGTATCCTGCCAGATCTCCGGTCCTGTTGTCTTATAATGAGCCAGAGGATTTACTTCATTGGTGAACTGCCCGGGGATAAAGCTGTGGGGGATCTGCTCTGCCAGCTCATTTGCCTTCGCTATGGCACCCTTCATACCCTTTGCCCCTTCTGTCAATACTACCTCTGCGCCATAAGCCTTCAGGATATTTCTTCGTTCTATACTCATGGTATCCGGCATGGTAATGATCGTACGGTATCCCTTTTCAGCGGCAACTGCAGCAAGGCCGATTCCCGTATTTCCACTGGTAGGCTCAATGATCACTGAATTTTCATTTAAAAGTCCTTTTTCCCTGGCATCTGCCAGCATATAAAGAGCAATCCTGTCCTTAATGCTGCCTGCCGGATTAAAGTATTCCAGCTTGCCAAGGATATTGGCCTTCAGCCCTTTTTCCTTCTGATAACCACTTAATCTGACAAGTGGTGTATTTCCGATCAGACTCGAAACATTCTCATATACCTTCATGAGTATTTACCTCTTTTTCTGCTTAATCTCTCAGCTTGGATGCGATGGGGTTTACAGATGCATCTGCAGACAGGACTCTGTCCATGGGATTTCTGTCAGCCCACTCTTTGGAATTCCACTTGGTAGTGGAGATCACGCTCTGATAATCCTCTACACTTTCCCCTTCCGGATGCTTCTTGAATACATGCTCGGGATCTGCAGAAAGTGCTCTTCTCTCTCCATCTGTTTTCCAGAGGGTATCATAAGGAACCTGTGCTGCAATCCGTTTCGGGTAGCTTGCGAAAATCCCCTTAGCATCATTCTTTGGAAATTCAAAGAAGGTGTATTTTCTGAATACAGGAATACTGAACAGCTCCTTCACATAACCCCATAAATTTCGATATTCTGTGATCCGCTTTTTCATAGGTCCTACATTGTGGTAATAGCTTGTCTCCCAGCGGACCAGTGTCACATAAAGACGGATATCGGAATCGGTAATGTAATCACCAAAGAGGAAACGGTTTGTCTTCAGACGCTCATCCAGCTTTTCCACAGAATCAAAGAAATCATTGTAAGCCTCGTCATAGGCTTCCCATGACTGGCAGAATGCCATTCTGTAATGTCCATTATTGACTGTCGGAAAAAGCCAGTCATTAAACTCATCAATTTCCCTTCTGTATTTCACAGGATAAAGATCCGGTGCATCCACAGGCTGGAATTTTCTGAACTGTACTTCTATGTAATTGGTCAGTCTGTGATAATCGTTATTGACTGCCTTTTTCTCTCTGATATCTACAAAGGTTGGAGTGGTTGCTCTTCCGGTAAAGTCAGGATCTGCATTCTTGTAGAACTGGCTTAAAAAATAAGCACCGCAGATTGGATCCTTGTGTCCTGGCTGGTCTGCAAATCCATGTCCATAAATATTGGCTACTCCGGAAGCTGTGGTTGCGACATCTCCGATCACATCCTGAAGACCGAGGATATCTCTTACGATCACCGGTCTGTTGGACCAGTGGCATCCATGTGCCCAGTAGATCGCATATCTGTGCGCCTCGGCATGATTATCATCCGGGCCGTCACCAAATGGTTTGATAAAAGCATTTGGCTGTCTGATAAAAGCGCCTCTTTCGTCAATCTCGGCCTTGGTTTCCTTGGGTCTTGGATCAACCCCTGCTTCCTTTGCGTGAAGCTCTGCTTCTTCATCTGTATAAACGGTATCGATTACTCTGTTAAGACTGCATGCATTTGTCATGATCATTCCTCCTCATCCTTAAACAGGTCACTTGAAAGATATTTGTTGCCCCCGTCAGGGAAAAGCACTACGATATTTTTCCCTTTATTCTCCGGTCTCTTCGCCAGCGTTACCGCCGCCCACAGGGCTGCTCCGGCAGAAATGCCGATCAGAAGTCCTTCCTTCTTCGGACAGAGCCTTGCATATTTATAAGCATCCTCATCCCTACAGAGCAGGATCTCCTTATACAGTTCCAGATCAGTAATGGGACAGATCACGCCGCCCCCGATTCCCTGGATCTTATGAGGTCCCGGCTCACCACCGTTTAAAACAGGACATCCTGCCGGTTCCACACCGTAGATCTCGATGTCCGGATTCTTTTCCTTCAGGAAATGTCCGATACCGCCGCTGGTTCCACTGGTTCCCACCGTAGCCACGAAGATATCCACCTTTCCATCCATAGCCTGCCAGATCTCCGGTCCGGTATGTCTGACATGCGCTTCCGGATGATGGGGATTCTCGCCCTGTGCCGGCCGGAAAGCACCTTCTTCCTCTTCCAGCTGTTTTGCTCTTTTCCCGGACTCTGCAAATCCAAGATCCTTCGGTGTCAGCTCCACGTCTGCACCGTAGGCCTTCAGGATCTTTATTTTTTCTCTGCTTGCCCCTTCCTGCATGCAGATCACGGCATGGTACTTTTTGACCGCTGCAACCAGTGCAATCCCGATTCCCGTATTACCGCTCGTTCCTTCCACGATCGTTCCGCCGGCTTTCAGCTTTCCTTCTTTTTCGGCCTCCTCGATCATGTTCAGCGCCGCTCTGTCCTTTACGGAGCCTCCCGGATTCAGGCCTTCCACCTTGGCATAAATACGTGCTTCCAGGTTCTCTTCCTTTTCTATTTTGTTCAGATGCAGGATCGGTGTATTGCCAATCAGCTGTATTACATTGTCATATATCTTTCCCATGCCGTTTTCCTCTGTTACTTATTCATTATCTGCTTCGAACTGTGTCTTGAGCTGTGCATAAAATTCATTCTCCGGCTCTCTTTCCACCAGATCGTTAATAGCCTGTGCATAAGCAGAGGTATCAATGTTCTGTGTGATGTCATAGGTACCAAAATCAATACCTGCGCTGGAAAGAAGTCCTGAGTTTACTGCTGCTTCCACATACTTCACAATTCCTTTTTCATTGGGATCTGTCGCATACTTGGTAACACCGCCGTACAGATAAGTTTCTACATAATCGGCTTCCTTGCCGGAATAATTTACTACGGTATCTACAACATCCTTGCGGACCGCTTCATCGGTTTCTCCCTGCTTATAATATTCAAAAGCACGGATCCTTGCTGTCTCATACGCTACAAAGGCATCCTTCTTTGCTGCAAGCTTTGCAGAAGAAGTTACCTCACGGCAGCATACATAATTCTCCTGCAGTGCTCCTGCCGGTGTGACTACCTCAAGCTCATAGGCATCTCCATAGAGAAGTGCATATTCAAGAGGTAAAAATCCAAGGTCAACTTCACCCTTCTGTACTGCCTGTGCCACTGCTGTTTCATCCTGATAATAGGAAATATTACCGCTTCCCTCTTCTTCAATGGCTGCGATCGTTTCTTCAGAAACACCATTGTCAAGCAGGTACTGTCTGGTCACAACCCAGGATGATTCATTTCTGACAAATCCAAGCTTTGCAGAAGTAACCGCATCAATATTGATTATCTTGTCGACATCCTGATATGCTGCAGTATTTCCGCTCTTTGCGATAATCGCACCGCCTTCTACTGCAGTTCCACCGATCACTGTAATGTCATAGCCGGAACCAATGGCCTGCAGATCCGGCACAAATCCGGTGTTCAGGATATCAAGCTGGTCGTCACTGCCGTTGATGGCTGTCAGGGCATCCTGTCCTCCAATGTTCACCGGCTCTACAGTAACACCTTCCTCTGCAAAATATCCCTTTTCCAGTGCCAGGATATTCACTGCAATACGGATGTTTCCTGTCATAAAGGAAACCTTCAGTGTGCCATGATCCTGTGTAGCTGCCTCTCCGTTCTCTTCTCCGGCAGCTTCTGACTCCGTGCTTTCTGCTGCAGTTTCTCCTGCACTTTCTGCTTCCCCGGTGCTCTCTGTGTTACTGCCTGTGCCGGCAATGCTTCCGGTCTGTCCACATCCGGTAAGGGCAAGTGCTGTTATTGCTGTTGTTAATAAAAATGCAACTATCTTCTTTTTCATAAATTTTCTCCTCAAATTGTATTCTGCAGTAAAGGATTTCCCGTCTGCCCTCCTGCATAAAAAAAGTCCGGCTGTCCGGACATATACTGATCTTATTCGTACTTATCTCATAAGGCTTACGTCATTCAGCACATTCGTCCACACAGCATATTTCTTCTCTCCTTGCAGCAACAACATCCGTATTCCATGTACATCATGATCGTTCTCCCTTCTTTCGTTTCTTTCATACTTTTCATATATTTCCTACTTGTTTTGTATGAAATTATGGTATTATAATACTCCCACTTTTCCTATCTGTCAACTGGAAATTAGATTTTTAAAAGGCTATCTTTTTAAAAATGCGTAAAGACCATTTTTCACTTTTGAAAAGAGGAGCTTCAGAATCATTTTTCCTTTTATGTCAGCTTTCATTATATAGGGATTTCTCCAGCTCCTTGAATCATAGGAATTGGTTCTGTTATCTCCCATGACAAAATAGCAGCCTTCCGGAATCTCATCCGTTCTGAAAATAACGATATCTCCCCGCTGTGGATCATTTTTTATATAGGAAAGCCCGTTTACTACAACAATATCTCCTATGTTTAATGTTCTGTAGAATTACCATTCTTTTATTTTACCTTGAAATTTTCCTCTGACATGTGTTATATTGATACTAGAAAAAGGGAAAGCCAGAGAAGCGGCTTACCCCATTAATTACAACTGTTCAAATTAGCAACAGCCGTCATTATCGGAAGTAATGGCGGCTATTTTCTTTTATCCTTGAAAATCTTATAGCAAAGACCAACAAGGGCGACAATGAATATACAAAACTGAATCAGATCAGAATATGTAATCATTGGCAACACCCTCCTTTCTTTCGTCTGGAGGGCTGAGCCCTCCGTAAAGAGGGTAAGCCGCCTGGCTCTCTGGTTTTCCATGTATATATATTATCATTTTACCGTGTGGTTTTCAATCAGATTATTTTTAAGCGTCCAAGCGAAAATTCTCACAAAAGGCAAATTTGGAAGACAATGCATTGCTGCTGACTGCTCTGCACGCTGCAGAGGAAACGTGCCGATGTTGTCCGGCAGTCACACGAAAAACTGGTAAACCGGATTCTTCAAAACGGAAACGAAATCTACGTGGAGAAGATGACCTTTTCCGGACTGGCAAAGCGTTCCACGAAGACTGAAACAAACCAAAAGGGACGCTATAAAAAGAAATCCCGCTATGGAAAACCCATCGGGAACGGTGCTTTGCCATGAAAACTTTGTGAGAAGTCACAATAAATATATCGAAAGCTTGAAACGCAGTAACAAAAAGCTGCCGTCCAGTTTTGGCATCCGGGCGTTGTAAGCCGAAAACAACCACACGACGAACCGTTATTTGTGGTAACACCCTTTTCATGGTTCAATCATAATTCATTTCAAAAATTGCCTCACGATGGGCGCACTGAAAAGATTCGCAGGGGCACTTTCCCCCGCAAGCATCCTTCATATATCATTCCTGATTCTCCGAAGCAAATATATAATTCACCAGCGTCAGGCCGCAGGCGGGTGCTGTCGGTCCGGCTGCCTGCCTGTCCTTTGCCTCAAGAATTTCCCTGACATGCTCCGGCGGATAGCTTCCCCTTCCAACCTCCATCAGAGTGCCGGCAATGATCCGTACCATATTATACAAAAAGCCAGTGCCGCAGACAGAAATCACAATTTCCTTTCCCTGTTTTTCTATGTTTATGGAAAGGATCGTTCTGACCGTTGTTTCTACCACTGCCGCTGTACTGCAGAAGCTCTTGAAATCATGTTCTCCTATAAGCCAGGCTGCTCCTTCCCTCATTCTGTCCATGTCAAGCGGAACATAAGTAAAATGGGTATACAGTCTTCTCACCGGCTCCGGAAAGCTATCCTGATAAATGCGGTACTCATAGGTTTTCCGGCTGCTGCAGTGCCTTGGATGAAAGTCAGCTGCCACTTCGCAGGACTTTTTGATCCGGATATCTTCCGGAAGACGCTGATTCAGCGCATAGGATATTTTTTCTGCCGGTATCCTTGTCTGTGTATCAAAAACAGCTATATTGCATAATGCATGAACTCCGGAATCTGTCCGGCTTGCCCCGATCACCTGAATTTCTTCCTGTAAAAGCTCCGACAGTGCCCGGTTCAGTTCTCCCTCTATGGTTCTCCCGTTTGGCTGTACCTGCCAGCCATGATATGCAGTTCCGTCATATGCAACAACTAATTTTACCCGTTTCATGGCACTCCTGTCTTCCTAACTGTCTTACTGTTCTGCAATGCAGCCTCTGTTTTACAAGATGTTCTTTCCCTTTAGAACAGGATCCGTCCGAGAACCACACCGGTTGCAAGATACAATACAACAGCTCCATAGGCCAGATAATCTCTCCTGTGGTAAATCAGTGGCTTCATCTTCGTCCTGTTTTCCCCGCCCCGGTAGCATCTGGCTTCCATAGCAGTCGCCAGATCGTTGGCTCTCCGGAATGCCGAAACAAAAAGAGGCACTAACAGTGGCACCATATTCTTTGCCTTTTGTATCAGATTACCACTCTCGAAATCTGCACCACGGGCAATCTGGGCTTTCATGATCTTATCTGTTTCCTCGATCAGGATCGGAATAAACCGAAGTGCGATTGACATCATCATGGCGATCTCATGCACCGGTACCCGGATGGCATTTAATGGCTTTAACAGCTTTTCCAGACCGTCCGTAAGCTGATTGGGTGTGGTTGTCAGTGTCATCACCGATGAGCCTGTGATCAGGAATACCAGTCTGACCGCCATTTTCCCTGCCTGGATCACACCTTCCTTCGTGATCGTCAGCTTCCAGATGGTAACAAGCGGCTCTCCCTGTGTCAGGAAAAGATTGCAGACCACTGCCATAATAAGCAGAAATACGATCGACTTCATGCCCCTTACCATAAAGGACGGCGGCACTTTGGAAAGAGCGATAACTAACACAAGAAATACACCGGCCAGCACATATCCGACCCAGTTATCCACAACAAACAACGATATGATAAAGCATATCGTTGTCACCAGCTTTACTCTGGGATCCAGTCTGTGTATCACGGAATCTGTCTGATAATATTGTCCTAATGTAATATCCTTTAACATAACTATCCCCTGTGCAGTGCGGCAAGAATGGCATCTCGCGCCTCTTCCACACCGGTAATATCAGTATCTACCCGAAGTCCCTTTGCTTTCAGTGCCTGCATGATATAGGTAATCTGCGGCGCTGCAAGTCCTACTTCCTCAAGCTCCTTATAATGCCGAAACACCATCTTCGGCGCATCGTCAAACATCACACGGCTTTTATTCATCACAATGATCCTGTCCACATATCTGGCTACATCCTCCATGCTGTGGGAAACCAAAATCACTGTCATCCCTGTTTCTTCCCGAAGCTTCGCTACTTGGTCAAGGATCTCATCTCTTCCCTTCGGATCAAGCCCTGCTGTCGGCTCATCCAGGATCAGCACCTCCGGCTTCATGGCCAGTACACCGGCTATGGCTGCCCTTCTTTTCTGCCCGCCGGAAAGTTCAAAGGGTGACTGGTAAAAGCACTCGTCCGGAAGCCCTACCTGCTTCAGTGCGGTATAAGCCCTCAGTTCCACATCTTTCCGGTCAAGTCCCAGGTTCTTTGGTCCAAAACAGACATCTGTAAACACATCGGTTTCAAAAAGCTGGTGCTCCGGATACTGAAATACCAGTCCGACCTTGCTGCGCAGTGTCTTTCTGGAATATCCCTTTTCATTAATATCCTCACCATTGTAATAAATGGCTCCCGAAGTCGGGGCAAGCAGCCCATTTAGATGCTGTACAAGCGTGGACTTTCCGGATCCGGTATGCCCGATCAGTCCGATAAACTGCCCGTCCGGTATCACAAGATTGATATCTGTCAGCGCCTGAAAGGAAATACTTGTTCCTTCCTCATATATATGATTCACATGATCCAAAACTATCGCCATGCTTTTCCTCTTTCTTTATAATTAATACACTATCTATACGCTGTGTAGACTTCACGCTTTATAAATGAAGTGCTTCGATCAGTTCTTCTTTTGTAAGAATCCCCTCCGGGATATCAAGCCCCTTTTCCCTGAGCTCATGTGCCAGCATAGTCACCTGTGGCACATCCAGCCGCAGCTCCTTCAGCTTTTCTACCTGGCTGAAGATCTCCCTTGGTGTTCCCTGCAGGGCAACTTTTCCCTGATCCATAACAAATACTTTATCCGCATGAATAATTTCTTCCATATAATGAGTGATCAGAATGATTGTGATCCCTTCCACATCATTCAGTGCCCGTACTGCCCGGATCACTTCTTTTCTTCCAAGGGGATCCAGCATGGCTGTCGGCTCATCCAGTACGATGCACTTTGGATGCATGGCGATCACACCAGCAATGGAAACCCGCTGCTTCTGCCCGCCCGAAAGCTTGCCGGGTGCATATTTCCGGAACTCATACATTCCAACTGCTTTAAGGCTCTCTTCCACACGCTGCCAGATCTCTTCTGTCGGCACACCGAGATTCTCCGGGCCAAAGCCCACATCTTCCTCCACAATCTGTCCAATGATCTGATTGTCCGGATTCTGAAACACCATCCCGGCCTCTCTTCTCACATCCCACAGCTTCTCATCATCCCGGGTATCCATGCCGTCTACAAAGACAGTTCCCTCTGTAGGGTAAAGAATGGCATTAAAATGCTTGGCCAGTGTGGACTTTCCTGATCCATTATGACCAAGGATTGCTATAAACTCTCCCTGTTTCACAGAAAGAGAAACGTTGTCCACAGCGGTTATAATTCCCTCAACATTTCCCTCTTCATCTCTTCTGATATAGTCAAACACCAGATCCCTGGTTTCTATAATTGCCATTTGTTCACCTCATATGCCAATCCGGTTTACAATTCACGTCTGTTCCTTATTTTACTAGATATCAGTTCTGTTTGCAATAGAAGGAATTTCGAGGTATCATCAGAATATCGTCAGTAAAACTGACTGTTTTCTGCCGTCCATTCATGATTTTTAAAGGAGTATCCACTTATGAAAAAGCTTCCCATAAAGTACCTTGTGATCCTCTCTATCCTGATCCTTACCTGTTCTGTGATTTCCCACAAGCTGTCCGGCAAGGAAACCCTTCAGGATTATGCAGAAAAAAATCCGGAAACAGCCTATGCAACCAAAGCCCCCGGCACCCCTTCGCCGTCTGGTTTAGCAGATGCCGGTGATTCTGCTTCCGCAGTTAATCCTGCAGTTCAGAGTGCTGTGCCCTTTCCGCTTACCGAGAAAGTGACTGACAGTATTGAATATGAAACTGGCTTCTTTTACCAGCCTCTGACTTATCCTGTCATTCACCGTATTACCGGCTTTTCCTATCCTATGTCAAAAACAGATGCAGCGCTGCTTTCTTCAGAAGCGCCTCCTAATATCTTATCTGATGAGGAAATGGCATCCCTTGCTGTATCCTATGAAGATCTTCGCTATATGAATATTCTGTACTATGATTTCAATGGTGATGTGCAGACCGGCGAACTGATCTGCAATAAAGCGATCGCTGAAGATCTGATCGAGATTTTCTATGAATTATATGAGAACGAATACCAGATTGAAAGTGTCCGTCTGATAGATGATTATAACGGTGATGACACCGCTTCCATGGAAGCAAACAATACCTCCTGTTTCAACTACAGGCCTGTGGAAGGAACATCCTCTTTAAGCAAGCATGCCCTTGGCTGTGCCATTGACATCAATCCCTTCTACAATCCCTATGTTGTCTTTAACAAAGGAAAAGCCGGAGAGACTTACATTTCTCCGGCTGGCAGTGAAATCTACGCTGACCGTTCGAAAGTCTTTGCCTATAAGATTGATGAAAATGATCTCTGCTACAAGCTCTTTAAGGAACACGGCTTCACCTGGGGTGGTAACTGGAATTCCTGCAAAGATTATCAGCACTTCCAGAAGGTGCCACAGTAAGCGGTACCTTATTCTGCCTGCGCCTTTTTCATCATAAAAAGCAGTCCCGCAAACATCCATATATTTCCTACTGAAATCCATGCACAGTCAATCGCATTGACAAAAGCATGATTGCCAAAGATATTGAACAGCTTTGCGATCAGCATACCTACCGGAAGTGAAAATACAAAACACCACTTCGGATATGGTGTTTTTCCCTTCAGAAAGGCTGAAATCTGTGTTCCCTCCAGGATCAGAAAAGAGATCCAGAACAGAATCAGTGACGGCACGATAAAATAATCAGCAAACTGTTCTACCGTTTCCAGTACATTCTCTGCCCCTGCCTCTGTCAGGCTTCGGTACAGAAACAGCATCATACAGATCGGCACATGAAATCCACATGGTCCAAACACAATATACCCGATAATTCCCGTTCTGAAGTTATGTGCTTGCTTCTGTGACCTTTCTTCCATAAGACGATAAATTCCAAAGTAAGACAGGCCTTCCAGAAATATACCGAACATTCCAAGCAGTGCCGCTGCAAATAATGTGCTGTTCTCTGCGTGCCTGTAGGCAGAAAACATCCTTACCAGCCCCTTCTTCGTTTCATCCTGGATTCCCCATCCGATCATCATATCTCCGATCAGTGTAAGAATTGCTGCAAACAGCCCTATGGAAAGCAGCTTTCTAATTCTTGGCCAGTCAAGCTGGCTGTCTATTCCAATTGGATTAAATTCATTCTGGTTCATACGATTGCAGCTCCTTTACAATTATTATGTCCGCTTATCTGTATATATGTTTTGTATTTTATTTGTTTTTTCTTCTAATTTTGTTTACTCTGTCTTAGTTTTGGTATATGATACAAATATGAGCGTTATCTCAAACGGGTAGCGGTTCGCCTTTCGCCAGAATATTTTACATTTTGAGAACTTCCAGTATCTGGGAGGTGATACAGATGGAAAATACAACGAAAGGTACATAATTTGATGATTGAAATGCTTCTGAGTGTCATTGGTATTGTGGTAACAGTTATCAGTATAATTGTGACTCTGATCAGCATCATTCAGACCTGCAGAAAAGATATCCATCAAAAAAGCAACCGCCCTCGCCCAGGGAAATAGGTTGCTTTTTTAATAAGTAACTCATAAACTGGCGAACCGTTGCTTTACGGTAACGCTCTTTTCATGTTTTTAGATTAACACTTATGGAAGGAATCGTCAACGTTGATTTCCGATAATTATTTAATTATTTAATCCGATCATTCTTTTCTCATATCTACAAAAGAAAGTCCACTTTCTTCTGTATGTTCTTTATACTTTTATATCCCATCTTTTCATACATCAGTTTCCTGCTTTATTTCAGATTCCTGTTCAGCTTCTGCTCCTGAATCTAATTCCGGTTTTGCCTCCTCCACCGTTTCCAGTACAGTCTTCTCTTCTGAGTCTTTCGCTGTTTCTTCTGCCTCCGGTATGGGATCCACGATTGCCTCTGTTGCCCTCTCCGACTCTGTCACTGCTGCTTTCATTTCTACATCTGCTTTGCTCTCCGGCTCAGAGATTTCTGTCTCTTCAACTGCTTCACTTTTCTGCTCTGCAGATTTATATTCAACAAACTCTTCTTCCAGAATCATGCGGATCAGACTGTCATTCTGCTCTTTCTTCCTGATAAAATGAATCCGGACACAGGCTGCCAGAGCTGCCACCAGGATCACAACAGTAAGCGCAAGCCAGCTTCCACCTGATATTCCTGTCATTCCCAGTAAAAGAATCACGCTTAAGAGCGACAAAAATGCAATCAGAACAATCAGTTCACGTTCCCTGCTGTTATAAGAAGCTTCGATATAAGTCTGGTAATAGGTATCTCTGCTTACAACCTTTTCTGACAGCCTCTCACGGATCGACTGGATTTTTCCTTCATCCAATGCCTTTCCTGTATTTTTCCCAAATATCTTTTTATTTTCCTTTTCTTCTCCGGAGGTTTGTCGGAAAGCAGAAAACTTAAGGCCTCCATTTTCTCTGATCTCCTGGAACTGTCTGGATGCACGTGGTCTGATCTTTTCAAATAAGCAGGCAATCCCATTGAAAATTCCTGCCAGAAGATCTAAAAGTGCCACAACCAGATTGATGACTGCCTTACATAACCCCTTAATCGCCTGATATAAATTATCCATGATTTCCCCCTGTGTATCTGAACTGGCGCTGCAGCCGCTCCTTTGCTCAATTACAGAAAACCTGCCACCGGCAGCTTTTCTGCATGCTAAAGCAAAAATCTCAGTAGAGAGGACTCTACTGAGATTAGTTTACCATTATTTTATGTGTCAGGCAATCGCTTTTAATTAAATGAATTTTAATTAAACAAGCTCAAGTACTACTTCCATAGCACCGTCACCCTTACGCTGGCCGATCTTTACGATTCTTGTATAACCACCGTTACGGTTTGCATACTTAACACCATACTCATCGAAAAGCTTTGCAACAAGGTCAACTTCCTTGGTTGCTTTCTTCTTTCCTGCTGCTGTTGAAGGAACTTCAGTTACAGAATAGAGAACCTTAACCATTTTTCTTCTGGCATTCATTCTGGAAGGAAGATCCTTCTTGATTTCCTTCTCAACGGTCTCATACTTGGTAACCTTCTTACCGTCAACAACTTCTTTTACTCTCTTGCCGTCTTTGTCCTTTACAGCAACCTTAGCTGTAACCTTAACGGTTTCGAAGTTATCCTTCTCTTTTACGCCAAGTGCGATCAGTCCGTCAGCAATCTTCTGAACCTCTTTTGCTCTTGCAAGAGTAGTTACGATCTTGCCGTTAGCGATCAGGGCTGTTACCTGGCTTCTAAGTAATGCTTTTCTTACGTCGGATGTTCTTCCGAGCTTTCTGTATTTTGCCATCTAAGGCTCCTTTCTAAGGAAGACTCTGCTTCCCTTCTCATTGTGGCATTTCCTGCCCATTATGGTACATCCGGCTACGCTCTTTGGACTTACTTACCGAATGCAGTTACCGGTCTGTCTTACGACAGGCTCCATGATGAGAATGCTGCACATACACTTTGGATTCACTGCGCAGCTATTTCTTCTTCGTTAAATTTATTCATCACTGGGATTCAGCTGCAGACCCAGTTCCTTTAACTTGGCAAGTACTTCTTCAAGAGACTTACGTCCAAGATTACGAACCTTCATCATATCTTCAGAAGTCTTGTTTGTTAATTCTTCAACGGTATTGATACCAGCTCTCTTTAAGCAGTTATAGGAACGAACTGACAGCTCTAATTCGTCGATGCTCATTTCCAATACTTTTTCTTTTTCGTCCTCTTCCTTCTCTACCATAACTTCCGCAGTCTTGGCATTCTCAGACAGGTCGATGAAAAGGCTTAAGTGTTCGCTAAGTACTTTAGCAGCCAGGCTGACTGCCTCGTCGGGAACCAGTGTTCCGTTTGTGTAAACGTCCAGTGTTAATTTATCAAAGTCTGTGATCTGACCCACACGGGTATTCTCTACAGTCACATTCACTCTTTCAACAGGTGTATAGATTGAATCAATAGCGATGACACCGATAGGAAGATCAGCACTCTTATTCTTATCAGCACTTACATAGCCTCTACCTTTGGTGATAGTGAGTTCCATATAAAGCTTGGTGTCCTTACCGCTTAAGGTAGCGATCGGGAGATCCGGATTTAAGATCTCAATATCCTGATCGGCCTGAATATCAGATGCTTTAACAACGCCTTCGCCTTCATACTCGATGTATGCGGTCTTTGGCTCATTTGTATCGCTGTTGTTTCTGATAGCAAGACTCTTGATGTTCATGATGATCTCAGTTACATCCTCTTTGACACCGGGAATAGAACTGAACTCATGAAGCACACCTTCGATCTTGACCTGGCTTACTGCAGCACCCGGAAGTGATGAAAGCATGATTCTTCTCAGTGAGTTACCAAGAGTGATGCCGTATCCTCTTTCAAGGGGTTCTACTACAAATCTGCCATATTTCTTGTCATCAGAGATTTCTGCCACCTCAATATTTGGTCTTTCAAAATCAAACACTGCCAATACCCTCCTTTACGAACAAATGTAAATTCCACCGGCTGCAGAATATACAGCCAGTGAAACCTTTTATGCTTTTTACTTGGAATATAATTCGACAATAAGCATTTCGTCTACAGGAACATCAATCATTTCTCTTGTAGGAAGGTTCTTAACTGTTCCTTTGAAAGCTTCCTGGTCAACATCCATCCATTCGGGAATCAGTCTTCCTGCTGTTACTTCGAGGATATCTTTATATCTCTGTAAGGATTTGGACTTCTCTCTGATTTCGATTACGTCACCAGCCTTTACCAGATAAGAAGGGATATTTACCTGCTTACCATTTACAAGTACATGCTTATGGTCAACAATCTGTCTTGCTTCTCTTCTTGTTCTTGCAAATCCCATTCTGAATACTACGCTGTCAAGTCTGCTCTCAAGCATAACCATAAGGTTTTCACCGGTCATACCTTTCATTCTGTCAGCCTTCTCATAGTAGTTTCTGAAAGGCTTCTCAAGTACACCATAGATGAACTTTGCTTTCTGCTTCTCTCTTAACTGAAGTCCGTACTCACTTACCTTCTTGCCTGCTCTTGCATTTGTTCTGTTAGACTTCTTGTCATAACCAAGATATGCGGGTTCAAGACCAAGTGATCTGCATCTCTTTAATACGGGGACTCTGTTTACTGCCATTTTAAATTTCCTCCTGAAATTATTGTTTACAGCGCACCTGGCGCCTTCTTCCAACTTGATTTACGATTTACTTCTGACTGAATCGCAGACTATACTCTACGACGCTTGGGCGGACGACATCCGTTATGAGGAACAGGAGTTACGTCTCTGATACTGGTTACCTCAATTCCGCATGCATTCAGCGCACGGATTGCGGCTTCACGTCCTGATCCAGGTCCCTTAACCATAACATCTACAGACTTAAGACCATGAATCAGAGCAGCCTTTGCTGCTGTTTCTGCTGCCATCTGAGCTGCATAGGGAGTAGATTTTCTTGAACCTCTGAATCCAAGACCACCAGCACTTGCCCAGCTCAGTGCATTACCTTCGCTATCTGTTAAAGTAACGATAGTATTGTTAAATGAAGCCTGGATATGTGCCTGTCCATGTTCAACGTTTTTCTTGACACGTTTCTTTGTCACCTTTTTTGTAACTTTTTTTGCTGCTGCCATTTTAAACTAACCTACTTTCTCAAAATTGAATTACTTCTTCTTATTTGCAACTGTTCTCTTAGGACCTTTTCTTGTTCTTGCATTGGTCTTTGTCTTCTGACCACGAACAGGAAGTCCCTTTCTGTGACGGATTCCTCTGTAGCATCCGATTTCCTGAAGTCTCTTAATGTTAAGAGCCACTTCTCTTCTCAGATCACCTTCTACCATGTACTCTGCGTCGATTACTTCGCTGATTCTCTTAACTTCATCATCAGTGAGCTCTCTGACACGGGTATCGGGATTTACCTTTGCTTTCTCCAGAATCTTGTTAGCGCTTACTCTGCCGATTCCATAGACATAGGTAAGGCCAATCTCTACACGTTTTTCTCTGGGTAAGTCAACACCTGCAATACGAGCCATTTACGTTTCCTCCATTTTCCTTTTTTGCAGATCACAGCTTTCGTGTCTGCCGGCATCTGTTCATGACAGATACCTGATACTAATTGATTGGGGCAGGTCTATTGCCCAATCGGACGTTCCGATCTTTCCGATGCATCTTTCTCTTTCTATATTAAGAAGAAAGACTGCGCACCAGTATCAACAAGTAATCACCTAAGGCTCCTTGGTACAATTTATTAGAATAATCAGTGTCTTCTGACACTGCAGCCGCTTTCATAATAAATGGACAAGAACCCTTCTGCTGTCGCAGTGGATTATCCTTGTCTCTGTTTGTGTTTCGGATTCTCGCAGATTACTCTGATACGTCCTTTTCTCTTGATGATTTTGCACTTTTCGCAAATCGGTTTTACTGATGATCTAACCTTCATGTTAAACCCTCCTTTCAAAAAAGACCGTTTTACATTATAGCATGTGTTTATAATAAATACAATAGCTTTTTTATTTATCTCTCCAAATAATTCTTCCTTTGGATAAATCATAGGGAGAAAGCTCCAGAGTTACCTTATCCCCGGGAAGAATACGGATAAAATTCTGTCTCAGCTTACCACTGATATGGGCAAGCACCTTGTGTCCATTTTCCAGTTCTACCTGGAACATGGTATTGGGAAGCTTTTCTACTACAGTTCCTTCGATTTCGATTACATCTGACTTAGACATTGTCTACCTCCTTATTTGTTCTGCTTTTGATCGCAAATCTGATTTCTTCATTATATATAGTGCGCATGTCTTTTATTTTTTCTGCAAGCTTCTCGTCAGCACCCGTTTTCACAGGCTGTACATGCTTTTTCTTTTTTTTCTTCGGATTATCCACACCTCTGGTCTTTCCATCCACAAGATAAAGATATTCGCCTTCTTCTTTCAAAATAACATACATCTGGCCTTTATCGTGTCCTGCTTTGGAAATTGCAAACATCTCTGTCATTCTTCACCTCATCCATCAGCCCTTCGCCCCGGCTGGCAGTGTCAGTATCTCCGGATCACCCTCTGTGACCAGGACTGTGTTCTCATAATGTGCTGACGGCAGTCCGTCCGCAGTTACCACGGTCCAGTCGTCATCCAGCCATCCGACCTCATAGGTTCCAAGGTTGATCATGGGCTCGATAGCAAGTGTCATACCCGGCTGAAGCTTAATTCCCTTTCTCCACTGTTTGAAGTTAGGAATCTGTGGATCTTCATGCAGATGAGTTCCGATTCCGTGTCCGACAAGGTCACGGACGATCCCATATCCAAATTTGCTTGCATAGGCATCAATGGCTCTTGAAATGTCATATAAATGACAGCCTGCCCTTGCAAATTTAATTCCTTCAAAAAAGCTCTGTCTTGTTACATCCATAAGCTGCTGCACATCTGCAGAAACCGTTCCTACCGGATAGGTTCTTGCCGCATCGGAATGATAGCCTTTATAGATCAGTCCCGCATCCAGGCTGACGATATCGCCCTCCTCAAGGATCCGTTCCTTCTTCGGGATGCCATGGACAACCTCATCATTCACAGATACACAGATGGAAGCCGGATATCCGTTATAATTCAAAAAATTCGGCTCACATCCATATCCTCTGATCAGCCTTTCTCCCAGTGCATTGATTTCATAGGTTGAGATCCCCGGTTTGATCGCTTCCTTCAGTCTGTCATGAACCTCTGAAAGCAGCCTGCAGGATTCCCGCATCAGCTCAATTTCTCTTGCAGATTTAATTGTTATCGCCATACACGCCTCCGTTTTCAGTCTGCATCTTCACAAAACGGGGAAGCTTAACCTAAAATAGCAACGATAGCATTGAATACATCCTTCATGTCTACCGTTCCGTCTACAGTTCTGAGTACGCCCTTGCCATTGTAAAAATCGATCAATGGCTGTGTCTGCTTGTGATAAACAGAAAGACGGTTCTTTACTGTCTCCGGCTTATCATCATCACGAAGGATCAGCTCACTTCCGCAGTTATCGCAGATGCCTTCCTTCTTCGGAGGAACGTGCTCAATATGATAGGTTGCGCCACAGTTTACGCAGGCACGTCTTCCACCCATTCTCTTAACGATGTTCTCATCGGGAACCTCTACATTGATAGCATAATCAATCCTGTCACCAAGCTTTGTCAGTGCCTCTTCCAGTACTTCAGCCTGAGGAATGGTTCTCGGGAAGCCATCCAGAACATAACCGTTCTTGCAGTCATCCTTTGCAACACGGTCAAGAAGGATCTTAACTGTCAGTTCATCGGGAACAAGAAGACCCTGATCCATGTACTTCTTAGCTTCTTTTCCAAGCTCTGTACCGTTCTTGATGTTGTATCTGAAAATGTCTCCCGTAGAAATATGGGGAATACCGTACTTCTCTGCTATCATTTTTGCCTGTGTGCCTTTTCCGGCTCCAGGTGCGCCTAACATGATGATCTTCATCTTTACCCTCCATTACGCAATATAGAGGTCAGGGGAATCCCTTCCCCACAACCTCTAAATTTTAATTCATCTTAGTCATTCAAAAAACCTTTGTAATTACGAACCAGCATCTGAGATTCGATCTGCTTCATTGTCTCAAGCACAACGCTGACGATAATGATAAGACTTGTTCCGCCAAAGGATACGGAAGCATTGAAGATACCATTGAAGAAATAAGGAATAATGCAAACAATGGTAAGACCAACTGCACCGATGAAAATGATATAATTCAAAATCTTTGACAGATACTCGCTGGTAGGCTTTCCAGGTCTGATACCCGGAATAAAGCCGCCGGACTTTTTCATATTCTCTGCAATCTCAAGTGGATTGAAGGTAATGGATGTATAGAAGTAGGCGAAAAAGATAACCAGTACAACATACACCAGAAGTCCTATGGAATACACCGGTTCCTTGGGATTGCACCAGTAAGAGGAATTCAGTCCTCTTAAGATATGTGCCCATATTCCGGTACCATTAATCTTAAAGAAGCTGCAGATAATGATCGGAAGCTGCATCAGTGAAGATGCAAAAATGATCGGAATAACACCAGCGGTGTTGATCTTCAGCGGGATAGAGGATGTCTGTCCGCCGACCATTTTTCTTCCCTGCATTTTCTTCGCATACTGAACGGGGATCTTACGAACGCCGTCATTCAGTATAATAACAAGTACTACCATTCCTATAATGATCGCAAGGATCAGTGCTGCTGCACAGACAGCGGTTGCAATCGGCTTTCCGATAACAAACTGCTGGAACAGACTTGCCAGATCCTGTGGAATACGGGAAATGATGTTGATTACCAGGACGATGGAAATACCATTTCCAACACCGTTTTCAGTAATTCTTTCACCTACCCACATAAGGAAGGCACTACCTGCTGTTAAAGCTGCAATAACTGTAATCACATTCAGTGCATTGTAATTCTCCAGAAGACCGTTGCCGCCAAATGCGATTGCCATTGCGGTAGATTCAAATAAAGCAAGCCCTACGGTTACATAACGGGTAATGGAAACCATTTTCTTTCTTCCCTCTTCCCCGTCTCTCTGCATCTCCTCCAGCTTCGGAATTGCAATGGTAAGAAGCTGCATGATAATGGAGGATGTAATATAGGGTGTGATATTGAGTGCCAGAATGGACATATTTAAGAATGATCCACCCGTAAAGGCATCAAAAAAGTTGAACGCATCACCTGTCTGCTGTGCAAACCAGTTAGAAAAATAATGTCTGTCTACACCCGGCACAGGCAGCTGTGATCCTAAACGGATCACAACCAGCATGGCAAATGTAAATAATATCTTATTTCTAATTTCCTTGATTTTAAATGCGTTTTTTAAGGTTTCTAACATTAAATCACCTCTGCAGTTCCACCAGCAGCTTCAATCTTCTCCTTTGCGGATGCGCTGAACGCATTTGCTTTGACTGTAAGCTTTTTGGTAATATCTCCATTTCCGAGGATTTTAACGCCATCCTTAGGGTTTCTTACAACTCCGGACTCTACTAATGCGTCTACGTCTACGACTGCGCCATCTTCGAATCTGTCGAGTGCAGATAAGTTAATTCCCACGATTTCCTTGTGGCTGGGGCAATTAAAGCCTCTCTTGGGAATTCTTCTGTATAAAGGCATCTGACCGCCTTCAAAGCCAGGTCTCGGTGCTCCTGAACGAGCTTTCTGACCCTTGTGGCCCTTACCAGCTGTCTTGCCGTTTCCTGAACCGTGTCCACGACCTCTTCTAAAATTATCACTCTTTACAGAACCTTCTGCAGGGCTTAAGTTGGATAATTCAATACTCATTGTGACACCTCCTTATCTATAATTTATGCTTCTTCTACTTTAACTAAATGTCTGATCTGCTGAATCTGTCCTCTGGTAGCTGCATTGTCGGGCAGTACGATTGTCTTATTCAGCTTACGAAGTCCCATGGATGCTACAGTAGCCTTCTGCTTGGGAACAGCACCGATAGGAGATTTCACTAATGTGATCTTTAACATTTTCTGTTCTGCCATCTTACATTCCCTCCTATGCTAATACTTCGTCTACAGACTTACCGCGGTTCTTTGCTACCTCTTCAGGAGTCTTTAACTGGCTTAATCCCTCGATTGTTGCAAGAACTACGTTCTGCTTGTTGTTGGATCCAAGTGACTTGGTACGGATATTCTTAATACCTGCAAGTTCGCAAACGATACGTGCAGGACCACCAGCGATGATACCGGTACCATCGGGAGCCTTCTTTAAAAGAACGTTTGCAGAACCGTACTTACCGATGAAGTCATGGGTGATAGAATTGTTCTCATCAAGAGGAATGCTGACGATGTGCTTCATAGCATCTTCTTTTCCCTTACGGATAGCTTCGGGAATTTCTACAGCCTTTCCAAGTCCTGCACCAACATGGCCATTACCGTCACCTACAACTACAAGTGCGGTAAATCTCATGTTACGTCCACCCTTTACGGTCTTTGTTACACGCTTGATGGTAACAACTTTATCATTTAACTCTAACTGGCTTACATCTATGATATTCTTCATGATTACACGTCTTCCTTTCCTAGAATTTTAAGCCAGCTTCTCTGGCTGCATCTGCTAATGCTTCGATCTTACCCTGGTATATAAAGCCGCCTCTGTCAAAGACTACGGTATCAATACCTTTTTCAATTGCTCTCTTAGCAATTACAGTTCCAAGATATGCTGCTGCATCAACGTTATTGGTTTTTTCAAGCTCAGCCTTTACATCCTTCTCAAGAGTAGATGCTGAAACTAAAGTATTGCCAACTGTATCGTCAATAATTTGAGCATACATATGATTATTACTTCTGAACACAGCTAAACGTGGTCTCTGCGCTGTTCCGCTGAAACGGTTACGAATTTTCATGTGCTTCTTAACACGAACTTTCTGTCTTGATTCCTTACTAACCATTTTTACACTCTCCTTATCTCTTATTTCTTACCAGTCTTACCAACTTTACGTCTGATAGTCTCATCAACATACTTGATTCCCTTGCCCTTGTAAGGCTCAGGTCTTCTCTTATCTCTGATTTCAGCTGCGAATTGGCCAACTTTTTCTTTATCAATACCCTTTACGATGATAAGGTTCTGTCCGTCAAGAACTGTTTCGATTCCTTCAGGATCGATCATCTCAACCGGATGAGAATATCCTAAAGATAAGGTCAGCTTATTACCTGACTTTGCTGCCCTGTAACCAACACCGTTTACTTCCAGTTTCTTCTCATAGCCATCAGTAACACCAACAACCATGTTGTGGATCAGTGTTCTTGTCAGACCATGTAAGGACTTCATCTTCTTCAGATCATTGGGTCTCTTAACGATTACTTCTGCGCCTTCAACCGTGATCTCCATTTCTGCCGGAAGCACTCTTTCCAGTGTTCCTTTAGGACCTTTTACAGTCACTTTATTATTTTCTGCAACCTCTACAGTAACTCCTGCAGGAATTGCGATTGGCATTCTTCCTATACGTGACATGCCCGTACCTCCTATAAATTAATGAAACAAACCTTTGAGTTTCTTATTACCAAACGTATGCGAGTACTTCCCCGCCTACCTGAAGCTCTCTTGCTTTCTTATCTGTGATGACACCCTGATTGGTGGAGATGATAGCGATACCGAGTCCGCCAAGTACTCTGGGGAGTTCATCCTTGCCTGCATAAATACGAAGACCAGGCTTGCTGATTCTCTTTAATCCGGAAATGATCTTCTCATTTCTGTCTGCACCATACTTTAATGTGATGCGGATCGTCTTGAAGCTTCCTTCGTCGATCAGGTCATATTTCTTAATGTATCCTTCCTCTACAAGAATATCTGCAATTGCGAGCTTCATTTTGGAAGAGGGAACATCTACTGTATCGTGTTTTGCAGTATTTGCATTACGGATTCTTGTAAGCATATCTGCAATAGGGTCACTCATTGTCATTCTTTTTTCCTCCTTAAATTATTGCCTACCAACTTGCTTTCTTAACACCGGGAATCTGACCCTTATATGCCAGTTCACGGAAGCAAATTCTGCAGATTCCGTACTTTTTCAAAACAGAGTGGGGACGTCCACAAATTTTGCAACGTGTGTATTCTCTTGTAGAGAATTTAGGTTTACGCTGCTGTTTAATCTTCATTGAAGTCTTAGCCATGGATTCTATTTACCTCCTTCTTACTTTGCAAACGGCATATTGAATAATCTCAATAACTCGCGTCCTTCTTCATCAGTCTTTGCTGTTGTAACAAAGATGATGTCCATACCTCTTACCTTGTCAACCTTATCATATTCGATTTCAGGGAAGATCAGCTGTTCCTTGATACCAAGGGAATAATTTCCTCTTCCATCAAATGAATTGGGGTTAACACCTCTGAAGTCACGTACACGAGGCAGTGCCAGGTTCACAAGACGATCAAGGAACTCATACATTCTCTCGCCGCGGAGTGTAACCTTACATCCGATTGCCAGTCCTTCTCTGATCTTGAAGTTAGCAACAGATTTCTTTGCTCTGGTAAGTACAGCCTTCTGACCGGTAATGGTTTCAAGATCCTTAACAGCGGACTCAAGAAGCTTTGCGTTATCCTTAGCTTCGCCTACGCCCATGTTGATTACGATCTTGTCAAGCTTGGGTACTTCCATCACATTCTTATAACCAAACTTTTTGGTTAAAGCATCTACGATCTCATCATTATATAAATCTTTCAGTCTGCTCACGCTTCCAGTTCTCCTTTCCAAGAATTAGTCAATTACTTCGCCAGTTGACTTTGCAAAACGTACCTTCTTGTCGCCTTCAATCTTGAAGCCTACTCTTGTAGTCTTTCCGTTGTGAACGAGCATTACGTTTGAAATATCAATGGGAGCTTCTTTTTGAATAATTCCACCATTCTGGTTAGCTGCTGAAGGCTTTGTGTGCTTTGTAACAACGCCAACACCCTCTACAACAACCTTATGGTTCTTAGCGTCTACAGAAAGCACCTTGCCTTCTTTTCCGTTATCTTTACCGGCGATAACCTTAACGGTATCGCCCTTTTTAATTTTTAAGCTTGCCATGCCTGTATCCTCCTATAATACTTCGGGAGCCAGGGAAACAATTTTCATGAACTGTTTCTCACGAAGCTCTCTTGCTACCGGTCCAAAAATACGGGTTCCTCTGGGAGTCTTATCATCTTTAATGATAACAGCAGCATTTTCGTCAAATCTAATATAGGAACCGTCCTTACGACGTGCGCCTTTTACAGAGCGGACAACTACAGCCTTTACTACATCACCCTTCTTTACAACGCCGCCTGGTGTTGCATCTTTAACAGTAGCAACAATCACATCGCCGATCTGTGCATATCTTCTTGTAGAACCGCCCATAACTCTGATGCAGAGGATTTCCTTAGCACCTGTGTTATCAGCGACCTTCAGTCTACTTTCCTGTTGAATCATGCTAATCTCCTTCCAAAATTACTATCCATAGCCTTATGCTATTTGGCTTTCTCTACGATCTCAACAAGTCTCCATCTCTTATCCTTGGATAAAGGTCTTGTTTCCATAACTTTAACAGTATCTCCGATATGGCATTCGTTGTTCTCATCATGTGCCTTTAACTTGTAGGTATTCTTAACAACCTTCTTGTAAAGAGGATGCTTAACGTGCTCTTCGATAGCAACAACGATTGTCTTATCCATCTTATCACTGATAACTTTACCGGTACGTGTTTTTCTTAAATTTCTTTCCACGACTTAAGTCTCCTTTCCTTTCTTGAAATTCAGTTTACAACCTTAAGCTTCTTTCTGCTTCTTTGTAATAACGGTCTGAATTCTTGCAATGTTTTTTCTTACTTCTTTAATTCTTGCTGTATTATCCAGCTGGTTGGTTGCATTCTGGAATCTCAAATTGAAAAGTTCTTTCTTAGCAGCTACTAAATCCTGTGCTAATTCTGCAGCTGATCTCGCATTTAAATCTTCTACATACTTGTTAGTCTTCATTTGATACACCGCCTTCCAAGTCTGCCTTAGAAACGATCTTGCACTTGCAGGGAAGCTTGTGAGTTGCAAGTCTTAATGCTTCTCTAGCTGTTTCTTCGGCTACTCCTGAGATTTCAAACATTACACGGCCGGGCTTTACTACTGCTACCCAGTACTCTAATGCACCTTTACCGGAACCCATACGAGTTTCAGCAGGCTTAGCTGTTACCGGCTTGTCAGGGAAAATCTTGATCCAAACCTTACCGCCACGCTTTACATAACGTGTCATAGCAATACGGGCTGCCTCGATCTGGTTTGACTTGATCCAGCAAGGCTCTAATGCTACAATACCGAAATCACCGTAAGAAATTGTGTTGCCACGGGTTGCTTTTCCTCTCATGGTGCCACGGAACTGTTTACGACGTTTAACTCTTTTAGGCATTAACATTATTTATCGCTCCCTTCCTGCACTGTTTTTTCTTCATTCTTCTTAGTAGGAAGTACTTCACCCTTGTAGATCCATACTTTAACGCCTACCTTACCGTAGGTTGTATTTGCTTCTGCGAAACCATACTCGATATCAGCACGTAATGTCTGAAGCGGGATAGTTCCGTCGCTGTAGAATTCTGTACGGGCCATATCAGCTCCGCCAAGACGTCCTGAGCAGGAAGTCTTAATACCAAGAGCGCCAGCCTTCATGGTTCTGCCCATGCAGGACTTCATAGCACGTCTGAAGGATACACGGTTCTCAAGCTGCTGTGCGATATTCTCTGCAACAAGCTGTGCATCTCTGTCAGGTCTCTTGATCTCTTTGATATCAACAAGTACTTTCTTGCCGGTCAGCTTGGAAAGTTCCTTCTTGGTAACTTCGATTTCTGCACCGCCCTTACCGATTACAACACCGGGCTTAGCTGTGTAGATGATAACCTTTACTCTGCCTGCTGCTCTTTCGATCTCAATCTTGGAAATGCCGGCACTGTATAATTTCTTCTTCAGGAATTTTCTGATGTTATAGTCTTCAACAAGGTAATCAGAAAACTCTGCATCTGCATACCATTTAGAATCCCAATCCTTAATAACACCGACTCTCATGCCGTGGGGATTAACTTTCTGTCCCATTTACTCTTCCTCCTATCTTTCATCAAGCACAACTGTGATGTGGCTCATTCTCTTCTCGATTCTGTAAGCCCTTCCCTGTGCTCTCGGTTTTACACGCTTCATAGTAGGTCCCTTATCTGCATAGCATTCTGCAATATAAAGGTTTTCTACATTCATTCCGTTGTTGTTCTCTGCATTTGCGATAGCAGACTCAAGCAACTTCTTGATGATGCTGGAAGCATATCTGGGATTATACTCTAAAATTGCCAGGGCTGTTGTAACATCTTTGCCCCTGATGGCATCTAAAACGAAACATGCTTTCTGTACAGACACTCTTGCATAAGATAACTTAGCTGAAGGTCTTGTATCTTTCTGCGCATTTCTTTCTCTTTTAATCTGGGATCTATGTCCTTTTGCCATTGCCAAAAACCTCCTTATCTTACTTTTGACTTCTTTTCGTCTTTTCCGTGTCCTCTATAGGTTCTGGTTGCCACGAATTCGCCTAACTTATGTCCAACCATATCTTCTGTTACATATACAGGCACATGCTTTCTTCCGTCGTGTACTGCAAATGTGTGTCCCACAAAAGAGGGGAAGATTGTAGAACGACGGGACCAGGTCTTGATGACCTGCTTCTGTCCTGCTGCATTCATTGCATCTACTTTTTTCAGTAAACTTGCATCTGCAAAAGGTCCTTTTTTCAGTGATCTAGCCATTTTCTTCTCTCCTCCTTAATTATTTAATAGCCTTACCGTTTCTTCTTCTTACAATCAGCTTGTCAGAAGCTTTTCTCTTACGGGTCTTAAGGCCAAGAGCAGGCTTGCCCCAAGGTGTGCAGGGACCCGGACGTCCGATACCGGTCTTACCTTCACCACCACCATGAGGATGGTCATTCGGGTTCATAACGGAACCGCGGACTGTAGGACGGATACCCATATGACGCTTACGTCCAGCCTTACCGATGTTGATCAGGCTGTGGTCTACATTACCAACAACACCTACGGTTGCTCTGCATTCAAGAGGAACCATTCTCATTTCGCCTGAAGGAAGACGAAGTGTTGCATACTTACCTTCTTTTGCCATCAGCTGTGCGCTGTTACCAGCGGAACGAACCAGCTGACCGCCCTTGCCGGGATGAAGCTCGATGTTGTGTACCTGGGTACCAACCGGGATAGCTGCCAAAGGAAGGCAGTTACCAACTCTTACTTCTGCTTCAGGACCGTTCATGACCTTCATGCCATCTGTCAGTCCTTCGGGAGCAAGGATATAAGCCTTTTCACCGTCTGCATAGCAGATCAGTGCGATGTTTGCTGTTCTGTTGGGATCGTACTCGATTCCGATTACTGTTGCGGGAACGCCGTCCTTAGCGTTTCTCTTAAAGTCTACCAGTCTGTATTTTCTTCTGGAACCGCCTCCGCGGTGTCTTACTGTGATCTTACCCTGATTGTTACGACCAGCGTTCTTGTCAAGGGATACGCAAAGAGCCTTTTCAGGAGTCTTCTTTGTGATCTCTGAGAAATCAGAACCGGTCATATTTCTTCTGGAAGGTGTATATGGGTTATAACTCTTAATTCCCATTTCTTTTTCTCCTTTCGAGTTCTACATTTCTTATCGCACTTGTTTGTGCATATTTAACTGACTTTTACCTGTTACCGGATCTTACAGTCCTGCAAAGATCTCGATGTCCTTGCTGTCCTCTGTAAGCCATACGATAGCTTTCTTTGTCTTTGCTGTCTGGCCGAAGGTCATTCCACGTCTCTTGGTCTTTCCATCGAGGTTCATGGTGTTTACTTTCTTAACCTTTGCACCTTCGAACATCTTCTCAACAGCTTCTTTGATCATTGTCTTATTTGCTTCGGGGTGAACAAGAAAAGTATATTTCTTTTCGCTCATGCCAGCCATACTCTTTTCGGTAACAACCGGCTTAAGGATAACGTCATAATACTGAATTGCTGCCATTATGCATACACCTCCTCGATCTTAGCGACTGCGTCCTTTGTAAGAACCAGTGTATCGCCCTTTAAAATGTCATATACATTAATTGTATTGGTGAGTGCTGTCTTTACAGCAGGGATGTTTCTTGCTGACATAACAACCTTCTCATCGTTCTCTGCAAGAACAACCAGAGCCTTGCTTACCTTTAAGTTATCAAGAACTGCCTGGAACTTCTTTGTCTTGATCTCATCGAACTTCAACTCGTCAACCACGATCAGCTTGCCAGCCTCTACTCTGCTTGTAAGAGCGGACTTAAGGGCTGCTCTCTTTTCCTTCTTGTTTAACTTGAAGGAATAATCTCTCGGTACGGGTGCGAATACTACGCCGCCGCCTGTCCACTGGGGAGATCTTGTTGAACCCTGTCTTGCATGACCGGTTCCTTTCTGTCTCCAGGGTTTTCTTCCGCCACCGGAAACTTCAGAGCGAGTCTTTGCTTTCTGTGTTCCCTGACGATTATTAGCAAGCTGCTGTACAACTGCCATGTGTACCAGGTGCTCATTTACTTTAACACCAAATACCGCATCGTTTAATTCGATTGTGCCAACTTCCTTGCCTTCCATATTATAAACAGATACGTTTGCCATTTCTGAATGGTCCTCCTTTCATCTTTCAGGCTGCTTATGCATTAGCCTTTACAGTTTCTTTGATTGTCACTAAGGCTTTCTTAGGTCCGGGTACTGCACCCTTTACCAGAAGCAGATTGTTCTCTGCATCTACACGTACAACCTCAAGGTTCTGTACGGTAACCTTTACGCAGCCCATGTGACCGGGCATTCCTTTGCCTTTGAATACACGGCTCGGTGATGAACATGCACCGTTGGAACCCTGATGACGATGGAATTTGGAACCATGAGCCATGGGACCTCTGTGCTGACCGAGTCTCTTGATTGCGCCCTGGAATCCCTTACCTTTGGAAATAGCAGATGCATCAATCTTATCTCCGGCTGCAAACATATCGGCTTTAATTTCGCTTCCGAGTGTATACTCCTCTGCATTTTCAAAGCGGAACTCTCTGATGTATCTCTTGCAGGATACGCCAGCCTTTTCGAAGTGTCCCTTTAATGCTTTGTTAACGCCGTGTCTGTGGATTACTTCCTTCTTTCCAGCCTTGTCTTTGTTAACAGCCTTTTCTTTCTTGTCAACAAATCCAACCTGTACTGCGCTGTAACCGTCATTCTCTACGGTCTTAACCTGTGTTACTACACAGGGTCCAGCCTGAAGTACTGTAACAGGAACTAATGTTCCGTCTTCATTGAAGATTTGAGTCATTCCGACTTTGGTAGCTAAAATACCTTTTTTCATTTCTTTTCCTCCATTTGATTCTACAGCGGGCCGCTATCGGGCCATTCTAGTGATTAGAGTTTTCTGCCTGCTTCTTACTTGTTCTTCATCTTGATGTCGATATATACACCGGCAGGCATCTCAAGTCTCTGCAGAGCATCTACAGTCTTGGGTGTAGGTGTAATGATATCGATCAGTCTCTTGTGAGTTCTCTGTTCGAACTGCTCTCTGGAGTCCTTATACTTGTGAACTGCTCTTAAGATTGTAACAACTTCCTTTTTAGTAGGAAGCGGTACAGGGCCGCTCACCTGTGCTCCGTTCTTCTTAACTGTTTCGATGATTTTTTTGGCAGACGCATCAACAAGCTGATGGTCATAAGCCTTGAGTGTGATTCTCATTACTTGACTTGCCATAAAAAAAGTCGCCTCCTTTTCGCACTTTTTATTGATAAGTACGACAAGCGGTGACTGTACACTCTTCCGTGTGTGTCCTGCTCTCCCACGCAAAATGCCGGATCCAAAGGACTCAGCTTCTTAAGGTTCTGCATTCTTAACACACGTGTTTCTGTTTCTTTACAGACTTACGTTTGTACAGTGACTTGCCGTCAGGTTCTTTCGTTCTGCCACCTGGCAGAACTCTTGACATTCGCTCCACGGAAAACCTGCGCTTCCTTTCGGATCCGCAGCAACCTCACGCTTCACAGCTATCATGCCACAGCGTCTATTAGTATAAACGATGTGGCATGAGAATGCAATACCATTTTTAAATTTTTTTCAGCAATTTTTCAGAGAGCTGAACTGTTTCTACTCCTGATCAAAATCAATTTTTCTCTTACTGACATCTTCAAACTCTGTAACCATCTCTTCTGTCGGAGGAGGTGTTAAGAGGCTCACTATAATAATGAAGAGAAGGCTCACAGGAAATCCAACTGCCAGGGAATATAACCCGGTAGCTGCCCCGATGGTCTGTCCACTTATAATAGGAAGATAATCCCACGCGATAACAGTCAGGGCTCCGCTGGCAATACCTGCTACTGCTCCCTGGAAATTGGTTCTCTTCCAATAAAGAGATAACAGTACAGTAGGACCGAAGGCTGCACCAAGACCTGCCCAGGCATTGGAAACAAGTCCCATAATGGAGTTATTCGGGTTCAGGGCGATGATGTAGGCCAATACTGCAATCACCAGCACAGTATAACGGCTGATCCTGAAGATCTGCTTTTCATCTGCATCCTTCTTGATAATACCCTTCACAATATCCTCCGCTACACTGGAAGCGCTGACAAGGAGCTGAGAATCTGCTGTTGACATGATTGCTGCCAGGATTCCGCAGAGGAAGAATCCGCCGATCAGAGGAAGCTTCACATCTTCGCTGAACAGCTTGATAATCATTTTGATAAATACTTTTTCTTCTTCTCCACCTGTCAGTACCTCCGGGAACAGGTAAGCTCTTCCGAGAATACCAATGACCCACGCGCATGCCAGGGAAATAAATACCCATATAATAGCAATGCCTTTGGATTTCTTCAGTTCCTTTTCATTTCGTACAGCCATAAAGCGGACCAGGATATGGGGCATGCCACAGTAACCAAGTCCCCATGCAAGTCCTGAAATGATATCTACTGCCTTATAGGCCTCTCCGCCATTGGAAAAAAGGCTTAAGTACGCTGCACTGCCACCTGCAACGCCACTGGCATCCAGTGTGCTCATGACATTTCCACCGCCTACGATACTGTATGCCATGATCGGTACAGCAAGCAGTGCGATCAGCATCAGTGTTCCCTGAACAAAGTCCGTAACGCAAACAGCCATAAAACCGCCAAGAAAGGTGTAGGTCAGGATAACAACGGCGCCGATCGTCAGCGCCAGTCTATAATCTACATTAAATACGGAAGTAAAAAGCTTGCCTCCCGCTGCCAGCGCTGATGCTGTATATACCAGGAAGAAGATAACAATTGTCACAGACGAAATGAAAAGAAGTACTTTTTTCTTATCATGAAATCTGTTCTCAAAGTAGGTCGGAAGAGTCAGTGAATTGTTCGCCCTGATCGTATACCTGCGAAGTCTTCCTGAAATAAAGATCCAGTTCAGTACGGTTCCGATAAAAAGTCCGATAGCGATCCATGCCTGTCCCGTTCCAAGTGCATAAATAGAACCCGGCAGTCCCATCAGCAGCCAGCCGCTCATATCAGATGCCTGCGCAGACAGTGCTGCCACAAAGCCGCCAAGGCTTCTGCCTCCTAAAAAATAATCCTCTGTGGTACTATTCTTCTTCGCATATAATGCGCCGATGATGACCATCATCAGAAGATACAGTACAAATGCCAGAATGACAAATCCAAGTGAATTTCCTGTCATAATGTCCTCCTCATAATCTGTTGTCTTTTGCCCGTATATTTATGCAATATACATGTATACAAATATAAACGAATTGACGGCATGCGTCAAGTATAACCTTCCGTTGCTTGTTTTTCTTTCGGACCCATTATATAATAGTTAAAAATTAACCGGAAGAAAAAGGAGAATCTATATGCCATCAGTTATCCCCTTTAAGGGAATCAGACCGGATCCTGCTCTTGCAGACCGGATTGCCGCCCTTCCCTATGATGTATATAACAGAAACGAAGCCCTTGAGGAGGTCAGAAGGGAACCTCTTTCTTTCCTTGCCATCGACAGGGCAGAGACCATGCTCGCTGCTGATATTGATACCTACGATGACCGGGTATACCAAAAAGCCAGAGAGCTTCTGGATTCCCAAATTAAGGATGGTCATTTTATAAAGGACGAAACGCCCTGCTTCTATATTTATGAGCTGACCATGGACGGACGCAGCCAGACCGGTATCGTTGGCTGCTCTTCCATTGACGATTATCTGGCCGGAACGATCAGGAAGCATGAAAACACCAGGGAAGAAAAGGAGATTGACCGGATCCGTCATGTAGATACGACCAATACCCATACCGGTCCTATCTTTCTGGCGTACAGATCCAAAGCAGAGATCAACGAGATCGTAGACCTGTGCAAAAAGGATGCCCCTCTTTATGATTTTGTTTCTCCTGACGGGATCGGACACCGGGCATGGAAAGCTGCTTCTCCTGCTGTTACAGAAGCCCTTTCTTCCTTATTTAAGGAGCTGCCCTGTACCTATATTGCTGATGGGCACCACCGCTGTGCCTCTGCTGTCAAGGTTGGATTAAAGCGCAGGGAAGAAAAGAAAAGCTACACCGGGCAGGAAGAATTCAACCGTTTCCTCTCTGTTCTTTTCCCGGATGATCAGCTTAAGATTCTGCCTTATAACCGTGTAGTAAAGGATCTGAACAGCCATACTGATGAAGAATTCCTGCAGGCTGTCCATGATGCCGGCTTTTCCATTTGCGATATGGAGAAGAACGCCGTATCTCCCAAAGAAAAAGGCACCTTCGGCATGTATCTGCATGGAAGCTGGTATCTGCTGACCGCAAAAGAAGCCCTTCTCTCGGAGGATCCGATCAAAGGGCTGGATGTTTCTATTCTGCAGGATCATCTTCTTGCACCGATCCTTGGGATCGGAGATCCCAGGACAGACAAACGCATTGATTTTGTTGGGGGTATCCGTGGCTTACAGGAGCTGGAAAAAAGGGCTTCCTCTGATATGGAAATTGCCTTTTCCATGTATCCCACTTCCATGCAGGAGCTGTTCCAGGTAGCGGATGCCGGTCTTCTGATGCCGCCAAAATCCACCTGGTTTGAGCCAAAGCTCCGAAGCGGTCTCTTCCTACATAGCCTTGAATAGAGTTCCTATCTCTTCACCATTTAAGATCCTGCTGATATTGCTCAGATGCTCACCGTTGGCGATCACCATGTCAACGCCTGCTTCTGCAGCAATCTTGGCAGCTGCGATCTTGGTCGTCATGCCGCCGGTTCCATAATTACTGTCTGCCCCCTTGGCCATGCTTTCCAGTGCAGCATCAATATGGTCTACATATGGAATCAGCTTTGCGTTCTTATTGGTTCTTGGATCATCCGTATACAGTCCGTTAATATCTGACAGCAGGATCAGCAGATCCGCCTTTACAAGCTCAGCCACATTAGCAGAAAGCGTATCATTATCACCAAAATTTTCTTCCTGGATCTGATCTGTGGAAATCGGGTCATTTTCATTTACAATAGGAATAACCTCCATGCGAAGAAGCTCAGCAAAGGTGTTCTCCGCATTGGCTTTGCTGATCTCATTGAGCATGATCCTCTTGGTGATCAGGATCTGCGCAATGGTCTGGTTATATTCCGCAAACAGCTTCTGATAGATCATCATCAATCTTGCCTGTCCTACTGCAGCACATGCCTGCTTTACAGAAAGAGTCTTCGGTCTTTCCTTGATTCCCAGTGCTTTTCTTCCTGCGCCGATGGCTCCGGAGGAAACCACTACCACTTCCTTATCCTGGTTCCTGATATCAGTCAGCATCCGCACCAGTCTTTCCAGCTTGCCAAGATTTAAATTTCCGGTACTGGTATGCGTGATCGTGGAAGTACCGATCTTCACAACAATTCTTTTTTTATCCTTCAAAAAGCTTCTGTCCACTCTTCCATCCTCTTTTCTCTGTTTTCAACCTGTCCTCAGGTCTGCACTGCACCACGCTTTATCATACTCCCGCGTTAAAGCTTCGTCAATCTCTGCCTGAAAATCCGGTGGAAATTCAGTGAACCTCATTGCCGGGAAAATTCATCTCCTTCAGAAATCTTTCCTGGAAATCCGGTTCGCCGGCAAGCTCCACATGACAGATCTTTTCCGCATCCTCTTCCATCTTTCTTTGCACCTGACCGGAAAGAAGCGCCATGGCTGCCCCCATGCCGGCACAGCTGCTGACACTGGTGATCTTCTCCTTCTCTGTTTCCGGCAGAAGTCCTATTCCCGTCACATCTTCCGCTGAAAGACTGTTTCCAAAGGAACCGGTCAGATAGATCCGCCAAAGCTCCTTAGCCGGGATCTTGGCCTTTTGAAGCAGGGTTTCGATCCCTGCCCGGATAGCTCCCTTGGCGAGCTGAAGCTGTCTGATATCTGAGGCTGTAAGAAAAACAGGCTTTTGAAGTACTTCTCCCGAAAGCAGGATCCTTCTCTCACCTGCTTCTCCATCTTCTCTGACTCTCTGGCAGATCCTTACGGGAACTCCCATCCTTCGCAGCTCCTTTGCATTTCTGATATATCCGCTTTCATCAATCACCCCGATCCGGACAAGCTGAGAAAGGGCACTGATAAGACCGGAACCACAGATTCCCTTCGCTTCCCCTCCTCCGATCACCTGACATGCCAGATCCTGCATGGGAAACCTTCCCGTCAGAGCTACCTTCCGGATTGCACCTTCTACAGCCCCCATTCCCTGCAGGACCGCAGCTCCCTCCAATGCCGGTCCTGCTGCCGCTGAGCAGGCAAAATCCCTGTCTTCCCCAAACAGCAGAACCTCTCCGTTGGTTCCAATATCCACTGCCAATATCTTTTTTCTCCCATCCATGGCTTTCACCCATGTATACACAGAAAGAGCATCTGCCCCGACATAACCATCTATAGAAGGCAGTACTAATATCTCTGCAGCCTTTAAAAAGGAAAATCCAAGCTCCTCTCCTTTTTTGCTGCAGCAGCCCTGATAGTCCTTATGAAAGGGTGCCCTGCAGAGGCCCTCAACGGACATTCCAAGAAGACTCTCACACATAGCCGTATTGCCTGCCACTGTAACTCTGCTTATTTCTTTTCCATCTGCAAGTGCCTCGGCCATTTCATCCAACCTGCGGATCAGAGTGCCTTGCAGCCTTTTGGCATTTTCCTCTGATCCTGCCGCATAGGTGATCCGGCTGATCACATCTGCTCCGGCAAACCGTCCCGGATTCACACCGGTCAGCGCCCCAAGCTGATGGCCGTCTGTAAGATCAAAGAGAAGTGCTGCCAGTGTGGTCGTTCCCACGTCAAAAGCGATCCCAAAGCCCTGCCGGGGATCCGGTACAAAGTCTTCCGGGAAGATCACCTCCCGGTCCTTCGGATTCTGTATTCTGTTAAAAAGACTGCAGCCATTGCAGCTTTCCTTCCTGCAGCCTGCGCACCGTCTGCCTGCTTTATTTCCCATATATGCTTCCCTTTGCAAATGACATATTTCCTTTTGTCAGTGTACCACACTTTTCCCCGTCCTTACATGAGAATTTCAGTATTTGCTTGCTTTTTCCTTCTGCTTTCACTATCATCTATATAGAAGAATACCGGCCTTACCGGCCGTTTGGGAGAAATGGATTATGTGGATCGCAGATAACTGGAAAGATTACGAAGTACTTGATACCTCCTGTGGAGAAAAGCTGGAGCGTTGGGGAAGATACATCCTCCTCCGCCCGGATCCGCAGGTCATCTGGAATACAAAAAAAGAACGGAAAGAATGGAAGCATTTAAATGGCCACTACCACAGAAGCAACAAAGGCGGTGGAGAATGGGAGTTTTTTGACCTTCCGCAGGAATGGAGCATTCATTATCATTCACTGACCTTTCATTTAAAGCCCTTCAGCTTCAAGCATACCGGTCTTTTCCCGGAACAGGCTGTGAACTGGGACTGGTTCTCTGACCTGATACAGAAGGCTGACCGTCCTGTCAAGGTGCTGAACCTGTTTGCCTACACCGGCGGTGCTACCATATCTGCTGCTAAAGCCGGTGCCAGTGTTACCCATGTGGATGCTTCCAAGGGAATGGTAGCCTGGGCAAAAGAAAATGCAGCAGCCTCCGGTCTTGCCGATGCCCCCATCCGCTATCTGGTGGATGACTGTGTGAAGTTTGTGGAACGGGAGCTCCGAAGAGGCAATACCTACGATGGTATCATCATGGATCCTCCCTCTTATGGAAGAGGTCCAAAGGGAGAGATCTGGAAAATTGAAGACAGCATTTATCCCTTTATCGAGCTGACAGAAAAGCTCCTTTCTGACAAACCGCTGTTCTTCCTTGTCAACTCTTACACAACAGGTCTGCAGCCCGCTGTTCTGACTTATATGCTGAATACGGCTGTTGCCAAAAGGAGAGGCGGCCATGTGGTGTCCTCCGAGATCGGTCTTCCGGTTTCTGCAAACGGACTGGTGCTGCCCTGTGGTGCATCAGGAAGATGGTCCTCCCTGTAGGATATGTACCAGAAAACTGCCTGCTTTCTGACAAATTATGATACCCTGTTCTCACGGATCCGGTTCAGCAGCTGATCCACCAGCTGCTGATAGCCGGGGAAGCGCTCTGCCAGCACATTTCTCCTTGTATAGACATATGGAACCCTGTCCGGGAAATACAAATACATCCGGACACCGTAAAATACCAGCATGACAGTGATCAGCAATCCAAGCGCCAGTGAAAAATGCTTTACTGCGGTCAGACGGATATATCGGTAATATCCGCAGTACAGGGCAAAGACAATGACAAGCAGAGCCATGGGATTCATATACATAGCTCTTTCAAGCTGGCCGCTTCCAAGATATAGAAAGGCTCTTGTCAGTCCACAGCCTGCACAGGGAAATCCTGTGGTCACCAGCATAGGACAGAATGCCCCATAAAAATAATGTACGATTTCATAATAAACGAAAAAGACAATTCCCGTAAGAAATGCCCATTTCGCATCCTCTCTGATTCTTCTACCTGTCTTCTTCCAGTTCATTTTCCTGTCATTCCCTATCACTGTGTCTACCTTCTATTCCCGTTGATCATATTCCAGATCCTTTTCCCTGTTTTCATTGTACATGAATTTATTTTTGAAATCTATATGGAAAATGCTTCACAATAGTGTATAATGAAAAGGACGGTTTCCTGCCGTACACAGAAGAAACGAGGAACAAAATTATGTCAAAAATCATACTGACCGGTGACAGACCCACCGGAAGACTTCATGTGGGTCACTATGTCGGTTCCCTCCGCAGAAGAGTGGAGCTTCAGAATTCCGGTGAATTCGATAAAATCTTTATCATGATCGCAGATGCGCAGGCACTGACAGACAATGCAGAAAATCCGGAGAAGGTCCGCCAGAATATCATTGAGGTGGCTCTTGACTACCTTTCCTGTGGTCTTGATCCTGAGAAATCCACGCTTCTGATCCAGTCACAGATCCCAGAACTGACTGAACTTACTTTTTACTATATGAATCTGGTTACTGTTTCCAGACTGCAGCGTAACCCTACCGTTAAATCTGAAATCCAGATGCGAAACTTTGAAGCCAGCATACCGGTTGGATTCTTTACCTACCCGATCAGCCAGGCTGCTGATATCACAGCCTTCAAGGCAACTACCGTTCCGGTCGGTGAAGATCAGCTTCCCATGCTGGAGCAGACCAAGGAGATTGTAAGAAAGTTCAATTCCGTTTACGGTGACACTCTGGTAGAGCCTGATATCCTGCTTCCTGACAACAAGGCATGCCTTCGTCTGCCAGGTACCGATGGAAAGGCCAAGATGAGTAAATCCCTGAATAACTGCATTTACCTTTCCGATCCTGAAGAAGAGGTTCGTAAGAAGGTTATGAGCATGTTTACAGACCCTAACCACTTACAGGTATCTGATCCCGGCCAGGTAGAGGGCAATCCTGTCTTCATATATCTGGACGCCTTCTGTAAGGATGATATGTTTGCTGAATATCTGCCTGAGTACAGCTGCCTCCAGGAATTAAAGGATCACTATACAAGAGGCGGTCTTGGTGATGTGAAGGTTAAGAAATTCCTGAACAACGTCCTTCAGGAGCAGCTCTCCCCTATCCGAACAAGCCGTAAGGAATGGGAACAGCGTATCCCTGATATTTACGAGATTCTGCACAAGGGAAGCATGGAGGCTGAAGAAGTTGCCGCCAAGACTCTTGATGATGTCAAAAAGTCCATGAAGATCAATTACTTTGATGACCATGCCCTGATCGCAGAGCAGGCCGACAGATATAAGGCTGAATAACCATTTCGCGCTAAAAAGGCATAATGGATCAGAAGCTCTGATTTCCATTATGCCTTTTTTATTTAAGCAGCCGTATCACAAACAGTGTGCTGATGCCATTGCCATGCTGCTCCCCTTTTTCAAGGAAAAGAGCTCCTCCGTGAAGCTCTATGATCTTATGTGCCACGGCTAGGCCAAGCCCTGAGCCCTGTCTTGTATTCCGTGATTCATCCCCGACAATAAAGGGATCAAAAAGTGTATCCTGCAGTTCCAGCGGAATGCCAACGCCACTGTCTCCGATCTCTATACGGACCGCCTTATCTGACTGCTGCAATGTTACATAAATAACAGTTCCAGGCGGATTGTGACGCAGGGAATTGGAAATGATATTATCAAATACCCGCTTCATCTGTACTCGGTCAAAGCTGTAGGATACCGTTTCTTCAGGGATCTCCACCTCAAGGTTAAATCCGCCCAGATCGATCTCATCATATTTCTCCGCCAGATATTCCCGCAGATACTCAGCCAGATCCTGTGTTTCCCTTACCAGACAAAATTCCGGATGCTCCAGCTTACTGTAATCGTGAAAGGTATTGATCATATCTGTCAGGCTCTCAGCCTTTTTAACAATTGTATTCAGATACTGCTTCTGCATCTCCTCATCCGTCAGGCCATCTGCCACTGCTTTGGCATATCCCTGGATCACCGTGATCGGTGTTTTCAGATCATGGGAAATATCTGCCAGCATGCGCTGCTTTTCCATGATCAGATATTCTTTGGCACTTTCACTTTCCTTAAGCTGCCCCGCCATCCGGTTAAAGCTGCTGAAAATATCCTCAAATTCCCTGGGACCCTGATAAGAAAGGACGGTATCCCTTTTGCCATCAGCAAAATCCTGGATCCCGTTTTTCAGGATAAAAAGAGGCTCCCTTACACGCCTGTGCATCCATAGTGCGAAGAACAGCGTAGCTCCTATCAGGATCAACACATAAACAGGAATAAAGATCTGTTTGAATACCATCAGTCTTTTAACCCTCTGCCTGTCCATTCTTTTCACATGCATGAGAAGGATCCTGTCTTCCCCATTTCCCGTTCTGTAGGAATATTTATAGGTACTGTATCCGTTATCTGTTGCAGCTGTGAAAAGACGCAGCTCCCGCTCCGTGATCTGCTTATACGGAAATGAGACACTGCTTTCCAGAAGCCTCAATTCTCCATCAAACAGATAATAGGCAATGTTCTCCTGATATCCGGTAGTCTCTTCTCTTTTACTTTCTATCACCAGGATCTGCCTGCTGCCATCCTCCATTTCATAATTCTTTGTTTCATAGCTGACATGTGTATTGCACTCCGGGATCAGACTGATCTCCTTCAGTGTATAGCTGCTCCCAAAAGCATCATAGTCTGTGTATAACCTTTCTCCCGCTGCTGTATATATATCAAAATAGCCTTCCGTTCCAAGCAAAGCTTTCATGGAAAGGGCTCCATAGTCTTCATCTGCCAGCTTTTCCTGCTCTCCGACGGGGTGATCGATTCTGGGCAGCCGTGCGATCTTCTGATCCATAAGCTCTTCCAGCAGCCCAAGGATCTGAACTGCCAGAAGCAGGACGGCAGCAAAAATCACATAGTTTTTGATCAGCAGGGTATACAGACTTTTTTCTTTCTTCTTATAGCTTTTCAATTTTGTAACCGATACCTCTTATGTTTTTGATATATCTGGGTTCCCTCGGATTATCCTCGATCTTGTCCCTCAGATTGGAAATATGCACCATCAGCGTATTGTCATCATTGACATAGCACTCTCCGTTAACTGCCTGATAGATCTGCATCTTGGTAAACACCTTACCGGGAGACTTCATAAACAGAGAAAGCATCTTATATTCTGTAGGCGTGATGGTGATCACCTGATCACCCTTTTTCAGAGTAACGGAATCCTCATCCAGTACAAGATCACCTACACGGATCTGTCTGCTCTCTTTCGCCTCAGCCTCTGCCTGGCTGCCAAGACTGTAATATCTTCTGATATTGGACCGGATCCTGGCAATCAGCTCCAGAGGATTGAAGGGCTTTGTCAGATAATCATCTGCACCGAGATCAAGACCGAGGATCTTGTCACTGTCCAGATTTTTCGCAGACAAAATGATAATGGGAATATTACTGTCCTCCCGGATCCGCCGGATCAGATCATAGCCGTTTAACTTCGGCATCATGATGTCAACAACTGCCAGATCTGCCCTGCTTTCCTTCAGTTTCTCATAAGCTGTCATCCCATCTGCCGAAGGAATCACCTCATAGCCTTCATTTTCCAGATAAAGCTTGATAAAATCTGCAATATCTGTATCATCCTCTGCTACCAGTATTTTATATTTCATCGGTATTCCCGTCCTTTATTTTTTCATCTTTGTACGAATATCGGCAAGTCTGTCAAGAGCCTTCTTAAGAGTCTCATCCTGCTTTGCAAAGTGGAAACGGATCAGATGGTTTACATCCTCCCTGAAAAAGCTGGAGCCCGGCACAGCGCCAACGCCAACCTTCTCTGCCAGTTCCTCGCAGAATACCAGATCACTGTCATATCCAAATTCACTGATATCCATCAGTACATAGTAAGCGCCCTGAGGCTCTGTGAAGGTAAGTCCGACATCCTTAAGTCCTCCCACAAACAGCTCCTTCATATGCGTATAATGCGCCTGTAGCTGCTGATAATAATCATCCCCGAAGTTCAGGCCGACCACAGCTGCCTCCATCAGCGGAGCTGCCGCACCTACTGTCAGGAAATCATGCACCTTTTTCACACGGTCTGCGATTTCCGGCGGAGCAATCACATAGCCAAGACGCCAGCCGGTAATGGAATAGGTCTTTGACAGGGAATTGCACATGATCGTGCGTTCTCTCATGCCCGGCAGAGCTGCCATATAAGTATGTACGTGAGGCTTATATAAAATGTGCTCATAAACTTCATCAGTGATCACATAAAGATCGTATTTCTTCGCCAGATCAGCGATCATCAGGAGCTCATCCCTTGTAAATACCTTACCACAGGGATTGGAAGGATTACAGAGGATCAGTGCTTTCACGCCATCCTGCTTCATGGCCGCTTCCAGTTCATCCGCATCAAAGCAGAACGTGGGCGGCTTTAACGGTACATAAACCGGCTCCGCACCACTTAAAATGGTGTCAGCGCCATAATTTTCATAAAAAGGAGAAAAGATCACTACTTTGTCTCCCGGATTGCATACACTCATCATGGACGCCATCATGGCTTCCGTACTGCCACAGGTCACCACGACCTCTTTATCCGGATCAAACTTCATGCCGGAAAAATGCTCCTGCTTTCTGACAAGAGCCTCTCTGAAATTCTGTGCTCCCCAGGTCAGTGCATACTGATGAGGACCGCTTTTTGCCACCTCAGAAAGACGGTCTGTAATCTCTCTTGGGGGATCAAAGTCAGGAAATCCCTGGGAAAGATTCACGGCACCATGCTGATTGGAAACGCGGGTCATACGTCTGATAACGGAATCTGTAAAATCTGCTGTTCTACTGCTTAATGCCTTCATATTCATTCCTCCTCATCCAGTTACCTGTCTTTCCTATCATAGCATATCCCCTGCTTGAAAGATACCTCTTCCTGCAATTTCTGCAGGCGGGCATTGGTTTCTTCCCCTGTATTCCCTCGGGGTACATCCTACCATCATGCGGAACTGTCTGTTGAAATTGGAAAGATTCCGGAATCCGCAGTCGAAAGCTGCCCCGGAGATGCTGCTTCCGGAAAGAATCTCTTCGCAGGCCTTTTGGATCCGCAGTCTGTTCAGGTACTCTGCCGCTCCCATTCCGGCCATCTCCCGGAATTTCTGCATAAAGTAGCTCTGGCTTAAATTCACCTGCCCTGCCAGATCTGCAATGGTAATATTTTCAGCATAGTGGATCGACATATAATCAATGGCCGCCTTGATCTCCACGTTCTGCACAGGCTCCCTGTTTCCGGACACCAGGTCACCTTCATAAAAGAACCATAAAAGCCGCAGAAGTTCTCCTTTCATCAAAAGATCTGCCTCCGCACTATTCTCTCTTGCGCAGCAGATCACAGTATCTGCACATTCTCTGATTTCCTTGTAACACACATTTTTCTCCTCAGCGATCTGCAGGCAGGCCCTGCCAAGGCAAAGAGGATGCACCATCTTTCGGTAACTCCGGTCCTCCCCGTTTCCGAACATATCACTACTAAACACCACGGTGTCATAGAACAGTCTGTCATCAGTGGTAATGGCATGCAACAATTCTGGCTGGATCAGCACGATATCACCAGCCTTTGCCTCTGTTTCCTTTTCCCCAAGACGTACCACACCATTTCCTTCTGTGATCACATTCAGCTCCCATTCCCTGTGCCAGTGCAGGGGCACAAAGGGAAAGTAATCCGGGATCCGGCCGGAGTAATAACTGTAGGGGATCAATATTGAACTGTGTACTCTCTTCTCTTTTTCCATAGCTGCTTTCTGTCATCCTGCTTTTGTTTGTTCTGCAATGTGATGGAATCTTCTTTTGGATATCCGCAGTAGAATCATACCAGTTTTTCGTAGAATTTCAGTTGAATGATTCCTTTTCTAATAGTATTGTATCGTTATAAGGAAAAAGAAACAACTTCTTTTTCATCTTCGGTCAAAACACATTTCCGCAAAAACGGAAACACTATTTTTAAGGAGGAATCTCTCATGAGCACAACTGTAAAACAGCCATCATGGCTTGACAATGCTGTTTTTTATGAAATCTATCCCCAGTCTTTCTGCGATACCAATGCCGATGGTATCGGTGATATCAACGGTATCATCAGTAAGCTGGATTATATCAAAGAACTTGGATGCACAGCTCTCTGGCTGAATCCCTGCTTCCAGTCCCCTTTTGGCGATGCCGGTTATGATGTAGAGGATTATTATACCGTAGCACCCCGTTATGGTACCAATGAAGATCTGGCAAATCTGTTTGCCGAGGCCCATAAGCGCGATATGCATGTGATCCTGGATCTGGTTCCTGGTCATACTGCTGTTACCTGCAAATGGTTTCAGGAATCCATGAAGGCAGAAAAGAATGCCTATACAGACCGCTATGTATGGACAGACAGCGTCTGGGAATCCCCTGACAATATGGGCTGTATCCGTGGCATCTCTCCCCGTGACGGTTCCTGTATCGTCAACTTCTTCTCCCATCAGCCTGCCCTGAACTACGGCTTCTACAAGCCGGATCCGGATAAAAAATGGCAGCAGTCCATGAATGATGAGGGTCCTCTTTCCACCCGGGAAGAGCTGAAAAATATCATGCGTTTCTGGCTTTCCATGGGCTGTGACGGCTTCCGTGTGGATATGGCCGGGTCCCTTGTCAAAAATGATGAAGACGGCAAGGGTACGATTGCACTCTGGCAGGATATCCGTACCTTTTTAAATGAAGAATTTCCTATGGCTGCCATGGTCAGCGAATGGGGCGAACCTGACAAGAGCCTGATCGGCGGCTTCCACATGGACTTTCTGCTTCACTTTGGTCCTTCCCATTACAATGATCTTTTCCGCTGTGAGGAGCCTTATTTTTCAAGAAGGGGACTTGGCAGTGCCAGAGAGTTTATTAAAACCTATCAGAGTAACTATGAAAAGACAAATGGAAAAGGGCTGATCTGTATTCCTTCCGGTAATCATGATATGGATAGAATGGCAAGACGGCTGGAGCCGGAAGAAATGAAGGTTGCCTTTGCGTTCCTCCTTTCCATGCCGGGCGCACCTTTTATTTACTATGGTGATGAGATCGGTATGCGTTATGTGGAAGGGCTGACTTCTGTTGAAGGCGGCTACGAGCGTACCGGTTCCCGTTCCCCCATGCAGTGGAATAAGATGACCAATGCCGGTTTCTCCACTGCCGCAGCAGAAAAGCTTTATATTAAGCAGGATGAAAGCAAAGACCGTCCGGATGCAGAAAGCCAGATGAACGACACCTCTTCCCTCCGCAGCACCGTAAAACATCTGATTGCTCTTCGTATGGCGCATCCTGCACTGCAGAGCAAAGCTGCCGTTACATTCCTGAAGGATGACTATCCTATGGTTTACCAGAGAAGCTGCGAGGAAGAAACCATCCTTGTGGTCATCAATCCTGCCGGGAAGCCTGCCTTTGTTCCTGACACTGCCGGCGAGATCCTGACTACGGTTGGCGGCAATGCTGTCCTTGAAAAAGGTGGTGTTTCTGTAGACGGTGGAACCGCTGTTTATGTAAAGCTGGTTTAAGCTGTCAAAGAATTAATCCGTTCTGAAAGCAGGCATAAAACAGGGCTGTCGTCCAGGTAAATTTACCCATCTGACAGCCCTCTTCTTTTTGCGGAAGTGTTTTTCTCTTTATGCCATTCCATTTGCCATCTTGTATTTGAACAGCATCTCCGCATGATTCTGCTCTTCGATCTGGATATCGGCCAGCAGTTTTCTGATCTTGCTCTCTCCAAAGACAAATACATCTGTATTATATTCACCGGATACCAGCTTCTCCGTGCCAATACAGTCAGTAGCCAGAAATGCATCATGCTCTTTGTCAGCATTGCTGCTCATGGATGAATATGCCGCCTTGGGTGCATAATCCCTTCCCTGACTGTCATTGCAGTCACAGTCCGGCACACTGCCATTCAGTACCTGCGAAAGGGAATCATAGTGCTTCTGCTCCTCCTTCTGTAGTCTGGAAAAGAGGTTCTTCAATTCTGGGTCTTTGGCTTCCTTTGCATACTTTCCATACTTTTCCACACAGCTTTTTTCCTGTGTCTGCAGATCTTCGATCGCTGTTCTTTCTTTTTCCTTTAATATCATTGCATTCCACTCCTTCACCTGTTTTTACAATGATATTATGGATCAGAATTTCATTTTCTATTCCCTGAGAGAAAGCAATTCTTCTGCCATGGAGTAAAATTCCTCCTCTACTTCCCGAAACGGATGCTCTGCAAGATCCGGCTCCGAGCAGATTGCTACCTTTTCTATGGGCATCCTTCCATTTAGCATAGCCGGCATCTCGTTACTGAGTATTTCATTATCAATCTGCTTCCAGCACCGGTTCTCTTCTGCTGTCAGATCACCAAGACCAAATTTTTCAAAAATCACCTGCATGATCTGCGATTCAATCTCACGATATCCCTGCAGATGCTCCTTCACCGGCCTGATAATATCAGAAAGGTAAGCCTCACTGGCATCATGCAGAAGGCAGGCAAGCACCAGTCTATCTGACCATCCACGTGCCCTGGCTTCCCTGGCACAGTTCACACTGTGCTGTCCTACCGAATAGAAGTAGGTCACCTGTCCGCCGCCCCGGCAAAGCAGGCTTAAGGCATGGGCAATGTCCCGGAGACTTACATCCTCCTCTGTTATTAGCATGGGATCAAACTGTTTCCCCGTATATGTGTTCATTGTACTCATATAAAGCTTCTCCTTTTCATTGAAAAACAGTCTGCACCAGTACCATATAAAGAATGGTGCCGCCTGCAATACTCAGAAATCCATAGGATATCCCCAGGAATAAAGATCCGATACAAATAGGCAGCGTATAAGGAAAAGCTGCCTTCAGTGCTTTCTTTTTCACTGTCAGTTAACCCCTCTCACAGGTAATCACATCCTGTGTTTATCTCACAAAAAATGCCGCTATGGCATAAACAGCAATGCTGATAAAACAGTACAGAGAATTGGTCGTTGCAATATAAGTAGACCCTTCCTCCGTTTTCACAAAAGTCTGCAGACTGAATGTCGCTGGTGCTGACATATAGATCAGAACTGCCAGATCAAGAAGCTGATTTCTTCCTGCGAACCGGTGTACTACAGCCAGAACTCCAAGAATCATCACCGCCTGCACAGCCATACGCAGCAGCAGTGTTTTCAGACAGGGGATCATAAGTGCCCTGTCCGGTTTCAGCTCATATCCTACAATCAGGAGGATGATGGCTGACAGAGGACTGGTAATCATGGACTCACATATCAGGTACAGGTCTCCGGCACTGCTCTCCAGAAGTCCTCTGACTATGCCGGTAAGCCCACACAAAATACCAAGTACGGTAGCAATGAATGCCGGATTCTTCACAGCGTCCAGACATATGTCACGCACTCCCATCTTTTCAGAGCCATCTACTGCCCGGAGCAGACTCATATAAACGCTGAACCCGAACAACAGTCCTGCAATATCCAGTACTGCAATCTGTGACAGATTCTCTGTACCGCACAGATTCGTATACAGCGGATATGCCATCATGCCGCCCTCATACACGCTGACCAAAAACGGTACATACTTTCGGTATGGCGGCTTTACAAACCCCTTTACCAGAAAACCTGCCCCAAAGGAGATAAGCAGCATGCAGAACATGATCAGTACAATTTTAAAAATACTGCTGCTATAATCTGCCGTAGACAGTGCATGAAAAATCGCTACCGGCAGAATAATCTTTGTGGCAAGAAATTTCAATCCATTTATACTTTCCTGCTTCAGCCAGCCTCTGGTCTTGCAGAAGGCACCAAGTCCCATCATCAGCAGAACCGGCAGAAGTGCCTCTAATATCTTAATCATCTGTATTTTCCTTTCTTTTTCCTATACCTTCCTATACAGCAGGCTTCGCTCCAAGAATATCGCTGATAACTTCCGCCTTCAGATTTTCACCGATCACAATAAGAACCTCCTGTCCGGTTCCGATCGGCCTCAGTTCGACCACGCTACGTGTAGCATTCAGCTGCAGCCATCCACTGCCTTTCCTAATAAATCCCTTAATACGGAATACGTTGCCACAGGCTGGATCCAAAAGGATCTTCACTGCTGCTTCCTTCAGCTTTTCCTCTGAAATCTCTGCATTCATAAAGTAAACAGAATCAAATCCCCTGTAATCCCCAGCATCCAGCTTGCAATAGCTTTCCAGCCGGTAGCCGCAGTGAAAAACAGCATCCAGTGCCTTTTCAGAAAGCTGTTCCATATTTTCAGCAATGACATCCTCATTTGTCAGCTGTCTTTTACATTTGATCTTCGCAAGCGCCTGATTCAGATGCTGCACCGTTCCGTCAATCTGCCCCGGATCAGCTTCATCTGCATGGCTTATGATAACCTTTCCTGCATCAGCCACCTCAGAAGCCAGCAGATAATCTGACTCCTCGGAAAGCCGCAGATTTAACAGGGCATCTACAATCGTGATCACATTTCCAATCTCATACCACTGATCCAGTGGATCCTCCCTTAAAGAATCAAAAAATTCATCCACATCAAAAATGCCGGACGGTTCTACGATCACTCTGTCATAGCCGCTCATTCCCATGGCGATCAGCTTAGTCTTGAATCTTCTGATATGGCAGTCTTTATCACATCCGCCGGACACCATTTCCAGATCACACTGCTCTCCCAGAAGCTCCTGCAAAAGCAGCATGTCTACATTTACTGCCCCAAAATCATTCTCCAGAATACCTATCTTCAGTCCCTGATCCATCAGGTACCTGGCATATTTTTTGATAAAAGTTGTTTTTCCAGATCCCAAAAAGCCCGTAATTAAATCTATGGTTATCATTCTTCACCTCTTCTGCCTTTCTGTATGACAGATCAGAAATTATCTTCCTGAATCAACTTTCCTATACAAAAAAGAACTTCAACAAAAATTATAAGTCATTGAAGTTCTTTCATCAAGCAGATCTGTGCTTCTCATTTCGTGTTTTGCAAAGTCGTTATCACTTCTATTACGCTGTTTTGTGAATCTTAGCATACCTTTTGTCTTTCCTTCCGGAACCTGATCAGTCTTACGACCACATAAATAATCAATGCATACAGAGTCGAGCACAGTGCGACAGCCACATTTGGTCCAAGCTTGGTAGTTTCATTCACATGATGCAGGACATACAGCATCTGAATCATTGTTTCCATGACACTAAACGGGATCACCAGCGCTTCTGCTACCCTCAGAAATCCCATCAGTGTCTTTTCCACTGCGATCATCCCAAAGGCAAGACATCCAAGTACCAGAAAAAAGAGGCTTGGCACATCGATATAATATCCAATTTTAACTCCACTTCCACCCCCAAAGCTCTGTACACCAAGTCCAAGCAGTACGATCAGTACAACTGCCAGGATAATTCCAAAAATAAATTCTGCCTTTCCATTCTTCCTGCTGTCTGCAATTAAATTCATCATATTTTCCTCCGCTTTCTTTGAATACTCCGTATCCACAATTTTTTCTCCGGACAATAATTCATTAACATTACTGTCCAATGCTTCACAGAGAGTTCCAAGCAGCGTGATCTCAGGCAGACTGTTGCCGCATTCCCACTTAGAAACCGTCTTGTCACTGACGCATAGTCTGTCTGCAAGTTCCCTTTGTGTCATCCCCTTTTCTTTTCTCAGCTTTGCAATAAAGTTTCCTATCTTTTTCTGATCCATCTACTTTTCCTCTCTTTCTGCTTCTGCTGTCAGTATAACGGCAGCTGACCATAGAATCAACCTACAGTTGGGAGAGCTACTCTCTCTTTCGTGGAATCTGTCCTCTCCCGCCGTAAAGAATTCTCTCTGTTCCGGATATGCTTTCCACCCATATCAAGGTCACTGAAGCTTTTTTCATTTTTGGACATCAACCAGTTCATTTTGTGTACAAAAAAAGAAAGACCCGAATCTCTCCAGGTCTCTCCATCTTATTTTATCTTTCATTAAGCACGAAGCTTAAACTTGTCAAGCAGTTCATTTAAGGTAGCTGCTGATGCGGAAAGCTCTTCACTGGTTGCTGAGGTTTCCTGAGCTGCTGCTGAATTAGACTGGATAACATCATTGATATCCTCTACACCCTTACGGATCTCCTTAACAGATACAGCCTGTCTGTCAGATGCAGTTCTGATATTGGCAACCTCCTGAATAATCTTGTCGAGCTCATTCATGACTTCCTTCATGGCATCACCGGTTTCCTTGGTAACCTTATTACCAACCTCAACCTCATTTAATGACTCTTCAATCAGTTTCTTCGATTCTACTGCAGAGTTTGCACTTTCTTCTGCAAGCTGTCTGATCTGGTCAGCTACTACTGCAAATCCACGTCCTGCCTCTCCTGCACGTGCTGCCTCGATAGAAGCATTCAGGGAAAGGAGATTGGTCTGAGATGCGATATTTTCAATATCAGCAATAATCTTTTCAATATTCTGGGTAGTGATGTTGATCTTCTTCATAGCATCAACAAGCTCGTCCATCTTCTTCTGGCTGTTAGCAGCCTCCACCCCTACCTGCTTAGCTTTATCATGTACAATATCAGTAGATTTAGTGTTCTCTAATACCTGATTGGTTACCTCATCAACGGTTGCTACCAGTTCTTCAACCGCTGCCGCCTGGTTTGTAGCCCCCTCTGCAATATCCTGTGCGCTCTCGGCAAGCTGGTTACTTCCTGCGGATACCTGCTCAGAAGAATCCTGAATACCGTGCATCGTAGAGCTTACCTTATCAACCATTGCATTCAGTTCATCCAGAACGCTACGCAGCCTTCCTACATAAGCATCCGGACAGGAGCTTTGTACATCAAAATTTCCATCAGAAAACTGTCTGACAATACTATACAGATCAAGAACAACCTTATCAAGAACCCCTGCTGCTGTTTCAAAGCTGTCTGACAGTTCTCCCAGTTCATCCTCGGCCTCATAGGGAACTCCTATTTCAAAATCACCGGAAGAAATTTTCTCGGATGCCTCAACCAGATTTTTGATCGGTTCAACCAGTGTTTTACTCAGAATACTCTGTAACCGCACATTGTTAAACCAGATACTTACCAACATGATCACGACAATAATTGCCATTCCTACATAATTCTTAGCCTGGACCATACCAACAAATCCAATTGCTGCCAGCATAAGATATGCAATCAATATAAATTGGAATATAAGACTGAGCTTCTTCGCTATCGGCCTGTCCTTTATCATTTTTTCAATTTTTTTCATTTGTCATTTCTCCTTTTGTCTTAGCTTCATCTATAGATTCTATTCTAGTTTCTTCCTCATCTTCCGTCAAGAAAAATATAAAAATACAATATTCTTTCAGATACGGTTTTTCCCATCTTGTTTTTATATCTGGAATTTTTCTATTATCTTGCGGAGCTGGCCGATACTTTCCCTGCACTCATTAAGCAGTGCATATCCTTCTGCTGTTTTGGACGCTGCTTCTGTAGATTTCTCTGCAATCTGATTTACCCCCTCTGCAGACTGGCTTACCGTATCACTGACGTTTTCAATAGACTCTGCTATATCGCTTATTTTACTATCCAGATCTGCAATTTCCTGATTGATCCTGCTCATTGCTTCCGCAAAGGTATTGGCATCTGCCTGATATTCTTCTCCAATCTGTCTGAAAGAATTATAGTCCAGCACAACTGTGTTCTCAAGGAAGTCCATGATCCTCGTAATGCAGTCCGTCATATTTTCAACAGCACCATTAACCTCTTCCACCATTTCATTGATACCGTTTACTGTTTCAAAGGTCTGGTTGGAAAGATTACCAATCTCTGTTGCCACGACTGCAAATCCTTTTCCCGCTTCACCTGCACGCGCTGCTTCAATGTTTGCATTCAGTGCAAGCAGATTTGTCTGAGAGGAAATCTGTCTGATATTATCAGTCAGATTATTGATCTGTTCCACTGCCTTTGATCTTTCTATGGCTTCCTGCGTCTTACCTTTCATTTCCTGATAGATTTCCATTGCCTTGTTGCTGGAATCCACGGTAGTACGCTGCAGTCTGTCTGCTCTTCCCTTTACCTCTCCGGAGGTTTCCTTTCCTTCTTTTGACAGACTTCTGATCTCCTCCGTACTCTGCTTAATCCCGTTGATATTCTCTGTGATCATCGAGGTACTTGCAGTAGTTTCTTCCATTCCGGCAGCCATTTCCTGTGTCGTGGCTGAATTATCCTCTGCCATTTCACTGTTTGTCTGCATAATCTCATTCAGCTTGTCCATATCTGTCAGGATAGCCGTTTCAGTTTCTGTAATATCACTCACAAAGCTGCGGAATACCTTTCTCATATCACCGACAGCACAGGCCATCATGCCGGTTTCATCCTTCCTTTTGGTAAGCTTCTCTCCGTTTTCAGTCTTTTTAAAATTCAGATCCGCAGTCTGCCTTATGACTGCTGTAATTCCCGAAATCGGTTTGCCAATATTTATACTTATGATCACCCCAAGTACGATACTGAGCAGCAGACATACCAGTACAATCCCACTAAGACCTGCTGACAGGCTTACAGCACCTTCTGTGATCTCTGCGCGCGGTGCCGTCAGTGCCAGATACATGCCATTACTAAGCTCATAGAAAACAATATTTTCTTTTTCTTTTTGGGAAGTATAATCCATGATCTTACCGGCATTTTCAGGATTACACAGGAATTCCTGATCTGCCTGTGTAAATCCGAGCTGGTCCAGCCCTGTCCCATTATCAAGCTCCGGATGATACATGATCTTTCCATCCGCATTGTACAGGAAGGAATATCCTGTTTCAAACGCTTTTACACTTTCTGCCATTCCGGTAATCTTGGAGAAATCAATATCCATACCTATGATACCTACAGACTCCCCGTCAGCATATAGTGGAACCACGTAGGAAATCATATAAATATTAACATTTCCATTCAGATAGGGCTCCATCCAGATCGGCGCACCATTCTGCACCGGTATGTAATACCAGCCCACATGTTCCAGATCTGTTTTCTCATACATAGTGAAATCCGTTGGTGTTGAACTGGTAAATGGCTCCTCTGTACTGTTTCTGGTCAGAAAAATCCCTGATGTAGGGGCTGTGAAATCAGGATTATACCGTACATAAACGCAAATTGCACCATCGGTGTTTTCTCCAAATTTAACCACATCACTCATCAGAGATTCTGTATATTGTGTTACATATGTATTATTTCCTTTAAATTTTGAAAAATCCAGTCTTTCCATTGCAATGCTGCTTAAGGTATCCACTGACTGGGCGATTTGGGCGATCTGTGCATTGATCTCGCTTTGTCCATTCAGGCATGTCAGTGTCATTTCTTTTTCTGCACCCTGATCGGAAGTCTGACAAATATCCTTGATACTCAAAAATCCAATAGAAGCAGACGAAAGCAATGTGCATATGATAATGCCTGCAATAATTTTTGCTTTAATTGATTTCATGATTCTTACCCCCCCATGATTTACTTCTTCTTAAGAATACTATATTGACCGTCATTTTTCAATATAGCGTTGCTCTTTTAACATTTTATCTTAAACTTTTTTAAATACTCCTTTTGCTCATCTGTAATCCGATAGCTTTCCCTTGCCTTCTGTATTGTCTTATTCTGAACCCACCGATCCAGTCTTTTCTCCTCTATATAGGGAATTGTTTTTTCCCACTGTCTGGCAAGTGCTGTTGCAAAAAACCAGGCTGTCATCATATTCACATAATACTCATCAGAATGGACTGCGGCCGGTATCTCCAAATACTCCTCTCTGAAATCCCCCTCAAGAAAATGCGTCATCAGCATTTCCATGCCAAACCGGCACGTATAGGGTTCCCTGGATGCGGACCATTTTCTGATTCTTTCTATCAGATCTTCTCTGTTCTTTCTAAATACCCTTGGAGAAAAAATATCGCAGACTGCCCAGTTATCCACAAAGGGCAGGAATCTGTCTACTGCCTCTACACATTCCTGATAATCGTTTATATCCGAAACCAACAGTGCGTGCAGTATGTTTTCATCATAATAGGTATGCGGCAGGCACTGCAGAAACTCTCTACTCTCCTGCTCCTTTGCATAGCTCTTTGCCAGCTTTCTCATCGTAGGTATTCTTATCCCTATGATCGTTTCCCTGTCAATTTCAGGAACCAGTTTACTCTGAAAATTCCTGTATTCCTTATCCTGCAGTGCAAATAACTGTTCCTGTATCTTCATCACATCTCCTCTGGATACTTAAGTCCCCATTCCCTTCTGAGTCCTGTCATAATATCCATTACATCCTTTGTATAGTTCAGATACATTTCTGTTTCATCCCCACTCTCAACAGCTCTTTCCATATCTGTCATTTCATAAAAAAGTGCATTCTCAGTCTTACCGCAGGAGATTTCTTTCTTCTCACCGGTACTTGCATCCACGATCTTTGCCCTGTCCGCTCTTGGGTATTCCATGATTTCTATATATCCCTTTTCGCAGCTGATCATAGCACGCTTGGGCTGCTTGGAATGCAGGGAAAGGGCAACTGTCGCCATCTGCCCGTCTTTATTCTTCAGAAGGATCGCCGCCTGCTCATCCGACCCTGCCGGAGACGGTTTCCACTGGCTTACGATATCAGCAGGCTTCTCTGTCATAAAGCTCCTCACGATAGAAAGGGCATAAACACCAATATCCAGAAGAGCGCCTCCTGCCAGATTCATATTGAAGAAACGGTTCTTCATATCATATTCCTTAAAGCTTCCAAAGTTCACAGTGATCATCTGGACTTTGCCAAGCTCACCACTTTCCACAATCTCCCAAAGCTTTTTATAGATCGGCATATGCCAGATCGTCATAGCCTCTGCCAGAATCAGATGTTTTTCTCTGGCAAGGGCGATCATCTCATCCAGCTCTTCGCTGTTCAGGGTAATGGATTTCTCCACCAGGAGATGCTTTCCATGCTCCAGTGCTTTTTTCATAAATCCATAATGGGTATTATGAGGGCTTGTGATATAAACGATATCCACCGCCTCATCCTCAAACATATCATCGATCTGCGGGTACACCTTCTGAATGTCATACCTCTTTGCAAACTCTACTGCCTTTTCGTAGGTTCTGTTGCCTACCGCATATAACGGTTTTCCTATTTTTTGCAGTGCCTGTGCCATCTGGTTTGCAATAACTCCCGTTCCAAGAACTGCCCAGTTTAACTCTGTGCTCATAGTAACCTCCTGACTGCTTGTATTTGAGTGTATTCGAATATCTTTAAACAGACTTGAATGTATTTATTTCTTTCTTACGTCTTACCAATTGTCATAACTCTTTTTTATATTATCATTTCTGCTGTATCTGCTCAATATCCTATCCGGTTTCTCTCGTCAATTTTTCTTACCACTTTCATGTGTAATAATCAGGTTCTCTCCCAGTAAGTATACGTTCTTTTCATATAAATCAAGTTTACGCATATTGGAAGCAACATAATTCTCGTCATCCATTTTCCCAAGATGTTCATAAAGAAACATTTTTCCTGTCCTTTTATTTATAACGGTAAAATCAAGTCTGCATGTCACTATTCTTCATTCAAAAACTCCTCAATCTGCTCTTCCACAGTCTTGAAAAGCGGTTTCACATGCTTTTTACGGGCCTTACATAACCTTTCAAAACATTTTTCAAGTTCTCTGGAACTATAGTTTTTCTCAAGTTCACGTAAAATCTGCAGCCTCTTTTTTAGCGCCACCTGCAATTTTTCATCATATTCTCTCTGTGTGATTCCCTGTATTGTATTCATCTGCTTTTTATTCGCATATTTCCCGTTTATAAAAAATTGATCTGTTCCATTACTGCTTGTACACCGTAGCGTTCCGCCTGGCAAACCCTTAAGTTCATTCTCTAGACATACGAGCCCCTTCTCCAGTATTTCGATTTCATTCTTTATTTTGTATAGAATATCTTTATTTATGCTTTTCTGACTAATTTTTACTGCTTTTGCTTATCTTTCGTGTTTCGAGCAGTACGATTAGGTAGCTAGCAAGCCGAGAGCAGTATGATTGTCCAAACCAAGTTCTGATATTGAAATATCTGGCACGGAAGTGTGCCCTAAATATGACCCCAAAATATGTTTGATTAGAAAATTATAGAAAAATTGGGGAAGTACAAGTACTTCCCCAAAATATTAGCTATACACTATCTGTCAATGATTACTCGATGATAGTAGCAACACGGCCTGAATGAGTTTTACTCTTCTTGTACCATTATGTATTACTCATCATTCAGCCTTATTTATCAGGTTTTCAGTCATGCATTACTACATATTCCTATGTACTGTTAATCCCTGATTCGTTGCAAATCCCCTTAAGTGTTGTATAATAAAGAAAATGGAGGAACTCATTATGTCACGACAAACAGCTCATCACACCAAGCAGTTCAAGTTGGATGCCATCAACTATCGCAAGGAACATCCTGATCTTACACAGGTTGAATGTGCAAGGAACCTAGGGATCGGTGTCAGTACCCTTGCCCGCTGGGAAGCCCAGTTCAGAGATAACGATGGCGATATTCCCGTTATTGGTTCCGGTAGTTACGCTTCCGAAGAAGAGAAGGAAATCGCTCGCCTTAAGCGTGAACTCCGTGATGCTCAGGATGCTCTTTATGTGTTAAAAAAAGCCATCGGCATTCTGGGAAAAAATTAACAGAAGCTATCTATACTGAAGTTTCTGCAAAGGTAGAGGCTGCCAAAGTAACCGGACGCCGCGTCTCTATCTCCGTTTATTTTTCTTTTAACACCTATAAATAAAACTCCAGAAATTCTGTTGGTGTCATAATCTCCGGTTTTTCTATATCAATGTCCTTGAAATCCTTGTCTCCGGTGATAAGAATATCCACATCCTCAATAATTGCTGTGTAAAGTACCGGATAGTCTTTGATATCCCGAATATCAAATAAGCCTTCCTCCAGATCATTGGGTGTGTATACATACTCATAGCTCATTGCCACCAACAATTTGTTAATTACGTGTTCCTTATTGGGAAATTTTCTCTTTACAACGTTCTTAAGTTCCTCTACTACATAAGATGACAGTACAAGTTGATGCCTTGTAAAAATACAATTCATTAAGGTATCCATTTTACTGCCGGGAAAAAGCAGCGCCGATATCAGCACATTCGTATCCAGCATAATCCGCATCTACTTCACCACGCTTTCTTCCCTAATCTCTTTGATCATTTCCATTACATCATTGTCATCATGAAGCCCAAGTCTTTCAGCCTCTCCTGCAAATGCCCTCTGTGCTTCACGTAATGCATCCATGGAAGAATTCAACATATAAATTTTTCCGGCCTCTTCCACAAACAGAATTTTATCTCCATTCTTAATACCAAGTTTTTTACGGATTTCGATAGGTATTGTCACTTGTCCTTTGGATGTTACTTTTGCTAATTCCATATAAAGTCCTCCTTTCAAAAGCAATGCATTCCTTACTTTCCTTACACCAATAGTATATTCAATTTTCATAAAATTATCAACTAATATTATGTTTCCCTGTGTTCTTGACATGCAATCATTTCGCTGTTATATCATGCCCATTTTCAAATGCTATTGTTTTGTTAAAAAAGATATGATCTGCGCAGCAAGCACGAATTTTCTGAATCAGTTTCCCACCATATGCATTTCTCTTTTCAGCATTATTAACAGCTACCCCTTCATTAATTCTAATAAACATTGTATTCCTTAATTGCCATTACGTCCTCCCTAGCATATTCATCTAAATTTTTAGTTTTATCAAATTAATCTCTTATACATCTTACCCTTTGTACTACCAGTACTCTCAATCAAACCTTGCTCCGACAAATCCTTAAGGAGCACTTTAATTCTTGATTCTTTAACATCGGCAACGTCTTCAAATTCAGAAGCCTTATACCACTTATCAGGCTGCATAGCGTTCAAAATAGCATCGTATTTTTCTTGCGTTTTTTTCGTCACTTTTTTTCGTCACTTTTTCCGTCACTTTTTTTAAAAAAGAAAGCGACAATACCGTTCTGTCCGGATCAAATCTCTCCTCAATCACTGGTTCTTCCCAGCCTTCGTCTGCCCAAACATTAAAGATGTTCGGCACACCACTTCCAGCAACGCTATAATACTTGCAGAATACTGAGAAACATATTGCGGTTGGTTTTGATTATTCTTTACTGGATGATTTCCTGAATACCTGGAAAAAGAAAAAAGAGGACTTATCCTCCGGTAAAATTACCAAAGAAGAGTATTTTGAATGGAAGATTAACTGACCGCACACTGAAGATTAGAAATAATACATATAATGTCCGTACCACAGATACACCGGATAATTGTTTGTTTTTTTGACGTGTATCAAATTTGTATCACAAGCCCATTTTGAGAGAAATCTTGAAGTGGGCTTTTCTTTGTGTTCGACCATCTTCCGCTAACAAAAGAAAACCGCAACTCCTCATAAAATGAGGAATTGCGGCTTGTATTTAAGTTTCTATGATACGAAATCTAGAATTACTCGATGACAGTAGCAACACGACCTGAACCTACAGTTCTACCACCCTCACGTTATTTGAATACCGTATTTCTTCGTATTTTCTATGCTTTTTGGTGGCAAATTTCGCAGAAAACTGCTGTTTTTGCATTCTGTATTTCAATTTGTTCGATTTCTTGGCACCGTTTTGGCACCGCATAGAAATTATTTATTTAAGTTAACTATAACATCCCAAGTACACATAAACAACTTGTCTTCTAATGGCATCTATGAACGATTGTTGGTTTCATAATATTATAATTCTCATTATTCATTCTATCTGTTTCAGTTAAAATTAATCACATACAAAGGAACAACAACAACAGTGACACAAAAGAGTAAAGTTCCTATTTTGTATATTACATTTCTTTTCCAAAAAAGGTAGTACATTATGAATTGCAACACCGTACACGTTGTAAAATAAATTATCCATTTTAGCTCCCACTGAACAATTTCTATTATTTGCTGAAAGTTAAATTCAGTAAAGACTACACTTACAATAAGTATCCAAACAAATAGTATTAACATAATAAATTCGTACATCACTAATGCCAATACTCCTTCTTTTACACTAAATTTCCGTATAAAAAATGTAACTCCCATTGAAAGTAT
>OGQM01000217.1_pt1 | contig 60809 bp, 52 predicted proteins | sample 1553191 | NCBI WGS metagenome assembly OGQM01 (sample SAMEA2579954, study PRJEB22360) | human gut metagenome | biome: human gut; feature: human-associated habitat; material: faeces | place: Denmark | collected 2008/2010 | reverse complement strand
TAGGCATCTAAGCTCGCAGCGGTTGCTTCGCTTTCCTGGCTCGCTAAGATGTTCCAAAGAGCTTGCAGATAAAAAAGACCGGAGCAACGGTCTTTTTTACTTAGCGCTAGGCATCTAAGCTCGCAGCGGTTGCTTCGCTTTCCTGGCTCGCTAAGATGTTCCAAAGAGCTTGCAGATAAAAAAGACCGGAGTAACGGTTGGTTTTGTTTAGCGCTTGCTCGCAACTTCCGTTGCAGCATCCTCCTTTATTGTGTTTATTTTCTTTTTTACAAACGGCTGTTGGGGGTGCTTGCGGTTTGGAAGCGGGCAGGTGAGTTGTTGTTGCATTCAGAAATATAATTTGAATAAAATATCGCCTTTCGGCGATGTTTTTTTGTTGTTTTTTTGTAAAAAATGCCTATATTAACGCCGAATAATATATGAGGAGAAAAAATATGAAAGTTGGAATTATCGGGGCCGGTTCGGTAGGAAGCGCAACCGCTTTTGCTTTGGTTATGCGCGGTGTGGCCCGTAAAGTTGTTTTGATTGACGCTAATGAACAAAGGGCAATGGCGGAGGCCATGGATATTGCCCACGCTACTCCTTTTGCTTATGCCAATAAGGTTAAGTGCGGAACTTATAAAGATTTGGAAGGCGCGGAGGTCGTTATTGTTACGGCCGGGGCTAATCAGAAACCCGGAGAGACCAGAATAGACCTGCTGGGCCGCAATGTGAAAATTTTTGAAAGCATTATTCCGCAGGTTGTTGCCGCGGCGCCGAATACAACTTTGCTGATTACGGCCAATCCGGCAGACATTATGACGGAAGTAGCCCTCAGACTCTCCGGTTTTCCACGTGAGAGAGTCATTGGCAGCGGTACGGTTTTGGACACTTCGCGATTTCGGACTCTGCTTGGCTATCATCTCGGCGTTTCTCCGAAATCTATTCATGCCAATGTTTTGGGTGAACATGGCGACAGCGAGGTTTTGGTTTGGTCAAACGGAGATGCCGGGACGGTTCAGATTGACGAGTTGGCCAAGATGGCGGGCAAACCCTTTACGCCGGAGGTCAAGGCGCAGATTGACGATTGTGTTCGCAATGCCGCTTATAAGATTATTGACGGCAAGGGCGCCACTTTTTACGGGATTGCCGGAGCTTTGTGCCGGATTTGTCAGGCAATTACCACTAACGAATATGCGATCCTGACGGTTTCTTCGCATCATGATGATGTTGAGGGTGTCAAGGGCGTTTGTTTGTCTTTGCCGACAGTTATCGGCAAACGCGGCATTCACAGCGTGATTTATCCCAAACTTTCTGAAGAAGAACATAAACTTTTGAAGGAAAGCGCCGAAAAAATTAAAGAATATTCCGATCAGGCGATCGAAATCGTTTCTAAAAACGCTTAAAAAGTTTATTCTTGTAATTGCAATTCCTCTCTTTACGCCTTATACTCCGGAAAAGAGAGGAATTTTTTTATGGTTGAAGTCATTACTTTAGGCTGCCGGATTAACGCTTATGAATCCGAAGTCTTGAAAGAAAAGCTTTCCGGGCTGAAAGATGTGATTGTGGTTAATACCTGCGCTGTGACCGGCGAGGCAGAGCGCCAGTGCCGGCAGGTTATCCGCAAGTTGCGGCGCGATCATCCGCAGGCGCGGATTATTGTTACCGGTTGTGCCGCCCAGGTGGCACCGAAGCGTTATGGTGCGATGCCGGAAGTGGATTTGGTTCTTGGCAATCGCGAAAAAGCCGAGATTGAAAAGTATATTGGCGGAGAAATAGCGGAAAAGACGATTGTCGGCGATATTTTTGACTATGACGGCTATGACCGTTATCTGATTACCGGTTTTGAGGGGCGGGAGCGGGCTTTTGTGCAGATTCAACAAGGGTGCGATCATCGTTGTACGTATTGTATTGTGCCTTATGCGCGTGGCAACAACCGTTCGGTTCCGGAAGAAGATATTATGGCGCAGATTGCGGCGCTTTTGGAACAGGGTTTTGCCGAAATCTGTTTAACCGGCGTGGATGCCTGTTCTTATCAGCCCTCATTCAGCGCTTTGGTGCGGCATATTTTGGAACGGTTTTCCCGTTTGTCGTCATTGCAGTTCGGATCATTGGATCCGGCGGCGGTTGACGATGATTTCGTTGCTTTGGTCGGGCAATATCAAAATATTTATCCGCATTTTCATCTTTCGGTGCAGTCGGGAGACAATATGGTTTTGAAACGGATGAAGCGCCGGCACAGCCGCGAGCAGGTGATAGCGCTTTGTGCCAAAATTCGCAAAGTCCGTCCGGAAGCGACTTTCGGGGCAGATTTTATCTGCGGTTTTCCGACCGAAACGGAAGAACAATTTGCAAATACTCTCAAACTGGTTGATGAGGCAGGAATAACCAAGCTGCACGTTTTTCCCTATTCTGAGCGTTCGGGAACGCCGGCGGCGATGATGCCGCAGGTTCCGGTCGAAGTGCGCAAGGAACGGGCGCGGCGGCTGCGTATGAAAGGAGAAGCCGAATGAGCGGCTGGCTGGAAAAATTAGGTTTGGGGCTGAAAAAATCTTCGCAAAAAATTTCCGGAGGAATTAGCGGCATTTTTACCAAGCGCAAAGTAGACGCCGGGACGCTGGAAGAGTTGGAAGAACTGCTGATTGCCGCGGACATGGGGGTAAAGGCCTCAATGCGGATTATCGGGGAATTTTCCAAACGCCGATTGGACAAGGAGTTGAGCGATGAAGAAATCCGTGCCGAGCTGGCCGCGGATATTGAAAAGATTTTGACACCTTGCGAGAAGCCTTTGGCGTTTGCGCCCGGTTCAGCGCCGTTTGTTATTTTGATGGTTGGGGTTAACGGCGCCGGAAAAACAACGACAATCGGTAAGCTGGCGTCCAGGCTTAAGGCCGAGGGAAAGAAAGTTTCGCTGATTGCCGGAGATACTTTTCGGGCGGCTGCGGTTGAACAGTTGCAGGTTTGGGGGCAGCGGAGTTCAATCCGGGTTTTTGCCAAAGAGGCCGGTGCCGATGCCGCCGGTGCGGTTTATGACGGGCTGCAAGAGGCCTTGCGGCAAGGAGACGAGGTCGTGTTTGTGGATACGGCCGGGCGTTTGCAAAACAAGGCGGGACTGATGGAAGAGCTCAAAAAAGTGGTGCGTGTCATTAAAAAAGTTATTCCCGAAGCGCCGCAGGCGACGCTGCTGACGATTGATGCCACTACCGGACAGAACGCTTTGTCGCAGGTGGCGGCGTTTGGGGAAATGGCAGCGGTCAGCGGGCTGGTGGTTACCAAGCTCGACGGCAGTTCCAAGGGCGGAATTCTGGTGGCGGTTGCCGAGGAGACCGGCGTTCCGATCCATTATATCGGAGTTGGGGAAGGCATTGACGACCTTGATGAATTTAAGGCTAAAGATTTTGCACGCAATCTGCTGGGTGTGGAGCATTGACAGATGGAAGAATTGAGCCTGATTGATTTTATTGAGGGAATGCAGCCGGAAAAGGCAAAGGTTGCCAAGCCGGAAATTCCGGAGCTGACTGTCAGCGAGATTTCTTTTGAAATTAAGCGGTTTGTCGAAACGGCTTTCGGCAAGGTGCGGGTCCGGGGCGAGATTTTTGGTGCCAAGCGGGCAGATTCCGGGCATTATTATCTTTCGCTTAAAGATGAGAACGCGGTTCTTTCGGCGGTTTGTTGGAAAGGTGTGGCGGCGCAGCTGGCGGTCAAGCCGGAAGACGGTTTGGAAGTGGTGGCAACCGGAAAAGTTACAACTTTTGCCGGAAAGTCTTCCTATCAGCTGGTGATTGAACAGATGGAGGTTGCCGGGACCGGCGCTTTGCTCAAACTGTTGGAGGAGCGTAAGAAACAGTATGCGGACGAGGGACTGTTTGATGCGGCTCACAAGCAAAAGATTCCGTATCTTCCGAAAGTGGTGGGGGTAGTAACCAGCGCCAGCGGTGCGGTTATTCGCGACATTATTCACCGAATCCGCGACCGGTTTCCGCGCCATGTCCTGCTTTGGCCGACGCCGGTGCAGGGCGAAGGAGCGGCGGAGAAGATTGCGGCGGCGATTAACGGTTTTAACGCTTTGCCGGAGAACGGCCCGGTTCCCAGACCCGACGTTTTGATTGTGGCTCGGGGCGGCGGCAGTTTGGAAGATTTGTGGCCGTTTAACGAAGATGTGGTTATTCGGGCGGTTTATGCTTCAAAAATTCCGTTAATTTCGGCGGTGGGGCATGAGACGGATACCATGTTGATTGATTACGTTTCCGATTTGCGGGCACCGACCCCGACCGGAGCGGCGGAGTTTGCGGTTCCGGTTCGTTCCGAGCTTTTGATGCAGACGGAAAACTTGGGCAATCGTCTGAAAAACGCGATGTTTCGTTATTTTGAAGAACGGCGGGCGGCGCTTGACGGTTTGGGCCGGGGAATTCCGAATTTGGGGCAAATCCTTCTTGAACAACAGCAAAAACTTGATGACCGGGTTGAACGTTTGAAAGTGTCTTTTGCCAAATATCTGGATGGGAAGAAAAATCAGATAATGCAGTTGGCGCTGCGGCCGTATTACATCAGAAACATTGTTGAAAAAAAGGAAGAAAGCTTGGGAAATCTGAGTATCCGTTTGGAAAACGTTTCGATTGAAGCGGTTCTTAAGCGAGGATTTGTCTGGGTTCGCGACAGCGAAAGCAATACGGTTTATTCGGCGGAACAGGCGCGCCGGAGTGCGGGATTGGAGATTAATTTTGCCGATGGTCCGGTTAAGGTTACGGCAGCGCCTTCCGAAAGCCTTGGCGGGGCATCCGCGTTTAAGCCTGGTCCTAAAAAAGTCAGAAAGGTTATGAAAAATGAAAATTTGCAAGCGGATTTGTTTGGTCTTTAGCATTGTTCCGGTTCTGGCGGCTTCGGCAGCAGCACAAGATCTTTGGTGCGGCGGTTTGCGGCAGGGAGACGTTTTGCACGGACGGGCACCCGGTTTTGCCAAGGCGGTCAACGGGGGGCAGACATATATGATTGACGAAGACGGAAATTTTCTGATGGCTTTTGCCAGGGAGGCGGAAAAACGGCAGGAACTGCAACTGGTGACGGCTGACGGTGCGGTAAAAACGGCGGCGTTGAAGGTGCTTCCGGTCGAGTGGGACGTGCAGGACATTAAAGGCGTTCCGCAAAAGAAGGTTACACCTTCGGCGGCAAACCAGGCGGCAATTGACGATGAGCGGCGGCAGGTTCGCGGCGCGTTGGCGGAAGATTTGCGTAAAGCGTATTGGAAAACTGGTTTTATGCAGCCGGTATCCGGCCGTATCAGCGGCAAGTTCGGCGGCCAACGAATTATGAACGGGCGGAAAATGAATCCTCATGCCGGAACGGATATTGCCGCGCCGTTAGGGACGCCGGTGGCTGCGGCCGGCGACGGCAAAGTGGTTTTGACGGCCGGCGATTTGTTTTATTCCGGAAATGTTGTCGTTATTGACCATGGGTACGGATTGCAAACGATATATGCCCATTTGAACAAAATTACGGTTCAAAAGGGGCAGAAGGTTAAGAAGGGTGAGATTATCGGCGAAGTCGGCAAAACCGGGCGGGTAACCGGTCCGCATTTGCATTGGGGGGCGTCTTTGAAAGGGATCCGTTTTAATCCTTTTTCTCTGTTGCGGCTGGGCGGAAGCGAAACGCCGGTTTGTTTTAATCCGCCGAGTTTTACCAATTGATAACTATTTTGGTTTATTCTGAACTAAATACTTTGAGAAAATGCTGGTTGAGAGGTGAACAATGAGTGATACAGGACAAAAGCAGGTGCCTTGGGATACCATTACCTGTTTGATTGTGGATGATGACAAGTTTTCGCGCACTTTTGCGAAGACGGCATTGTATCAGATCGGCATTAAAAATATTAAGGAAGTCGGGAGCGCCGATGAAGCCAGGGAGATGGTGGGGGCTTCCAAAATAGACGTGATTTTGCTGGATCAGCAGATGCCGCAGAAAAGCGGTTTGGATTTTGCCAGAGAGCTTAAAAATAATCCTCATGACGAGCTTAAAAATATTCCGATTATTATGATTACGGTTGACACGAAAGAAAAAACCGTTTTGGAAGCTAAAATTTTGGGCATTCAGGAATATCTGGTAAAGCCGATTTCTCCATTGGCTTTGAAAAAGCGGATTTGCAGCGCATTGGGAATTAAACAGGAAAGAGTCTGAACGTGATTGATTTGCATATTTTATTTTTGTCGGTTTTGCAAGGCATAACCGAGTTTTTGCCGGTGAGTTCTTCCGGGCATTTGATTTTGTTTGCCAAGTTTACGACTTTTGAAGATCAGGGAATCGCTTTGGACGTTGCGGTGCATCTGGGGTCTATTTTTGCCGTTATTATTTATTTTTGGAAGACAATTTGGGAAGTGGTCAAAGGAACGCTGAAGACCTTTTTTATTCCGAATTTTAAAAACAGCGGCAATAAGTTGTTTTGGCTGATGGTTATCGGAACTGTTCCTGTCGTGATTACCGGTTTGCTGTTTCGTAAATATGGGATAGAGTTTCGTGACGACGAAGGCAGCAAAATTATCGGCTGGACCATTCTGGGATTTGGAATTTTGTTGTTTGTGGCTGACAGGGTAGGGATGACTATTCGCAAGGTTGACCATTTGAGTATTTTGGATGCGTTGCTTATAGGATTGGCGCAATGTTTGGCCCTGGTTCCGGGGACGAGCCGTTCGGGGATTACGATTACAATGGCGCGTTTCTTGGGAATGGAGCGTTCGGAAGCGGCAAAATTTTCTATGCTGTTGTCGATTCCAGCGATTCTGGGGGCGGCGGCTCTGGTTGGCTATGAATTGTATTCGACGAATCAGATTCAGGAGCTTTTTTTAGCGCTTGACGGAGTGATTTATTCATTTGTAGCTTCTATTTTAGCAATTTATATTATGATGTGGTGGCTCCAAAAGTCAACATTTCTGCCGTTTGTCATTTATCGGATTATTTTAGGCACAATTTTGTTATTAAATTCGTACGGATATATTGACATCTTGCAAAAATAACATTATAAGACTGTTCGTACCTGAGTTGAGTATGCCCTGATGGCGGAATTGGTAGACGCGCAAGTTTCAGGTACTTGTGACCGTTATGGTCGTGGAAGTTCGAGTCTTCTTCAGGGCACCAATCTTCACAAGCTCCTATTTTTGATAGGAGCTTGAAGTTTTTATGCATTGATATTTCAGGATTTTTCCCGTCCATTAAAAAGTTCGCAAAAACGATATTTAAAATACGCCGTTTTTCTTCAATCTGCGAACTTTTGAAAATTGCAAAAGAATTTTGGCTGAAATTCAATACCTTATCAATCGCCCGTTCAACAGAGTTATCAGGTGTCTGCAATTGTTCAATTTTCGCCTGAAGCTCAATTTTAGCTGTTTCATACTCGGCATTTTTACTGCGATATACTTCAGCAGGAACTGTTCCCGCAATCAGCAAATCCAAAAGTTTCTTTTGATTTTCTTCAACATCCGCTAACTGATTCCGATTCTTTTCTAACTGGTAGTAGTTGTTGCCGTGCGTGGCTTCATAGCGTTTTTTTAATGCATCCGCCAGAGCAAGTTTTAGCTCATCATCAAAGCTAATTGATGCAAGGGCTTTTTCTACTTCTTTCAATAGAATTTTCTCGCTGACGTTATTGCAGTGTTCGCAATTCTTGAGGTCTGTATGCCGCAAATAGACATATTGTCCTTTCTTGGTATAAGGCGAAAGCAAACAACCACAATGCTTACAGCGAACCAGCCCCCGAAAAATATAGGGTTCTTTGGTATGCTTGGATGTTCGTTTGAACTTTCCTGTCCGCACTTCGGTACACTTATCAAACAACTCCTTGGAAATGAGTTTTTCATAAATATGCGGAAAATAGCTTTTGTTGTAATACATAACCCCATAATAAAACGGATTTTGCAAAATATCCGCAAATTGGGCTTTTGTAATCGGATTGCCACTCTTACGGTTTCTTAACCCCCAATTTTTGGATTTCTTGACCAGTTCATCCATTGAAAATAACCCAGTGGAATACTCTTCAAATAATTTTTTGATGAAATGTCCACGGTCTGGGTCAATGATGATGGTCTTCTTGCCATTCTCATCCTTGGTATTTAAGTAACCAATCGGTGCAGGCCCAGGGAGAAGCCCCTCATTGAGCATTCGCTCCTCAGAACGCTTGACATTATCACGAGTTGAGTTAACAAACATATTGGCTGACAAAATCTGCATTTGCCACATTGCTAAATCGGAACTTTTGAAGTTCTTATCAATCACAAGCCCTTCCTTAAAGAAATGAAGAGCTAATTTTTCTTTTTTAACAAGTTCCAAAAGCATCGGAAACTCATTGAAGGTTCTTTGCAGCCTATCAACGGTATCAACAACAAGAGCCGTCAACTTACTTTGCCGCTTAATATAATTAACCGCCTCGTAAAACTTAGTCCGTTTGCCGTGAAAGGAGCTCTCAACAAAGGTAAATTCCTTTGCAATCTCCAAATCTTTAAGTGAGCAATAATTTCTCAACCTATCTAATTGAGCATCAAGAGAGAACCCATCTTCCTGCATCTCGGTTGAAACCCGAGCTAAAATAACCGCTTTCATATCCATAGTTCCTAATTCTTCTGCAGTTCAAGTTCTAACAATAACATCAGTAGTTGGAAAATATCTTCTCCAACTTTAATCATTTTTTTAGGATTTTTATCTTGGTAATTTGTGCAAATCATAGTTATCCCCTATACGAGTTGAAACTATATTTGCAATTCTGAATATAAATATGGATATGTATTTTAAGAAAAAGAGGATAATGACACCTCATTGAACAAAGTAGATATTACATTAAACTTTTTCAAAAGTCAAATTTCTGCGAACTTTTTTTATTAAATAAAATCAGTGTATTATGCCATATCATCAAAAAAATAAATTTTCGGGTCTTTTTGATAAATAAAATTATCAAAATAATTTTGCATCGCCAAAAGCAGATATGATATTATTTTGCCATCAGCAACAGATACCGATAATCTAAACCTTTTATTGGTATAAGGTTTGATAGGAGAAAAGGAATTCCCCTATTGTTGCTGATAGTTAGACAAGCGTAAGAAGAGCATAAGACGAACATTAGAATGAGAAAGAATGTTTAATAACTACTTTCTCAATTATTTATACCACAATCTATCACAGTAACTAAATGGCTAAAAACTAGCCATAAATCTAACCATATTTAAAACTTTATTATTATAGAGGACGAAATGAGTGAAAAAATATTTAAAAATAGAATAACACAAGAAACTCCCAATACCATAAAACAATTAAAATCTCTCTGGATAGATATGAGTTCAGATAAACAATTGACACCCAACACCCCAAACGGATTATTTGCATTTACCTTAAATCCAAATAATTTTGTAGATGCTGTAAAATTAGAGACAGATTTTAAATCAATTTTATCTCACTACTATCATTGGAGATACGGTTCAAAATGGAGAAAATTAAAACACATACAAGTTCCATTTCAAGGGATTATAGAAAAACAATCCAATGGTATAAATCATATTCATATCACTATATATCAATATAATATAGAAGAATTGGCTTTGTTTGTGGGGTATATTATAAGAATGTTCAAATCTCTATATATCAAAACATCATACAAAATAAAGAAGATTTACAATATTGATGGTTGGCATAACTATACATCCCCATTTCCTACCAATAAGGACAAATTCATCAGTAAGCATAGAATTGAAGCTCCTACTTATATCTGTTCAGATTTGTTTAATTCACAATTATCTGCTCAAAACTGATAAATATTATTATCAAAAATAAGGAGATTTGATGAACAATAATAAGAAAAATCAATATTTAGAGATGTTTTTGAACATTGCAGATGAGTTGCTGGAAAATCACCATATAAAGAGCCGAAGAGATTTTAGTTCCCGTTATTTGAATAAATGCAGTAATTATTTGGGTTCTCTGGTATGGCAGAACAAAAAGCCAAGCATTTCTTCAAGCTGGGCTTTATTTGTAAATTTAAATAGAAAAAAGCAACTTCCCCATTGGCAGGAACAATTATCAAAAACCTTATATGATATGGCTTCAAAGGATTAAGAATGAGAGAAGATATAGTTTTTGAGGAATTGATTGAACAAATAGACCTGATATTAAATTCATCTAAACCACTGCCTTATCATATGAAAGCAGAGAGGAAGTTGGCCGAAGTGCTTAGACATTTGCAGGAAATTCCAGAGTATGATAATTTAAAGCAATTTGAGCCTTTGTTTGATGTAGAGTCATTTTTGATACACTTTTTAGCTTCTGCTGATTACACGGATTTACTCAAAATAATAGACCGAAGCACGATGAAATTTAAGCATATTGATGACTATACTCATTTAATGGCTTTGGTTGTGAATCCCAATATTCCATTTTTTGAGAAAACTGTTGTGGTAGATAGAATGTTAGAAATGGGTGAAGGTATTGATGTAGTTAATGCGAACGGTGAAACAGCACTGATGATGGCAGTCAAAAGAAACAACAGAAAAATGATTGAATATTTATTGGAAAAGGGTGCATCTCCAAATATTCCTGATGATATGGGAGTTACACCATTGATGGTGGCGACTTTTAATGGTCAATTATACAATATGGCTCTTCTTCATTATTATGGTGCATTCGCAGGAGATGTTTGTGCTGAATATGAATTTGATGCCTTTGATATAGCAGATATTACCCAAAATTCCACGGCAAAAGAACTATTGCAGGATTTGGCAAAATAATAATTTCATAGCAAAACCAGAGTTAATACTCTGGTTTTTTACTAATCACTCCATCCCATTCGTTTAATAAATCTTCTTAATGTTATTTTTTGAACACCCATAATTCTGGCGATTTGTGCTTTTGGCACTTTTTTATCCAATAAATCTCTTATTCTTTTGGTATTTTTTGAGAGTTTTAATTTTTTTGATTCTGCTCCAAAGGGACGACCGAGTTTCTTTCCTGATGATTTAAGATTATCCAGCGACATTTTAGTTCTTTGAGAAATCAGGTTCCTTTCAATCTGTGCTGAAAGTCCAAAAGCAAAAGCCAATACCTGTGATTGAATGTCATTGCCTAAATGGAAACCTTCTTTAATGGTAATAATTTGACAGTTTTTAGCCAAACAAGTTTCCAAAATTCCCATAACTTCTAAAAGCGAACGCCCAAGCCGAGAGATTTCACAAGCAATAATCACATCATTTTCTTGCAATTCATCAAGTAATTGACCTAATTTTCTGTGTTTTAATGCTTTTCGTGAAGAGATAGTTTCTTCAATCCAGCTATCTATTTTTATACCTTTTTTTAAGGCATATTGCTTAATTTCATATTCCTGATGCTCTACCGACTGCTTTTGGCTGCTTACTCTGATATAACCATAAATCATCTTTTCTCCTTTTCATATATTTATCAGGATTTCAAAGAGTTAATAACAAATAGAAGGTCATTTTTATTGAACAATAAAATCAACCCTTTTTTATGGTTATTAGTTTTATTTTCTTTCGCTTAATTCAAAAATATATAAATGGCATTAACACAAGCAAAACCAATGGTTTCAAGGAGTTCTATGTTAGGAAATTCATTTCTTTTAAATAGGTAATGGCTGACAAGAACACAATCGTTGGTTTGTGTATCCTTAGGAAAACATCTCTATTGTGAACAACAGAGTAATTGAGGATACGGATTCCGTCACTTCCTATAATCAATTGGAAGGCAGAGCCTTTGAAGTATATAAAAGGGCAAAAACAAGGGTATTACGGTAATTGAATTGGCGGATATGAAATAGAAAAGGAAAATATAATGCGTAGATTTTTAGTTTTTTTTACAGCTGTTATTTTTTCTCGTTTTTTGATTCGTATCCATTTCTTTATAAAAACAGGCAATAAAAGGATGGTTATTCTTTATTTGTTGGGAATAATTATCAGCGGAGGTATTTTAATTTCTTTTTTTACGAGCGGAAATTATGATACAGGAAAAAAATCAGTATCCAATACGCTGTCAATACAAGCAGCAAACAAGAATACTTTAAATGCCTTTAATTATTTAACAGTTCAACCTGATTTTGTGTTTAAGGGTATGAACTCACTAAATTCTGTATCCAAATATTACGATTTAATGTGCTCCGATGAAAGTTATGATTTTTATTGTATCTATTCCGCATATGGAAAAATTGGAAATTCTCAAAAAACAAAAGAAAAATATTTAGGAAAAATTATAAAAACTCCTTTTCTGGTCTGGTCATACGCTAATGATAAAGATACTGTTTATCTCTCAGATAGAGGTTATATCAGTGAATATCAAAGCATAAGAGATTCTTCCTCTTGCCATCTGGTTGATGAGAAAAACATTAATAAATATGTCTCTGAAACAGATAATAAACGAGGCGATATTGAAGTCATTGGAATTTTAAAAAATATTTCAGCAATAGACGGTAGACTAATATTAGACCCTTGCTTTTATATAAAAAAGCATAATTCAAATTCTTCATCATCTTCTAAATCTTCTTACAATACTCCGCAAATATCATCAAATCTCACTCTTGATATATCTAAACCTGTTTATGAAAAAAATGAAAATATTGCGTTGTTAGCTCAGTGGATTGGTCCAGATGTAGATTGCAAAATCTTAGAAGAAAAAGTTAAAGAAACACTCGTCAGCCGTCATTTTGAAATTGTTGAAAACAGTCTTTCCTGTGCTGGAAATGATAACAAATCTTTAATTCAGCTTCGTGTTCAGTTTAAATCTCCAAGAATAGGGAAATTAAACATCCCATCCATTAATTTGGATAATGTTAGCGGTAACAGTGTTGATTTTAGTGTCAGAGATTTAGAGGCTCTGCAAAATGCCGTTGCCTCAAAAAATACTGAAAGTATCAAAGCATTTTTATCATCTCCGTCTGATTTAGATGAAATCAAAATAGATGGAGAACATCCTGTTGCTCATTTCATCAAAGATGATATGACTTTTGCTCAAGAGCTGATTAAATTGGAGGCTTCAGCGGATGTCATTGATAAGAATGGCTATACGCCATTGATGTATGCTGTTATTCGCCAAGATAATGATTTTCTTGATTTGTTGCTGAAGAAAAAAGTTTATTTGAATGAAGTTGATAAAAAAGGCAGAACCGCAATTATGTATGCGGCCATTAAAAATAATCTGTATGCCGCCCAAAAGTTAATAGAACATAGAGCAGACTTATACAAATCAAAAGATAAAAAATGGAGTGCATATAAATATGCCAAAGAAATGGGACACAAAGATATAGCAAAACTTTTAGACCTTGGATTTGATGAATTAATTATATTTACAGATTCTAGTAATGATAGCATACGAAAAAAAGAAATCTTAAAAAAGTTTTCTGAAAACTATACATCGTTGAGACTTAAATACTTACCCCTTTCTTCGTTAAAAATTTATATTCCTGAAAAACGGTATATCCAACCCACTCTTCTTTTATTTGATAGCAAAAAAGAAACTGGGCGATATATTCCTGATTGGGATGGAGATATAGCAAAATTACAAAAATTGATGGTAAAGGATTGAACAATGAAAAAAATGCTTTTTTTAATGCTGTTTTTAACATCGTGTCGTTCCATAACAATGGAAGATTACAAGAGCAACATATCTCCTTTAAAATATCAGGATTATGAGTTTACTCTGAATGTTCCTGATAACATTTATGTTATTACCCAAACTAATGTTGGCGAACGAGCCAAGATTGATAACAAGCAAGAGCATTTGAAAACGGTTGCCTATGATGTTAATAGTGAAATAATTAATAAGCTCGGAAACGATGATAACAGCATTGGTAGTATCATAATTTCCCAAGATGTCCTTAACCGTAAGCAAGGGACTTTGATGACTTTACTTGGGTCTTTCCCTTCTATTTTATCATTAGGAACACTCAATTTAATAGGGTATCCTTTCGGTACTGAGGAATATACAGTACAAGTCAATGCTGTTGCTTATGATTTAAATGGAAAACAACTAAAAGAATATAAGGCAACAGCAAAGGATTGGAAATTTGTTGCTTGCTATTATGGTTATGCCCCAGACCAAGTTCAGGCCGCCGCATATCTGTCTGCCTATAAAGAAGGATTGGAATCCGTAATTGACCAAATTAATCAGGACAGTGATTTACATTCATTAATGTACAACAAAGCTCAGAACATAATAAAGCAAAACAAGCAAATTGCTTTGAAGAAAAAAGCGGAAGAGGCCAAACGCAAAGCTCTTGAACAAGAAGCTAAACGCAAACAGGAAGCTCAAAAACAAGAACATATCCAAAGTGTATTGGATGAACTAAAAGATATTTAGAGGATTTTGTTATGAAAATTTTTTTATTTGCCTTAGCTACTGGACTGATAATAACAAATAGCTGTCTTGCAAACTGTTATAATATTTCTGATTCAGACCTGAAATATGCTTGCTTGGCTGAAACCAAGAATGATGAGGGATATTGCTACCGCATATCAAATCCTGATGATAAAAATTTCTGTTTGGCGAAGCTTAAAAGGCAAAAAGGCGTCTGTTATAGAATTTCCGATGTCAATAAAAAGAACCAATGCATCGCAATGGTTAGATAACGGAGAGAAAAGATGATAAAAAAAATACTTTTTTGCTTCCTCGTTATTCTGAGCCTTTCAGGATGTGGTGAAGAACATAGATTTATGACTCTTTGTCGCAACGAAGGCCCTGCTGTTCCCTGTAAATGTATGTATAATGAAATATCTAAACAAGTTAAAGATATGAAACATTATAATGATTGGCTAATAGTTTTTCAAAAATTGAATGAAAACCCAAGTCTATCAACCATTCAAGAAGCGAAAAAACTACAAGCATCAATAGGGGAAGAATTGTGGGAGCAATATATTGGTCTACTAACCAGATACAATATAACGTGTGCGATGGACGAGGGAGTTAATGTGCTTGAAATTTTTGATACAGATAAATTTTAAACACAAATAAAAAAGAACCAATACATCGCAATGATTAGATAGGATAAAATATGAAAAAAATAGTTTTCTTGATAGTTTCTTTGTTTCTAATGGGATGTTCTCATAAAAATATTGCCAATAACAAATCTTTTGCGGAAATTTGCAATACAGAAGAAGCTATTTGCAAAAGAAATTATGGTGTATTGTCTGAAGAAATTGAAAAATTTAATGCCGCAGGTGGTGCTTTTATTCTGGTGAATTTGGAAAACGATGAAGTTCTAAATTCCGCCTCCATCAGTATTTTAGAAGGTTTTGACTACAATAAAGATTTTTCATATACGTCCAACAACATTATGAAACTTTTGAAAAAGGATAGATTGGCAACTACATCACAGTTTATCCAAGATTATACCTCTTTCATCAAATCAGCAGATAAGAAAGAATTGGAAAAATTAAGAAATAATGTTACCAGAGGAACAGCCCGTAAGGTAAACATTGAAGGTATTTCTATCTATGGTCTAACGGCAACAGACTACAAGTTAGATAATCCTGATGATGTCGTTACAACGTTTTTGGGACATTTCAGTTATCAAGGACAAGATTATGCTCTTATCACTTTTTTAGATGCCCCCAAAGGCATAAAATCCACTTATAACTTTAACAGTTCTGGCTGGAATGCAACAGAATTAGCCAGAAAAATTGTTGAATCTGTTGTGTTAAATGCTAATTTGGCAAAACGATAAAAGCTATAAATTCAAAGTTTCCAGAGCATTTTGGATATTTTTGGGATTTGTCCTATAATAAATTGATAGAATTTGAATGGAACTATGCCCTGAAATTTGTTGTATTCATGGCAGGGGATAATTGGCATCCATTAATTTGGTAAGGCAAGTCGCTCTCAATGAATAAACACGATATTGCTTATCCAGTCAAACGCCATCAAAAATCTGACGAAAAATATGAATAATTATGTATTTTTGAATATTTCAGGAAGATTCATTTTATTTTAAATAGAGATAGTTATAATACACTAAATTTATAAAGGGACTCGGTAAAATGGATGAAATAACAGATTTATTATCAGAAAAGCGATTGGCTAAATATAAGGGCATCGGTAAAGAAAATGCCATTGCTTGTCATCTGTTTAATTGTGAATTGGCGGAATCTTTTTATTCCTCATTATCATATTTTGAAATTATTTTGCGTAATAAGATAGACAAGGTATTTTCTAAATATTTGGGTGATGACTGGATTTTCAAAGATGAGTATATTATCGGCAGAAATCAAGATAATATGAAAAATGCCCTTGCTCATATTAAGGATACTAAAAAGAATCCTACCGATAAAAATCACATCATATCCGAATTAAATTTAGGGTTTTGGGTGTATTTATTTTTGCCAGCATACAATGATGTTGTATGGAAAAAGCATCCGCAGGTATTGCAAGAGATTTTTGATGGTTGTAAAGATATTAGTGTGTTATCAAGAATTTTTAATAAATTAAACCGAATTAGGATGTATCGCAACAAAATATTTCACTATGGTTCTTTACTTGTTGTTGCAGAAGAGAATAGACCTGAAAAGGTGCATAATCTAATATACCGTATGGTTGGAGATTTGAATGCTCCTAAATTACTGAAAGAATTAAGAAAGATAGATTCTTTCAATGAGAAATATTTAAAAGGGAAAAATCTCGGGATTTTAAAACGATAGAGGATGACAGCAAATACAACCAGAGAAACTCCTGCGTGAAAACGCTTAATGTATTTTATAGTCATCCTATCTGCTAAAACATATAACATTAAAAGTTATAAATGTCAAGATATATTATGCTATTTTGGGTTTATCAACAATACATTCCTGAACGTATCTATGTAATGTGTTCCAATCACAATCAAGCAATCTGGCTATTTTAACTTTGCTAACACCTTTTCCAAATAATTCTATGCTTCATCATCATGTAATTTGAGATTAAGCTAGATAATTCAACAGAAATTTAGTTGATTCTTTACCATTCTTATTTATGATCCTAAACTATGCAGATGTATTTAAACTATTGGGGCTATGTTATGGATCTGGAAGAAAAAGTTAAGCAATTAGTCAACCAAAACAATCATGAAGAGTTTATTTTTGACTTCTTGTTGCTCTATGGTTTGCCTAAAAGTACGGTAACCAAGACCAAAAACTCACGCTTAAATAAGGCCGAGAACCAGATCATCATTAAGAAGAAGCTATTCTTTGAATATTATGATCAAGGAAATAGTTTATTTGAAGCTAAAACGGCTGATCTATTGGAACGAATTGAAACATTAAAAAATGATCCTAAAACCTATACTCATGATCCACGCTTTATTATAGTTACTGATTATAAGAAATTTTTAGCAGTTGATACTAAAACTCAAGATACTCGCGATATTGAATTTAAAGATTTATGGAAACATACAGATTTCTTTCTACCGTGGTCAGGTAAAGAAAAATATCAACCTCATGTTGAAAGTATGGCAGATGTTAAAGCGGCTGAAAAAATGGCGAAGATTTATGATGAAATTTTCCATAATAATAGAAGTTTTGCCGACGAACATAATCACGATCTAAATGTGTTTTTAACCAGATTACTCTTTTGTTTCTTTGCTGAAGATACAGGGATATTTACCAAAGAAAAACTTTTTACCAAATCATTGGTAGAGCATACCAATGAGGATGGCAGTGATCTTAAAGCCTTTTTTGAAGTGCTATTTGAATCGCTAGATAAGCAAGATAAATCTAGATATCAGCAATATATTCAAAAATTCCCTTATGTAAATGGTAAGTTGTTTAGAGATAAGATTCATATTCCAGAGCTGACCGCTAAAACAAGAGAATTGATGATAGAGTGTGGTGATCGTAATAATTGGAAAGAGATTAACCCAGATATATTTGGCTCAATGTTCCAAGCAGTTAAAACAGCGGAAGTTCGCTCTGGTTTAGGACAACACTATACTTCTGTACCAAACATTATGAAGGTAATCAATCCTTTGTTTATGGATGAGTTACGGGAAGAATTTGAAAAAGCCAAAGATAGTGTCAATAAATTAAAGGCTTTACAGCTAAGATTATCAAAAATACGTATTTTTGACCCTGCTTGCGGATCTGGTAACTTTTTGATTATCGCCTTTAAGCAGATGAAACTGTTGGAAATGGATATAATCAGACGCATTCAGGAAGTCAGTGGTGAAAAAGATTTCCAAATGAACTTATCTGCTATAGAATTAAAACAGTTTTATGGTATTGAGATTGATGACTTTGCTTGTGAAATAGCTCGTTTGTCACTGTGGTTAGCTGAACACCAGATGAATTGTAAGTTCAAAGAAGAGTTTGGCGTAGCCAGACCAACATTACCGTTGTGTGAAAGCGGGCATATTGTTTGTGGTAATGCTTTGCGTTTGGATTGGGAGCAAGTTTGCCCGAAGTATATTGAAAAAACGACCTTGGCACATGAAGTTGATAGAGCAGATTTAAGAAATACGCCCTTACAACTTGATTTGCCGAAAGAAGAAGCAGAGGTTTATATTTTAGGAAATCCACCTTTTGATGGCTCAAAAAAACAAGATATTGAGCAAAAGAAAGATATTAAGTATCTGTTTGAATTTACAAAAACATACAAAAATTTGGATTATGTTTCCTGTTGGTTTCTTATAGCTAAAAGATACATTGAAAATGATAATATGGCAAGGTTTGCCTTTGTGGCAACAAATTCCATAACTCAAGGTCAACATATCAGCTTATTATGGCCTTATATACTAGGAGAAAAAACAGAGATTATTTTTGCTTACCAATCCTTCAAATGGAGCAATAATGCAAAACATAATGCAGGTGTTACTTGTGTCATTGTCGGCATAGCAAATAAAAGCAATATTACAAAATTTCTTTACCAAGATGGAAGGAAAATTATATCAAAACACATAACGCCGTACTTGAGAAGTGAAGATAACCACACTCAGATTGTCAAATCTCGTAAGCCGATCTCTTGTTTTCCTGTAATGGAGTATGGAAATATGCCGTTAGAGGGAAATTTCTTAAAATTAACTCCATCGGAAAGAGATGAAATAATTAAGAAAACCCCGAAAGCTGAACAATATATAAGACCTCTGATTGGTGGAGAAGAATTCTTAAAAGGAAAGTCAAGATATTGTATATGGATAGATGATAAAGATTTAGAGGATGCTATGACATCGCCTGAAATAATGGATAGAATTAACAAAGTTCGTAATTTCCGAATGAATGGTGGTGAAGTAGCAAAAACATTAGTCAATCGTTCACATCAATTTAGATATAGAAAAGAGGCAAAGAAAGCCTACATAATTCTGCCATGTACTTCATCTGAACGAAGAAACTATATACCTTGTGGGTTCGTGAACTCTAATTATATTTCATTAAATTCTGCTCAAGCAATATATGACGCTGAACCGTGGACTTTTGGCGTTGTAACGTCTTTAATGCACATGGTATGGGTGAGGGCTGTTGCAGGAAGACTTAAAACCGACTATCGTTATTCTGCAGAATTATGTTATAATACGTTTCCATTTCCAAAGATTTCAAATCAACAAAAGAAGCGAATTGAACTTTGTGTACAAGAGATCTTACGTGTCAGAGAGAAGTATTCTGAACGTACGATGGCTGAATTGTATGATCCTGATAAAATGCCAAAAGATCTATTAGAGGCCCATCACAGTTTGGATCTGGTAATAGAAGCTTGCTATCGTCGGAAACCTTTTGAAAATGACGAACAACGCTTGACTCATTTATTCAAAATGTATGAAATGATGACTAGCAATGCAAGTGAAGAAGAACTAAAGCAATTAGAACTTGGAGTTTAATATGGAAAACGTGGTAGAAGTTAAATATGCTCAAACAGGAGAAAGCACCAAGACAGACTCTTGGGGTATGCGAGAAATGCAGCAAAGAGCCTATGCTTATCGTGCTTCCAAGTATTTACTCTTAAAAGCTCCTCCTGCATCAGGTAAATCTCGTGCTTTGATGTTTATTGCCCTTGATAAGTTACAAAACCAAGGCATTAAAAAGGTTATTGTTGCTGTTCCTGAACGCTCTATCGGTTCTTCGTTTAAGAAAACGGAATTAAAGAAATTTGGCTTTTTTGCCGACTGGATGCCTGAGGACAGATACAACTTATGCACCAGAGGATCCGATAACAGCCAAGGTAAAATCAAAACTTTCCAAGAGTTTATGGATTCCGATGCTAAAATACTGATCTGCACCCACGCAACTTTACGTTTTGCTTATGAAACCATTGAAGAAAACAAGTTTAACGATTGTTTATTGGCTATTGATGAGTTTCACCATGTATCAGCAGATTTGGATAATAGCAAACTAGGTGAACTTCTGCACTCTATTATGACGAAATCAACCGCTCATGTTGTAGCAATGACAGGATCATATTTCCGTGGTGATGGCGTGGCTGTTATGCGCCCTGAAGATGAGATGAAGTTTGATCGGGTAACCTATAACTATTATGAGCAATTAAACGGTTATACATACTTGAAATCTTTGGGAATCGGTTATCACTTTTATCAAGGAAGATATTTGTCTGCACTTCCTGAGATTTTAGATACCAATAAAAAGACAATTATCCACATTCCAAGCGTTAATTCACTGGCATCAACCAAAGATAAGTATGATGAAGTTGATCGGATTATTGATATAATTGGAGAATTGGATCATCAAGATCCTGAAACTAATATTTTATATGTAAAAAGACATAGTGACAGCAAGATTTTAAAAATTGCTGATTTGGTAGAAGATAAAGAAGGCCGTGAAAAAGTTGTTGAATATTTAAGACACATAGAAAAAGCTGATGATTTGGACATTTTAATTGCTCTTGGTATGGCAAAAGAAGGATTTGACTGGCCATTCTGCGAACAAGCATTGACAATAGGTTATCGTGGATCATTAACCGAAATTGTGCAGATTATCGGCCGTTGTACTCGTGATAGTGAAAATAAGACACACGCACAATTTACTAACCTTATTGCACATCCAGACGCTTCAGATGATCAGGTTACAACAGCAGTGAATAATATGCTCAAAGCCATTACCTGCTCATTGCTGATGGAACAAGTATTGGCACCTAAGTTTAACTTCAAAGTTCGTTTGGAAGATGACAACACCGAGAACCAAAAAGGTGAAATAAAGATCAGAGGGTTTAAGCAACCGTCAACAGAAAAGGTCAAACGCATTATTGAATCCGACTTGAATGATCTTAAAGCCAAAATTCTCCAAGATGATAATGTGTTGAAGGCCTTGCCGAGTAATATTGATCCTGTTGTGGTTAATAAGGTTTTGATACCAAAGATTATTCAGACCACATATCCAGACTTAACAGATGAAGAAGTTGAAGAAGTAAGACAGTATGTTATTGCTGATTCAGCCATCAAAACAGGATCTATTGAAGACACCGGAGATATTCGTTTTATTCGTATGGCAAACAGGTTTATCAATATTGATGACCTAAGCATTGACTTAATTGATTCCATAAATCCATTCCAAAAAGCATTTGAAGTATTATCAAAAACTTTAGACAAGCGAACATTCCGTTTAATTCAGGAATGCGTTGATGCTACCAGATTGCAAATGACGGAAGAAGAAGCTGTTGTTCTGTGGCCAAAGATAAAAGAGTTTGTTAAAGCAACAGGTAATGAACCAGATAAAAATTCAGTGGATCCAAAAGAAAGAGAATTGGCAGCAGCTTTACTCTATCTTCGTAACAAAAAGAGAAATCAGCAGTAGGATTGAAATATGGAAGATTGGTTACAGAAGATTGTTGATGATGACGATTTAGGTCTATTGGATGTTAAACCTAAAAATGCTCGTATTACAGCAGATGAACGGTTGGTTAAAAGTTTTGAAGAGATCAATAAGTTCATAGAAGAAAATAAACGTGAGCCTGAACTATCAAACGATATTCTGGAAAATTCATTGTATTACCGTCTTGAAGGAATTAGGGAAGATAACAACAAAATCAACCAATTAAAAGGATTTGACACGTTTGGATTGCTTAAAGAAACGGAAGAAACACCTCAACCACAATCTATTGATGATATATTAAATGATGATGACCTTGGCCTTTTATCAACACCTAAAGAAGACGATATATTCAATTTAGGACATGGACTGAAAAAGGTTGATCGTTCTGTTGGGGGTTATGATTATGTGGCTCGAGCCAAGAAGTGTGAGGATTTTGATAAGTTTGAACCATTATTTAAGGCCTGCCAAGCTGATCTTAAGAATGGTAAGCGTAGACTGATGAAATTTACAACCGAAACATCAATCAAAGAAGGTGCTTTTCTGGTTTATCGTGGAATGTTGCTATATATTGATAAGGTTGGTAATTTTTCTCAGCGTAACCAAAGAAAACAAGCCAGACTTCGCTGTATCTATGAAAATGGGACGGAATCTGACATATTGCGCAATTCTTTGGCTAAACCAATGTATTCTGATGGAAAAATCGTAACGGAAAACTATGAAGAAGCGTTAAAAGAGTTTTCTGGCGTAACAGAAGAGGATAAACCGTCTGGATACATCTATGTTTTACGGTCACTCAGCAAAGATCCGCAAGTAAAAGCCGTGAAAGATTTGTATAAAATTGGTTATTCAGAAACTACCGTTGAGGATAGGATCAGGAACGCAGCAAATGAAACAACATATCTTATGACCAAAGTGAAAGTGGTGACTTCATACAAGATGTATAACGTTAATACGCAAAAGTTTGAAGATTTGTTGCATCGCTTTTTTGATTCTGCACGATTAAACATAGATGTAATGGATAACAACGGAACACGGCACATGGTTAGAGAGTGGTTTCAAGTGCCGTTAGGTGTAATAGAACAGGCCATCTATCTCTTCCAAACAGGAGAAATTGTTAATTATTACTATTCTCGTGAAAAACAGGAAATTTTGAAAATAAAGTGTTAAAAATTCTGTATTTTCTTATTCTAATAAGAAACCCAAACTCTTATTGGCACCTTTGTTTTCTTTCATTCCTCAAATAGCTATACACAGTTGGGCGAGTAATTTTGAAATGCTTAGCAATGCGAGCGATAGGCATTCCTTGTTTGCGGAGTGTGGTTAATCTAATTTTTCAAGAAGTATAGCAAAATTTTTACAAATGATTCACCATATTTTAAATTGATTATATTACTATAGAAAAAATTGTATAAAGGTTTATAAAAATGACAAACGGGTTTAATTTTCTAATATATAAAACTCCAGATAAGGATGTGAAAGTCAATGCTGTTATCAAAGATGATACAATATGGCTTACACAAAAATCTATGGCAGAACTGTTTGGATGTTCATCTGATAACATTTCTTTGCACCTGAAAAATATATTTGAAGCAGGAGAATTAGAAAAAGATTCAGTTACCGAGAAAATCTCGGCAACTGCCGCAGATGGTAAAAATTATCCAACAAATTTTTATAATCTTGATGCTATTATTTCCGTAGGCTATCGGGTTAATTCAATTCAAGCTACACATTTCAGAATCTGGGCGACAAAAGTTCTTAAAGAATACATCCAAAAAGGTTTTGTTTTGGATGATGAACGGTTGAAACAAGGAAAAGATGCTTTTGGAAAAGACTATTTTCGTGAATTATTGGAGAGAGTTCGCTCAATCAAAGCGTCCGAACGTCGTATCTATCAACAAATTACAGATATTTTTGCTGAATGTTCTATTGATTACGATAAGGATTCGCAAATAACACAAGATTTTTATGCCACTGTGCAAAACAAGTTCCATTATGCCATTACGGGGCAAACAGCGGCAGAAATCATTTACACGAAGGCAGACCATACTAAAGAATATATGGGGCTGACAACTTGGAAACATTCACCCAATGGCAGAATCTTGAAGTCTGATGTGTCTGTTGCTAAGAACTATTTGCCTGAGAAAGAAATCAAACGTTTAGAACGAACAGTTTCAGGATACTTTGATTATATTGAAGACTTAATTGAACGTGAAAATACTTTTACGATGCAAGAGTTTGCTAAAAGTGTTAATGAGTTTTTATCATTCCGCAGGTATGACATTCTTCCCGATGGCAATAAAGGGAAGATTTCGCAAAAACAAGCCAAAATTAAGGCAGAAAAAGAATATGACGTATTTAATAAGACCCAACAAATAGAATCTGACTTTGATAAAGAAGTAAAGAAATTACTGAAACAGGACAAGAATACCAATTAATTAGATAATTTTCTTGATTAATTTACGAGCGTGTTCAATATCACTTTTCATCTCTCCTTGGCTAAATACGCACCCCAAACAGCCGAGGACGGAATCACATCTTTTGCATTTGTTGGCAATAATTTCAGAAATTGCTTCTAAATGCTGTACAATTTCAGCATTTTCTTGTTCTCGTAGAGATTTCAAATCTTCTTTTAGCATTTTACTTTTCTTCATTTCTTAAATAACTATACACAGTTGGACGAGTTATTTTAAATTGCTTGGCAATGCGAGCAATAGGCATTCCTTGTTTGCGGAGTGTGTTTAATTCTGCCACCTGCTCGGTGGTTAGTTTATTCTTACCACCTTTGTACTTGTTGTGCAGTTTAGCAAGAGCAATACCTTCACGCTGACGTTCCAACAAAATAGAGCGTTCCAGCTCTGCCACAGCTCCAAGCATAGTCATCATCATTTTTTGGTAAGGGTCTTGTTTTTCATTACCTTTAAATGTCAAATTTTCTTTATGGAAAACAATTGTTGCTCCTTTGGAAGTAATCTCTTCAACAAGATTTAATAAATCCCGAGTATTTCTCGCCAAACGGCTCATTTCGTGAATATTAATGATGTCCCCAGAACGGATATTGGACAGCATTGCCTGTAATTGAGGACGATTAGTATCCTTACCACTAATTTTTTCCTCATATACTCTATCGCAAACAACATCCCTTAACTGTCGTTCGGTATTTTGTTCAATCGTAGAAACTCTAATATAGTTAAAAATCATCACTTAATCCTAAATATGTAAAATTTATATTTAAGAATATACTTTACATATGTAAAATTGTTAAGAAAAATGATTTTGATTTTACACTTTTACAAATGTAAAAATAGGGTATAGTTGGATTTAATAATTTTTATTTAACCAGTTTTTGAAAACAATAAGGAGCAAGCACAACCAATTACAGCTCCTTTAATTTTTCAGTAAAAAATAAATTCATAGTGGTTATCTCATAATCTAAATAGACTTTTATACATTTTAACTATAATTTAATTATATAATTTTTGTCAGCGGAGGAGCTTATGGAAGAAAAAAACAACAAGTCTGTAACATTGAGGGCGTTTAGTATTAAATGTTCCAAATTATCAAGCAACAAAAGTGATTATGTTGAAAAATTAAAAGAAAAATTAGAAAATACTGTTGTTAATGATAGAAGAATGAGATTAAGTCAACAAGACCCTAAAAAAGAAGAAGATTTAATTTCATATTATAATGCCAGTAAAGAAAAAACTATTTTATTTGGCACTATGTTGCGAATTACTCCTGGTGGAGATGTTGCTCACATTACAAATGAACTATTCAAAAACAAAAGCTTTACTATTGACGAATTAGTCAATACAAAACACAACAATTACGCAGCTGTTTATCGTGGACATTATTACTTTTGTATGGATGATAAGCACTTAATCACTAATTTACCCACAAATAAAACCATAACTAGATTACAAACTTATGTAAACTTTTTATTATCATCAGAAGATTTTGAACTAACTCCTATAATTATTTCATCACCTGAAAATAAGTTGAGCGATTTGAAACGCATTACAGTAAAGAATCCTTTTACAGATACATTTAAAAAGAACAAAACAGAAAATAAATCTATTCATATTGATAAAAATTTATTTGAAATTGTAAAAAGTTTATTCAAAGATACTCAAAACTTAAATGATGTGGATTTATCCCAAATTATTTCGGCAGAATTAATTCTAAAACTTACTAAACCAAGAAAAATGAGTGAAGAAGAGTATCAACGCCTCTATGGAGCATACTTAAAACCCATCAGTGATATTGACAATATTTCATTTAAAGATAAAAATGGGAACCAAATAAAGGGAAAAGATGTACTAAAAACTAAAAATGTAAATATAGAAACAACAGAAACAGGAGAACTCGTTGAACCTCAACTCAATCAAGAGATGATTAGATTCTTAAATGAGCTAAAAGAATGAAACATTTAATTAGATTTTTTTTATTAATCCTTATTACTGGCGGATTTGGCTATATGTTAGATACCCCCTTAAAAGAAGGATTAATTTCAACATTATATAATGTTTCTGGTATTATGTTTTCCATCGGTTTAGGACTTATTGTTACTTTTAATTTATCTGGCATAAGGAATAGAGAATATATTAAAGAAATAAGGAAAAATATTGCAAATATCCGCAATATTTTTATTAGTTACTTTGCTACTTCTACATTAATTTATATAACCTATTCATATATTGAGGTTATAGATTTTAGGCATAAGTCCTTTTATATAAAGATTGAGAGCTCCATTTTTGCTTGTGTACTTTTGCTGTTTTCAATTATGTATTTTACGATAAACTTTTTATCAATTCAAAAACTAAATGATGAAATTTTTGATAGAATTACAGAGGAACAAGAGCAAAAATAAAATAACTGCAATTACTATCACTAGTTAATTTCTTATTTTATATTTAAGTAGTTTTCCAATAATGCTATGCATATTAGTATAAGGGCAGTTGTTCTCTTCTAATTCCAAGCTATCTGCATTAGCTATTGCAGAATCCAAATTATCTTTCAAATCATTAAAAATATCTGTTTTTGCCTTCAATTGCTTAACTGTATACAGGGTTTGAAACTTCTTATTATATTCGGATTGGAATGTTTCACAGCATTCTCTGGCATCTCTAAACGGCTGATTAGTTCTTTTAAAATGCAATAAAAGCCAATATTCATAACAAGGCACAGAGATAACATCTGCAAAACCTGCTTTTTTACATTGTTGAATAACTTTCTTAAATTTTTCATCATCACAATCATCTTTATCAAAAAGACAATAAATTTGTACGGTTCCTTTGTCTTTGAATAATTTCTGTTTTTCTTTTGCACTTCTTAAAACATTTTCAGGGCTTGTTCCATAAGCTTCTTCTGCTTTGATATTAATACCTTTGGCTTTCCCTAAACCCTGCATATAATATTTTGAAGATTTACTGTCTTCGCAAATGAATAGATGCAACGGGCGTAATTGTCTATTTTGTTGAGTTCTCGCCATCGGTTAGTCTCCGCTGATATTTGGAACAGCTCCAAAGATACCATACATATATTCATTATAAAAAGCACCTTTTTTTCTTTTGATTTGTTTGAAATCACTCAAAGAATATAAATCGCTTGAATAACTGTTTTCTTTGGATACAAACCAAATTTGGTCTCTGGTTAAGTTTTCTCCATCCATTAAATAATGAGCGTGAGAGGTAAAGATAAGTTGTGCTCCTTTTGGATTCGTTTCTGGATTGTTGAATAACCCTACCAAATATTTTACTAAATGAGGATGTAAAGCTGTGTCTAATTCATCAACAAACAAAACTTTTCCATTTGTCAAAGCATCATCAACGAATCTTGATACAGCAATAAGAGTTTTGGTTCCTAACGATGTTTCCTTACTGAAATCAAAAAGAACATCATTATTATTTTCATCTTTCTGAATAGCATAGGTTTTACCATCTTTGATAACAAAATTGACAATATCAATATCTGCTTTATTTAAAAATTTAGAAACTCTATTTATATTAGTTTCATCAATATTGGCAGTATATGCCATAATAGAAATATTAAACAAAGTTAATAAATCTTCTGCAAACCAATTATAAATAGCTGATACAAATTTATCCTGATAATTTTTATTATTAATCAAATCACCAATTAATAATCTTGTATTAATTGTTTGCATTGCAAGATTCTTATCAATACCATAAGGACTATTAAAATCTTTGTCTGTTCTTCTAAACAGGCATTTTTCTCTCCCCTCGCCAGAGGTTTCATTATAATATGCTTCTTCTTTAACGATAGAATCGTTATTTAATTCAACAAAATATTTATACACATAACCATTTTTTAAAAATTCTACTTCAAAAGTAGTATTTTTTTTATTTGCCGCTAATTTATATATAGGTATATTAAATTTAGATGTGGTTGAGTTTCTATAAGTCCTAATAACTAGCATTCTAAAAAAAAGCATTGCTTCAATAAAATTAGACTTACCAGAAGCATTAGCTCCAAAAATTGCTGATGTTCTATAAACACAAGGTGCTTTTTTATATCCAGTTTCAATAGCATTATTAACAGAACCATTATTGGTTAATGGTTCCATTGAAAATTCGGCTTTATCTTTAAAGCTTTTATAGTTGCTAAATTTGAAATTTATCAGCATGTAACCACCCTTCTCTGCTAAAATTTTGCATAGATTTATTATTAATATAGTTAACATCTTAAGATAAGTCAACAAATACTTTATTTTATCACTCCATTATCATTTTAGAAAACACCTAATATTGGTAAAAATCTAAAATAGAATAAGGCTTTTATAAATTTCCTTATCGGTAAATTTTAATCACAAAAAATTTTTTTGAATAAAAAAATTCCCTATCGGTAAAATTTTGTAGGTTGTTGTATAGAGCTATAATCTACGCAAAATGTGCGGAGATTAGACTAGTTTTTCTCCGCAAAAAACAACATCCCAAACTAACCAGATGATTCCGAAAGACATCACCTAATACCCTATTTTTTCAATATCAACATATTGGCAAATTATTTCATTTAATTCTTTTCTGATTTCATCAGTGGGAATAGCAGACCGCTCATCATACTTATCCCAACTACGTGCTTTTTTCAATATTTCGCCTAACGCTTTCGCCATATCATCAGCCTGTTTATGGCGTTCCAATTCAATAGAATTAAAATCTTCACTCTCTGTATCAAATTCAAATATTACCTTCATATTATCCACGCTCCACTTCACTTAATTCTTCAATATCTTCTAAATTGCCACATCTACGCAAGTAATCAAATCCACCATCAACGGCTACTGCTCCACACTTACAAAATTTGAAATCATTTACAGATACACTTTCTATAATATCACCACATTTTTTACATCTTATCTTATTTTTTACAATTTTTCTTGCATTAAAAAATTCTCCTGTATCATCAGATTTCCCTATCATATTTTAATCCCTCATTAATACTAATCATTAAATTACAAAAATCTCATTTTAGAAAATACCCAATATTGGGCATTTTCTAAAATAGAAGTTTACCAATCCTACATAAAAAACTGAATTATAACTGAGCAACTCTTGCTTTGATAACCTCAATAATCCTATCATAAACAGGATTATAAGTTTTTTCAGTTGTCGTCATTTCCTTGAGTTTTTCTGCCTGCACAATGATTTCTGCAGCCAATTTATCCAAAATGTCATTAATAAGTTGAGATTTCACACCAAGTTCTTTTGCCATTACCATAAAATTGGTTCTGGTAATTCTGTCAGGTTCATACTCGCCACCGATAGACATTGACATTTCTTTGGCTAGTTGCGGATAAACTTGGGTAGATACCAAATCATACAAAGGAGAAATAACATACCCGTTCGCGGTATGCAAATAAGAGAAATTCTTTCCGTGAGCATCAGAATTACCAATTAAAAAGTTAAAAGCAATGCTTTTCAGAAAATGCAATTCATCTTTTGCCTTGTTCGCCAGATTGCTATGGATAAATTGAAAACATTGCTTAATACTCGGTCCCCCCTCAGTCCTTTGATATTTTTTATTAGACAGCCCTAAACCTTGGCAAAAATCTTCCTGCTGGATTCGCTGAATAGTATTCTGCCTGTCAAATCGCTTTGTCATATAAGCCGTTACTGAACCAAACATCCTAATCTTACATTCAGCGACATTTAATCCCATAAGACCTGCTAACTTCATACAAAAATATTCATTATAGATTAAATTTGGAAAATTCCGATTCTCAGGCTTTAAAATCCAAGTAGAAATATACTTACCCGATGGTTTATAATACTTTTCATCATCAGGAAAAATTGTTAAAGCTAGTTTTTCTTGTGCTCCAGCAAGCGATAAACGAATACCTTCGCCCGTTAATAACGGAGTTTGAGAAAGCTTGTTCAGAAGGGTAGCCAACTCTTCTGCGGATACTTCTTCCAAAGTATCATCAAAAATCGGTGTCATATCTTGCGGATAAAGGGAAACTGCCCCTGCACATTCTCCGCCTAATTCTCTTAATAATGCAAATGGATTGTTGAGCGAAACTTGTTTTATCTGAGCAATTTTCTTCACCACATCACCTTCTGGCAATAAATTAGAAAAGAAACTTCGTGTTTCTTTATCTCCAAAAGCTTCTTTTTGCAACGGAAGCTGATGAGCAATCGCTTCTGTAGCATCATCCAAGTATTTGAAACTCAATCTGGAATTATGCTCTTTTAAAACTCCAATTTTTTTGTTATGAAAATAGACATCAAGCAAATTCATTGATTTTCTCCGTCAATTTTTAATTTAATTCCCAGCATATCCAGAACATATAATACTTTGCCAATTTGACAGGTTTCTTTGCCCGATTCCAAATCAACAATAAACCGCACACCGACATTGCATAAACCTGCTAACTGCGGTTGGGTGAGTTTTTGCTCTTTGCGTTTCTTTTTTATGATATCTGCCAAATCTTTTGTCTTCATAAATTTCCCTTTCGGTAAATTTTAGTCACAAAGAAAACCTCTTTAATAAAAAATTTCCCTATCGGTAAATATACACCATTAAATGATAAAATGTCAACAAAAATTTCCCGTTCGGTAAATTGCTAGTATTAAAACCTCTTTTATCTTAGCATCTTTATTTTTCGAACAAAAATTCATTATTTTATGATTTATAGTATGTGCAGAAGTATGAACACAAATAAACTATTGAAACATATCAAGCAAATTGATACATTCGATGAAAAATATAAAAAGGGAAAAGAACTAGGTATTATTTAAAAACAAGAAAGAAGGCCTCACCTATAATCAGACTTTCGTCCTGCATAAAAATGCTTAATATAGGATATATCCTTCCCTTCTATAGAGAAATAGAACGTTTAAAATAAAAAAAGTCAATATATTTCATCTAATTCTTCCGTTAATATCAGGAGTCGCATCTCTGACAGAGTTCAACAATTCGTCAACTTCGGAGCACCATAACAAAAAGAGACCCTAACGGGTCTCTTTTTGTTATGGTGGATAGAGTTTGCCGTGAGCAAGAGAAGCGACAGTAACCGAAGCGAACGTGCAAACTCTTTGACCGCAGCGTAGTTGTTGAGCACTTTTTAAGTGCGAAACTTACGTAGCCAGACAATCTTCACAAGCTCCTATTTTTGATAGGAGCTTGAAGTTTTATGATATATTAAAATAATGGGAGCAATGAATTGCTCCCTCATCTTACGGCATTTTCAGCCTTATTATATATGTGTTGACCGTCTAATTAATCTCTGAAAAAAATTACGTCATTCACATAACGTCTCTATTATGCCGATATTATGGTTGAAATGTCAATATTTATATTATAGCCTATATTAAATTATTTGCATATATGGGAGATAGCTATGAAATATCGTCTGGGTCTTGATTTGGGTGTTGGTTCAATAGGAAGTGCCATTATTGAACTCGATAATGAAGGTAATGCAAAAGATATTATTGATGCAGGCGTCCGTATTTTTGAAGTTTCAGAAGGAGCTGAGGAAAGAAGACTTAAAAGAACAGCCCGCAAAAATTTGGTCAGAACAAAAAAGCGGTTGGAGCTTTTAGCTAAAAAACTTTTTGAAAACGGTTTATGGCCAGATGAAAATCCTGAAGGAACCGATAAACTAAAAAGCAAATCTCCTTATAAAATTAGAACAGATGCTTTAAACGAACGACTGGCAAGCCCTTATTATATCGGACGAGCTGTTTTGCATATCGCTAAACACCGTGGAGCAGGTTTTGTCTCGGCTAGTGAAGAAACGGAAGAGGAAATTTTAGAAGAGGGTGAAAAGTCAAAAGCTAAAAAGTCTTCTTATGATATGATGTTGTATCACCTAAAAGAAACAAATTCCAAAACTATCGGCGAATTTTTTTATAATAAAATAATCTCTGGCAAAGGAAACGATAAAACCGTTCGTCAGAAAAAATATGCGATTGAAAAAAATATTGTAGATTATGCCATCCCTCGTTATCTTGTTAAAGATGAGTTCAATCAAATTTGGGATAAACAAGCCGAATTTTATCCGCAAATGAAAAAAGAAAATTTGAAGAAAGAAATTTACGATATTTTATTTTATGAACGTCCAGCAGCACCTTATGCCACAGGTAAATGCATTTATTTCAGGGAAGAAGACCGCCTGCTGAAAGCCCACCCGTTATCGGAAATGCGTCGTATTTATGAGGAAGTCAACAATATCCGCATTTTAAACGATATGGGCAAAAGAAAATTAACCTTGGAAGAAAGAGATTCTATCGTTAATGAACTTTTGCTAAAAGGCCAAAATGCGGGTAAACAAGCAATCAAAAAATTGCTCAACTTGTCGGCACAACACAAAATTTCTTTGGTTGATGACAGAGTAATTAAAGCCTATTTATATTCTCGTCCCGAATTCGCAAATATCGAATATTTGCAAAATATGAACGAAGACGAGCTTTCATCTTTTATTGAGTTTTTGGCCGAACCCAAAATGTCAAAGGATAAAAATGCCCGTTTATACAACGAAGATGCGTTAATTGAGTATCTTAAGCCAATTTTGAAAATTGATGACGAAAAAGAAATCGGCAACCTTCTGACCAAGCTGCCCAAAGGGCGGGGAATGTTAGGGATAAATGCCACAAAAATTATTCTCAAAAAATTAAAAGAAGATGTATTAACCCATCGTGAAATTACCGACAAATTGGCGGAAACAGATAAACGGTTTATGGCAGAGGAAGAAATCGCCCGCCAAAATCAGGGAAAATGTTTTCAGCTTCCTTATTATGGAGAAATTTTACAAACAGATACGGCCCCGCTCCCGCCTTTAATGATAAATAACAACAAAAGCCTTAACCCTGATGAGATAAAATGGGGCAAAATCGCCAATCCTGCCGTGCATATGATTCTCAATCAAATTCGCTTAGTTGTTAATGAAATTATCAGAATTTACGGCAAGCCATATGATATCAATATTGAACTTGGTCGTGATGTCGGTATGTCAACAAAGAAGAAAAAAGAGTTTGAAAACCGACAAAAACAAAATGAAAAACTTAATGAAGAGGCTAAAAACTATTTAAAAGAACATAAAATTGCCATAAACAATAAAAATATTTTAAAGTATAAATTAGCCAAAGACCAAGGCTGGAAAGATGCCTATAACCCGACACAAAATATTTCTTCAGTATTTACGGGTATGGAAATTGAGCATATTATTCCTCAGGCCAAGGGCGGAACAGATACATATAACAACCTCTGTTTAGTTAATCGCAATGACAACTTAAACAAAGGTGACCGATATGCTTATGAATATTTTGAAGAAACAAAAACGCCAGAAGAAATCAGAGAAATTCTAAAAAATGCCCGTTCCCGTACCCCTGACAAGTCTTGGCGGTTTGAAGCTGATGCTCGTGAAAAATATGAAGAAAGTGGTGATAAAGAAGAAAGTACCCGTTATCTGACAGATACCCGCTATGTTGCAAAAATGGCACAGCGATATTTGCGGGCTGTTGTCGATTGCTCTGATTGTGACGAAGTTATGCAAAATCGCATTTTGGCGGTTAAAGGCGGACAAACGGCCAAATTGCGTCAACGTTGGAATTTACTTGGTTTAGAATATGATTTAATGGGGCTTGATATTCCAAGATACTTTAAACTAAGTGAAGAACGAGTAAATCCATATACTGGTGAAGTATTTGATAAGGTAAAAAATAAAGAATGGCAACCCAAACCCCGCATTGACCACCGACATCACGCAATGGACGCCATAACGGTTGCTTGTGCAAACCGTGGATTGATTCAAAAAATGGCAGAAGAAAATGATATTAACAAAATTCATTATCCGTTGCCTTTAACTTCTGTCGAATCCGTAGCAGATTTTAGAAGAAAAGTCATTTCCTGCCTTAAAAACGTCAAAGTTTCGCACAAGCCTAATCATAGCAAAACAGGACAATTCCATAAAGAAACCGCTAGAACTGTGGTATGGACAAATCCTAAAGACCCTAGCAAGGTTATTGCTTTTTATAAAAAAAGAATCTTAGATACTGTAAAATCCATAAATGACATAGATAAATTATTGCTTTCAGAGAAAATAAAAGATGAATATCATCCACAAATTAGTAAAGACAGACAAACTCATAAGTCACTAGTGGATAATTTTATCTTGCATCTAGATAATGCAAGACAAAAACTTCTAGAAGAAAATGAAAAAAAACTTTTAGATGGTAAAAAGGAAACTAAAATTACGGATACAATGATTCTATCCAAGGCTCTCAGCATAATAAGAAAAGCAAAATTATGGAATAGTGACAAATACCATTGTTATGAAAATAATTCATCACTCGTATATATTTCCAAGCACAAAATCACGTATGAAAATGGCAATAATCATTGTGTAGATTTTTATGTTAAAGATGGCAAAGTTGGCTGGGAAGTCATTAAGCGATTTGATGCAAACCAAGCAGACTTTGAACCCCAATGGAAAAAAGAGGGTGGAAAAATTATTTATTCCATTTACAAAGGTGATATCTTAGAACTTAATACTCCTGAAAAATGGAAACAATATACCGACAAAAAAAGATGTTTGGCAAAAGTCAGAAAATTTAGCTCAGGAATCACAATTGAATTAGTCAATGATGCACGAGATGATAAAAATATTGATAAATTACCAGATAGAGGACTTTCATTCTATCTAGAACATAAAGCACGCAAAGTTGAATTGACGCCATTCGGCAAAATCAAAAAGAAACATAAGGTTCTTTGGAATGGCACGAAGACGGCGGCTTGAAGCACTGACAGGATGGTCAATGATGTGGATAATCTGTATGTTTGACATTCCTGTTCGCACCAAAACCGAAATGCGCAAAGCAACAAGATTCCGCAATCTATTACTCGATAATGGTTTCGTTATGAAACAATTTTCGGTATATATTAAGCCTGTTAAAAGCTTATCTGTCGGACAAACGACGACGAAAAAGCTTTCAAAATTTATTCCAGATAATTCTTCTGTGTCATTTATCTACATTACGGATAAACAATATTTGATGACGGAGAATTATTTAGGCAAAAATTTTGAAGAAAATGAAGAAGAGATTCGCGAAAAAAATGGTCAATTATTGTTGTTTTAAGCACTAAAAAATGTGTTTTTAAAGTTAAAATAAGGCCTTGAAATTGTTTTATTTCAAGGCCTTATGCTATTAGACAGCTTATCAGAGATTAATTAGACGGTCAACTATAACTAGACAGATTGTAGAGGGATTGTAACCCGAAGCTTATCAGAGATTAATTAGACGGTCAACTATAACTGATTTTGGGTCTATCCAATTGCCCTCCTTAGCTTATCAGAGATTAATTAGACGGTCAACTATAACAATATGTTTGTTAACCATTTATTAACTATTAGCTTATCAGAGATTAATTAGACGGTCAACTATAACGATGCACAAACATAAGCATCAGTTCGCGCTAGCTTATCAGAGATTAATTAGACGGTCAACTATAACAAAGCCAGTTCATCTTTTTTGATACGGTTTAGCTTATCAGAGATTAATTAGACGGTCAACTATAACTTGCTCAGTCATGCGGCTTATGCTTTTTCTAGCTTATCAGAGATTAATTAGACGGTCAACTATAACAACTCTTGATTGTTCCAAACCCCAAAGCTTAGCTTATCAGAGATTAATTAGACGGTCAACTATAACGAGATTTACAAGTATCTCGGCAAAAGCAAAAGCTTATCAGAGATTAATTAGACGGTCAACTATAACAAAGCCTGCAAATAAAAGAAGGCACAATTCAGCTTATCAGAGATTAATTAGACGGTCAACTATAACATAAATAACTGAATATCCTTGTATCTGAGCAGCTTATCAGAGATTAATTAGACGGTCAACTATAACAAATTCTTCCGCGGTATGCTGCGCATGCTCAGCTTATCAGAGATTAATTAGACGGTCAACTATAACATTTTTAATCACGTCAAGTTCAAAAAGAGCAGCTTATCAGAGATTAATTAGACGGTCAACTATAACCGATTTTCAAAACGTACCCCCATGCTTGCACAGCTTATCAGAGATTAATTAGACGGTCAACTATAACGAAGAAAAACCGGACTTCGTAAACCGTACTAGCTTATCAGAGATTAATTAGACGGTCAACTATAACATAAATAACTGAATATCCTTGTATCTGAGCAGCTTATCAGAGATTAATTAGACGGTCAACTATAACTTGAAAGGAGTATACCATGAATAGATCCAAAGCTTATCAGAGATTAATTAGACGGTCAACTATAACATTGCCTTAACCGACGAAAATCCGTCAAACAGCTTATCAGAGATTAATTAGACGGTCAACTATAACTAGCTTTTAGCATAAGTTGATTTAATTTTTAGCGTATCAGAGATTAATTAGACGGTCAATGTTCTCATGAATAATTTATTTTGATAATTCATATTGAGGATATTTAAGCAATACTTTTTTATATTCAAAACTTGATACTAAGCTACTGACAAAATCGTATATTGCTTCATTTAAAGTAACCGCCCCTTTACCTGTAATCATAGGAAATACAATAAGCTTTGCTAAATTTCTTTTTATTTCTGTATTTAATTCAATATTATCAGTATCAACAATTTTATTTACTTCATCAAAAACTAGTTTATCGGCTATTGCCCGGAATGGTTCTATTAAATCATCAACCAGGGGGAGCGAATTAGTTTTTCCACAATGTTTTAGCCCCAAATAAGGCAATAAACCATTGCCTGAAACAGCCCTGGCTACCATAGCTCTTAATATGGTATAAGCATAATTAAGCAAAATATTTATATCGGGATTCAACCTGTTACGCACAAATTGTTTGCCGAACAATGATTTAAAATATAAAGCCGCAGCCATTCCTTCATTATTACGAGCATCATCGCTTAGAGTATCTTTGGCTAAAATTTTTAATCTTTCAATATTTTTGTTATCAGGAAAAAAATATTCCAAGACAGAGGCTTGATTTAATATTTTATGCTGGACAATACTTTTCCATAAATTTTTCTGTAATGGTCTGGAACAATCTATTTGCTGCTTTATTCGATGTGACGTCAGCCAATGCCCCGTATATGGCACAGCTATGGTTGATGGTAAATATTTTTTGTCGCAGAATATAATATTTCCTCCCTGTTCAATGACAGCATTGACTATATTTTTAGATATAACAGCATTATCTGCCGACAATATTAAAGATAAAATATTATCTAAAGGAATCTCTTGTTTTTGTTTCTTCTCATTTTCTATAACAAGAAATCCCCGATATAATGATAAGAGAAAACCATTATTTGAAATTTCAATAATTTGCCTATCCATTTTCCAATCTCCTGCTATACATATTTTACTTATTGCCAATAATGATATGAAAAAAGCCTCCTTTGCGGGAGGCTTTTGTTTGAGAGCAGATTCGGCAAAGGTTTCAATATAAACGAGTGCCGTTTAGATCCATTCCGATTACCCGATTGCGGCCATGTTGGTAATGCAGGGTCATTTTGTCACCGGGTTTGGGGGTTCCGTACTCTTTGTTTAATCCGAAATGCATAATTCCACCGGTTGAATCCTGAGCGGTGATACTCCATTTGTGGCTTTCGGATACGCTCTTTACGCTCAAAATAACTATATTCATAATGTTGATAATAAAAGATTATACCGAAAATATATGAAAAAAAATAAATTATGTCAAGATCTTACATCATGAATAACCTTATATGTGAAAATCGGCCGGTTGAAGGGGCAAAAAGAGGATGAAATTTGGTTAGAGGTTGTCCGCACAATGGTGAAAATCGGCCGGTTGAAGGGGCAAAAAGAGGATAAGGGGCGGAAAATCTTTGACGAGGCCGGTTGAGTAGGATAATAAAAAAGTGTTTTCGGTTAATGAAGCGATTGAGAAATGTCTGAAAAAGATTTGGCAAAACTGCTGCTTGAATGGTATGTCCAACATGGGAGGGAACTGCCTTGGCGGGTAAAGGGAGGCGCGCATCCCAATCCGTATGTTATTTTGGTTTCGGAGTTTATGCTGCAGCAGACGACCGTAAAGGCGGTTATTCCGTATTTTTGTCGGTTTATGGCGCGTTTTCCGACGGTTGAAGTTCTGGCCGCCGCTTCTTTGGAAGAGGTTTATCACAGTTGGCAGGGGTTGGGATATTATTCGCGGGCACGTTCGCTGCAAACGACGGCTAAAATGATTGTTGAAGATTTTGGCGGCGTTTTTCCCAAAAGCCGGAAAGAGGTTCTGAAACTGAAGGGAATCGGTGCTTATACGGCAGCCAGTTTTTTGGCTTTGGCGTTTGATTTGCCGGAAACGGTTATTGACGGAAACGTTATCAGGGTGATTTGCCGTTTATACCATCTGACGGAACCGGCTGCCGAAATTGGCGAGCTTATTCGGGAGAAGGCGACGGCGCTGACCGACAAGGAACATCCGGCGGATTATGCTTCGGCAATTATGGATTTGGGGGCGGTGGTTTGTACGCCGAAAAATCCGCAATGCCTGATTTGTCCGTGGCGGGATTATTGTCAGTCCAAAGGAAGCGGAAATCCGGAAGACATACCGGTTCGCCTTAAAGCGGAGAAGAAGGCAAAACAGGGATTTGTGTATCTTCTTTATAATCATAAAGGCGAGATATTTGTTCGGAAAAGAACAGAAAAGGGATTGTTGTCGGGGCTTTATGAATTTCCCTGGGGAGAAAATGAGATATCTTTCGGTTCGGCAGACGTTTATGACAGCGGCTGTGAAGTTACTCATGTCTTTACGCATTTTAAGCTGACTTTGCGGATTTTTGCCGGAAAGACCGAAGAGGCGCGTTCTGACGGAAAATTTGTTGCTCCGGAACGGCTTTCGGAATTAGCGATGTCGACTTTGATGAAAAAAGTTTGGGTCGCGGCAGAAAAAAAGAAAAGTTGACATTTTTGTCAATTAGGCTAACATAGAAATGTATTTTTGTATTATGATGTTTAATGTTTAATTTTTTATTCTATGAAACAAACAAGCGTTATTTTTGACTTTATTCAGCTCGTTAATTCTATCAATCGGTATTATGAGCAAAATGGCAAGAGAGGTGCGGAAGCCCGTGAGATGATTGTCAAATCCGGCTGTACGTCGTCTTTGCCGCTGGCTTTGCAAAAAATAAGCAAAGATTGTGAGGTTCGGTCATATAATTTGTATGATGCGGCAAATATTACTTTGCCGCGAAGACTGCTTTTGCGCGAACGGGTTTGGGGTTTGAAACTTGGGAATCAACTCATTTTTGATCTTGAGGATTATGCCTTGGACAGCGTTTTGAAGAAAGCTTTGCGTTTTCCGATGGCAAAGGTTTATTCCGACCGTCAGATCGAGTATTATATGAACGGAGACCGGGTGATGCGCGTGGCGGATCCGATTGGATTGGTTGATTTTCGCGAACAGCCGCTTTTGAGCGACTTGCAACCGATTGATGCAAAGCAGCTGGAGGTTGTTTATCCTGGGCTTTTAGGTGATCTTATGAAGGAATATTCCGAAATTAAGCCTCAAAACTGGCGTTTTATGACGGACAATGAGGTTAGCTGCATTATAATGGCAATGGATGAATACTGCGATGTTTACCTGCCGTTTGCCGATTATTTAAATCGGCAGAGAGTTTATAAGGCTGAAGTTAAAGGCAATATTTCCAAGCTTAGCAATGTTGGCAATTTGCAACAGGCATTTAAATGGTATGCGGAAAATTTACGCAAAGGAAATTATTCCGTTTTGGCGCAAGATGATAAACTGCATACCTGTTTGTTTACACAGTATGTTGACAATGATGGCTATTATAAGGTTCAAAAAACACGGCTTTCTTTTTTGTGCGGCTATATCGATTTGACTTATGAACAAGCTTTGGAGGTGGTTTCTGAACCGTCTGATTTACGCCGAGCCGTTATGGCCGGAATGAAACGTTTTTGCGTTACTGTGGACGGACAGGTTGTAGATGCGGCCAAGGTGGTTGGCAGCAGTCATTATTCTTCCGGAAATGAACGGATTATTCTGGTTCCCGAATTTGTTTATGAAAAATGGGGACGGGAATTTTCGGAGGCTGTGGTTGGCTTGTTGAGTCGGAAACGTAAGTTTTCATATAAATCATACAGTAATGATTTTATGTATAACTTATCAGGAAGAACCTTGAAGCAGTTTGAAATGCTTAAACAAATCGGATCACTAGGGCTGAAAGCGGTTTGTACCGCGGCAGTTTGTTCGGTCGCAGTCAGCGGAGTTGTGGTTACAGGGTATTGCGGTGTCCGGACGGCTCAGTTTATTGGTTCCGGCGCGAAAGCAGTATACGGAACAGTAACGACTACCGGCGGTGCTGTTGGCAGTTTGGTTACAACAGCTGCTAAAGCAACAGTCGGTTTAGTCAAGTCGGGTGGTATCGGTAAAACAGCGAGACGTTTGGCATTTACGACGGGCAAATGTGCCGGAGGTTTGGCTGCCTCGGGGCTTCCTAAACTGGGAGGAGCCGGGAAAATAATGGGCGTTGGGGTCTGTAGAGGTTTGGAGGAACTGGCCATTGGAGCGATTTCTTCGTTTGGAACAACCTTTGGGCGAATCGCCGCTTTGGCTGTTCCGGTGTGTGGTAAGATGGTTCGTAAGGGTGTTCTTCAAGATATTAAGAATGTTGTTGCTTCTTGCGGGAGTGATAAAAGTGAAAATATAGTAAAAGTAATTTATGACAGGCCTCGTTCTTGGGGGTATGCAGTTTCAGATTGATGTTTTTCAAAATCTGAGTGAAGAATGTTCCGAAGTTGAATACTCTGTGGAAATTTGGATTTGAGGAGATGTCCATGGGGATATTACTGAAGAATCTAAACAAAAAGACACCGGTGATTAGCCGGTGTCTTTTTGTTTTAATCGGATTAATAATCTTTAATTGTGGGCGACAGCTTGGGAATAAGTCGGTATGTTACTTGAAAAAATGGAAAAAAACGCTAAATTTAAAGCATAAAGTACTGGTAATTATGTTACAATTATGTTACAATAGCCTTGTCAGCATAATTGGTGGGAGGTTGACATGAATAAGTTTGAACAGAATTTTACTCGCGTGTTAAAATGTCATGAAACCGAGGTAAACGAAGGAAACCTTCAGGTTATTGACCGCCTTAAAAAGCTGGAACAGCTGAATCGCCAGAAAAAACAGCAGCTTGATTTTCAGCGGATGGTTTCAATCCGTTCTTCCAGATATTTATAAGTACCATTGGCAAAGATGAAAATAACGGCCGGCAGGATGCTGGCCGTTATTTTTTGCGGTGAAAAAAATGTTTAATTCTTGAAAAAAAGCTTGCAAATTGAAATTAATTTGACTATACATTCAACGGTGAATGTTATGTTTGCTGGAACTGGGTTATGGTGAGAAAAACAAAGGAAGAGGCTGAAAATACCCGCCGTGAGATATTGAAAGCGGCGTTGGAAGTTTTTTATCAAAAGGGGTATTCGCGGACGACGTTTGACGAGATTGCGGCGCGAATCAACCTGACGAAAGGCGCTGTTTATTGGCATTTTAAAAATAAACCGGATTTGTTGGTGGAGCTGATTAAGGAGCAGTTTTTTCAGAAACAGATGACCTGTTATGATGCCGATAACTGGACATCTTTGCGAGAGGCGATGGTTGACAGCGCAAAAAGGATACATGAAGATACGGAATATCGCAAATTTCTGTTTTTTGTGATGTTTCAGATGGAATGGTCGGAGGCGATGGTTAACAAAGTGGGGGATTCTATCCGTGGAATCAGAGATTACCCCCAGCAACAGTTAAAAGAGGCATTGACTAATATTCAAAAAAACGGTGAATTAGGTAAAGAGGCTAATATTGATGAACTGTCCCTGGTTCTTTTGCATTTATGGAAAGGGGCGCTGGGAGATGAAATTGGAAAATTCAGTCATAAAAATTTTCCGGAAATGATTGCTAAGAGTGTTGATTTGGTTATTGCAGGTATTAAAAAAGAGAGGTCTTAAATGCAAGTGGGAAAATTGAAAAACAGAGTAATTATCCGTCAGGTCTTATTGCTGCTGCTGTGCGGTGCGATCGGGTGGTATTTGAAAGGGAAACTGACACCCCAAATGCCGGGCTTGTCTGCCATGGGCGGCGGGGAACCGTCGGTTTTGGTGCAGAAGATTACTGCATCCAACATTTCTCCGCAGGCGGCTTATATTGCTCATGTCGAGCCGATAAAAAGCGTAGATTTGAAACCTCAGGTGGCCGGGTACATTGAAAAGGTTTTGTTTGAGGAAGGCAGCCAGGTCAATGAGGGTGATGTTTTATTTGTGATTGAGCAGGAAAAATACAAGGCAACCGTTTCTCTGCGCGAAGCCGAATTAGATGCGGCAAAGGCCAATCTGGTGAAAATGGAGCGTGATTATAAGCGTCAGGTTTCTTTGTCTAAACAGAATATTGCTTCCAAAGCTACTTTTGACAATGCCGAGAGCAATTATCTGCAGGCCAAAGCTGCGGTCAAACAGGCTGAAGCCAATCTGGATCTGGCCAAAATTGATTTGGACTATACCGAAATCAAAGCACCGTTCAGCGGTTATATCGGCAAGGCCTTGGTTCGCGAGGGAAACTATGTCAGCTCTAATTCGACAAGTCTGGCCAGAATCGTGCAGGTTAACCCAATCCGGGTGGCTTTTTCGATGACTGATAAGGACTTTTTGAATATCCGTCAGGAGTATAAAAATGAAAAAAATGCCAATATCCGGACGCAACTGGTTTTGCCGAACGGAAAAATTATGCAGAATCATTTTATGTCCCGTTTTAATGACAATGAAGTTAATTCTGATACGGCGACGATTGCGGTTTATGCCGAATTTAACAATGACGAAGGGTATTTGGTACCGGGAAACTATGTCAAGATTATGATCGGCACCAAAGATGACGTTACGGCTCTGCTGGTTCCGCAGGCGGCTGTTGCCCAAGATGAACACGGAAACTATGTGGTCGTGGTTGACGACAATGATATTGCAACGCAGCGCCGCGTTGTTCTGGGTGATGTTGTGGGTGAAAATCAAGTTGTCATGGACGGTTTGGCGCAGGATGAGAAAGTGGTGATCCAGGGGTTGCAGAAAGTCAGCGACGGCCAGAAAGTCCGTTCTTCGTTGATTGATGCGACAGAAGAGGAGCTCTAAGCAGATGTTTTCTAAGTTTTTTATTGAAAGACCGCGTTTTGCGATGGTTATTTCCATCGTATTGACGCTGGCCGGGGCGATTGCCGTATTTTCGCTGCCTATTTCTTTGTATCCGGAAATTACGCCGCCGGAAGTTACCGTTTCGGCGAACTATCCCGGTGCCAGCGCAGAAGTGTTGGCAAATACCGTCGGTATTCCGCTGGAGGAAGAAGTCAACGGCGTGGAAGACATGCTGTATATGAGTTCTACTTCCGAAAACTCGGGGAGCTACCGTTTGACGGTTACGTTTGCCGTCGGAACCGACCCCGATCTGGCGCAGGTTAAGGTGCAAAACCGAATTCAGCAGGCTTTGACCAAATTGCCGGAAGAGGTTCAGCGTCAGGGGATCAGCGTTAAACGGCGTTCTTCGGACATTTTGGGTTTTATTACCGTATTGTCTCCGAATCGTACGCATGATAAGCTGTTTTTGAGCAACTATGTGGAGAACAATATCAAAAACAACTTGAGCCGTGTTTACGGTGTGGGCGAGGTCAGCGTTCATGCTTCCAAGCTGAGTATGCGCGTTTGGCTTGATGCGGATAAGATTGCCGCGTTGAATTTGCCGGTTTCTTCAGTTGTGGCGGCAATTGAGAGTCAGAATTACCAGCCGTCGCTTGGTTCTATCGGCGCGATGCCCGGTGACGGGACGCAGCAGATGGTTTATTCGCTGCAAACCCAGGGGCGTATTAATGAGGTTGAAGACTTTAAGAATATTATTGTCCGTACGGCGGAGCAGGGCGGTTTGGTTCATTTGGGCGACATTGCCAAAGTTGAGATCGGCGAAGAGAACTATAAGGCAACTTCCGAATTTGATGGCGCACCTTCGGTTTCTATTGCGGTTAACCTGCTTTCGGGGGCCAATGCTTTGCAAGCGATGGAAGCTTTGAAAGCCGAGCTGAAACGTTTGGAGCAGTTCTATCCTGATGATTTTGAGGTGGCAATCGGTTATGATGCTACCGAATATATTCAATCCTCAATTGAAGAAGTGGTTATGACGTTGGTTTTGACTTTTGTTTTGGTTATCGGCGTTTGTTATTTGTTCTTGCAGGATTGGCGGGCAACATTAATTCCGACGCTGACCATTCCGGTTTCCATCTTTGCGACATTTGCGGTTTTGCTGGCGCTGGGTTTCAGTATTAACATTCTGACGTTGTTCGGGTTGGTATTGGCAATCGGCCTGGTCGTGGACGATGCGATCGTGGTGGTTGAGCGTGTGCTGTATTTGATGGAGACGGAAAAGCTGGCTCCGAAAGAAGCGGCCATTAAGGCAATGGAGCAGGTGTCGGGCGCTGTTGTCGCGACAACGCTGGTTCTGCTGGCAATTTTTGTGCCGGTCGGATTTTTGGGCGGTATTACCGGTCGAATTTATCAGCAGTTTGCGGTGGCGATTTCAACAGCGGTATTTTTCTCGTCTGTTAATGCTCTGACTTTGTCTCCGGCGTTGTGCGCAACATTGCTGCGGCCGTTGAAGCCTTATACCAGCGGTCCGCTGTTTTGGTTTAACAAAGGCTTGGGAAAAGCGCGCGACCGTTATACGGCGATTGTGGCGATTGTCGGGCGCAAAGTTAGTGTTATTGCGCTGATGCTGGGTATTTTGCTGCTGGCGTGCTGGTCGCTTTTGAGTATCAGTCAGACCTCATTTATTCCGAGTGAAGACCAAGGCGTTATTTTGGCGAATATTCAGCTGCCGGAAGGCGCTTCGCGCGAACGGACCGAGCAATTGATCCGACAGATTTACCCAACGTTTAAAGAAGAACCCGGTGTTGCCCACGTTATGAATGTTATCGGGGTCAGCATGATTGGCGGCGGCGGCGAAAATGTGGCCTTTATGATTGCGATTTTGGATCCGTGGTCTATGCGTACCGATCCGGAATTGCTGTCTACCAATATTTTGAACCGTATCAGGGCCAAGCTGGCATCGGTTCCGAATGCGGAGATTAACATGTTTGAATTTCCGGCAATTCCGGGGTTGGGAAACAGCGGCGGTATGGATTTCCGCCTGCAATCGCTGGACAGCAGCGATCCGAAGAAGATTGATGCCGCTTTGCAGGGCTTTTTGGCAAAATTGAACCAATCCCCCGAAATTATGTATGCATTCTCGACCTATACGGCCAAGACGCCGCATGTTTATCTGGAGATAGATAAAGAGAAGGCGGAAAGCATGAAGGTTACCGTTGGCAGCATTTATGAGGTTCTGGGGGCTTATCTGGGGTCGCAGTATGTTAACGATATTAACTTCGGTACTCAGGTGAACAAAGTGGTGATTCAGTCCGACTGGAAATATCGCAAGGATATTGACAGTATTAAGAATCTGTATGTTCAGAGCCAAACCGGCGAAATGGTGCCTCTCGGCAGTCTGATTAAGCTGACCAAGGTTTTGGCGCCGCGTACGGTTGAACGTTATAACCAATATCCGAGTGCGACGGTAACGGCAATGCAGAGTTCGGCAGTCAGTACCGGCCAGGCAATGTCCGCTGTTGAGAATCTGACTAAGTCGCTGCCGAAAGGCTTTAGCTATCAGTGGTCGGGTATGAGTTTTCAGGAACAATCAAACCAAGGGCAAATCGGCTATTTGATTGTGTTGGCGGTGACGTTCGGATATCTCTTCCTGGTTGCCCAGTATGAAAGCTGGTCGACGCCGATTCCGGTGTTGACTTCGGTAACCGTGGCGATGCTCGGGGCTTTGGCCGGATTGTTTGTGACCGGTTTGCCGTTGAGTATTTATGCACAGTTGGGATTGATTTTGCTGGTCGGTCTGGCAAGTAAGAATGCAATTCTGATTGTGGAATTTTCCAAGGAAGAGCGTGAGCGCGGTACATCCATTGTCAAATCGGCAATGGTCGGAACCAAAGAACGTTTCCGTGCGGTGCTGATGACGGCGTTTACCTTTATTCTCGGTGTTGTTCCGATGATTGTGGCAACAGGTGCCGGTGCAGCCAGCCGTATTGCCATCGGCGTTCCGGTATTCTACGGAATGTTGCTGGGAACAGCACTTGGTCTGTTGGTGATTCCGTTGTTGTATATTTTGTTCCAGACGATGCGGGAAAAAACTTATGAGTTATTCCGCAAGTAGAGGACAAAAATGAAATAAGCGCCCGGTTTTCTCAAATCGGGCGTTTTTTGTGTTGGGCAGGTGTTAACCAATAACTGTCCTCTCCTCGATTGCGTTAGAGCCCCTCAATCAACAACTGTCACCCCTTGGCTGCGATAGCAGCCATCAAGGGGTCTACGTGGTTAAGGAATCAATGTTAACCTGGACTCCGGCTCGGAGGCCGGAGTGACAGATAAAAAACAGGCCGGAGTGACAGGAAGAGGGAAAACGCTGTGCTGTGACAGGAAAAGGTTAATTCGTAGATCTCTGGACGATTGCTGACGCAATCGGGGGATGACTTATTAGGGGACGATTGTTGACGCAATCAAGGGATGACAAAAAAAGGGGGGGGGGATTTAAAAAGGGAAAGAGCTGCACCTTGGGGCACAGCTCTTTTTATATAATAGTATCGGAAAAGCCCAAGAGGGCTCTCCAATTAAAAATGAACCGTCACCGAAGCAGTAACCATAAACTGGCCTTTTTGCCAGTTTCCTGATAACACTTCGTTTCTGTCTGCTTCATTGAGATCTTTGACGAAAGCGTCGATGTTCTCAATAAAGTCTTTTTCCTTGGGCATTGTTAAATAATTAACGCCGACACGAAGTTGAGCGTGTTTAACAAAATTCCAAGAAATTTCTGCAGCACCACCGTAGGTGATATTCGGTATGCACTGCAAGTCTCGCAAGCGTGTATTGCCTTCAGAATCTTCAAATTTTCGAAGACCCTTGCATTGTACCTTACCTCCGATGAGGGGGCTAATGCTGATGTCAATACCAGTCGCCTTGTAGAAACCACTCTGACTTGGAATTAAGTCGAAAGAGGGTTTCAACACAAACCAAGAGTGGTTAGAAACAATACTCTTGGTCAGGTTTACCATTCCCTGAACTCCCAGGCGGAAGTGATCAGAAAAACGGCGGCCGGCTTCCAGACCGATCATGTGTTCACCGTCGGTAGCGTAGCCGTAGCCAGCGCCAACGTACCAGTTTGACGACCCATGAAGAACGTCTAATTTCACATCCTCGGCCTTTTCGATGGCCTTTTTTTCTTCTGTTGTGGGCACAGCATTGAGCCGTGTCGCGCTAATACGCTTGATTTGTGCGTTAGCACTTACAATTGACAACAGAACTACTAATATAAATAATACTGACTTTTTCATTTTTTTTAATTTTGTGTCCCTCCGAGGCCTAAATGAACAGGCTTGAGGAGGGACGATGAAACAATATAAACTTTTTATTGCCACTGCTTTGGTATGGAAACCATTGCAGTGGACTTGCATATATTAATCGGTTATCTAACCTTGAAATAAATATAAGAATCGCCGTTCTTGATTTTTAACATACCGTTTTCTATGGTACCTACAGCGATAACCGGATCTGAACAACCTGTGGTCAAGACATCCTGAGCACCAAACAAGCGGGTATAACCGTCTGCATAGTATGCCCATTCGCCATTGCCCATAACCAAGTTAGCCGGGTTCCGGTCAGAACCTGTTCCATTCAATGTGGCACTCGGGATGTTCGCAAAAGTCATAGCCGGTTTTACCAGCGGAGATTTTGAAACATCAACAGAAGTCTTACCGCTCTTGAAGGTATAAGAATCATTGTAAATGATGGTCTTATTACCGCAAGCGATAACCAAGCTCAACATTGGTTTGGTATCCGCATCCACAGTTACCGTGATTGCGCCGCCTACGATTTTGTCAGCATCAATGATAATCGGCTCAACAGGTTTTTCAACCTTAACATTAAAGTTAGTTGTGCTGTTATCAAAGTGATTGTTGAAACCGTAGCGATAAGTAACGGAAGAAGCCCAGACATTATACTCACCAGATACTACCGGAGCAGATACCTGATCAGTTGTTGGAGCCTCAACAGCAATTTCAGTCGGCAAAAACTCTAACCTCTGACCGGCTAACATGATATAAGCTGCACCGTTGGTAACAGTTATCTCATGGTTGAACTTATTGTACACAGCAGTCATATTCTGCTTTGTATAAGTTACAACAGCCTTACCAGACTCAGCGCTAGAAGTTGAAGAACTTCCATTGTTAAATCTGGTAAAATCAAAAGTATTGTTTTTGCTGACAAAGTCTGCAATTGTTCCGAAAGTAGCACCAGCAGAAGTGTACACAAGCTGCATTGTGGTATCTCTCTCAACGCCTTTGGAATTTTTAATGGAAGCCTTCATTGTAGCAGTCCAATAGCTATTCACAAATTCGATTGAATTTGAAACCACCTTTGCGAAGATGTCTGTTGTCGGATCTTCCGGATCCGGGGCAACCGGAGTATCTTTCTTCTCCTCGTAACGCAAAATCTGAGTGCAGCTTGCGATATCAGCATTCTGAACCAACAAAGCGAAGTTTACTTTGTCTTTGAACACGGATTTGCTTGTATCACCAAAGTCCTGAGTTCCCAGAGAAGACCCTTTCTTATAAGCAGAAGCTTTTACTTCAACTTTTGTGCTGTTTCCAGCCTTACTTGTTAGAGTAAACTCGGCAAGATAAGAAGAGGTTACTTTTACGTTAGCGCCTGCAAAGATGAAATTGCTTTCATATTTCTTTACTAAACCGCTTACGCTCAAGGTTCCGGTTGTTGAGGAATAATCCTCGCTTCCCTTTTCCGTCATGGACGGCGTAGTCGTATTATAATTACGGCTTTCAGTCAGCTTTTCATCTTCTGCGTTCTGAGAAGCCTGATGACGGATTGAAATTTCTTCTCTTGTTGGGTCGCTATTACTCCAATAGTGGATAACATCCATGATGTAATAGTTGTCCTTCGGTTCGAAGTTTTCTACCGTAATCCCCGTTTCTTTGTTTTCACTCGGATCCGGAGTATCATTAACCTTATTCAGGATAACATTGGCTTTCAGATTTTCTGCAGCACCACCGTTAAATACGGCATTAACCTTGTGGGTTAATGTTTTTGATGTTTCCGCAGAGGCCATTTCTTCGACACCCTTGTCAGACATAGCATATTCGCCATGGGCGAGCTTTTTAGATGTACCATCAGGGAACTGGATGGTCGGGATTTCAAAAATACCTTTGAAAGTCATAGCCGCGCGATTGGTGCGGTTGGTCATAGCCGTATAGACTTCATTGATATTAATGCGACAGTTACCGTCTACATCCACAAGTCGGCTTTCGCCTGTAGCGGCAAGTTCGGTTTCAGTCGTTTGTCCCAGCGTCCAATCCAAAGAGGTTACATTCAGCTTGCGATCCTCCGGAGCTTCAGCGCGGTGATTCAATGTTACAGAAAAACTTCCAATCTCTTTCTGAGACAGATCATCGTAGATAACGACAATTGTTCCAGTAGTTTTATTGTTGTTGAAGTTATTGTTGATAACATCATATCCCGTAATTTCAGGATCCGGTGTAGGCAGTGGATCTGGATTTTCACCAGCTCTCTTGACATACACATTAGCGATAACGAAAGACATAATACGAGAAATGTCTTTCAAACCGCTATTGGCTACCGTTACGCGAACTTTTACAGTCATGGCATATTTGTCATACCCTTTTTGATCGGAAGTTACCTTAACGGTTTCTTTTCCGACGTACTCAGGTTCAGACCAATCTGCCGAACAAAGGTCGCTTACAGTTTTTCCTTCAAAAGACAAGCTTTCGACGGACGTGTTAGCGGTAGCTTTTAATACCACCTGGCGAGAGCCGCCAAATGATAATGTGTACAATTTTCCGTTGGTTGTGTTCTGAGCGAACTCCAAAGTTCCGGTGGCGTTGTCCATTTCGTCAACAGAAGCAAACACCATGTTCTTGCTCAGCCCATACAAGCGGGTGAACAAGTCTGTTGTGTAACTTTGTGACTTTTGGTCATGCTTTTGTTTGTCTTTGTCATTTTTATCGCGGTATTCAATGTCCGCGGTATAAGAATGAGACACAGACGCCTGAGCATAGCCCTCCTGCTCCTCATCGGAGAAGGCTCTTGTTGACTTAGTCAACGTAACGTTCTTGGAAGACTTCCAGTCGATGCTAGTTGCCTTGCAATCGGACTTGAAGACATCATAAACGTACCACTCCGGATTAATAGGATCTGGATCCGGCTTTGGCGTTGGGTTCGGATCGATTAAATAATCTTTTTCTCCACAAGACGTGAAAGAGAAAGAAACACATACAGCTGTAAGGATCATGACTATCGTCATGAAAACCTTAGAAAAAGAAATTTGTCTCATGATTTTTTTGTTTTAATTATTTATTTTTTTTATTTTTTCTTCTTTTGGGAAAATATCTTTTGGGACAGTATGCGAAATAACCGAACGGTTTTTCTGAATTTACTTTTGGTTTGATTTGATTAATATATGTTAACGTGCTTAAATTGCTTCATTAATTCATACTAATACTGAGCGAACGCTCTCCAAAAGAATTTTGCATACTATAATTGTAATTTGTCAATTATCAATATAGCACGAAATCAATTAAAAAACAATAAAAATATCTATAGAATCGCGATATTTTTTTAATTTTGTAATAAAATTGTAACAAATCTGCAAAGTCTGCTTTGGTGAAAAATTTCGGAAACTGACAAAATATTGTTGCAAGGCAGCGAAAAATATGCTATGGTTAAACCAATTTTTTAGAAACAACAATAAAATTCAGTTTGCTTTAGGAAAAATTTATGAAAATCCTACAAAAAATCAAAGTGTTACGGCGCCAGGAGATGCGGCCGCTGCTCAAGCCGGCGGTTTTGGCGCTGGTGTTGGGTGCTGCTTATGGGCTGGGGAAATGCAGCGGAGAAAACAACGGAGAGCGTCGTTTAGCCGAAAAAGACCGGCAATTTGCCGCCAAAGAACAGGCCTATTTGCGCAAAATTGATGATTTGAGTATCAAGGCCAATCCGTTTCGTTTCTATGAAATTGACGGTTCGGGGCACGAGGTGGCCGAGTTTGAGAAGATTCGCCGCGAGCCGATGCCCGAAGAAATGAGAAACCGTTTTGGGAAGTATCGGATGCGGGAAATCAGCCCCGAAGAGATTGTACGTTTGGATACGCTTTTGGAAAGAAAAGGGATTGAACTGAAGGATTATGAACAAAAACCGGAGCGTTTGCAGGCTTTGTCGGCGCGGCTGCAAGACACAATCGGGGTGATGGGCGATGAGAGCTATTTGCAGGATGCGGCGGAATACCGCCGGCTGATGGTGGCGGAATTGTGCCGCTTGAGCCGGGCAGGGCACCGCCGTCATGATTTTCGGCCGTTTAAGATGCGGGATGAAGATTTGGCTTTGGAAGTCCGGATGCGCCCGGCCGTCATTAACACCAAGCTCAGGGCGGCGGCGTATCGGAATGTTTATGAATACCGCCGCGACGTTTTGCGGGTTGAGCTGATGCGGCGGATTTTGGAAATGCGGCAAATTGTACGAAAAAACAACGAGATTATAGAAGATATGCGCAGAGCGGACAGTTTGGTTTTTGCAAACGACAAAGAAGCAAAAATCAAACGTCTGCGTCGGACGCCGCCAGAAGTGCCGGTGCCGTACGAGGCTTTTATGCAGAAATTTTCTCCGCAGGCGGTCTGGGCGAGGTAGTTTTTTCCGGCGCTGCGAGTCGGCCGGCGACTCTTCTGATTTTGTGCATAAATCCGGGAATCAAAAATTTTTCTTGTAGAATCGTTTTAAGTGTTATAAATTCCTCAATAGTTTTTCTATGAACCGGTCGGGCGGCGTTTCCGCGCGGCTGAATTTTAACTATTGCTATAGGAGCTATAATAACCATGAGTAAATGGGTATATACATTTGGTAACGGCCAAGCCGAAGGCGACGCCTCCATGCGTAATCTCCTCGGCGGTAAAGGTGCCAACCTTGCAGAAATGAACAAGGTCGGTCTGCCGGTACCTCCGGGATTCACCGTCACAACGGAAGTTTGCACGTATTATTACAACAATAATCACCAGTATCCTGCCGACCTCAAAGATCAGGTTCGCGAGGCTGTTGCCGGCGTTGAGAAGATTATGGGCAAAAAATTTGCCGACGCCAATAATCCGTTGTTGTTCTCGGTTCGTTCCGGCGCCCGCGTTTCGATGCCGGGTATGATGGATACGGTTTTGAACCTCGGTTTGAACGACGAAACCGTTAAAGCTCTGGCTAAAGCTTCCGGAAGCGAAAGATTTGCTTATGACTCTTATCGCCGTTTCCTGCAGATGTTTTCTGACGTGGTTATGGGCGCCGATTTGGATTTGTATGAAGAAGCTTTGGAAAATATGAAAAAGTCCAAAGGCTACAAATCTGATACGGATTTGACTGCGGAAGACCTCAAAGAGCTGGTTAACGAATATAAAGAAATCGGCAAAAAGCTGGGCAAAGTTGTTCCGCAGGATCCTTGGGAACAGTTGTGGGCCGGTATCGGCGCCGTATTTGGTTCCTGGATGGTTGACCGCGCCATTACCTACCGCAAGCTCAACAACATTCCGGGCGACTGGGGCACAGCCGTTAACGTTCAGACCATGGTCTTTGGTAATGCGGGCGATGACTGCGCTACCGGCGTTTGCTTCTCCCGTGACCCTGCGACCGGCGAAAACGTTTACTACGGCGAATATCTGGTTAATGCACAGGGTGAAGACGTTGTGGCCGGTATTCGTACGCCGCAGCCGATGGCCTCTAAGGGTGACGGCACTTCTCTGGAAGAAAAATGGCCCCACCTGTATCAGGAATTGGTTGACGTTCGCAACAACCTTGAAAATCACTACAAAGACATGCAGGATATGGAATTCACCATTGAACACGGCAAACTCTGGATGCTGCAATGCCGTAACGGCAAACGCACTGCCGCCGCCGCCGTCCGCATGGCCGTTGAAATGGTTGAAGAAGGCTTGCTGAACAAAGAAGAAGCCATTATGCGCGTCGGTGCCGAACAGCTTGACCAGTTGCTGCACCCGATGTTGGATCCGAAGGCTCCGAAGAAAGTTATCGCTACCGGTTTGCCGGCCAGCCCCGGCGCTGCCGTCGGCCGTGCCGTCTTTAATGCCGAAGATGCCGAAGCTTGGGCTGCCAAAGGCGAAAAAGTTATCCTTATCCGTAATGAAACAAGTCCGGAAGACATTGGCGGCATGCATGCTTCCCAGGGCGTTATTACCGCCCGCGGCGGCATGACCTCTCACGCGGCCGTTGTTGCCCGCGGTATGGGTACGCCGTGCGTTTCCGGTTCTCATGACATTACCATCAGCTACAAAGACAAAACCATGACCACCAAGTCCGGCGCCGTTGTTAAAGAAGGCGACTGGGTATCTTTGGACGGCGGCAAAGGCCAGATTATCGAAGGCAAGGTTCCGACCGTTTCGGTTGAAATGACCGGCAACTTCGGCAAGCTGATGTCTTGGGTTGACGAAATCAAAACCATGGAAGTCCGCGCCAATGCCGAAACTCCGAAAGATGCTAAACAGGCTCGCGATTTCGGCGCTCAGGGTATTGGTCTGGCCCGTACCGAACACATGTTCTTTGACGCTGATCGTATTCCGGATATGCGCGCTATGATTTTGGCTCGCGACGAAGCCGGCCGCCGTGCCGCTTTGGCCTCTCCTACTGCCGTATCAGAAGCAGGACTTCAAAGATCTGTTCAAGATTATGGACGGCCTGCCGGTTGTTATCCGTTTGCTGGATCCGCCGCTTCACGAATTCCTGCCGCATACCGATGCCGAGATGCAGGAACTGGCCAACAAGATGGGTATGACTTTGGAAGAAGTCAAAAACCGTGCCAATGCTTTGCATGAAGCCAACCCGATGTTGGGTCATCGCGGCTGCCGTCTGCCGATTACCTATCCGGAAATCTGCGAGATGCAGACCCGCGCTATTTTGGAAGCTGCTTTGGAATGTGAAGCCGAAGGCATTAAAGTCTTGCCGGAAATTGAAGTTCCGTTGACAGGTTCCAAGAAAGAGCTGGATATCGTTAAAGACATTATTGATACGACTGCCGAAAAGATTTTTGCTGAAAAAGGCAAGAAGATTAAGTATGAAGTCGGTTCAATGATCGAGTTGCCGCGTGCCGCTCTGAAAGCTGACGAGTTGGCTCTGTCTGCCGAATTCTTTGGCTTTGGTACCAACGACCTGACCCAGACGACTTTGGGTATGAGCCGTGACGATACCGGCGCTATTCTTGACGAATACCGTTCTCGCGGCGTTTATGTGGCCGATCCGTTTGCATCTATTGATGTTGAGGGTGTTGGCTGCCTGGTTAAGATGGCTTGTGAGAAAGCACGTTGCGCTAATCCGAAAATCTGGTTGGGCGTTTGCGGTGAGCACGGTGGTGATTCCGCGTCTATCGACTTCTTCCAGACTTGCGGTATGAACTACGTTTCCTGCTCGCCGTTCCGTGTACCGGTAGCACGTCTGGCTGCGGCTCAGGCTGCCGTTCGTCACAAGAACGACAAGAAAGAAAGCAATGGTTCTTGCTGCTGCAAGAAATCGGCTTAAAAAAGCGTCTGACAAGCTTATTTAAAGCAGAAGAAGCAGAGAAGGAAACCGAAAGGTTTCCTTCTTTTTTATTAGTTGTCTTACAGAAAACCCCGAATTTACCCGGGACTGAACGCTAAGGTGTTGGAACAAAGCCGCTTCACGCCAACGAGCGTGGTTAAACCGCAAGGTTTGTAGCTGAATTAGAACCGCCAGTTTATTGGGGGATATTTATGGTTCAAATGTAATGTTGTCTGCATGACTGGGAAGGTGCAGACGTTCCGTCCCAGTTGTCAGGTTTGCGCAGCCTTTATACCAGAATATAATTGCAGTCGAAAAGGGCTTGAAAGAGTTTTCTCCTTATGCGGTTTATGAGCTTGACGGCGGACTTGTTGTGTGGGGTGAAGCTAAAAAGTCCATGTTGCAAAATTTGGTTTTGTAAAAAAAATTATTAGCCAAGGCGGTTGCGGCGACAAGGATTTTTCGCCGGAGCTGCGGCAACAGATTAAAAACTGGAAGCTGGATTGACTGTTGTCATGTTGGAATAAAAAGCGTCCGGCAAAAGCCGGGCGCTTTTTTTGCCAAGATACAGGGAGCGGAAAATTTTTTTGTTTGACTTCGGGTCGAAAATTCTTTATTGCTGATAACAGAGTCTACAAGCTCACAAAAGCGGAAAACGCACCCGATAGCTGCGGATTTCTTGTCATTTGCTGGCGGGAGTCCGGAGAATAAAACACCTGTAAAGGAAATAAACGGGCAGTTTCTTTTTGGCTGTTGTAGCTCCCGCCGCCTTATCAAAGGTGGATTAAATTACAAAAACAAAAAGGATTAAAATTATGAGCAAAAATAAGTCTGCTATTAAAAATATTAAACTTATGCTGGGTGCCGAATTGCGCCGGGTTCGGGATGAAAAGGGCTGGACGCTTGAAGAAGCCGCCGCTGCCGCGGGTATTGAGCGGAGCGATGTCATTCGTCATTTTGAGGCCGGGAACGGCGGAAAAATATTTTTTATTTTCAAACTGTTGGAGATTTATGACAAGAAATTGCAAATAAGGCTGGTTGATTAACAATGCGGCGCCTTCTTGCGAAGGCGCTTTTTTTTGCGTTGTTAAAGGCTAAAACTTCCCGGCAATAAATTGACAAAAACAGGTTTTTAAGCTAAACTGAATTTATATTTTTAACCGTATAAGGGCAGAATGATGACAAAACCGGCGGCAGAACTGCTGAAAAAAATAATAAAATTCGGCCAGGAAAATGCGAAGGCCGTTAAGGATTCCGAACTGGCGCAAAAATGGCGGCGGCAGCTGACCGGGAAACGGTTGGCCGCCAAGCTGCGCGGCGTTAATTGGAAAATTGCCGGCGCGGTGCTGATTTTGGGGGCGGCGGCCGAAGCGGCATATTTGGGAGATAAGCTGGCCGACAGGTATAATGAAAAGCATTATAAGCCCAAATTGATTGATTTTCCCGAAAGCGGTGCCGAAGACGGCGAGACTGTAGACTGGTCGCGTTGTCCGGAGGCTTTCCAGCCGGACGAGAACGGGCGTTTTCCGGAAGAAGAGGGGCAATTCAAATTGGTTAAAAAATCCGGCGAAAAAGCGGTGCGGGCCGCTGCCGCCCCAAAGGCAGCCGGGCGGAAAATTCCGGCACCGCAGGCAGAGGTCGGAAAAAAAGACCTGAAACGCCAGTCTGAGGTATTGGCCAAAGCGAGGGGAACGGCAGTGGAGGAAAAAGTTTCCCCTTTGCAGAAAGAGGCTTTGGACAATGGCGTTTCGGCCGATGTGTTTAAGCATAATTTGCAGGTTATCAATGCTTGCAAACGGATTTCGCTGTTGTCGCTGATTTATTTTGAAGATTTTTCCGACGAACCGTATTTGGACTCTGCGGGAGTGCCGACCATTGCCTATGGATTATGCGTTTATCCCAACGGCAAAAGGGTTACGATGAAAGACCGGGCCGTCAGCCGGACATTGCCGGCGGAGCTGATTGCCGAGCATGGCAAAAACAAGGAAGCCATGTTTGCCAAAGGGCGGCAGATGTCTGAAAGCTATATGGACAACTGGGTTTACGGTTCCATGCTGACGCATATTAAGGTCAAGCTCAATCCGGGGCAGGCAGCGGCGATTGCTTCTTTTGTTTATAACCTGGGGCAGCCGACTTTTGAAAAATCGACTTTTTTGAAAAAATTGAACCGCAAGGACAAAAACTGTTTTGCCGAGATGACGCGTTATAATGCCTGTGCCGGAAAGTGGAATCAGGGGCTTCAGGTTCGCCGCGGAATCGAATATCTGATCGCGACCGGAAAAATTAAGCCGGAAGAACTGCTGAATTTCCGTGCCAGCGGCGGTTATGACAAGGAAAACCTGTCGCTTTTGTTCGACAAGGACAAATTGCAGAAAACGCCGGGAAAAATAAATCTGCCGCAGTCTTCTCCCGCGGCAGTAGCCCGTTTTATCAAGAGCCAGCAGCGTCCGGGGCTGAAGGTTAAAAACATCATGGATTTCAAAACCGTCAAACAGGTTTCGGCGGAGCAGGTGCAGCTGGTGGCGCTAAAGGGCGACATTCGCGGCGCCTGAATGCTTTGCGGTTGACTTTTGAGAGTAAAATTGTTAATGCTTGGTCAATAAGTTTTATTGTAACTAAGCATTAATTTTTTTATTAGTATGGACAAAGCGAATTTTGAAAATCTGCGCCGTATGCAGAAAGCGGTTGCGCTTATGGGTGAATGTGAAAGCAGGTCCCTTTGGTGGCCGGCGAATGTTGCCAATGCCCGGGATGGGCTCAGAGCCGAATTGTCCGGGGTGATGCTGTCTTGTTGTAAGGATACCGATTTTAAGGATTTGTATGCTTATTTGGGCGATTTTCCGGAAACAGTAGCCGGGAACGAGCAGCTTTTTTTGTATCAGGCCGCTGCCGTTCAACGCCGGCATCCGTGGCTCGGCAAAGCGATTAACAAGATTTTGGTTTCTGACTGTATGGAAGCTTATTTTACGGAGCATGCCGGCGCTTCCGGGGTTGAGTTTGCCCTGACGGCGTTAATGCTGGCCAAATGTGCCGGCACCCGTTGTCAGACGGGTGAGCCGTCCGCCGATTATGAGCTGTTTACGGGCTGGCTGCTTTCCAAATGTGAGATTTTTCCGGACATGAAGAAAGCTTTGGAGGGCGAATTTCGGAGAAGTTTTATCTCTTCGGGCGCTTGGGGCGAGGCCGATGAACATTTGTATCGGCTTTATTGCCCGGATTAAGGTTAAGGCCGTTCCCTCGGGGGCGGCCTTTTGGCTATGCCTTTTAATTATACACAAAAAGGAGAGAGTGGTTGCAAAATCGGCTGAAATCTTTATAACTGAAATAAACAGGGGAAAAAGAAAATGTTTTTTTCAAAATTTGAGAGATTTGTAGCGAGGCGGTATTTGCGGGCAAAGCGCCGCGAAGGCTTTATTTCGGTTATTACCGGTTTTGCTTTTACCGGGATTGCGCTCGGCGTGGCGACGCTGATTATCGTGATGTCGGTGATGAACGGTTTTCGCGATGAGCTGCTGAACCGTATTTTGGGGCTGAACGGGCATATCGGGCTGATGGCGCCGGCCAATTATCCGTTTAATAATTATCAGTCCGCCAGCAAGGATATCGGCGAGTTTGAACATGTGCAATATGTGATTCCGATGATCGAAAGCCAGCTTTTGGTTAGTGCCGGAAAGGCAGCCGAAGGGGCAATGGTGCGGGGGATTGAGAAAGACGATCTGCTGCGCCGCGCGGCAATGCGCGACAGCCTGAAAGGGATTGACATGAGCCTGTTTGAGGGCAATCGTGTGCTTATCGGCAGCCGGTTGGCCCGAAAAATGGGCGTCGGGGTCGGCGATGAGATTACGCTGATTTCGCCTAACGGCAAGGTAACCGCTTTCGGGACGGTGCCGCGGATGAAGTCCTATCAGATTTTGGGGACTTTTGAAGTGGGAATGTTTGAGTATGATTCCAGTTTTATTTTTATGCCGCTGGCTTCGGCACAGCAGTATTTCGGGCTGAAAGATGCCGTGTCTCATATTGACGTTACTTTGGATAATGACAAAATGCTGCTTCCGGTTCGCCGGGCGATTGAAGAAAGCGTCGGAGCGGGAGCGTATGTCTATGACTGGAAACAGACCAACGCGGCGTTTTTTAATGCGATTGCCGTTGAACGGAACGTGATGTTTCTGATTTTGACGCTGATTATTCTGGTGGCGGCGTTTAATATCATTACCGGGCTGATTATGTTAGTCAAAGACAAGGGGCGGGATATTGCGGTTTTGCGTACCATGGGGGCGACCCGGGGAATGATTATGCGCATTTTCTTTATGGACGGCGCTTTTATAGGTGTGGTCGGAACGTCTATCGGACTGGCTTTGGGACTGCTGTTTTGCAAGAATATTGAGGCTATCCGGCGGTTTTTGGAAAATATTTCCGGACAGGAGCTGTTTTCGGCGGAGATCTATTTTCTGTCGCAGTTGCCGGCGAAAGTCGATCCGACAGAAGTTGGCGTTGTGGTCGGGATTTCTTTGCTGCTGTCTTTTTTGGCAACCATATATCCGGCGTATCGCGCGGCAAAATTTGATCCGGTGGAGGCTTTGCGCTATGAATAAATTTACACCCACGATTGAACTTAAGAAAGTTAGCAAAACTTTCAAGCAGGGAACCCAGACGCTGGAAGTGTTGAAAGGGGCCGATTTGGAAATTGTTCCGGGCGAGGCGGTGGCTTTGATCGGGCCTTCGGGTTCCGGAAAATCGACGCTGCTGCAGATTGCCGGGCTGCTTGAAAAGCCGACCAAGGGCGATGTGTGGCTGGACGGAAAAAAGTGCAGCAAACTTAATGATTTGGCGCGGACTAATTTGCGCCGCGATTATTTGGGATTTGTGTATCAGTATCATAATTTGCTCGGCGATTTTGACGCCGTAGAGAATGTGGTTTTGCCGCAGCTGATTGCCGGCGTTAAGAAGAAAGAAGCCGAAGATCGGGCAAAATGGCTGCTTAACCGTTTGGGGCTGGCCAAGCGCTTTAATCACCGTCCGAGCGAGCTTTCAGGAGGCGAACAACAACGGGTAGCGATTGCCCGGGCATTGGCCAATACGCCGAAGCTTTTGCTGGCGGACGAACCGACCGGAAATTTGGACCCGCGGACGTCGGGAACTGTTTTTGACGAGTTGATTTCCATTGTGAAAGAAACCGGGCTTTCGGCGTTGATTGCGACTCACAATTTTGAACTTGCTGACCAGATGGATCGGAAAATTACCCTTAAGGAAGGGCGGCTTCTGGATATGCGGGTAACAGTCAGCGCGATTGAACGGGATAACTTTTATTAGAGGTATCTTATGAATAAGCTTATCGGACTGGCGATGATTTTGGCGGTATCGGTATCTTTTCCGGCAGCTGCCGTTTATGAAGCCGAAGAAAACGGCAAAACTATGTATGACCGTCTTGGCGGCGACCGGGCGAGGCATCTTATCAAAGAGCTTTCTCCGCTGGAAAAGACAATTACCAAAGAGCAGTTTTTGGGGCGGAAGCTCAGCCGCGGGGAGCGTCGTGAAATTCGCCGGGAGAAAAAGCTTGGTGTTTATAAAACGCCGGAAGAAGAATTTGAGCTTATGGATCTTAACAAAGACGGCAAGCTTGATGAGGCGGAAATGAAAGATTATTATACTCGGAAGGCGTATGACCGCTATTCCCGGTAAAAGGTTGTCTGGTGGATTATTAGAGCAGTTTTAGCGGGGCTCGAAAAACTACTCTGCTAAATCCATTCTCCGAACTTTGAAAGGAGCCAAAGGTTGAGGGCTTTCTTTTATTCATTAATGGCTGCGGCAGCGGTCATCAACCAATAACTGTCACTCCTTGGCTGCGATAGCAGCCATCAAGGGGTCTTCGAGTTTTTCTTGTTTCCTTTTGTCATTCCGGGCTTGACCCG
>OGQM01000216.1_pt1 | contig 60920 bp, 56 predicted proteins | sample 1553191 | NCBI WGS metagenome assembly OGQM01 (sample SAMEA2579954, study PRJEB22360) | human gut metagenome | biome: human gut; feature: human-associated habitat; material: faeces | place: Denmark | collected 2008/2010 | reverse complement strand
CGTTCGGGCATTTGTTAAACAGCTCGGTCGGGGGTTCGCACTCGGTTTTGGTATATTCGTTAATGATGCACCATTGCTTGTTGTTGCATTTGATGTAATCGGAGTTATAAGGGCAGAAGTCGACGATGGAATAAGTGTGGCAGACGCGGTTTTGATAGGATTCATAACCTTCGTCTTTACACTTTTGGGCGCTGCCGTCATCGGTGTTGTTGACAATTTTGTCTCCGCAGTCGGGCAAAAAGCAGATAGCCGCGGAAAGAGGAGAAATCATAGAAAAGAAAACCAGGGCACAACAAACAGTCCCGGGCAACAGTCTTGGGATGATAAAAAAACTTCTCAATTTTATTTTGAGATAATCCGACATTGCAAATTTCTTTCTCCGAAAAAAACTAGACAAAATATTAAAACATTGTAAAACGCCTGAAAAAAAGGTTATACGAGTCTATCCATAAGAATAATGGTAAAATAAATTTCGGGAAATTGCAATAATTAATTACCGTACCCCAAGGAAATTTGTCTATTGTGTTAAATATGAAAATTGGCACGAGGTTTGCATATATAACTCCAGATAAACTTTTTACAGGTGAGACTGCAATGGAAGTTAAAGACATAAATAATCAGAACAACCTTCTGGCCATTTTCAAAAAGAACAGCGGAACAGTCAGCGCCTTGGATTTTTCCAGCCTGATTGCCGGAAAAAAACAGGATTTCGGCTCGGCATCAGTTGGCTTGGATTTGGACAGGGCACCGAGCGTTTCCGAAAAGTCTTCCGTGAGTAAGGCGGCATCATCCGTCCGGCCTGAGAACTCGGCTTCCGATGCGGTCAATGTCAAGCCTCGTAAAGAGAATAAGCGTAAAGAGCGTACCCCGGCGGAAGAACAGGCCGCCCCGGTGCCGGCCGAAAACCGCCCGGTGCCTGAGCGTGCAGAAGCACCGGCAGCTCCGGTTGAAAGCCGGTCGGTGGCCGAAGGTGCCGCCGACCCGGCTTCTGCCGATAAGATGTCCGCTCCGGCGGATGCATCGGTTGTTCCGACTTCCGAAAGCCAGCCTGGGCGCCCGTCCTCCGCGGTTCCTCAACAGAATGCGTCGGTTCCGGTTATGCCGGCAGATGTCGAGAGTTTGGGCGATATAATGTATTTTGACGAGGCAACCGGTTCTTTTGTTCAGACGAGCGGTGCTGAATTGGCCGTTGCGCTTAAAAGCGGAGAAATAACCGGCCTGACAATGGCTGATTTGGCCGATGTTGACGGAAATCCCCTTTCTTTGCAGCCGTCTGCCTTACCGTCTGCCAGTTCCGAAGGAATTGACATAAGTGCGATGGCGCCGGTGTCTGCAGAAGAAATGGCTGAAATGCCGGTTATGGCGACGGAAGGCGCTCCCCGTCAGGCAGCCGCCGAAACCACAGATGTTGCAAAAACAACTGTTGTCGGTGCCGATAATGAAAACGGCGGAGAAATTGCCGAAGAAACAACCGCCGAAGCCGAACCGGAAATCATTGCCGACGGCAAAAAGATTAAATTGGACGTAAAGGTTAATGCCGGGGAGGAAAAAATTTCCTACCGCAGCCGGCAGGAAATGATTGCCGATACCGTTGCGCTCAGCGAAGCGGCCGATGTGGCGGAAGTTTCCAATCCGGTTCCCGAACAACAGGCTCCCCGTACAACAACGGCTGCCCAGGCAAATTCCCCGGCCGCAGCCCTTTCCCAGGGAACGGTCATGCCGCAGGCAGCGGTTGTTCAGGCTTTTGGCGAGGCCGCTGTAGCTCCGGCTGCCGCTGCTTCGGCTTCCCTATCTGATGCCGCGGTGGTTCCCGTGGCTCCGGCCGGTGCCGGTACTGCCCGCCAGGCCCAAACGCTGCCCGGAGCCGAAGTCAAGTCCCCGGCCGAAGAAGCCCTGAAGGGCATGAGCCGCGAGGTGGTCGAACAGGTTAAGGTAAACATTACCAAATCCGCGGTTAAAGGCGTAGATAAAATTGATGTTACCTTGAAACCGGAAGATTTGGGGCATATTGAAATAAAAATGCAAATTTCCAAAGACGGCAAATTGCAGGCGCATATTATCTCCAGCCGTCCGGAAACCATGGAAATCCTGCAAAAAGACATGCAGATTTTGCAAAAGGCGTTTGCCGACGCCGGCTTTCAAACCGATGAAAACAGCCTGAGCTTTTCTTTCCAGGATAACGGACAGGCTTGGCAGCAGCGGGAAGAAGAAAGCGGATTGCGGCAGTTTATGGGAAAGATCTTTGAGAACGAAGGCGGAAACGACAATCTCCCGCTGTCAGAAACGGCATGGGACGGAAAATCTGCCCTCAATATCAGAGTATAAACAGAGGAGTATGGAAAAATGACAACAGATATCAGCGGACTTACCGGCTATACCCAGAGCAATACGGGAAGCAGCAATTCCAGCCGCCAGACCCTCTCTGCGGACATGAACACCTTTTTGACCCTGCTGACGACCCAGCTCAAATATCAAGACCCGCTTGATCCGATGGATACGGCTGAATTTACCAATCAGCTGGTTCAGTATTCCAACGTCGAGCAGTCGATTCAGACCAACGAAAAGCTTGATACCCTGCTTTCGCTGAATATTGCCAACCTGGGCGCGCAGGCCGTTTCCTACATCGGCAAAACGGTTCAGGTATTGGGCGACGTTATGCCGCTCGAAAACGGCAAAGCCAAAGCGACTTATACGCTGGATAAAGACGTTACCTCGGTAATTGTGACCGTGAAAGACATGAACGGCAAGGTGGTTTATTCCGAACAGGGAAAAATCACCGCCGGTACGCACGAATTTACCTGGGACGGCAAAGACAGCAACGGCAACCAGCTGGAAGACGGCGCTTATCAGATTTCGGTCTCGACCAAAGTTCCGAGCGGCGAAACCAGCGCCAGCGTTATGACCACGGTTTTCGGTAAAGTTACCGGGGTTGCCAGCGATGAAAATAATGTTTACGTCGGGCTTGGAGATTCCGTAACCGCCTCTTTGGGAGATATCGTTACTATCCGCAATGATGATTATTTTGATAAAACCGACGGCCCTTCTGGAGGCGGAGAGGCCGGTGACAATGAAGGCGGCAGCGGCGGCGAGGCCGGCGATGAAACCGGAAACGAAACGGAAAATGCATAAAATATGCCTTCCAAATATAATTAATGAAAATAAGACTTTAGGAGAAATAAAATGAGTATTTTTGGTGCAATGCAATCCGGTATTTCGGGGTTGGCCGCTCAGTCCAGCGCGATGGGGGCGATTTCCGACAATATCGTGAACGTCAATACCGTGGGTTACAAAGGGGCCAATACCTCTTTCCAGACCCTGGTGACCAAACAAACGTCAACCTCCAGATATTCACCGGGCGGCGTTCAGCCGTCGGCCAAACAGGGTGTTAACGTTCAGGGGCTTTTGGCTTCAGTATCTTCGTCCACCTCTATGGGCATCAGCGGGCAGGGCTACTTTGTCGTCAACCAGGCGGCCAACCCCGGAGAAGGTGATTTGTGGGCCTATACCCGCGCCGGAGACTTTGACATTGATAACAACGGCTATCTGAAAAATACCGGCGGCTTTTATGCTCAGGGTTGGTCTCTGTTGCCGTGGGACAAGAACCCCAATGCTACGGTTGTCAATATTAACGGTATTGACTACATGAAAGCCTATTATGATACCAACGGCAAGGTTGTGTACATTAACGACAATATTATTGACAGCCGCAACCTTCGCCCGATTAACCTGAATACCATCGGCGGAACCGCCACGGCCACCCAGCAGATCAGCTACGGCGCTAACCTGCCTTCCGGCGACCCGATTTATAATGCTTCCAATCCGGATGCCGGCGGCCGCCACTCTGTTTCGGCGCTGATTTATGATAGCTTGGGTAATGCCAGCAACCTGAGCCTGACTTATACTAAAACGGCATCCAATGCCTGGGGAATGTCTACTTCTATTCCTTCCGGCGCATCTAATATTGTTCTGTCTGGTTCCCGCGAAACGCACGGCGATACGGCCAGCGACGTATACTATGCGGCCGGCCAGCTCGAATTCAGCGGCATTCCGTCAAACGGTTCCACGATTACCATTACCAGCGGCGGCAAAGAATATACCTTTGAATTCTTGAGCACCAAAGGCGCTCACGCGCAACCCGGCAATATTGGGGTTGATATTTCAACCGGCATTGCCTCAGCCAGCGATTTTGCCAACAAGTTTTTGGAGGCTTTGCAGGCCAACATGCCCGGAGCCAACCGCTTTAGCGCCAACGGCAATAAAATTGAAATTGTTCAGTCTGTTTCCGGCGAAGCTTTACAGATTGATGCCAGCAAAACCTTGGCCTGTATTCAGAGTGCGGCCAATCCAAACCTTGAAACCGGTATTGCCACGGGTATCTTTGACATTCCGGCGATTGACGAAGACATCAAAAACTGCGGCCGTCTGGATTTCACCAGCAATGACAAGGCCGATTACGTCAACACGACCGTAAAAGTCGGCGACAAGACCTATAAATTTGTCGACGGTGCAACGGCAACCCCCGGTGAAATCGACATCAGCTCGGCTTTCGACGGTAGTGCAGCCAACCCCGCTGCGGCAGTAGCTGAGCTTTTGGTAAAGAGCATTAAGGCGGATAGTGTTGAACCGGAAAGATTTACCGCCAGCGGTTCCAGTATCGAAATCCTGCCGAGTTCGACCGGTCCGGATATCAAAATTACCGTTAATAACACCGGCGGCGGAGATGCCATTACCGGACGGATACGTTCAACGGCGCCTTTAGGGTGGAGTGACGTGGCCAACGGTACGGAATATACTCTGTCTAATACCTTTAATGTTAATGATAATGAAATTGAGACCGGTTCAATTGTTCCTTCAGTCCGTTTTAATGCTGACGGTACACCCAAGTACTTCTTTGTTGACGAAGTTTCCATCCAGTGGGCTAACGGTGCCCAAAACATGGACGGCGGTTATCAGCAGGGGACAACCATTACCCTCAATGCCGGAAACGTTGGAACCAATGACGGCTTAACCAGCTTGTCAGGTGACTTCACCACCAACTATATCACCCAGGACGGTGCCAAGTTCGGAAGCTACTCCGGGGTCAGCATCAGCGAGGACGGAGTTGTGACGGCATTGTTTGACAACGGCGAAACCCGTCCGATTGCCATTCTGCCTCTGGCCACTTTTGCCAACCCCAACGGCATGGAAGCCCTGACCGGCAACTCCTGGATTGAAACCGACTACTCGGGGCAGGCCATGCTGAAACAGGCCGGAACCAACGGTGCCGGACAGATTAGCTCCAACTCTTTGGAGCAGTCTACCGTCGACTTGGCGACCGAGTTTTCTAACATGATTGTAACCCAGCGTGCATATTCCGCGGCCACCAAGATTATTACGACCGCAGATGAAATGCTCGACGAGTTAACCCGGATGAGCTAGTAGTATACTAAAAAATCCGTTTCCTAAAGTCGCCCCGGGGAAGAATTTCCCGGGGCTTTTTTGCGCCCGGATGCCGGAGGGCCGAAAACAGGCTGTGAATATGTCCTTTTTTGTGTTTCCCTAATCGGAATTTTTGCGTTAATCATAATTTCGGGGAAATTTTATAAATTTACAGATTGGGGAATCTCGTGAATAATTTTTTGCAAAGCATCAAAAATTTGTCGCCGGGGCGTTTGGCTTCGATTGTGGCGATTTTCATCTTTCTAATCAGTTTTTTTATCTATATCGCCATGCAGATGGGCAATGCCGAATATGGGGTGCTGTATACGGATTTGGAGCTTGAAGATGCCAAGCAGATTGTTACCCGGCTGGAGTCGGCAAATGTCAAATATCGCCTGGCCAAAAACGGTACCGAAATACTTGTCCCCAAAGATCTGGTCAATAAAATGCGTGTCGATACCGCCGAACTGGCGCTGGCTTCCAAGGGATCAAATGTCGGTTATGAGATTTTTGACAATGCCGATGCTCTGGGAACTACCAATTTCGTACAGAATGTCAATCTGGTTCGCGCTTTGGAAGGGGAACTGGCTCGCACGATTCGTTCCGTCGACAACATCAAGAGCGCCCGGGTGCATCTGGTGATGCCCAAGCGCGAGATGTTTTCCCGCGAAGAACAGGCACCGACCGCTTCGGTGGTCATCAAGACCTATCACGGCAAGCTTAGTCCGCAGAGTATCCTTTCCATTCAAAAGCTTGTGGCTGCAGCAGTTCCCAAGCTTGATGTAAAAAACGTGGCGATTGTCGATGCCGCCGGCAATCTGCTGACTAACAATTATGATGATGAACAGACGCTGAACAACACCAATAACGAGCTGATGCGCCAGGAACAGGAGCGCAAAATGGCTGCTGCGGTGCAAAGTTTACTCGAAAAAACTATTGGGCCGGGCAAAGTGCGTGCCCAGGTCAATATTGAAATGGATTTTGACCAGGTGGTCACCAATGAAGAAATCTTTGACCCTGACAGCCAGGTTGTCCGCTCCCAGGCGTCTGTAACCGAAGAAGGAACGGCTCGGGACGGCGAAAAAACCGTAACGGTGGCTCAAAATATTCCCAATGGCGATAACCTGCTTAACGGCAATGGAAATTTTTCGCAGAATTCCCGGGTTGAGGAAACCGTAAACTACGAAATTTCCAAGGTCGTCCGCAACAAAGTCCGCAATACCGGCATTATCAAGCGTTTAACTGTTGCCGTAATGGTTGACGGGGTGTATGATAAGGATAAGGACGGTCAGATGGTTTACCGCGACCGGACAAAAGAAGAAATGGAACAGCTGACCTCTTTGGTCAAGTCTGCCGTTGGCTACGATGCCGATCGCGGCGATTTGATTGAAGTTGAAAATATGAAGTTCGTCAGCGTCGACAATGCTCCGGAAGCCGTAGAAACCACAATGTTCTTCGGGTTCACCAAAGAAGAGATTATGCGGATGTTGGAAGGTCTGGGTGTTGCAATTGTTGCAATTCTGGTTATCTTATTAGTCATTCGCCCGTTGATAAACAACGCCTTTGACGGCGGCAGCGGAACGGATAACCGCCTGCTCGGCGACAATGCCGAAGAGGAAAACCTGTTGTTGTCGAATTTTCTTAATGAAGACGACGGCGGGCTGGATGAACTGATTAACCTCAACAAGGTTGACGGCCGGGTTAAAGTTTCTTCGCTGAAGAAGATTAACGATATGGTGGCCAAAAATCCGGATGCCGCGGTTAACGTAATCCGCAGCTGGCTTTATCAGAACGACAATTAAGCGGTAGGAATTAAACATGAAGCAAAATGTTGTAGACGATTATAATTTGATTTCCGGCCAGCAAAAAGCGGCAATCCTGATGTTGTCGCTGGATGAAGAACGCTCTGCGGCGCTGTTTTCCCTGATGGACGACGAAGAGATTAAAGAGTTGTCCGTTATCATGGCCAGCCTCGGCAAGGTCAATTCCGGCGTTGTCGAACAGCTGTTTCAAGAATTTACCGACCGCCTGTCAAGCAACAGTTCGCTGATCGGAACTTACGAAACGACAGAGCGTCTGTTGGCCAAAGCTTTGGACAAAGACCGTGTTTCCGCCATTATGGACGAGATCAGCGGTCCGGCCGGCCGGACCATGTGGGACAAGCTCGGAAATGTGAACGAACATGTTTTGGCCAATTATCTCAAAAACGAATATCCACAGACCATTGCGGTTATTCTTTCCAAAATTAAGGCCGAACATGCCGCCAAGGTAATCGCCCTGCTGCCGGAAAATTTTGCCATGGAAATTATCATGCGGATGCTCAGAATGGACGCGGTTCAAAAAGAGGTTCTCGACAGTTTGGAAAAAACCCTGCGCAAAGAGTTCATGAGCAACCTTTCCAAATCGACCCGCCGCGATTCCCACGAGCTTATTGCCGATATCTTCAATTCTCTGGACCGCAATACCGAAACCCGGTTTATGGAAGCTTTGGAAGAGCGTAACCGCGAAAGCGCCGACCGTGTTAAATCGCTTATGTTTACCTTTGAAGATTTGGTTCGCGTCGATGCCCAGGGCATTCAGATTTTGTTGCGCAATATTGATAAGGATAAATTGGCCGTAGCCCTGAAAGGTGCTTCCGATACCATCAAAGAGCTGTTTTTCAACAATATGTCGTCCCGTGCCGGCAAAATTATCCGCGAAGATATGGAAGCCATGGGGCCGGTTCGCCTGCGTGATGTTGAAGAAGCTCAGCAGTATATTGTTACTACGACCAAAGAATTGTCCAACTCCGGCGAAATTGTTATCAGCGAAGGCAAGGACAATGACGAGCTTATTTATTAGTCCGGTGAGTTAGATGAGCGGCTACAAAAAATTTGAGTTTGACAACTTTGTTATTGAAGAGGACGGCGAAACTGTCGAAAAGGCTGTGGCTGAACCATTGGAGCCCGAACCGGCTTCCGAAGAGCCGGAACCGGTTTTTGCGGCGGCGGAAATAGTTGCCGAACCGCCGGTTCCCGAAACCAGGAGTTATACGGAAGAAGAGCTGGAGCAGGTTCGTGAAAACGCCGAAAAATCCGGTTATGAAAAAGGGTATCGCTCTAAGGCGGAAGAAACCGACAATCAAATGGCAGGGCTGCTGATTGAAATTGATGGCCGCCTCTTTGAGCTGCTGAATGAGCGTAACCGGATGCAAAAGGAACTTGAAGCTGATTTTATGGCGTTGAACCGCGCTGTGCTGAAAAAGCTGTTGCCGCAGTTGAGCGAGGAACATGCCGGCGAAATTTTAAACCGTTTTCTGGCAGAAAATTTTGCCAATTTCCGGGCGGAGCCTAAATTGGCTTTTTATTTTAATCCGGAAATCGTCGGCGCGATGCAGGAACAGATTGCCAAATTGGCGCGGGTTAACGATTTTGAGGGCAAAATTTCCCTTCATAAAGACGCCGCGCTGGGAAAGGCCGATTGCCGGATTGAGTGGGAAAACGGCGGTGTCTGCCGCAGTTCTGATAAATTATTGGAAAAAGTTGATAATTTGCTTGAAGAAAAAACGGCTGAAAACTAAGCTGAATTAATAGAACCGCAAGCTTTTGGGATGAGAGGAATATTATGGCAAATGAATTAAATTTGGATGAAATGGATGAAAGCAGCATCGTTAACAGCGATCCGGTTTTGAAGTCTGATAACGGTATGGAAGATTACGACATTCCGAGCTCAACCAGCGACTTGGAAGCGGTTTATGATATTCCGGTTAGAGTTTCTGCCATCTTAGGCAAAACCCAGATGAAAGTCAGCCAGCTGATGAAACTGAACAAAGGAGCCATCATTGAACTTGACCGCAAAGTCGGGGAGGCTATAGATATCTATGTCAACAATAACCTGGTCGCGCGCGGTGAAGTCGTTGTTGTTGATGATAAATTGGGTATTACCATGACGGAAATTGTAAAGTCCGTCGCAAAGTAAAAAATACTGGTCAAAGCGGAGCTTTGACGCGGGAATGTCATTCTCGGAGCGAGCAGAGCGCGAGCGAATGTGAGGCCTGGGGCCGGGGAGGGAAATCGCCCGTGCGGAGTTTTGGGGTAAGAGGAGCCGATTAAGGATAATAAAATGGAGTTGCTGATTGTTGGAACATTGGACGGGCAGATAGGAGCGGCCAGCAAAATCGCCATTTCTCAGGGCGGTCAGGTATCACTGGCGCAGGATATTGACGCTGCGTTAAATATTCTGCGTTCCGGCAAAAGTATCGAATTGGTTATGATTGACGTCAAATTAGACGTTTATAAGTTTATTTCTTCTTTGGAAAGCGAACGGATTAACGTGTTGGTTGTTGCTTGCGGCGTAGCCAACGATCCGACTTTGGCGGTTAAGGCAATCAAAGCCGGCGCCAAAGAATATATTCCCCTGCCGCCCGATCCCGAACTTATCGGCGCCGTTTTGGCGGCGGCCACCCGTGAAAACCACGCGCTGATCTATGGGGACAAAAAAACTGAAGCGATTTTGAAAATGGCCAAACAGATAGCTCCTTCGGAAGCCAGCGTTCTGTTGACCGGAGCGTCCGGAACCGGCAAAGAGGTTTTTTCCCGCTTTATCCATGACAACTCCAAACGCGCCAACAAAAAATTTGTTGCCGTCAACTGTGCCGCCATTCCCGAAACCTTGTTGGAATCCGAATTGTTCGGTTATGAAAAAGGCGCCTTTACCGGAGCGGTGGCCCGGCGTATCGGCAAGTTTGAAGAAGCTTCCGGGGGAACCTTGCTGTTGGATGAAATTTCCGAAATGGATATCCGCATACAGGCCAAGCTGCTGCGAGCCATTCAGGAAAAAGAAATTGACCGCATCGGCGGCAAAACCCCGATTAAGGTCGATACGCGCATTATTGCCACTTCTAACCGCAATCTGGCACAAAGCGTTAAAGACGGTGCCTTCCGTGAGGACTTGTATTATCGTCTGAACGTTGTGAACATCAATATTCCCGACCTCAAAGACCGTCCGGAAGATATTTTGGTGCTGGCCAAACATTTTATCAAGAAATATGCCGAACTGAACGGTCTGCCGATGAAAGATTTGTCGCCGCAGGCTTCGGAAATGCTGCTGAATTATCTTTGGCCGGGAAATGTCCGCGAGCTGGAAAATACCATGCATCGTGCCGTGCTGCTTTCGACGGCTGAAGAGATTGAACCTTCGGCAATTATTCTGACAGACCCTTGCGCCGTCCGTAACCCGCAGCCCCAAGGCGAAGCGGCGCCGTCTCCGGCAGCCGTTCCCGGCGGGCAGACTTTGGCCGGCATGGAACGCAATCTGATTATCGACACGCTCAAACATACTTTCGGCAATCGGACACAGGCGGCCAACCTGCTCGGAATATCGATTCGCACTTTGCGTAATAAGTTGAAACAATACCAGGACGAAGGCTACGACGTCCCGGCATCTAACGGATAGGAAAACGCACTCGGACCATGGCTAAAAAAGCAGAAAATGTCAGCAGTTCAATGTTCGGCGGTCGCTCGTTCAAAGACATGATTATTGCCTCGACCAAGCGCGGCGATATTTTCTTTGCTTTGGCAATTATCCTGATGCTGGTTATTTTGATTCTGCCGCTTCCGGCCTGGCTGTTGGATATTGCCCTGGCTTTTTCGATTACCCTGTCCTGCATTGTGCTGATGACTGCCATTTTTATCGAAAAGCCCAACCAGTTCAGCGCCTTTCCGCTGGTTTTGCTGATTACGACCATGTACCGGCTATCGCTGAACCTCGCCTCCACCCGCCTGATACTGGCCAATGGCTATATGGGGCCGGATGCCGCCGGCGAAGTCATCAAGGCTTTCGGCGGATTTATTATGGGCAATAACTTTGTCATCGGCGTTATCGTGTTTGCAATTTTGGTCTTGGTCAATTTTGTGGTCATTACCAAAGGTTCCGGCCGTATTGCCGAAGTTGCCGCCCGTTTTGCTTTGGATGCCATGCCCGGAAAGCAGATGGCGATTGATGCGGATTTGTCTTCGGGGCTGATTACCGAAGATGAAGCCCGCGCCCGCCGCGAAGACCTGTCCAAAGAAAGCTCTTTTTACGGCGCAATGGATGGTGCCTCAAAATTTGTTCGCGGCGATGCGATTGCCGGATTGATTATCACCTTTATTAACGTTGTCGCCGGTATTATTATCGGTATGGTGCAAAATGGCATGAGCTTTTCGGCGGCGGCGGAAACCTATACCCGCCTGACGGTCGGCGACGGATTGGTCAGTCAGGTTCCGGCGCTGATTATTTCGGTTGCCGCCGGTATTCTGGTTTCCAAGGCCGGCATGACCGATTCGACCGACAAGGTTTTGTTTGAACAGGTAACCAATTACCCCAAAGCCTTGGGAATGAGCTCATTTTTGGCATTGGCGCTTGGAATGCTCCCCGGTACGCCGGCGGCGCCGTTTATCCTGTTGTCGGCTTTGACCGGCGCAACCGCCTATTATCTTGACAAGCAGCAAAAAGCGGCCATGGCCCGGGCACAGGAGGTTTTGGAACAGGAACAAAAGCAGGGCAAGGTTGCCAAAGCTGCCGATGAGCCGATTGCCACAGCTTTGCGCATGGATTTGATACGTCTGGAAATCGGCTACGGGCTGTTGCCGTTGATTAATGAAGAAGCCAACAAAAAGCTGACCGACCAGATCAAGGCCTTGCGTCGTGCCTTGGCTTCCGAACTCGGATTCGTCATGCCCTCTATCCGTATTCAGGACAATATGCAGCTTGAGGCCAATGAATATAATATTTATATCAAAGAGGTCAAATCCGGCAAAGGCGAGCTGCGCCCCACCCAGCTGTTGGTCATGGATCCGCGCGGCGAACCTATTACGCTGCCCGGCGAACAGACCTATGAGCCGACTTTCGGGCTTAAGGCGATGTGGATAGACCAAAGCTATCGCGAAGAAGCCATGTTCCGCGGCTATACCGTGGTCGACCCGGCAACGGTTGTTACCACGCATATTACCGAACTGGTCAAGGACAATATGCCCGAATTGCTGTCTTATGCCGAAACTCAAAAACTGCTGGAAGAAATGGACAAGGAACAGCAAAAATTGGTCAAAGAGCTTATTCCGAACAAAGTCAGCCTCGGCGCCGTCCAGCGTATTTTGCAGAATCTGCTGCAAGAACGCGTCTCAATCCGCGACTTGCCGACAATTCTGGAAGGCATTTCCGAAGCCGTTTCTTCAACCCACAGCCTGATGATGATTACCGAGCATGTCCGCTCGCGGCTGGCGCGGCAGCTTTCTAATGCCAATGCCAATGAGTTCGGCGTTATTCCGCTGATTACGCTGTCGCCGGAATGGGAACATGCTTTTGCCGAAGCGATTGTCGGCGAGGGGGATGACCGCCAGCTGGCGATGGCGCCGAGCGCCCTGCAGCAGTTTATTACCAAGGTGCGCAATTCTCTTGAGGAATTGGCGGCCAAAGGCGAAACAGCGGTGCTGCTGACCAGTCCGGCAATTCGGCCTTTTGTTCGTTCGATTATTGAGCGTTTCCGCCCGTTGACGGTAGTAATGTCGCAAAATGAAATCCACCCCAAAGCCAAAATCAAAACTGTCGGGCAAATTTAGGGGTAAGGACAGATGAAAATAAAAACCTTTACCGCCGCCGGAAGTATGGAAGCCATGAGCCAGGCTCGCGAGGCTTTGGGCGATGAAGCGGTTATCATCTCCACCGAAACCCTTGATGACGGACAGGTTCGGGTAACCGCTGCTGTCGATGAGGCCGAAGAAATCAGTTTTAATGACAATCAGGAATTGGAGGTCTGCGATAACCCGGCGCGCTATACCGATCGCCTGCTTCGGGAAAGCCTGGAATATCATGATACGCTGGATTTGGTAAAACAGCGGATTTTGGCGGCTGTCCGCAAATTAAGCGCCGAAAAAAAGATTTACGACGATCGCCGACTGCTGGAATTGGCTTTGGAACAATTATATGGTTTTAGCGATATTCTGAATTTGCAAACGCCCTGTAAAATTTTCATGGGGGCGCCGGGCAGCGGCAAATCGACGGCTATTGCCAAAACGGCAGCTCTGGCCAGAATGAAAAAAATTCCCTGCTGCATTGTTTCGACCGATAATGTCCGCGCCGGTGCCAACAAGCAGCTGGAAGCCTTTGCCGGAATTTTGGAACAGGATTTCTTTTTCTGCCAAAGCGAACGTAATTTGTATGAGCTGCTGAAAAAAGCCGAAACCGCCTATGGCTTGGTTTTGATAGATACCCCTGGCATTAATCCGTTTTTGCCCGAAGAAGTTGCCAAGGTCAGCCGCTGGCTGGAGGTTGTCAAAGGCGAGGCAGTTTTGGTAATGTCTGCCGGAACCAATACTTTTGAGGCGATTGAAGTTGCCGAAGTGTTTACCGAACTGGGCGCATCAAAACTGTTGCCGACCCGTTTGGATTTGACCCGGCGGCTGGGATCGCTGCTCTCGGTTGCGGCCTGTTGTGAACTGGATTTTTGTGCCGGCAGCGTCAGTTCGAATATTGCCGGCGGCCTGGCCGAAATAACGCCGGGCGGCTTGGCTAAACTGATTTTAGCTTAATTTTTTTAAGTGAAAAGAGGAAACCATGGAACAAACGACACCTGAAGAACTAAAAATCATGCCCCGCGGAATGGCGCCGCGCAGCGTCAAAAAAGGCAAGAATATGATTGCGGTGGCTTCCGGAAAAGGCGGGGTCGGCAAAACCTGGTTTTCAATCACGCTGGCGCATTCTCTGAGTATTCTCAAACAAAAGACCTTGCTTTTTGACGGCGATTTGGGGCTTGCCAATGTCGATATCCAGCTGGGGCTGATGGCCAAGTATGATATCGGCAGCGTGGTTTCGGGAAGCCTGACCCTCAACCAGGTGGTTCACCATTACGACAAGGGCCGTTTTGACGTTATTGCCGGCCGCTCGGGATCGGCGGGGCTGGCCTCAATGCCGGTCGGACGTTTGCAGATATTGGGTGAGGATCTGAATGTTTTGGCCGCTTCATATGATAAGGTTATTTTGGATATGGGAGCGGGAGTCGAAAAGCCGGTGCGGATTTTGTCGGGGCTGGCCGAAAAGATTATTGTCGTCTGTACCGATGAGCCAACTTCTCTGACCGACGCCTACGCTTTTATCAAAATTATGACCATGCAGTATACCAAATGCGATATCAATATCGTCGTCAATCAGGCCAATTCGCTTCGTGAAGGCCAGCGAACCTATGATACGCTGCTCAAAGCCTGCAATAATTTCCTCAAGATTAATCCGCCGCTGTTGGGGATTGTCCGCCGCGATACCCGCGTGCGTGATGCCATTCGTAACCAAAGCACGATTTTCAACCGCTATCCAACCTCCGAGGCGGCCGAAGACGTTTACGCCGTTGCCAAAAGGCTGCTCAGCCATGACTAACCTGGTACCTCCGCTCAACCAAACGCTCCCCGAAACCGGCGGAGTATCCGGGGGACTGACGACAGGGGTCGAAAATCCGTCCGCTTCTTGGGCAGGACTGAATTTGGGACAGCAGATAACGGTACGTATCAATCCGCAGAGTCTTCAGGCCTTGTCCGGGAAAATCCTGGTCAGTCTGGATTTATCCGTCGGCAACGTCGGCACGGACAGCCAGCCGCCGGCCGTGGCAGAAATAAAACTGCCGCCGCAAATGAAGCTGCCGGAAAACGCCGCGGAAATGCAGTTGCGCATAACTGCTAAAACGCCCCAGCGCCTAGATTTGCGGATTTTAAGCGTTGACGGCCGGAAGGCCGAAAGTTTTGTGATTGCGCCGGAAACGGCACCCGCCGGAAAAACGATGTCCGGCCTGCCGACGGCTGCTGCCGCTTTGGTCAAAACCGTTACCGAACCGCAAAACCTGCCGTTGGCGCCGTTGCGTTTGCAGCCTTTGCTGGCGCGGGAATTGTTGTCCGCCGGTATCGATCCGGCCAGTCTCCGCCAGATATCTGCGGTTATTGAAAATTTGGGGGTGAAAGTCGAAGTTGCCGTTCTGCCGGCAAACCTGTCAGGAACCTCTGTTCCGGAAATTTCCGCAGATTCCGGCGCCGTTTCGGCAATCGGCCGCGATTTGGCCGCGATATTGAAACCGCTGCTCGTCGGAGAACAAAATAATGAAAAATACAGACCGTCAGCGCCCGGCGGACAACCGCTTCCCCAAAGAATAACCGGAGAAATTGAAAAATTTTTTGCAAATTTGGACAACCGCAGCCTGCCGGCAGAAACCGCGCAGCGCGGCGAACGAACGGTGTTGAAGACCCCTCTGGGAGAGATTATTCCCGAGCAGCCGCTCAAAATTGCCGTCGGCGAAAAACTGCTGTTGCGGATTGGCGGTTTAATCGGTCTGCCCGCAAAAGAAAGGATCGTCCCTGCCGGCGAAACTGCCGTGCAGCCCCCGCTGGGCAATAAAATGGCCGAAATTCTGACGCCTCTGCAAAATAAGCTGCCGCCTGATGTCTATGCGGCGGTTATGGAAAAAATACCGGCCAATAATTCTAAGATGCTGTCTAATATCATGTCTTTTTTGAAAGCTTCCGGCGAAGGGCGGATTGAACATTGGCTCGGGCAGGAAACTGTGGATAAAATGCGAATATCCGGGCCGGAAGGGCGCCAGGCGCTCTCGCAGCTGGAGAATCTGATTGTCGGCCGCCGTGAAGAGAATGCGCAGTGGCGGATTATTGAAATACCTTTTTACGGTGCTGAAAATCTGAGCCGGATTAAAGTAGCGGTTCGCCGTTTTGGCGGAGAGGAAGGGCGCCGGTATCAGGGGCGGCGGCAAACCGGAGCGGCCCGCTTTGTGGTCGATACGTCTTTTACGGTTTTGGGCGGTTTCCAGTTTGACGGCTTTTCCCTGCCGGCCGAAAAGCGTTTTGATCTGATTATCCGTACCGAAAAAGAAATCGATAACGATTTTTGCGCGCAGATTATGCAGCTTTTCCGAACCTCCCTTTCCGCCGTGGACTATGCCGGAAATATTCGTATTAATATTAAAGAAAAGTTTATCAAATTGTGTGAAGATGAACCCGAAAAAACGATTTTGCAGGATGGAATATTCATATGAGCAGCAATGACCCCTTGGGATATTATCGTATTTTTGACCTGACGCCGGCGGCCACCGATGCGGAAATCAAGGTCAATTACCGTGAGCGCGCCAAACTCTGGCACCCCGACCATAATACCAGCGAAGAAGCAACCGAAAAGTTTCAGCAGCTTTCCGTTGCCTATGATATTTTAAAAGACGGCAAAACCCGCCTGTTGTATGACCTTCTGAGCCAGGCGTATACCAGCCGCAATTTTCCGGACATGTTTGCCCTCAAGGCCTATAAAGACCGAGCCGGAGCCGAAAACCCGTTTGTCCGTACTTTTTCGCTGCAAAAAGTGTTTGGCCGGGTGGTCAGTACCAAGCTGCGCCAAGATGATGAAATCTGCAATGCCGTAGAAGCGCCGGCCGTAGTGCTGAAAACCTCGGTCAGCAACTGGCTGCTCGGCTGGTGGGGTATTCCGGCGGTTTTCAAAAATATTTCCGCCATCGCGCATAATTATTCGTCAATCAATCATAATCGTGCGCAAAACCTGACCCTGCTTATTCATAATGCCGTGGCGTATTATCAGGATAATAAGATGGAAAAGGCCATGCTTTCGGCAGTACAGGCCAAAGAATACGCCGATGCCGAACAAAAGGATTTGCTCGAACGCTTTATCCGCCTGACCGGGTTGAATGCCGGCAATGTGCGACTGCCGCATTGGAACTATGCCAAGTTGCGCGTCTTGCAGTTGGTCGTTCCGGTTGTGCTGTTTGTGATAGCGCTGTTTCCGCTGACATCCAGGGTGGTGAGCGAAGCGGAGCTGATGAAACTCTTTGCCGAAAAAGATGAGATTACATATTTTCAACGGGTCAAGTTCAACAGCGGCGAACAGACTTTTGACGATATTGTGGTGTCAAAAGTTTTGAATATCCCGGTTGACGTTAATGATACCAACAAACTTTATCATTTCAAAAACGCAGCTAAAGTTATGTATGGCCCTGCCGAAGAATTTGACGTCATGGCGGAGTTGCCGAAAAACCATACGGTGCGTATCAGCGGTATTACGCCGGATGATAAATGGTACCGGATAATGCTTGATAACGGCGACATGGGATTTGTTCCGGTCAAGGCTCTGGAAAAAGGCATTGGGGCGCCGATACCCGAAAACAGCAAAATTTATACGCCGAATTAACTGTTGTGGCCGGGTCGTCCTATGCGTGCCTGTCTCTTTCTATAGCGTCATCCTTCGATTGCGGAGAATCGTCAAGGGATTTGCGAATTTCCCTCTTCCTGTCACAGCATGGCGTTTTTTCTCTCTTCTGTCATGCCATAGCGTTTTCTTCCTCCTGTCATTCTGGGCTCATTTTTTTCTCTGTCATTCCGGGCTCATTTTTTTCTCTGTCATTCCGGGCTTGACCCGGAATCCAGGTGGCTAAGGAATCAATATTAACCTGGACTCCGGCTCGGAGCCGGAGTGATAGTAAAAAAATAAGGCCGGAGTGACCAGTATATTGAAGTCATCCCTCGATTGCGAAGCAATCGTCAAGGGATCTTCGACTTTTCCCCTTTCCTCAACCGCAAGCGCGCCATTGCTGACGTTCAGAAAAAACTCGCAGACCCCTTGATGGACACTTTTCTGCTGAAAAAACGAGGGGTGAGGGTTATTGATTGATAGTTGCTGCCGCACCAAATGGTAACCATTATTGGCAAGTCGAGATAGTGCACATTATAAGCAACGCGCCTTCATGGCACCCAAACATCAGTAGCAAGTCATGCCTCGGGCGCTGCCCGCAACGCGCTTTCATGGCACCCAAACATCAGTAGCGAACCGTTCGCCGCGGGGCGTCCCCGCCCTCGGGCGCTGCCTGCGCTCCCGCCGTGCGGGTGCCTCAGGTACTGCCCGCGTCCAGGCCGAAGCAGTCAGCGGCTGTAAGAAGCTTCAATAATCCGTGTATTGCGCAGTTCGTCAAGATCATAGTTTGCTTTGAGATTAAGCTGCGGCGCAATCGCTTCAATAATTTTTCCTGCCGTCGGAACCGTATTCCAACCGGAAGTCACAAATCCCCAAGTTTCTTTGGTTGCTTTAGGCTCATCGAGCATCAGCAACAGGGCGTATTTGGGATTGGAAATCGGAAAGGCAGAAACAAAAGTGGTGCGGACTTTCTTGTCAACATATTTTCCTTCCGCCGAAAGCTTATTGGCGGTTCCGGTTTTCCCGGCAACTTCATAACCTTTGACATTGGCGCGCTTTCCGGAACCCTCAACCACCACCAGGCGCAGCAGTTTACGCATGGCTTGCGACGTATTGTAAGAAATTACCCGCCGCCCGTCATCGTTCTGCTCTTTTTTTAGCAGAGTCGGTTCATGATAAAGGCCGCCGTTGATCATTGCCGAAAAAGCAGTAATGACATGCAGCGGCGTAACCGCCAAGCCATACCCGAAAGCAACCGTTGCAATCGTCCCTTCGCCCCAACGCCGCGGTACCAGCGGTTTGCCTTTCTCGGGAACTTCAATCGGCAGCTCGTTAAAAAAGCCGATTTTCCGCATAAATTCTTTTTGTTCGTCGCCGCCGGCCTTGAGTGCCATTCGGGCCGAACCGATATTGGAAGAATGAATCAAAATTTCCGGAACCGAAAGCCAGCGGTTTTCGCCGCGATAGTCCTTAATGACGTTATATTTGAGTTTCAACGGCTGCGTTGCGTCAAAAGTGTCTGCGACTTTGACTTTGCCGCTTTCCAAAGACATTGCGGTGTTAAACACCTTTAAAACCGATCCCGGTTCGTAAACTCCTTTGGTCGCCATATTGAATTGCGCTTGCGAACTGGGATTTTGTGTGCGGTTGGGATCAAAATCAGGCAGCGAAACCATGGCTATGACTTCGCTGGTGTTAACGTCCATTAAAATTGCGGTAGCACCGTTGGCGCTGAATTTGCTGACGCCTTCGCGCAAAATTTCGCGAATTGTGTCCTGAACCCCAAGGTCAATAGAGAGCTTAAGCGGAATATCCGAATGTGTCAGACGCTCGTCAAGCTTGCGTTCAATGCCCGATATTCCGGTGTTGTCGATGTTGGTATTGCCGATAACATGGGCAAACAGGTTTTTGTGCGGATAAATGCGTTTTTCGCCGTTTTCAAATTCCAGCCCCGGAATGCCGAGATAATTAATTTGGTATTGCTGAGAAGGGGTGAGGTTACGTTTGATATATACAAAACTGCCCCGGCGTTTGAGTTTGGCCAAAATGTCTTCATAACGCAAATCGGGAAGAATCCGTGCCAGCTCAACGGCCGCCTTTTGCGGGTTTAACATTTTTTTGGGATTGGCAAACAAATTGACCGTGGGTAACGAGGTGGCAATAATCGTCCCGTTACGGTCGACGATATCGGCGCGCTTAATCGGATTTTCCGGCATGACCTCCAGGTGCATGGCTTCTTCAATATTGCGGCTTCGGCCGAGATTCCCCGAGAGGCAGACGTCAAATAAGCGCAAGGCAATAACCAAATACACAAACATAAAGCCCATAATGGCAATCAGCACGCGAAAACGGCAGGTCGAAAGCGGATCCTTCTCACAGGTCAGGTTCCTGAGAGCCATGCTCCTCCCGATTTTTATTTCTTGTCCGGGGAGATAAAAATTGTCCCTGTTCTCCCTGGAAAAATACTTTCCCCACATAATCCGCGCTTCTGCCACTATAATTTATGTTGTTGTTTAGTTCTTTTTTATCTAACGCTGAGCCTTGGCCAGCCGCTTAAGTTCTTTGTTGCGGGCGGCATAGTCGGAAATATTTTTCTGAGCCAGGCGCCGTTTGTCAGATTCGTTGTTCTCGTATTCGAATGGTACCTGAGAATAGTTAATAATTTGTTCAGCCCGAACCGGATTCAGCGAAATATGTTTTTCGGCAAGTTTGCGCAGCCGCGACGGAGAGTTCAAATGGCTCCATTCCGCCTGCAGAATATGAATAGTCTTAATATCGTCTTCGATGCCTTTGTTGATACTGACAAGGCGGTTTTCGAGGGTTTGAACCTGGTTTTTCATCACCAGCAGTCCCGAACCGAGCAGAAAAGTCAGCGTTACCCACAGGGCCAGGGTTGCAGATTTTGTACTATTCATGTCACGTTTCCTTTCTGGTCTTCGTGTTTTGTTACTTTTTGACGGCATATCTTAATTTTGCCGACCGCGAGCGTTTGTTGAGCCGCGTCTCTTCCTGAGACGGTTCAATTGCCTTTGAACAGCTGGCAAAGATAATGTCGTCAGTTTCCTGAGGTTCCGGCATATAACGCGAAACATGGCTGTTTTTGCCGGATTTTTCTTTGAAATAAGACTTGACGATGCGGTCTTCAAGAGAATGAAAACTCACCACAACCAGGCGCCCGCCGGGAACAATCAGCCCGGCTGCTCCGTCCAGTCCTCTTTCCAGTTCGCCCAGTTCGTCGTTGACCGCAATCCGCAAAGCCTGAAAAGTGCGGGTTGCCGGATCAATGCCGACGGGCGTTTTGTGAATGACCGTATAAATGAGTTCGGCCAGTTCACGGGTTGTTTCTATCGGCTTAAGCTTGCGCGCGGCGGCAATTTTGGCCGCAATCTGCCGGGATTTGCGTTCTTCGCCGTATTTGTAGATTAGGTCTGCCAGTTCTTTTTCCGGCATACGGTTGACAATGTCGGCGGCAGTAGCTCCGTTGCACGACATCCGCATATCGAGCGGCGCGTCTTTTGAAAAAGAAAAACCACGTTCCGCCTGATCTAATTGCATGGAAGAAACCCCAATATCAAAAACGGCGCCGTCGACCGCTTGTCCGACCAAACGGGAAAAATCGCCGAAACGCCCGGCCCGAAAATCAAAACGGTTGCCGTATTTCTGTCTGAATTCTTCCGCCCGGGATAAAACGTTGGGATCGCGGTCAAGCGCAATTACCCGACAGTCGGCGGCATCCAAAATCGCCTCGCTGTAACCGCCGTTTCCGAAAGTGGCATCAACATAAATTTTTCCGGCTTCGGGTTTGAGGCATTCCAACACTTCATGCAGCATGACCGGAAAATGTTTTTCATACCCGCCGGGAATCATCATTTGTTCTCCTCTGATGAAACCGGACGCAAAACCGGACGTTTTTTGAGAATTTCGGCACGGATGCGGGCTTCTTCTTTTTCCCAGTTCTCGGGACTCCAGATTTGAAACTTGCGCCCTTTGCCGACAAATACGGCGCTGTCGGCAATGCCGGCATGTTTGAGCAGCTTTTCCGAAAGGCCGATGCGCCCGGTGCTGTCAAAAGGAAAACGTTTGGCGTCGCCGAATATCAAATTGGTCAGATCATCTTGGGTTTGGGAGAAAAAATCGGTGGAAGTCTCAATTTCGGTGGCCAGCTTGTCGAGCAAATCTTCCAGACAGCCTTCAATGCAAGGGGAGGTCAGGCTGCGATAACAAACAATTTCGCTTGACGTTTCTTTAACAATTGCGCGGTAATCTGAAGGCAGGGAAACACGCCCTTTGGCGTCTACCTTGTTGATTATTGTATCCATAAAGAGAAAAGTTTTTCTCATTTTGCCCCCTATAGCACCACCGTTGTTTATGGTATAACATGGGATTTTATGGGATGCAATGGGAAAATTTAGTAATTTATAAACTTTTTTGCACCATTGCAATATATGGTATATGGCGTTTAAGATTATACAATATGTAGATTCCCGACTTTGCGCCGTGTGGATAATTATTTCTTGCAATTAAATAAATTAACCGTTACAGTACATTCCGGGTGGCCGGATAGCTGCGCCGCGGAAAGGAAAATCCGAGGGTGAGGAAAGTCCGGGCTTCAAGGGAACAAAGCACCAGATAACGTCTGGCTGAGGAAACTCAAGGGAAAGTGCCGCAGAAAATTACCGCCTTTCTATATGGGAGGTAAGGTTGAAAAGGCGAGGTAAGAGCTCACCGCGGAGATGGTAACATCGCCGGCCGGGTAAACCCTGCTTGAAGCAAGACCAAGTTAGGACGGATTTCAGCAATGGAGTTCAGATTAGGAGGGTTCCCACTCCTTCCAGAGGTAGGTCGCACCGAGCCGGATTGTGAAATCCGGCCCAGATGAATAGCTATCGTCATAAATCTTTGCCTCCGGGTAAAGCAAATATGATACAGAACCCGGCTTATAGGCTGCCCATTTTTTTTACCTGAAATTTGTCTTTTTGTTCCAGTATTTCTCAGCCTCTCCGCTAACCGAAAGGTATTGCAACGCCTTTCGCTTGAATGATAAAACATAAATTCTCGTTTTTCATTTCTTTTTTATCGTACAAAGGATCTACAAATTTTCTTCTTTCTTGTCATGACAGACAAGAGGAAACAGAAATAAAAAAGGCAGATTGACTGCATTCATAAGCCGAGATAGTGCACATTATAAGCAACGCACTTTCAAGCTCTCCCGTCCTTTCAGCAGCAAACCCGCCGCGCACCTGCCGAGCAGGTCATTGCCAGATTAGCTTTGCGCAGAATGTCCGGACTGTAGAGCAGAGCGATTTCTTCATCCTTTGACAACTCAAGCTTCAACTGATGATTAATAAAATTTTCCAGCTTGATTTGAGCCATTTCCAGAGCCTTGTTACTGAATTCCGGTGTCGGACCGTTTACCGGGAGCATCAGAATATGCAATGCGTTCAAACGGCTGTCCGCAACAACGGCTTCAATATTGCAGCTGTATACCGGAACTTGTTGCAGTTGCAGCAGATAGGACTTGGCTTCCTGTAAAATTTCCGGAATTTGAATTTCTTCGGGAATAATGAAAAATTTATGCCGCCGGGCGCCAATACCGGAAGTCTCACGGGAAGAAAACATCGAAATCGGAATTGAAAGCATCAGCCCGACCGTAATCGGAAGCATCCACCAGAACAGGGAATGGGCATATCTCCAAACAATAACCGTGGTTGCCAACCCCAATGCCGTGTGCCAAAAATGGCGTTGCAAGGCCTGCCGGAACGGCGTACCCGATTCTTCACGGTTTTGCGTGTTCCAACCGGCATCAATCCCGGCAAAAATATCAAATACGAACTTGCTCTGAAACATCATCATAATCGGTGCTGACAAGGCGCTGAAAACGATTTCTGCCAAAACGCTTTTGACTGCCCCGAAAAAACCGCCGATGTCCTGGCCCCTGTTTTCTTTAAGATAAATGATCAAGCCCAGGAATTTTGGAAAAATCAACATGAACATTGAAAGGATAAACAAAGCGATAGTCCCGATTTTATCAAAAATCGGCCAGGTCGGGAATAACGTGTAAGACTGAGGAAAATATGCCGGTGGAAAAATTTCCCGCCCCAATGCGGTCATCAGCCCCACCAACAGGAAACTCAGCCAAATCGGCGATGACAGATAAGACATGATGCCGATAATGAAATGAACGCGGCTTACCGGATGCAGCCCCTTGGATATCAAAACCTTAATATGCTGCATGTTTCCCTGACACCAGCGGCGGTCGCGAAGGGCAAAATCAATCATCGTCGGCGGGCATTCTTCGTAACTTCCTTTCAATTCCGGCAGCAGCCAGGCCGACCACCCGCCGCGCCGAATGAGCGCCGCCTCGACAAAGTCATGGCTGAGAATGTGTCCGCCAAACGGTGCCCGTCCGCTCAAAACCGGCAATTTGCAACATTCCATAAACGCTTTGACGCGGATTATGGCATTATGCCCCCAGTAATTGCTGTCGCCGACCTGCCAATAGGCCAGCCCGGCTGAAACAATCGGTCCGTAAACTTTGCCGGCAAATTGCTGAATGCGGGCAAACAGCGAATTGCGGTTAATGCACATCGGCGGAGCTTGAATAATTCCGGTTTCCGGATTGGCTTCCATCAGCCGGGCCATTGTCAGCATTGTTTTTCCTGCCAGCAGGCTGTCTGCGTCCAAAACAATCATAAAATCGTATTTTGCGCCCCATTTGCTGCAAAAATCTTCAATATTGCCGCTTTTCCGTGCTGTGTTTTTAGCGCGCCGCCGATAATAAAGATTAATGTCGGGTGACATCATCTGCCGAGCCTCCAGCCAAATCCGTTCTTCTTCAATCCAAACTTCCGGATTGGTCGTATCGCTCAATACAAAAATGTCAAAAGACTTTTCCTGACCGGTTTTTTTCAAATCCTGAGCCATCGCCAGCAGGTTAGCAAACACGTTGACAGGAGACTCGTTATAAACCGGCATCAAAATTGCCGTCCGGGTTGAAAGGTCGGTTGTCTCGTCCGGCCAATGAATTCCCGGAACATTGCGTTTGCGCAAAAGTTCAAAAAAGCCAAAAATGCTGGACCAGAAAAACAGAGCAATCCAGGCAAACGTCAGCATAAACAGAATAATCATCAAAAGCTGGGTAAATACGGTGGAATCACTGGGAATAACCGTAATCCACTTCAGCGTTGCCAATAATGTGCTGATAATCATCAGCCCGAAAACGACAACTCTTCTCCGGCGGATTTGTTTCGGGGAAATAGGGATAAACTTCTGCATGACAAACTATTCCTTGGTTGGACGGTGAAACAGTTTATGGAAAAAACGGGACGGCTGCGGTGTTTCAATCTTTTGCAGTGCCATGTCAGAAAAACAATATCCAGGCGCTGTTTCAAAAGCAGCCAGTCGCATTTGCTCGCTCAAGCCGTCCGGCAGCCGATGATTTTTCAGAGCCGTTTCCGTGCATTTTACAGCACCGTTGCAAAGCAGGAAAACCAGCTTGAACTGCGCCAACAACTGTTCGGGCGGCAAAACCGAATGCGGAAAAACCGACTGTGCCAGCAGCAAAACCTGCTTGTCAATAAAAGCAATCAGCTCGTCCCCATCTTTGGGGATACTGCCAAAACGTTCGTCAATAAGGCGGGTTAATGACGGCAGTTGCTTTTCGGTAAAGCCCAAATTCATAAAATAGGCTCTGATAATGTCATCGCCGCTCTGAATTTTTAAGGTAACCATTGATAACTCCAAACTTCTGAAATCGCTTTTCCTTTTTTGACAATTGAAATCCTGAGTTCCGAAGTTTTGCCGTTTGGTTCAAAATCCACATAAGCCGTAACCCCTCTAGTCAAAGGGTTATAAACCAAATGTTTGCCGACGATTTTTCCTTCGCTGGCAGATGCATCAATGGTGGCAATGCCTTTTTCGACTTCAGATTTCATATTGAGAATGTCAAAATCAATGGCAAATTTGCGCTTGTTTGTTTCCAGCATCCCCGATACGCCGCCGATTCCGGTATAAGTGGCCGTTATCGACCCCGGATGTTTTTCAACCGGAAAATCATTAAACCAATAGAGTTTGTATTTGTACGAAAGCTCTTCGTTCGGCTCCGGCGATTTTTTGGGAACCCAGTAGGCGACGACATTATCGTGAATTTCCTGAACCGAAGGGATTTCAACCAGTTCAACGCTTCCTTTGCCCCAGTCGCCTGTCGGCTCAACCCAAACGCTCGGACGTTGTTCATAATGAGCCTCAAAATCCAGATAATGCTCCGGATTCTTGTCCCGCTGCAACAGGCCGAACCCTTTGGGATTATTGTCCACAAAGGAACTGATGCGCAGATATTTGGAATTGTCCAACGGGCGCCACAGCCACTCGCCGGCACCGTTTTGAATCAACAGCCCGTCGCTGTCATGAACTTCTGGCCGATGGTCGTCAAACCTGTTTTTGGTGTTTTCTCCGAACAAAAACATGGAAGTCAGCGGTGCAATCCCCAGCTTGTTGATTTTTTTGCGCGGATACAGCAGGCTTTCCACATTCATAACGGTTGTTTTGCCGGGTGTTACCACAAATTTATAAGCGCCGGCAATACTTGGGCTGTCAAGGAGAGCATAAATGGTTACCGAATCGGCTCGCCGGGTCGGACGTTCGATCCAGAATTCCCTGAAAATCGGAAATTCTTCACCGGTTTGTACTGCTGTGTCAATCGCCAGCCCGCGGGCGGAAATGCCGTATTTCTGGTCCTGTGCCAAAGCACGGAAATAACTGGCTCCCAAAAAGGAAATCAGTTCATCGTAATAACTGGAAGTGTTAAGCGGCGTATGCAGCCGAAAACCGGCATATCCGATGTTTTTGAACTCTTCGGTGTTAAATTTGTTCTTGCCGTAATCAAAGTAGTTGGAAGAATATTTAATCGGCCGGGTTTTGCCGTTGATAACCTCGTTAATCGGTACCGAAACCTGAAACAACGAACCCAAATGGAAAAATTGAATCTCAAACGGCAGTTTTTTTCCAAACCACGGGCCGTTGTCCCTGGCAAAACGGATGTCCCGGTGCTGGTCGTAATCAAGCTTTTTCAGGCTCTCCGGAAGCGTTTCTGCCGGAGCGACATAAGCGCTTTGAGAAAGTTTGCGTGCCATCTCGGATAATTTTTGAAAACTGAACTCTTCGCCGTCAATCGTCAGCGTTTGTGTCATCTCCTGGCGCAGATATTCCTGATAGGCCTGCCAAGCCTTGTATCCGCCGTAACATACGGTCGCAATAATCAGGAAAAATAAAATTAACTTAGTGATTTTTGCAAATTTTTTCTTCATATCTAACCTGTTGGGATTGAGTCGCTTTAACTAACCTAATACAGAGCAGATTGCCCCAAAAGTCAAGGCAAAACCGTCAGCGTCGGTTTTTAATGGATAATTTATAATGTAAATGGAAAACACAACAAAATATTAAATGTTGCCAAACCTTAAATAAAAGAGTACAACAAACATACAACAAAAAATTACGGGAAGTCCCGCCTTAAAACCGGACTTGTAAATATGCCCGATGAAATGTGGATTATTTTATGATAACAAAAAAAGACATCAACAAGCTTGACGGACTTTTATATTTGTATGCTCTCTCAAAAACCAACAGCAAACGCAGTGTTGCCGAAAAGTTAGGAACTTCTGTAGATACCATCAATAAATATATCAGTGATTTAGAGCAGGAAACCAAAACCATATTCTTGGTCAGCAACGGCCGAGGAACCACCATCACCCCCGAGGGGGAAAGGATTCTCCGCACATCCGAAGATATTGTCAGAGCACTTCACAGTATCAATGACTACGCCGATACGGCTGCCTCCTGTGCTGGTATTGTCCGCATCGGAACAACCGATGCCATTGCCGGTTATTTGGGCAACGAAGGGCTTGCCGGACTTATGGCACAATACCCGGATTTATATATCGAAACCCATATCAGCAATCAGATTCCCGATATGGCAACACTGGAAGTAGATATTGCAATCAGCTATGAACCTCCGAAACATCCGGATTTGGTATTGGCCGGTGTGCGCAAAGTCCGTTGCGGATTGTTTGCGTCGCGCCGTTACTTGGCTTATTACGGCAAACCGCGGAATATGCAGGATCTGGTTCTGAACCACCGGATTTGTGATAAAGGCAGCCATCAGACATATGTTCCCGGCTGGAAAGAAATTGTCGACAATGCGCGGCATATCGTCTATCGCACTAACTCTGTCTTTTCTTTGCACAATGCCGTAACCAATGGTATCGGGATTGGCATTCTTCCCTTGGGGAACAGCTTTGATAATCTGATGCATCTGGATAATCTGAGTTTCAATTTTGATTTTAACATTTATCTGATTGCCCATAAAGATACCAAAGATATGCCCCGGATTCGCCTGGTTCTTGATTTTGCCCGGGAATTTCTTCAGACCCGGAATGCGTATTAATTCTTATTTAATTTGTTTTCCCTACAATATTTATTCATAATCTGAGGAGATATAAGATGGAAATGTGGCAAATGTGGGCGGTCGCCGGTGCCGTTCTGGTTATTTTGGAAATGTTAACCCCGGCAATGTTTTTCTTAAATCTCGCTTTAGCCTGCTTTGGTGTGGCCGCTGCCGCATTCTTTACTGTGGATTTATATGTTCTTGTTCCGCTTTGGGTTGTTCTTTCAGCCATTTTTTTGCTGTTTTTGCGTCCGCTTTTGAATCGGCGCCATGCCGCACAAAGTACTGCAACCGGAATGGGGCAGTATGTCGGCAAAACCGCAAAGGTATTGGAGACTGTCGGCAAAGACAGCGGCGTTATCGGCATTTTCGGTGAGCGCTGGGAAGCCCGGACGGAATACAATGAGAAAATTCCGGTCGGTTCAAATGTTGTCATTGAACGCAATGACAATTTAACTATGTATGTCAAAAAGGAGAAATAAAATGGTGTTCTTGTGGATTCTGGTGGCGGCTGTCATCGTATATATCATAAAAGGTGTTATTATCGTGCAGCAGGCCGAGGCCGTAATTGTTGAACGGTTGGGCCGTTTTGAACGCGAATTGAGTCCGGGGTTCAATTTTATTTTTCCGATTTTCGAAGCCCCACGATCAATCGCCTGGAAAATTACCCAAAAACTTCCCAACGGCGAAAGCTATTCTTATATTAAAGAAAGAACCAAAATCGACCTTCGCGAAGCCGTTTATGACTTTCCCCGCCAGAACGTGATTACCAAAGACAATGTGACCATCAGCATTAACGCGTTGCTGTATTTTCAGGTTATCAATCCCAAAAGCGCCGTTTATGAAATCCAAAATTTGCCCGAAGCCATCGAAAAGCTGACGCAAACGACGCTGCGTAATCTGGTTGGGGCTTTGGACTTGGATGAAACGCTGGTTTCCCGCGACAAAATCAATCACGAACTGCGGGCAATTTTGGATGATGCAACCAATAAATGGGGCGTAAAAGTCAACCGTGTCGAACTTCAGGATGTCATTCCGCCGGCAGATATTCAGCAGGCAATGGAAAAGCAAATGAAAGCCGAACGCGAACGCCGTGCCGCCATTCTGGAGGCCGAAGGGTTGAAAAAAGCCTCGATTTTGAAAGCCGAGGGCCAAAAAGAAGCCGAGATTAACCGTGCGGAAGGCGATAAACAGGCGGCTATCCTGCAAGCAGACGGTCAGGCCGAAGCCAGAATAAAAACTGCCGAAGCGGAGGCCTCCGCCATCAAAATGGTTATCGAGGCTATTGGCAATAAAGGCCAGCCGGACAAATACCTGATTGCCATGAAATATTTGGAAACGTTAAAGTCCATTACCGAAGGCGAAAACAATAAAGTTGTCTATATGCCTTATGAAGCAACCGGGATTTTAAGTTCGGTCGATGGCATCAAGCAAATGTTCAATGCCGGCGGAAAGTGTTCCTGAACAAACAGCTAATAAAAAACCCCGCTATAGCGGGGTTTTTTATTAGGCTTCGGTTTTTTTTGCCGCATCTCCGTCAGAACTGTCCGGAAACTGCAACATCAGCCAAAAGGCCAGAGCCGTAACCGCCGCCAGGAAAAAGATGCCCGATATTCCAAGTCCGGCATATCCAAGCAGCAGGTTGAGAACCGAAATCGCAAAAACCGCCGTTGAACCGACTCTCATCCGGCTGCTGAAAGTGGGCTTTTCCGCCCATTTCCCCGTAAATAAGAAAGTAACCGCGGCATAGAAAAGAGCAATAAGCAGGTAATAAGCCAACAGTATGACAAAACAGGCAACGGCAAAAATATTGAGATAATGCTCGGAAACATCTTTCATTTTTTCTTGATAATCCTGTTTTTCAAACCGGTAAGACGCATCGCCCAACGAACGAACTTTGACTTCGCCCTTGCTGACGACGTAAACGTTTTTCCGGGAAATCTGAATACTGCTTTTGGATTTCAGGAGTTCGTCAAAGTCCAGACTGTCGACACGCGTGTCCAGAATAACCGGCAAACCGGCATATCCGGGAACAAAAGGAACTTTAAGCTTAACGTTTTTAACCGTATCGGCCGGCTCAATGACAACGCCGTTCTCAATTTCTATCGGCAAGAGCTGATCAAGGGTGTTTTGTACTTCCGGAACCATGGCCAAAACGACTTTTTTTGAAGCGTAAAAGACTTGAACGGTAATGATAACGGCCAGCAATGCCAGAAAAAGCGTGCCGATTCCCCGTCCGTTTTTAAGATAATTGATAATTCGGGTCATTAAATTTCTCCTGAAATTGTTTTTTGCCATTCTAAAGCGTAAGGGATAACAAATCAATCTTATTTTGGATAATCCGCCGCAGGGTTTAAAAACCGGTTTTGGAAACTATATACAGAGCGTGTCGTGTTATCAATTTTCAGGAGATAAAATAATGGTAAAAACGCAAGCCGCCGCTCCGGATCGCCCGGTTATCGGCATCTGGCACCTTATCGCCGGGATTATCATGGCGGTACTCGGAATTTATGTCTGGTTCAACCCGGTTGTGTCTCTGGTCGCCTTGGCGCTGTACCTCGGAATTGCTTTCATTGTGGTCGGTGCCGGATATTTGGCGGTTTCTTTTTCGTTCCAGTCCGGCTGGTACTTGTTGGTCGGATTGTTGGATATTTTCGTCGGTATCATTTTTGTCGGCAATTTGGGAGTAACGGCCGAAACGCTGCCGATTATCTTTGCCGTTTGGTGCCTTGCCGTCGGCATTGTCCAATTGGCCAATGCCTGGCAGCTTCGCCGGGACGGCTTTGACTGGGGCTGGAGTGCCGGCGTCGGAGTTTTGGGAATAGTCTTTGCTTTTCTGATTCTTGCCTATCCGGTTTTGGGCGCTTTGACGATTACGGCGATCATGGGCGCTTATATTCTGCTGTATGGGCTGGTCGAGATTGCCGAATATTTCTATGCCCGCCGCATTTCCGCCGTCTGAAAACGTTTTTTTGCCTGCGGATTTATTCTTTGCCGGAAAATACCGTAACGCAAAAGCCTTCCGGCGTATTGGCAAATTCAATCCGGCAGCCGTACAGGGCGGCAATTTTTCCGATGATGGAAAGGCCCAGCCCGCTGCCGGTTGTTTTTTGTCCGGCCGGTCGGTAGAAACGCTGTCCCAAATGGCAAATTTGTTCTTCGTCGACGGTTGTTTCCGAATTGCAAACGCGGATACGGCCGTTTTGAATTGTCAGTGTGACTTTCGCTCCCTCCGGACTGTATTTGACGGCATTGTCAATCAAATTGCGCAACATCAGGGCCGCCCAGACCGGATTCCCGTTGTCAAACGGAGCTTTCCCGGAAATGTCGGATATAATGGTAATGTTTTTTGCTGTTGCCATCGGCTGATACTCTTCCGTAATCTGCGCTGCCGTTTGTGCCCAGTCTATGCGATTGGCTTCGCCCGGCAAAACGTCAAATCCGGCTTCAATCCGCGAAAATGCCAGCAGTTGCTCAACCAGACGGGTCGAACGGTCAATCCCCTGTTCCAGCTTGCGCAGAGCTTGCGCCAGAGCTTGCGGATTGTCGGCTGACATCTCGGCGACCTCCAGCTGGACTTTAAGGGCGGTCAGCGGGCTGCGCAGCTCATGCGCTGAGTCGGCAATAAAGCTTTTTTCCCGTTGCAGCATATCTTCAATCCGTCGGAAAAGCTGATTGACAGCCTCGGTCAGCGGTCTGACTTCTCCCGGAATGCCGGTTTCGTCGAGCGGCGAAAGATCTTCAGCTTTCCGTTTTTTCAATTTTTGAGCCAAACGATTGAGGGGGGAAAATTCTTTGGTCAGCATCAGAATAATCGCCGCCAGCAGGACGGCCAGGCCGATTCCCCAGGGCGTCATAAATTCTTCAAACATATCTTCGACAATTTCGTTGCGATAGTCCAGCTCCTGGCCGACGGCAACAATATAGCTGCTGTCGGTGGACATCAGGCGGATAACGCGCCAGTCCTCGTCGTCAATCCGTTCGGTTCCAAAACTGCCCGTCCGTCCGAACGGCGGAAAGTCTTTGCCGTTTTCCCCGTCATGAAAAATCCGTTTCCCTTCGTTGCTGAAAACGGCAAAGCCGATGGATTCGTCTTCATCATCGGCATTGTGAATATCATCAACCAGTCTGTCGCTGATTTTTTGGATTCCCGGCGTAATGTGACTCCAGTCGGCAGTCGAAAGCTGCCGGGCAAGGGCAATCTGATAAGTGTCAAAAAACTCGTCGACTTTTTCCCGGCATTCTTTCCACGACAAAATGCCCGCGGTTACAAAAACGGCGGCCGAAATCAGCACAAAAAAAACCATCAGCCTCAGGCGCAGATTAAGCTTTTTCATTCAGTCCTCCATAATGTAGCCGATTTTATTAATGGTTTTGACAATGTCTTTGCCGAGTTTTTTTCGCAAATGGTGAATATGGACTTCCACGGCATTGCTCGAAACTTCGTCGTCCCAGGAATAAATTTTGTTTTCGATGCTTTCTTTGGACAATACCTTGTTGCGGTTGAGCAGCAACAGCTCCAGCAAAGCCGTTTCCCGGGGAGATAAAATAATTTCTTTGCCCTGATAAAATGTTTTGCGCGTCTGCGGATTAAAAACAACCCCCCGGTAAACGATTTCCGGAACCTTTACGCCGCTCTGCCTGCGGATAAGGGCATTGAGCCGGGCTTGTACTTCCTTAAGCGAAAAGGGCTTGCCGAGATAATCGTCAGCCCCGCTGTTCAGTCCGGCAATCCGCTCGTCAACGTCGCCGCGTGCGGTTAGAATAAGCACCGGTTCACCGCAGCCCCGGCTGCGCCAGTCTTTCAGAATTGAGAGACCGTCTCGGCCGGGCAGGCCCAAATCGAGGACAACGGCATCATATTTGGCTTGGAACAGGGCTTCGTGCCCGTCGTTTCCGTCTGTAAACCAGTCAACTGCAAATCCGAGTTTCTCTAGTCCGGTTTTTATCCCGTCGCCGATAAGGCTGTCATCCTCGATTAGTAAGACCCGCATTTTTATCCTATTTTTTCAGAGTTACGATATCAACGTCAACTTCGGCGTCTCTGAGCATATCTTTGTCAACTTCGCCCTCAATGATAATTTCGTCATTCGGGGTAGCATTTACGCCGTTCCAGTCATCGTCGTCAATTTCGATTGTAATCGTTCCGGTAGCATCTTTAAACAAATATTTTTCATTGCCCAGGCTTTTTTCAATTTTGCCGCTCAGCTTGACCGGGGTATCGTCAGAAACCTTCAGGGCTTCCGCAACGCTCATAACCGGCAGTCCGGGACCCTGAAATCCGCCGCGGGCCTGCTGTTGAGCCATGGCATTTGCGGATACGCCGAGAACCAAAGCCAAAGAAGTAGCTGCTAAAAATTTATTCATGTTTCATCTCCTTAAAAAAATTAATTATGGTTTATCTTGATTACATTCTTAGTTCAACATTTCAAACTTAAGGAACGCTTAAGTCATTTTAATTTTTTCTAATAATTTATTTTTGTCAGAAATTTCAGAGAGTTGCTCTTCATCTGGTTGCAGGTGGATAACTTGCTGCGGAAAAGGGATGTTAATATTCAGCTCCCGGAAGTTAATAATGATTTTCTCCCGCAAATCGTTGGAAATCGAGCCTTTGTCATAAATGTTGGCCGTAAAACAGTTGAGCTGAAAATTAAGGCTGTTGTCCGCCAAATCCGTAAAAGCGACCGATGGTGCCGGATTCGCCAAAACCTTGGGATTGCTTTGCGCTATTTCCAAAAGGGTTTTTTTGACCAGTTCGATATCGCTGTTATAATCCACGCCCACTTTGATTTCGATTCGCCCCAGCCGGTCGGTGTAGGTCATGTTGATAACGCTTTTTGAAAGGATTGAGGCGTTGGGAATAATAATATTTGATTTGCTCCAGGTTTCAAGCTCGGTGGAGCGCATGTTAATCTGTTTGACGATTCCTTCTTGCCCGTCAATAATCACCCAGTCTCCGACCTTAATCGGCCGCTCAAACAAAATTGTCAGTCCGGCTACCAGATTGCTGACAATGCTCTGCAGCCCGAGACCGGCGCCAAAGGACAACGCGCCGGCAATAATCGCAATGCTGCTGAGGCTTCCGCCCATGACCGCAATCGCCAGGATGCCCGAAAAAATAAAACCGACAAAACCGGTCAGCGACATGATTGAATTGCGCACGCCGTCGTCCATGTCAATTTTGCTCAGGTTTCCGGTGGCAAAACTGTTTTTGAGCATTTTAAACAACGACAGCGAAATAAAGAAACAGATGATGCCGAGCAGAATCGAGGTGATTGAAATCCGAATGCCGCCAATGTCAAAACCGACCAGAAAATTTTTGACATTGTTCAGCATAATGTCGACCGAAACGCCCCAAACCGCCAGCAGGGTCAGCAGGCAGACGAGTGCCAGCGCCGGCGTCAACAGCAGCCCGAACCAAAACTCGGTCTTGACCAGCGTCCGCCGGGAAATGCGAAATGTCCGCTGCCAGAATTTGAACAGCAGCAGTTGGTGAAACAGGCCCCTCAGCAGCTTTCCGGCAATATAAAATCCTCCGGCAACCAGAACTGAAATAATAAAACGATTGATGATAAATTCCGACAGGCGGATATATCCGAACAGCGACAAGCCGAAAGCAAGCGCCATCAATAACGAAACCAGCATTCCGGCTTTGGCTTCGGTGCTGAGCTGGGGATCGGCCTCGTCTTCGGCAGTATTGCCGTCGGCGGCTTTGGACTGTTGCAGAACGGCTGCGGCGGCATTTTTTCCGTCATCAGTATTACAGTTGGTTCCCGTATCGTAAAAGAAACGGCGTGTAACCAGAATAATACAGAAAGCCTTGACACCGTTGGCAAAAATTTTCAGAGCGTAAATCATCTGCGGCGCATAGTTCATCTCTTTGGCCAAAGACTGAAAAAAGGAGACGGCGCAAACTGCCGCAATCGAAAAAATCAGCGATGAACTGATTTTGCGCGCTTTGTTATCGCAAACTTCAATAATCCGCCACTTGCCGTTAAAAGGGGTAAAAGTAACTTTGACAATCGCTGCCGAGAGATAATAATAAAGCAGATAAACGGCAATTGTCTTAAGCAGAATGCCAAAATCGCTGCTGATAATCAGCTTGGTATTGAGCAGCCAAAGCAAAAATGCGCCGAAAAACGCCGCCGGAATGATGCCGCGTCCGGCCAGCATGCCGACTGCTGCCCATACTTTTTGCGAATAGGTCGGAAATTCAATGCCGCGCTTATATCCAAAATGCCGTTTGACCGTCCGGCTCAAATAAATTCCGCCGATCAGCGCCGCCAGCAAAATCAGGCTGACCGCCAGAATATTGCTGTTTACGACTTCTTTTTTGTCAGCGGACAGATTCTGATACCAGCTGAGCGGTGATTTGGCCAGTTCAAAGGCAAATCCGGCAAAACCGGTCAGAGAATCCCAAAATTCCTGTGGTTGAAAAATGGAACTCTGCTTAACCATAATCTGATTAAGCAGTTCCTGATTGCGGGTTTTTACGATTAGGGCGTTAATTTCTTCTATTTTGGTCTTGATTAAATCCGCTTGCGCAATTCCTGCCTTATATTTGTCGGCTTCGGTGTTGAATTTGCTGCGTTGTTTGGCAATCGCCGCCGGTTCGTCTTTAGGATTCTGCGGAATTTCGCCCAAGGCGTTGATTTTTTTCTGAACGGCTGTCAGTTCCGTGCTGAGTTCGCTTCGTGCTTGCAGAATGCCGGTTTGAATATCGTTTACTTCCTGCAAATAATCGCTGATCTGCTTGTTGTCTGCTTTTCCGGAGCCAAGCCGAGACGAAATCTTGTCCAGACGGGTGCTGATTTTGCTGAAGTCCGGCGGCAGGGCAGAAAGATCCTGCGCATTTGCCTCAGAAATGGCCATAATTAATAAAGCCAAAATTGCTGACAGTAATTTTTTCATCATTCGCTCCTTTGATAATCCTGTCATAATATGGATATGAATTAAGGATTATCAAGGAGCACAGAACAAAACTTCAACCGGTTGGGCCGGGCGTCGGAGGACGTTAGCGCCTTTGCCGGAAATCAGATGTTTTTGCCGGCTTCGTATGCCTCCTGCATTGCCGGTGAGGTTTTTATGTCGCCGATTTTCCAGGCGCCGGTGCCGTAAATGACGCCTTTTTCCGTTGCGCCGGGCAGACAGTCGTTTGTAAAGCCGCGAAAAGCCTCCAGCGTTTTCTCCATGTTGGCATGGCTTGAATCTGCGGCCGCAACAATAAAGTAAAACTCTTTGCCGCTGATTTCCTCATATCGCGGAACCGTACGGTCAATCAGGGTTTTCATTTGCCCGTTCATGGAATAAAAATAAACCGGCGTTCCCATTACAATAACATCGGCTTCAACCATTTTGTTGAGTATTTCTGCCATGTCGTCTTTCTGAATGCATTTGTGCGTCGTGTTGCAAACGCCGCAGCCCCGGCAATAGCCGATGTGCTTGTCGTTAAGAAAGATTTTTTCAACCGCATGTCCGGCGTCGCGGGCACCCATGGCAAATTGGTCGCATAAGGTGTCGGAATTTCCGCCTTTCCGAAAGCTGGAAGACAGGATTAATACTTTTTTACTCATCTTTTAGTCCTTTTTAGTAACTTCGTTAATAACGTTGATTGCGTTCAGGCTGCGTGGATAGCCGATGAACGGCAACAGCTGCGTAACCGTGTCAATCAGATTTTCCCGGCTGTTTCCGACATTCAGATTCGCCTGAACATGGGCTCTGGCCTGAGGTTCGGCGCCTCCCATCGAAACCAGAACCGCAAAAGTCAGCAGCTCCCGGGTCTTAATGTCCAAACCGTTGCGGGTATAATAATCGCCGAAGCAGTTGGCGGAAAGATAGTCCTGAATGTGTTTCAGTTCGGCCGGCGCCGATTCTCGCATGGCCCGGATATTTTCGGCTCCGAAAATGTCGCCCTGAACAGCAATGCCTTTTTTCAACCGGGTTTGTGGCGATGTCGTGCTTTGCCCGGCAAGGGGAAGTCTGATGCCGCGGGATTGCAGAACCTCATTGGTGGCAATCAGAAAGTCGTAGGCTTTGGCCATTCCGGCATAGGGAATCGTCTGGTATATCGCTTCTTTGGCTTCAACCGGAGATACGCCGTTGTCCAGCGCCTGAGCAAGAAACATTTTGTATTCGTTGACCGACCCGGCGGCCACATGTCCGGCAAACAAAACCAGGGCGCGCGTTTTGACCTCAAGGCTGCCATGCGGTAAAACATCTGCGTTCATAAAATTGTTCCATAATGCCGCGAGTTCCGGATCTGTTGTATTTAAGCTGTTCATTTTACTGTCCTTTTTGAGTAAGCAAATGGCTGCGGCCGCCGCCAGAATAATGGCCGCCGAAATAAAGAAGTAAATTTTCTTCATTATTTATATTCCTTGTCGTTGACCGGTTCAAGCCAGGTCGTCTGGTTATCGGGAACATTGGTCTCAACCGAAATATGCGTAAACCAGCTGTCAGGGGCTGCACCGTGCCAATGCTCGGCCTGCGGCGGAATCCGAACCACATCACCTTTGTGCAGGATTTGGATTTCTTCCCCGCGTTCCTGATACCGCCCTTCGCCGCCCAAAACCAGCAGAATCTGTCCGCCGCTGTGCTTGTGCCAGTTGGTCCGGGCACCGGGCTCGAATGTAACGTTGCCAATCGGGGCATTAAAAATGCCGTCTTTGGCGCTGAGCATGTTCAGATAAGTTTGCCCGGTGAAAAATTTGCCGTAAGGATTGGGTTCGCCTTGCTCAAAAATAGTGTCAATCGGTGCCTGTTTCATTTCTTTTGCTCCTGCAGTCGTTGAAAAAATAAAGATTCCCAAAATCGGTAATGTTTTTTTGAAAAATGTAAAAATCATGAGTGATTCTCCTTTGACGGTGTTAAAGTGACAAGCGCAATTTCAGCCGGAGATTTCCAGGTCAAAATTGTTATCCGCACCGAAATCTGCCGGCGTATGTGACATCAGCAGACGGAACTGCCGTTCCCGGGCGGCGGCGAAGGGTTTTTCTGTATTGGGGTGTTTTCCGAAGCTTTTGCCGCTGAACAAGTCGGGAATGCCGGCAATATAAAGTTTTCCGAATGCTGAGGTCGTAATAGCACAGGTTATCATTGTTTCGCCTCCTGAAAGTTCGATTCTGTTTTTATCTTAATTTTTAGAGTTTACTCTAAGTCAAGACGTTTTTTTAACTCAAAAAATAATCTTCCCTTCAGGCTTGACTTTTCACGGAAAAAATATAACACTTCACTCTGTTTGATTTTATTTTATCTATTAATAATTAATTATTAAAAACATTTGTGGTATGAAAAAAATACGAATTGCCGTTGTTGCAACGGGTTTGTCGTTATTAACGCTTGTTTCTTGTGTGCAAAAGGAACAGCTGCCCAAAAACCCCAAGGATAAGGAAGAATACAAAGATTCCTCCGGTCATTCCTGGATTTATGATGCAATGCTGATGCGCTGGATGTTTACGCCCTCCGGCGGCGGCCAGTCTCACTATTATTACCCTGCCAGCGGCAATTGGACCAACAGCAGCGGTATAAAGGTAAATCCGCCGGCTTCGGCCAGTCCGAACCTGTATCGGTCTTCTTCGGTAAAGCCGAGTACTTCGGGACGGATCAATCCTTCCCGGACGCAGGGAAATAAGCCGGCCTCTACGGGAAAATCATTCGGGAGCAGTTCTAAGGGTTCATCTTTTGGCGCATAAGGTTATGGAAAGAGTTAGAATAAATCCTCGTCATGATTACAAAAAGATCATCGAGAACGTCGGTTTTGATTTTCATCAGGATTATTGGCTGGAAGATGCCTGCTACCTTTTCAGCACCGATGAAATTGCCCTGCTTGAAAAAGCGTCAAACGAATGTTACCGGTTGTACTGCGAGGCGACGGAAGCCTGTTTGTACGACGAACATAAGCTGGATTTGTTAAAAATTCCGGTTCCGATGCGGGATTTTATCCGTCAAAGCTGGGAAGATGACGATTTGTCGCTTTACGGCCGGTTTGATTTCGCTTTTGTTGACGGTGTTCCGAAACTTTTGGAATTCAATGCCGATACGCCGACCACGCTGATTGAGTCTTCCTTGGTACAATGGTATTGGAAAGAAGACGTCTTTCCCGAAGCCGATCAGTTTAATTCGCTGCACGAGGCTTTGGTTCGGTCTTGGAGAGATATTCATGCACAATACGGCTGCGAGCGCTATTTCTTTGCCTCGCTGAGAGATTGTATGGAAGATTACAGTACCATGGCCTACATCATGTCCACGGCTTTTGAAGCCGGGTTAAATACGGCGGAGCTGGATTTGCGGCAGATTATCATTGAAGAGTCGCTGCTGACGCCCAACCGTGAGCCGATTGATTGCATGTTCAAGCTTTATCCATGGGAAACCATGTTTGAAGAGAATATGGGCGGCTGCGTTACCGAAATGTGCTGGATTGAACCGTTGTGGAAATCATTGATGTCCAATAAGGCCATGCTTCCGATTTTGTATGAAATGTTTCCGGACAGTCCATATATTTTGCCGGCTTATTTTGAGGCAGACAGGTTGTCGTCTTACTGCCGGAAACCGGTTTTCTCAAGAGAAGGCTGCAATGTCGAACTGATAAAGAATGGTTTTTGCATTGACCGTACAAACGGTGACTATGGCAAGGAAGGCTATATTTATCAGCAGTTGGTGGATTTGCCCGATTATGGCGGAAAATATCCGATTTTGGGCTGTTGGATTATCGGCGGTGAAGCTTGCGGAATGGGAATCCGCGAACATACTTCCCGGATTACGGTCGATGCCAGCACTTTTGTACCGCACATTTTCAGATAAGGTCTGAATTTTGAAAAAGGCTGCCGCTTGTCGGCGGCCTTTGATTTTTTTTATCTCCTTTGAGTTTACTCTAAGTCAAAAGTTTAATTGACCAAAGCCAAAAAATTTATTAAGCTCCCGGCAACGGAGGTAATGGACTATGAGATATTCAATAGGGCAGGTTGCCCAAAAAATGGGTTTGACGGCTCATACGCTTCGCTATTATGACAAAGAGGGGCTTCTGCCTTTTGTAAAAAAGAACAGTTCCGGGCTGCGGATGTTTTCGGATGAGGATATTGATTGGCTGGTTGTGATTGAATGTCTTAAGGGAACCGGCATGCAGCTGAAAGACATCAAACAGTACATTGATTGGTGTCAGGAAGGTGATGCCACCATCGGTCGGCGCTTGGAAATGTTCAAACGCCAAAAAGCCAAGCTTGAAGAACAATTGCGCCAACTGCAGCAGTATATGGAAAAAATCAATTATAAAATAGCTTATTATACGGAAGCTGCGACCAAAGGCAGCGTTGATCAGGCGCAAAAGAACAAAAATCTGGCCGCCGAAAGGGAGCGGATATTCAGACGGAATAAATAACCGGCAGTTGAGGCTGCCGGCTGATTTGTCATTTGGAAAAATATCCTAACGTAGGGGGAATCTGTTTATAACGGCGGATTCCTTAATGGGTAATAGCGTCTTTTGCCTTTGCCGCGCCTTCCTTGGTGGCATCCCAGGCATCGCCGCTTACTTCTTTGGTCTTGTCCCAAGCTTTGCCCGAAACGTCTTTGGTCGCTTCCCAGGCATCGCTTGATTTCTTGGAGATGGCATCTCCGGCCTTTGCCGCGCCTTCCTTAGTAGCATCCCAGGCATCGCCGCTTACTTCTTTGGTCTTGTCCCAGGCTTTGCTCGAAGCGTCTTTGGTCGCTTCCCAGGTGTTGTTTGCGGCTTCTTTAGTCTTGTCCCAGTTGCTTTCCTGATTGGTATGCAAATTATTTTCGGCCATTTTAAATTCTCCTTTTGATAAATCAAATATGTTTTGTGAGTAATTAGCCGGGTTGATAACGGCCGGATTGTGCCGGGAAAAAAGAAGTTCTTTCCCCGTCAGAAAAACGGCGCCGGCTAATATGGTGTAAAAAGAGTATTTTATTAGTGGACTCATGAGATATCTCCTCAATAATTTTTACCCCAAGGAGATAATCGCCGTGTCGGATGTTTCAATTTAACCTATGGTTTAACGCTATTGCCGCAAATATTATACTGCCAAGGTTTTAATTTTGATTTTTGGATATATATGTATCAAATCGTTGATATATCTAAAAGGGTAAGGAATATGAAGAATTGGCCGGTTATCTGCGTTTTGGCGCTTGTTTCCCAAACCGCTGGCGCCATAACAACCGAGATTCCCGCCGGAACGGTTGTTAACGGCGGCGATGTTCATACGATCGTGACGCAAAAAGTTTACGGCGAGGCCAATAATTTTACCGTATCGGGCATTCAGCAGGTAATGAACGGCGGAAAAACGTCCGGCAGCGTCATTTATCCCTACGGGCAACAGGATGTTATGAACGGCGGCGTGTCTTATAACACGGCAGTTCAGTACTATGCCGTTCAAAATATCGACGGCACCTCTTATTCCTCCACAGTTGACAGCTATGGAACCGTTGACGTAAATGCCGGCGGGTATGCCGAAGGAACAACGGTCAACGGCGGATCGTTTTTTGTATCTTCGGGAGCAAATTCCGCACAGACAATCTTGAATTCCGGGCATGAATATATATCGGGCATTGACCGGAATACTGTTGTCAACGGCGGTATCCAGGAAATACGCTCCGGCGGAACTGCCGCCGATACGGCGCTCAAAGGCGGAACTCAGCAAGTCAATGAAGGCGGAAAATCCGAAAATACGACCATTTCCGGCAGCGGTCATGAAATTGTGTACGGGACGGCAGTCGGAACGGTTGTCGAAAATGATGGAAGCCTGAGCGTTTATGGTACCGGTTATGCAGAAAATACGGTCGTTTCCGGCGGATTTATGGAGGTAAACGGCAATGCTTCTTCAAAAGCGACGACGATTACCGCCGGAACCCAGGAAGTATATGGTGTAGACAGTAACAGTATCATAAAAGGCGGTACCCAATCTGTCTATGGCAGCGGAAAAGCGGAAAATGCCGTCGTGCAGGATCGGGGCGTACAATATATTTCTTATAACGGCAAGGGGATAAACAGCCAGGTCGGCAACGGCGGACTGCAAGAAATTGGCTGGGGAGGCAGCTCTGAACAAAGCACAATTTCTGCCGGCGGAGAGCAAAAAGTTTCGGGAACGGCCGTTTCTACCCGGCTTGACAGCGGCGGAGCCATGGAGGTTGAAACCGACGGGAAGGCGGAGAGTACGGTGATATCCGGCGGACAAATGACGGTCGCTGCCGGCGGTTTGTCCGCCAAAACGACGCTTAATTCCGGAACCCAGATTGTATCGGGAACCGATGCCGGAAGCACGGTTAACGGCGGCGTCCAGCAAATTGTCCTGGGTGGAAATGTGTCCGATGCCGTTGTTAACGGCGGTGTTCAGGAAGTTTACGGTACAGCTGTAAATACATTATTGTCCGGCGGTCGACAGGATGTCAAAAGCGGCGGTATTGCTCAAAAAAGCCGGATAGAAGGCGGTATTCAAAACATTTTTCAAGGCGGAATTGCCGAAGATTCGGAAATTGCCAGCGGCATGACGGTATTGTATTCCGGCGGAAAGCTGAATGGACATACCGAAATAACCAAAGGTGTTTTGACAGTCTACGGAAATAATGACATTTCCAATCTCACCTTAAACGATTCGCTTGTAAACATGCCTCACGGCAATGGTTATACCAATCTGCAAATTGATGAGTTGAACGGAACCGGCGTATTTAATTTAAGCAGCAATCTTGCGGAAAACGTCTCCGATCACCTGAATATTAAAAGCGGTTCCGGCAATTTCGGACTGATAATTCATGATTACAGTACAGAGGGAAGCCTGCCCCCGCAAATTAAAATTATTGACGAGAATAGTGCTGCCGCCGATAATTTTTATTTGGTCGGCAATGCGGTTGACGTCGGCGCCTTTCAATATGACCTCCGACAGGAGGGCAATGACTGGGTGTTGAGCCGCACGCCGGAATTAACCGATAGCTCTCTGATTGCCAAAAATACCTACAATTCTTTGTCTTCCCTGTTCTATACCCACCTGAGTCCGGTGTATGGGCGGCTGAAAGTTTTTCACCGGCCGAACGGGCACGACAACGGATTATGGATTAAAGGCATCGGCCGGCAGATAAAATTTGATTATAAAGACGCGACTAAAAGCGATATGGATATTTACGGAACATCACTCGGTTTGGACCGTCAGATGAGTATCGGTAGCGGAAATTCCTTAAAACTGGGTGTTTACGGCGGTTATACCAACTCGCGCCAAAAATACGACCGGGCCGGACACGCCGACGGAAGCACCGAAAGTTTGGGATTATATGCAACCATGATGACCCCGCGCCAATGGTTTTGGGACGTTGTCGGCAGTTATTATTGGCATACTCAAAAAATCCGCAGCTATACGCCGTCCGGTTCGCCGGTTGACGGTAAATACAAAAATAACAGCTGGCAGCTGTCAACATTTTTCGGCCGCCGTTTTGACTTTGACGGACAATGGTTTTTGGAGCCGGTTGTCGGCCTTCGTTATATGCGGATTGAAGGAATAAGTTACCGGACTAATTTCAATACCTTGGTTTCTGCCGATGATGCCGATTTCCTCAGCGGCAGCCTCGGCTTGTCAGGCGGCAAAAGCTTTGCCGTTTCCGAAAAGACGCTGCTGGATGTTTATGGGCGTTTTAACCTCATACACGATTGGGACGGAAAAAATGTCGTACAGGTTGCCGATTATCGTTTTTCGGAAGATGCGTCGTCCTTGCGTTATGAATTGGGAGCCGGCATGAATTTTTCCCTAAACGAAGGGGCAAGCGAAGCCTACTTTGACATAGCCACCCAATTAGGCAGCAAAATCCGCTATCCCTGGGAGATAAACGTCGGGCTGATGTTTAATTTCTGAGCTTGCGGCCATCCGTCAGGAAACCATTTTCAACCCGACCACACCGACGATAATCAGGGCGACGCTGATGATTCTCGAGAGCTTTCGGCTCTCCCCGAAAAACATCATGTTGACAATAACCGCCCCGGCTGTTCCAAGTCCCATCCAAACAGCATAAGCAATGCTCATATCCAGATAATCCAGAGCAAAATACAAAAACAAATAAGAAAGGGCAAATCCGCTGGCAAAAAGAACCAGATTAGGCAGATTCTTTTTTTGGCTGAACAATTTCAGACCGATAACGCCGGAAATTTCCAAAGAGGAAGCAATAAGCACATAAATCCATCCCATTTTATTTCTGCTCCTGTTTTGTTTCGTTTTCGGCCAGCTTCAAACTAATGACACCGACAATAAGTATGGCAATAAACAAGCCTTTTGCAAATGAAAATTCCACTTGGAATAAAAACGTATCCATTAACGCGGTACAGATTGTGCCTACTGCGGAAAATATTGCATATACCGTTCCGGTTTGGATTGTTTCGCAGGCTTTTTCCAAAAAATAAAAATCGGTAATGATAACCAGTGCAATAATCACAAAATGCTGCCAATTTTCGGCAGCGTTAAAGCCATATATCCAAAGAAGTTCAAAAACACATGTCAGAATGACATACATCCAGCCTTTATTAATTTTTTTTCTCCTCAAAAGTTAATCAGCTTCATCTGATTTTACCAGTAGGGTTGCCGCAAGTCAAGAGCCCGGAAGGATATGCCTTTACTCAAACAGAGGGATATAGCCTCCTAAAAATTTTTTCCCGGGGAATTGTAACCCCGGCAGAAAGCATTATGTATATCACAAACTGGTTATAACTAAAAAAATACGGTGAGGCGGATGGTTAGTGAAAGTAATAAAATAGGCTTGGTTCCGGCAATATTAATGGTTGCCGGCAATATGATGGGGTCGGGAGTATTTATGCTTCCGGCAAATTTGGCCGGCATCGGCAGCATTGCCATCATCGGCTGGCTGATTACGATTGTCGGTGCAGTTTCCCTGGGGCTGGTATTTGCCAAACTGACCGAAATCAATACGGCAGCCGGCGGTCCGTATGCTTATGCCAAAAAAGCGTTCGGCGACTATATGGGATACCAGACCAATCTGGTTTACTGGCTGGCTAACGTTATCGGCAATGTCGGCCTGGCCGTTGCCGGTTTGGGGTATCTGACGCCGTTTTTCCCAAGCCTGCAGGATCCTTTGGTTATGGCTTTGGCGCAAATTGCCGTTATCTGGTTCTTTGTCTATGCCAACATTTTGGGCCCGAAAATCGTCGGGCGCATGCAGGGCATAACAACCGTAATTGCTTTGTTTCCGATAATCGGCGTTGCCTTGCTCGGCTGGTTTTGGTTTAATCCCGAAACTTATATGCGGGGGTGGAATGTTTCCGGGCAGAGCAGCCTGACCGCCGTCGGCATGACGCTAAACTTTACGCTGTGGGCATTTATCGGGGTAGAAAGCGCTTCCGTTTCTACGGCAGTAGTCAAAAATCCGGCTCGGAATGTTCCGATTGCAACCGTTGTCGGCGTTTTGCTGGCGGCTGCCTGCTATGTGTTGAGTTCTTCTGCAATTATGGGAATAATTCCCAATAAGGAATTAATTGTCTCTTCGGCGCCGTTTTCGGAAGCCGTCAGCGTGGCAATGGGTCCGACAGCCGGTAAAATTGTGGCGGTCTGTGCCGCCGTCGGTTGTCTCGGGTCGTTGGCCGGCTGGACGCTCCTGGTGGGACAAACGGCCCAGGCGGCAGCCAAAGACGGCCTGTTTGCCAATATCTTTGCCCGCGTGAACCGCCGCGGCGTTCCTTCGGCCGGATTAGCCATTGTGGCTGCGATTATGACTTTGCAGGTTCTGGCAACCATGTCTCCGACCGCTTCCCAGCAGTTTGGCAAAATAGCCTCAATCGCCGTTATTATGACTTTGCTGCCGTATATTTATTCTTCAGTCGCCATAAAAATTCTCGGCTACGAAAAAATGAGCGATAAACAGGGACTGTTTTATACGATTGTCGGTTTGATTGCCGCCGTATACAGCCTGTCGGCCATGATCGGTTCCAACAGCGAACAGACGCGTTGGGCCCTGATATTTGTCATCTCAACCATTATCTTTTATGAACTTTCGGTCAACCGCAAAATCGAAATTCGCGAAAAACGCCTCAAGCCCGGCGGTTGCTGCGTTCCCCGGTGGGTCCGCTACTTTACGCTGGCGGTTACGATTGCGGCCCTGGTGGCGATGTTCTGGGTTTCCGTCGGGGATTATAGTTCGCAGCGCATAAACAAATTTATTAACACTTCCGCGATTTCAAAAACGGCAAATTAAAATAGAAAGGAGTTGAATAGATGAAAGAAGGAGCTAAATGCCTTGAAAACGATCCCCTGGGAATAAAAATTCTGCTGATTTATGATGGGATCGGCGAAAATACTGCGGCGGCCAGAACCGTCCGGGAGCTTAAAGACCAGTTGTCGGCACAGGATGTTGTCGTCGTGGTTTCGGAAAACCACGACGACGCCAAAGCCGTCTTGGTGACCGATCCGGCAATCCAATGCGTCTTGCTGAAGCTGAATCACAAAGAAGATAAAGATTATCAAAAAGTTACGGAATTGTTAAGAGTGCTGCGTGACCACAATCGCGATGTGCCTGTCTTTTTGTTGGCCGGCCGGACGCTTGCCTCAAAGGTTCCGACCGAAATTTTGGAAAATGTCAGCGATTTTATTTGGATATTGGAAGATACGCCGGATTTTATCAGCGGCAGAATCTTGGCCGCGGCCAATCGGTATCGCCAGTTTATTCTTCCGCCAATGTTTCGGGCGCTGGCCGGATTTTCCAAAGTACACGAATATTCCTGGCATACGCCGGGACATACCGGCGGAACCGGTTTCCTGCATTCTCCGGCCGGGCGCGCTTTCTTTAACTTTTTCAAAGAGCCGGTTTTCCGTTCCGACTTGTCGATTTCCGTCGGAGAATTAGGGTCTTTGCTTGACCATTCCGGCCCGATTGGCGAAAGCGAAAAATATACGGCACGGGTTTTTGGTGCTGACCGTACCTATCATGTAACCAACGGGTCTTCAACTTCCAACCGGGTTATTCTGATGGCCAGCGTCACCCGCGATCAAATAGCCCTTTGTGACCGCAACTGCCATAAATCGGTTGAACACGCCATTACGATGTCGGGCGCAATCCCGACTTATATGGTTCCAACCCGTAACCAATATGGGATTATCGGGCCGATTACCGCAGATAAACTGACGCCGGAGGCTGTCCGCCGGTCTGTTGACGCCAATCCGCTGGTCAAAGACGGAATGGATAAAACGCCGGTACATGCTATTATTACCAATTCGACTTATGACGGTTTGTGCTATAATATTACCAAAGTCAAAGAACTGCTTGGCCAGAGCGTAGACCGGCTGCATTTTGACGAAGCCTGGTACGGTTATGCCCGCTTCAATCCGATGTATAAAGACCGCTTTGCCATGTGCTGCGATCCCAAAGATGATGATCGCAAAGGCCCGACCATGTTTGCCACCCAGTCGACACATAAGCTGTTGGCTGCTTTCTCCCAGGCTTCGATGATACATGTCAGGGAAGGGCGCAATCCGATAGACCACCAGCGTTTTAACGAAGCGTTTATGATGCACGCCTCTACCTCGCCGTTCTATCCGATTATTGCGTCTAACGACATCAGTGCCGCCATGATGGACGGGCCCGGAGGCAAAGCCCTGACCGATGCCTCTATCCGCGAAGCCGTTTCTTTCCGCAAAACGGTAGCTCGGCTGTATGCTGAGTTTAGCGGCAAAAAAGATTGGTTTTTCAATGTTTGGCAGCCGGATTTTGTAACTGATGAGGAAACCGGCCGAAAAATGCCTTTTTTTGAGGTTTCGGAAGAACGTTTGGCAACGGATCCCGAATGCTGGACGCTGAAGCCCAATGAAGAATGGCATGGGTTCGGCAATGTCGAACCTGGGTATTGTATGCTGGATCCGATTAAGGTTTCTGTCGTTACTCCCGGCGTTTTGCCTAATGCCGGTTTAGCCGACTGGGGAATTCCGGCGGCGGTTGTTACGGCCTATTTGGATAATAAGGGAATTATTGTCGAAAAAACAACCGATTTCACAATCCTGTTCCTGTTTTCTCTCGGCGTAACCAACGGAAAATGGGGAACATTGCTGAATGCTCTGTTCGATTTCAAACAGGATTATGACAATAATGAGCCGTTGCCCCGTGTTCTGCCCAAGATTGTAAAAGAAAACGGGCAGGCATACCGGGATATGGGGCTGAAGGATTTGTGCGACAAAATGTTTGCCGCTATGAAGGAGCTGAAAACGACCCAAGCCTTGTCCGAAGCTTTTTCAATATTGCCGCGGCCGGATATGAGCCCGGTTCAGGCCTACGAAAACCTGGTTCATAACAATGTTGTCTCTCTCAGCATAGACGATATGGCCGATAAAACAGTTGCGACCGGCGTTGTTCCTTATCCGCCCGGAATTCCGCTGTTGATGCCCGGAGAGAATGCCGGTGCCGCCGATGTCCCGATTTTGGGATACCTGAAGGCGTTGCAGGCTTTTGACCGCCGTTTCCTCGGATTCGGACACGATACGCACGGCGTAGAGGTCAAAGACGGAACATATTATATCCTGTGTATTAAACAGTAAGCTTTTTCCTGGTTAAGAAACGGGCTTAGGCGAACCAGGCCCGTTTCTGCCGTATGAAGAAAATTCCATATTCGGATAAAAATGCAAGCTGCGGCGGACAATGAAAGCGTCGATAAAAAACAAACCCCGGTTGCCCGGGGTTTATAACAATGCGGATACGGTCTATTCGTACAAGACTTCCCAAACAAATTCAGAAGGATTTTCAGGAATAAAACGGTGAGCTTTTCGTTTTTCGCGAACGACCCGCCAGCTTCCGGGAACCGTGCTCTCAATTCTCAACACTTTTTGCCCGTTGACGCTCCAAACGGCAATGACTGTCGTTTTTCCTTGGATTGTAATCCTGTTGGTTGACGGCATTACATAATTTCCGTTGTTGCTGATTCTGAAAGTTTTGTTTTCTTTCAGTTCATTCAAATAAATTGTTTCCATATAAATAAAAAATTAGGATAATGTATCCGGAATATGAACGAATTTTTATCATAAGTCAACATTTTTGTCGGGGTGTCGTCAAAGCAAGACAGATTCAAAACCTAAACCTGTGGCAAAAGCGCCGCGGACGGAACAAAGGGCTTTACGGCTTGCAATTTAACACTGCCATTGATGTTGTTTCAGGTTGACATGGAAATCGTCTTTCAGCGTAACCCCTTCTTCCAAAAGCAGGTGTCTTTGCTCTTCCCAGCCGGGAACCAGCCTTCCGCAATGATTGACAATCCGATGGCAGGGATAGTCACCGTAATACTCCGCCCGGCTCAAAACCTGCCCGACCAGACGTGCGTTTTTACTCCGGCCGATCAGCTTGGCAATTTGGCCGTAGGTTGCGACCTTTCCCTCCGGAACTTCTTCAACCGCCGATAAAATTTCATAAGCCAAATCTTCGTCCAAAACCTGTTTCATTGATACGCCTTAAAGACTGGGGATTCTGAATTGCGATATTTTGGGATTTATTCCGCCGTTTCGTTTTTTTCTTTAATATAAATTTTGACGCGTGTAATGCGCATATTGTCAACGGCCATGACTTCATAACGGCAATAGGCATCTTCCGCACGGTCGCCGACTTTCGGTTCCCGCCCGATCAGCCCGAAAACGTAACCGCCGATAGTGCTTTCTTCCGGCTCAAAATAGGGCAGTCCCATACAGTCAAAAGCGTCTTCTATCAAATAGAGGCCATCAAATTCGCAGCTTTTGTCGTCAATCTTTTTTATCGGTTCGTCCGAAATGTCGTCATGTTCGTCCAGAATGTCACCGACCAGCTCTTCCAAAATATCTTCCATTGAAATCAGGCCGGCCGTTCCGCCGTATTCGTCGACCACAATGGCCAAATGAATATGCTTGAGCATCATCTGGTGTAAAATGTCTGAAATTGACTTGTTTTCGGGAACAAACAAAATCTTTCGGGAAATTCGGCTCAAAAAGTCTTTGTCGTCCCGGTTTTCCGGATGTTCCAGAATATCGCGGATATGAACCATACCGACGATATGATCCTTGTCTTTGTCGCAAAGCGGAAAACGCGTATGGTTGTGCTTGCGGATAAAATCCATTGTTTCGTTATAGCTGTAATTTTTATAAATACACTTAATGTCCTGCCGCGGAATCATAATTTCATGGGCGCTGGTTTCCGAAAAGCAAATGGCGTTTTGAATAATTTCGCCTTCGGTATCATCAATAATGCCGCCTTTCTGCGAGGCGTCGATAATCAGTTTGATTTCTTCTTCGGAATGGGCGTCTCCGTTTTCGTTGCCGGGTTTGATGCCCATCAGCTTCAAAATGCCAATGGTGACATGGTCAAAAACCCAGATAAACGGAGAAAAAATCCGGTTAAAGGTATATAAGGTGGGAGCGATAATCAAAGCGCAGCGTTCCGTATCCTGAATGGCAAGGGATTTGGGAACCAGCTCGCCGAGAACAACGTGAAGCAGAGTGATAAAACCGAACGCAATGCCAAAGCTCAGGGAATGGAGCAAAACCGGATTGTCGGCCAACCAGTTTCCGAAGCCTGCTTCCAGCAGTTTTGATACCGCCGGTTCGCCAATCCAGCCGAGTCCCAGCGAAGCAAGGGTAATTCCGAGTTGAATGGCGCTGAGATAAGTATTGAGGTGATCATTGATTTTAAGGCCGATTTTGGCGCGCCGGCTGCCGTTGTGAGCCAATTCTTCCAGTTTGGTGCGGCGGATTTTAACGATTGAAAATTCAGAAACGACAAAAAAAGCATTGGCAAATACCAGAACAAAAACCAACACCAAATTGAAAACATACATATATGCGGAACTCATAATATTTTTTAAATGTTACCTCAAATTATTGTAAACACACACATATTAACGACAGTCAATACTTTTGTCAATCTGATTGTTGTATTCAAAATAATTGCTTTTCCGCTTTGCATAAATTGATTCATTGTTGAAGTTTTTCCCTCGCCGTGATATTTTTTTTACGGATTAACCCTGCGGGAAAGGTCGTGCGCGTATGAGTGATAACGGTTTTGTAAATTTGAGCAATCAGCTGGCAGAATGTAAAATTGCCCTTTGGGGCGGCAATATTGTGTCATATCGCCCCAAAGACGAAGAACACGACATTTTTTGGCTGGGAGACTTGAATAAATTTGACAATGTGCAGGCAATCAGAGGCGGCGTGCCGGTTTGCTGGCCGCGCGTGGCGGAAGAAAAACTTAACGGCAGCCTTCCGCGCCATGGCTTTGCCCGGATATCCGGGTGGAATTTGCAAAAGGTCCTGGTCGATGAAAAGCGCATGGAAGCGGAGCTTTCTTTGCTGCCCGATGCAAAATTTAACGTCCGTGCTTCCGCTGTCCTTTCGATCAGAATTTCCGACAAGCTGGAATACCGGCTCGAAACAATTAATGACGGGAATGAAACATTTGAATTCAGCGAAGCGCTGCATGCCTATTTTAATGTCAGTTCGGTTGATGATATTGAGATAAAAGGCTTTTCCGGCCATCGTTATAAAAATTCGCTGGATGGAAAAATCTATACTCAGGAAAAAAATCTGAAAATCAGCGGCGAGTTCGATTCCGTGTTCCCTAATCATACACAAGCTGTAGAAATTGTAGACCCCGGCTTTAACCGTGTTATATCCATAGAAAAAAGCGGTTCAAATACGACGGTGATTTGGAACCCGAATAAAAATTATGCCGAAATGAGCCCCGGGCAATATAAAAGATTTGTCTGCGTGGAGCCCTCAAACCAGGGAGCTTCGTTTGTTCGCCTGCCGCCGAAAGAAAAGCACCTGATATCAATGACAATTCGAGTCAGAAAACTGAAATAACTGTTCCGAACTACGTTCGCCCAGCCCAACAGCTACGCAAGCCTGACGGCTGGGCTGGAGTGTCTACATCTACCTGCTGACGCAGGTAGTGTTACGTTCGAATCATAAAAAAGGAGAGGTGTGTTTAACCTCTCCTTTAAAGGCTTAAAACAAAGACTTACCTTTTATTGCAAATTTTTGGATATTCCCAATTTCCTGATAATTTAGAACAATCTTGGGATATAAAGTCAAATTTACAATCATTATTATCAATATTCCAAGCTTTTTGATTATTTAAGCAAATTTCTTTAAAGGTTTGATTATCTGGGCAATTTGATAAATTTTTGCATTGTTTTAAAAGTTTTGTCTGTTCTGGTGTAAGTTTGATACAGCCAAATTCTTTTTTCCAAATTAAGCAATCATCTCGGCAAATATTATTTTGATAATCCCATACTTGTCCGTTATCCAAACAAGTATCAATACTCAACCAATAAGGATTGCGAATAAAGGAAATGCTTAAACCCAGTAAACATATGCAAAAAAAGCTTATCATTAATATTTTTATAATTTTTGTCATTGCCTAATATTTTTTATTTGTTGATTTTTTTCTTTTAAATTCGCAACCATCTTTAGCATTTGTATATAGCCCGCTTTTTGCTTGATGGCGCCCAAGTGAATTAATATATTTATCGTGTTCATAATCAGCATAAGCATCTATGGCTGATGTTCCTTTTATAATCCTATTTTTGAAATAGTCAATTCGTTCTTTAGCATCACCAAGAGCTTCTGCCGTTTTCTCGCCCCATTTTCCTCTTTGGGTTGATTCATAATTTGCTTTACAATGAAAATAATCATCGTTTCCAATTACATTATCTTCTTTCATATCATTATAATTTTTATACATGTCAGAAGCAGCACCAAAAATTTGAGCAAAAGGTGTTTCTAGTAAATTAGTCATTTTATTATTTCTGTTTGTTTGCTTTTTCTTCATTTGTTTTTCAGGATCTTCCTGAATGATATAACGTATAAGGTTACTCATAATTTTTACCTTTCTTTTTACATTGTTTAAAATAAAAAAAATCCGAAGAACTTAATCTTCGAATTTTTGATACACTTATACCAAGTGATAATTAGTCTATAACAAACATATATGCAATTTTCAAGATACAAATAAAGCATGTCAACAACTTTTAATCTTTTCCTGTTTTACAATCATTAAAATGATAGATATAATATTTTTGAAAATGTGATTGATGATTAAACGCTTATAAACAATAAGTTATGAAGAAAATATAGACTTTTTTCGGGTTCCCCGGAACAAATGGAGACATCGTGCAGTTTCCGAGCTATTTTTTATCAAATATTATCATTTAAGATCGTTTTTAACTTAGTTACATTGAAGGTGTAATGTTTGTTAAGTATATAATTCATAAGGCTTTTGGGTTCTCTCTATGGAAAATGATGTTCTAAGCCTTCATTGATGAAGTCAGTACATGTTCTATGGTAGGAAATAGGGATTTTGTAGCCGTCAATGGTTACACTACCATTATCGTATAGTGAAGAAGATATATTTTTTTGAGTTAAAAAGAAAAGAGCTGCTTTAAAATGTTTGTTAGGGTCTTTACCATTATCGCAAGAAACTAAAAAACTTTTATTTTTTGCAAGTCTGTTACATTAAATTCATTATATATAATACTTAGAAGTTTATGTGTTCCTTTCATTTTATCATGCACATCAGTGATTCCATGTACAGGTTTGAATTCAACAAAGTAAATACCTTGTTCTGTACAAGCAAGAATATCACAAGTCTTCATTCCTCTTTTTTTATTTATGCTCTAAATGTTTATCTTTAATTTTATCAGGATACCAAAATGGGAGTTTGATTTATTTTGCTGACATTTAGAATATAAACCACAAGACGTTGGACTACAAAAAGGGCCATAACATTCACTATCTTTATATTGATCTAAAGTTTCTTTTAATGACATTGGGTTAGTCCCATACCAACTGTTCTAATGGCTTAGATAATTTATCAAAAATAATAGATAAGTCTTTGGTCTCTTTTATTTCTGTATAATTTTCAATATCTGTTTTTTCTGTGTAATAAAAGGCTACTTTTTTCTCATCAAGAAACTTTTTAGAATAAAAATAGAGCGCTTCAATCATATAAGGACTATGTGAAGTAAGCATTACATTAGTACCATTAGCGACTAAAGATACTATTAGTTCAGCATATTTTAATTGCCATTCCGGATGTAGATGGTTTTCAGGTTCATCCACAATCAGCAACATCAAACATATATTCAAAATTATCTGCATCGTACTTCGTTACGTTAACATCTTTAGTATTGACGTTTAGAGATAACACTTCTTGATTGTTGAGAAGAAGAGATATTTTTCCTTTATCATTAGGGTATAATGAGTTTATAAGCATATCTCCAATGCTAGCCCTAAGTTCAACACCAAGGTTTACAGACAATCGCATACCTTCATCTTGATAAACAGAAGCCATGTATAAAAGTCTTCTGATTTTATCTTTTAATAGAGAGTCGTTCTAATAATCTTTTTTGCTAGCAAATTGGTCTATTTCCTGGGCTAAGTTTATTAAGTAATTAAGTTCTACAGCATTAAGTCTATCTTCATATTTTTTTGCAATATCAGAATAGAATAGACTATCAATTTCATATAAGAATGTATTTGGAATATAATAAAATATCTTATCTCTAAGTTGCGTAAAATTTTTAGTCTTTCTTTGCATTAAACGACCAATCAATCTAATGGAATCCTCCATTTGATTGAGAATAGCTTTCTTTATAATGTTAATACCAGAAGTTTTATAAGTGTTTATTGATTTTATTAAAGAGTAAACAGCTTTGCCTACAGTACTTTTACCTGTATCATTTTCTCCAGAAATTACTGTTAAGCCATTGATTGTTACATTGGCTTTTTTTATTTTAGCAAAATTAGAAATGGAGATATTAATACCCATCTTACTACTCACAAATACAATTATTATAGTTAAATCTATAATAGCTTAGTAAAAATTCAATAATTTTTTTGTTAACTATTATAATTATTTTTTAGATATTCACATCTTCTCTATCATCAATACCATCTTTTTTAATTCTTTTAAGCGTTTGATTATTATATCTTTCCATTCTTTATGGTTAGGGGTGGTGAGGAGGTAGTTGAAGGGTTTGGTGAGAGCATGGGTTAGTTTCTTGTCTTTTAAGGAGCAATTTGAGAGTAAAAGGTTAAACAATATATTTTTAGCTTTATTGTCGGATTGTTGCATGAATAATGACAGATTACCTAAGATTACAACAATTTTCAAAATAGCTTCTTTTAGTTCGGTATTTCTTATTCTTTTCTCTTCAAAATGCTTGTTTAACTCATCTTGTAAATATTTAATTTCTTGATTTGACAAGATACCCATTCCACGTGAATCTTTGCTCAAAATCAAATTCTCTTTTAAGAAATGGACTTCAATTTTTCCTTACTTGCGTAAGTCATCTAATACCGGTGTGTCTTTGTATGAGCGTTGTCAACACAATTCACGACAATGGCGATTTTGCAGGAGCAACTCAAAACAAACTTAAGCATTTCGTGGTATTGTTTGCGGTCGCCCCGTGATGAGGTTTTGATAATAATAAATTCCTTGATAATTGTGAAATTTTGCCTATCGCAATATTCATAAATTCTGCTTTATTCAATTTTGTTAGACAGCAATAGCTTGAGAAGCAATAGAATACATCCAAGCAGGCATTTCTTTTTCTAATTGCCAAACAATGTTAATTGGTTTTTCCCCACTGGCTCGTACAAATGTTGCTGTTCCTAAACAAGTATAAGGAGTTGCTCCATATTTATTATTTTTATTTTCACGAACAAATAACACTATCTTTTCACCATTTTTTTCTTGATTTATATAGGCCCGTCCTGTTTTCGAAGTTATGCTCGTTGTGCTTTGCGATTGCCAATGAAAGAGAGTTTCATTTATGGCATAGTCCTTATACATTGTTGTTGGAGAGAAATCTTTTTCTGACTTATTAAGATTAATAAAGAACATGTGAATTTTCTTATCTTTAATATATAAAACGCCTTCTCTCATTTCTTTTCGTGCATGATAATCCCAATATCCCACAGCAGCGAGAGCTTGGTCACGCGTATATGTACAATGATTGTTAAGTACATTTGAAAAATTCAAATCTAAATTATCATCGATAAAATCAATATCATTGTAGCGAATTTTTAAAAATTCTATCATTTCTTGCAAAGCTATGGGATTATTTTTGATAAAATCAATTATACCGTATGAAGAAGAAAATCCCATGCTTTGGGGAGGTTTTTGCCAGAAACTATAATGTAACATATTCAACATATTAGTTTCTTTTGTATTAAAATCCCATTTCTCAATGGTTAGAGCTTTCAATAAAAACTCAATCCAATCTTTATTATCTATACAGCATAGGCGTAAGAAAGCTTTTTGAAAAATATCTTCGTTAGTAATTTCTTGGCTTTTTATAATTCCAGCATCCATCTTGAGGCGTGAAAATAATGATTTACAGTAAATATCCTCAAGTTTGTATTGATACTTATGTAGAAATGCTGATAAAGATAGAGGTTCTCCACTTTCTCTTTCAAATGATTGAATTCTAGAAATAAGATTGCGTTTGTTCGGAATAGAGCTTTTTATATTCTCTAAAATATATTGCATAGCAACTTTTTCTATTTGAATATTACAGCCAATAGGTAAGTTTGTAAAACCTTGCTTTACTTCATCTTCTAATGAGTTTTTACTTTTATCAATTAATGCTCTTAACTTACTTTCAAAACTATACTTTTTATTTTGTTGTCCAATAAAATCTAGTACGGTTAAAACCTCTTTACCGTCACAAATTCGTAAACCGCGTCCTAATTGTTGTACAAAAACAGTCATACTTTCTGTGGGGCGCAAAAATAAAACAGTATTAATTTCAGGGATATCAACACCTTCATTATATAAATCAACTGTAAAAATGAAGTTGATTTTTTTGCTTACTAGTTTTGTTCTGCCTTGTTCCCTTTCTTCTTGTGACGATTGCCCGTGTAAAGCAATAGAAGGTATTCCGGCTTCATTAAAACGTTTTGCCATATATTCAGCATGCTTTACCGTGACACAAAAACCTAAACCAATCACTTCTTTCATATCAGTAACATATTTGCGAACAGCTTTAATAATATTGAATGTTCTAGCGTCATCCATGATGTATACATTTTCAAGTTCTGTTTCGTCATAGCGTCCTCTAGCAAAATTTATAGAGCTTAAATCGGTGTTATCTGTTACCCCAAAATATTGAAACGGTACTAAAAGCTGGCGATTAATGGCTTCCGGAAGCCTAATTTCAGCTGCTGTATATCCATCAAAATATTCTAGGCATATATCATGACCATCTAAACGTTCAGGTGTTGCCGTTAATCCTAATAGAACTTTAGGGGAGAAGTATTTTAGTAATTTTTGGTAACTAGGTGCAGCAGCGTGGTGAAATTCATCTACGACTATGTAATCATAAAAGTCCTGAGGAACTTTGTTTAAAAAGTCTTTTGAATTAAATGATTGAATAGACATAAATAAATGGTCTATTTGCTCAGTTTTCTTATTCCCATAAAGCAAATCACCAAAATTATTATCTCTCAGAATTCCTCGAAATGTTCGCAGGTTTTGTTTCAAAATTTCTTGGCGATGAGCAATAAAAAGTAATCTGTTCTTTTGATTAGGGGTTAATTTACAAAAGTTTTTATAATCAAAGGCAGAGATTACAGTTTTTCCTGTTCCTGTTGCTGCCACAACTAAATTCTTATATCTATTATGAATAGAACGTTCAGCTTGTAGTTTTTCTAAAATATCACGCTGAAATGGGTATGGTTCAATTTTGAAAATAAACTCATCATTTGCATTGTCATTAGAAAATTCCATTTGAATAGCTTTTTTAAATTTATCCAAATCGTCTATTGTAAATTGTTCAAATTCGTAATTGTGCCAATAGGAATCAAATGTTGCTTCCATATTGCGGATAATATGCGGCATATCTTGATTGGTCGCTTTTATGTTCCATTCCAGTCCATCCCCAATAGCGGCAGAAGATAAATTGGATGAGCCTATATAAGCGGTTGAGTATCCTGTATCGCGATGGAACATATATGCTTTTGCGTGTAATCTTGTTCTTTGGGTGTTATAAGATATTTTGATTGAAGTGTTAGGAAGAGATGCTAACTCAGCTAAAGCTTTAACATCGGTTACTCCCATATATGAGGTCGTAATAATGCGAAGTTTGTGATTTAGCGTAAATTCTTTAAGCTCATCAAAAATCAGTCTAAGTCCACTCCATTTTATAAAAGAAACAAGCATATCTATTCTGTCAGCTGTTGCAATTTCTTTTTTTAATTCGCTAACCATAGAAGGCTCTAGTTTTGAGCCAGTAAACAAAGAGCTAATAGATAAAGATGTTATGGGCCTATTTTCTTTAAGTTTTTGTTCTGTTTTTTTGACGACAGCAAACAGCTGTTGTCCTTCATCACCAATCTTCCATTCTAAAATATCATCGGATTTTGTAAGTTCTGAAAGTTTTTTTATGATTTCATTACAAGCGGCAATTTGTATTGATTTACTTTGTTCTTTGTATTCATCTCGAATATAAATAAGCCCTTGTTCAACAACTTTTGCAATATAACCAGATAAAATATGTTGGGCTTCTGCTGCGTCTATATTAGCGATATCTACAATGTTTTCATTTCTGTCAATTTGTTGTAACCCACTATCAATAGCCTTATTAATTACTTGCTCATAAATACCGTTAAAAATCACAGCTCTATTCCTTTTATAACTATTTTCAATAACATCATTAAAATATGAATGTCTTTATTTTACAAGACTTTTTATGCAGAATAAACATCTTAACAAACAATTTAATGGCATAAAGTTAAAATATATATTTAATCTTTCATTTGACTTTAGTTCCAGATGTTTTAATCTGGGGCTAAGGTTTTTTAGGAGAACAAAATGCCTGAGATAAAATGTCCGAAGTGTGGAGAAGTTTTTACGGTTGATGAGTCCGGTTATGCTGCGATTATCGGCCAAGTTCGTAATGCCGAATTTCATAAGGAATTGCATGAACGAGAAGCTCAGCTTGCAAAAGAGAAGGAGAGTGAGCTTTCTCTCATTAAAACTCAGGCTAAAATGGAGCAAGAGCAATCTACAGCTGCCCTCAAACAAGAAATTGAGCGTTTGAAAGCAGAAATTACAACCGTTGCCAAAGATAAAGATATTGAAAAAGAACGTTCCCTGAATAGTCTTAATCAGGAAATTGAACGCTTAAAGGCTCAAGTTCAATCTAATGAACAAGCCAAAACTTTGGCAGTTGCTTCAGCCGTGAGTGAGAAAAAAGATGAATTGGTTGAAAAAGACAAGAAAATTATGCAACTTGAAAGCCAACTCAAAGAAGCTGAAAAAGACAAGCAACTTCAAGAACAATCCTTAAAAGACAATTTTGCGGTTCAACTCAAGGCTAAAGACACGGAAATCGCTTTTTATAAGGATTTGAAAACTCGTCAATCAACCAAAATGGTTGGAGAAACTCTGGAACAACATTGTGAGATTGAGTTTAATCGTTTGCGTGCCACGGCTTTTCAAAATGCTTACTTTGAAAAAGATAATGATGCCAAAACCGGAAGTAAAGGCGATTATATTTTTAGAGAGAGCACGCCCGAGGGGATTGAATTTATCTCTATTATGTTTGAGATGAAAAACGAGATGGATACCACGGCAACCAAACATAAAAATGAGGATTTCTTTAAGGAGCTGGAAAAAGACCGTAATGAGAAGAATTGCGAATATGCGGTTTTGGTGTCTTTGCTTGAATCTGATAATGAACTCTATAATACCGGAATTGTTGATGTTTCGCATCGTTATCCCAAAATGTATGTTATTCGTCCGCAGTTCTTTATCTCGATGATTACATTGCTTAGAAATGCGGCTTTGAATTCGGTTCAATATCGTAAACAATTGGCAGAATATAAGAACCAAAACATAGATATTTCCAATTTTGAAGCGGAAATAAACGATTTTAAGGAGAAATTCGGACGCAATTATCAGTTGGCAAGTGATAAGTTCCGCAAAGCGATTGAAGAGATTGATAAGACTATCGACCATTTGCAAAAGACAAAAGATGCCTTGCTTTCTTCAGAGAATAATTTGCGTTTGGCAAATAACAAAGCTCAAGATTTGACGGTTAAACGTTTAACCCGTAATAACCCGACCATGGCTCAAAAATTCGCTGAATTGGAGCAGAAGTAGGGATTGTTCTATGTTAAGGGCTAAAAATCCAATTGAAATTGTTATTATCAATGGAGAAGATAAAACAAAAGAAGTTGAAAAGATAGAAACCACTTCTTCTTTTGTAAGAATTAAATTTTCACGAAACCCTAAGATATATACATATAATGCAGATAAGATTGTTATTAAAAATAATTATTATGAAGAAGAGGCTGCAAAAAGCATTATGGGATATTTTGCAGCAGAAGCAACTTGTTCTCCTATAAAAATAGAAGAGCATAGTGGCTCTATATTAAAAGATTATATTGATATGATAACGCAAATTACGGACGATATGTCCTTGAGTTATTATGTACATAAAAAAAATATAGAAAAGAAGTCTTTTGATATCAATAAATTAATATATCCATTTGGTATTAATGTTAGTCAGAAACAAGCGGTTGAAAATGCTTTGGGTTTTCCCTTAAGTATAATTCAAGGTCCTCCAGGAACAGGAAAAACGCAAACAATATTAAATATTATTGCAAATGCTGTATTACAAAAAAAATCAATAGCTGTTGTTTCTAATAATAATTCCGCGGTGCTTAATGTTGCAGAGAAGTTGAAAAAATATGATTTAGATTTTTTGGTTGCGGCATTAGGGTCCCGGCAAAATAGAGATGCTTTTTTACTTCAAAAACATGAGTATCCCAATTTAGATGGTTTTAAAATACAAGAGAATAGAATTATTTTGCATTATAAAATTTCTAAAAATTTGGGTGAAATTCAAGAGATT